>Ga0209390_10000752_pt1 | contig 64318 bp, 65 predicted proteins | sample BON01_FD_187212 | JGI IMG/M metagenome (GOLD analysis project Ga0209390, IMG submission 187212) | Freshwater microbial communities from Lake Bonney liftoff mats and glacier meltwater in Antarctica - BON-01 (SPAdes) (version 2) | ecosystem: Environmental > Aquatic > Freshwater > Ice > Glacier...
AGGGGTGCGTCCAGGTACTTGGCGAGGGCGACGTACGACGCGTCGTAGGCACTGAGGTTGTGGCGTAGCTCCCAGATCGCATCGATGAAGGGAACGACGTCAACCCGCTCGATCTCCAGCTGCTGCCAGATCGAGATCTTTTCACGCGCGGCTGTTGCGGTCAGCTCTTTGCTCAGTGCCAATCGGCGCATCGCGCTGACAAATTCGATATCGATGAGCGTCGGAGCGAACAGGTGGGCATCAGCCAGTTCTTCCCGCACGCCCCCGGGTTGAAGAACCGCCTCGATGGCGGCGGATGCGTCAAGGACGAGCACTAGGAGGCGCGCTCGGCGTGCAGCGCATCAACGATCTGCTGCGGGTCTATCTCGTGAGTCGGCGAGCTTTCGAGTATCTCCCGATTCCGGGAGCGGCGGGCTAACGCCGTCAGTTCACGCAGCGCGAGTGACTGAACTGATGTGTTCTGCGCGCGTGCAACCTCTGCGAGACGAGCGGCGACGTCTTCGGGTACATCACGCACGTAGATGGTAGCCATACCGAATGCTAGCACTTTGCTTGCATGAAGCCGATCTCCCAAAGAACTTCCGACGATTTCGGCGCATCGCTAGTGCAAAGGTCTCGCGATCAGGCTGCAGCGAACTGATCGGTGAGCATCTCCATGAGTAGGCCGTCGTGCCATTGGCCATCGGGGGAGCGTTCGAACTGCCGCACCACGCCGACCGGGCGGAACCCGACCTTCTTGTAGGCGGCGACCGCTCGCTCGTTGTCTAGTCGGGGTGTAATGGTAACGCGGTGGTGGCCGATGTCGTCGAACAGGTAGGAAAGTATTCCCGTCAGGGCCTCGCCGCCAAAACCTTTGCCCTGGGCTTGAGTGCCGAGGAAGATGTCGAGTTTGGCGCAGCGGTAGTCGGGGTCCGTGTTCTCGGCGTAACGGATGAGTCCCACGGTCTCGCCTCGGTGTTCGACGGTGAATGGGTAGTCAGAATCGCTGCCGACGAAGGCATCTCTAACGCGCTTGGTGTCGTAATCGAACCACCAGCAGGCAACGCTGGGCTGGCGAAGAATGGCTGCCAAGCTCGTGACATCGGTGGCGATCACCGGGCGAACGATGAGCCTCTCGGTCTCGATTTGGGCACGGACTACGAGTTTCAGATCAGTTTGTGTCATCTCATCAAGCGTCGCAGGGCCGAAAGACGCCAACGATCACTGACGTGGAGGCTGTGTCCCGGGTCACGCCCTCAGTAGGCGGCCTCTCCACCGATTCTGGGGTCGGCTAAGAGGCCCCTTGCTCAGGAATGCGCGACGTAGACGGTATTTGACGATTCTCCGCCGGTCAGCGGGTTCGCAAAGTTCACGATGTGTGCCGAAGCGTTGGTGAACTCCCCAGCCAGAATTGCCATGAAATCATCGTCCGGGGGATCGTCGGACCACAACGCAAAGACGCCCGACGGCTTGAGATAACGGCGCAAAGCGCGCAGGCCACTGCTCGTGTAGAACGGCGAATGGCTCGCATTCAGCACATGTCGGGGAGTGTGGTCGATATCCAGCAGGATCGCGTCAAACTTCTCTGGCAGATCAGCGGGTAGGCCAACGTCTCCACCGATGATGGCGAAGAAGTCCCCTTCGTGTAGCCGGGTACGCGGGTCGACGGTGAGGCCCGCGGTATTCGGGAGGAGTTGGCGCTCGTGCCAGTCGATCACTGGTCGGATTGCTTCGACGACGGTCAGCGACTGAACTCGGGGGTCTTCCAGAGCTGCGACAGCCGTATAGCCCAGCCCGAGACCGCCAACCAGAACATCGATGGCAGCACTTGGGGCGGCGGCGGAGACCTCAGCTAAGCCGATCCGGGCAAGCTCGATCTCCGCGACGGTGAAGAGGCTGGACATGAGGAACTCCTCGCCCAGCTTAACCTCGTAGACATCAATACCGAGTGTCGGCTCGACGCGGCGGCGTAGGGCAATCTCGCCAAGCGCAGAGTCCTGCCAATCGAGCTCTTCAAATCGAGGTCTCGTCACGATTCTCCTCCCTGCCAGTTCTCCCAGCGCAATCCCGGCACTCGCTGAAAATGAGACACATTGTGGGTAATCAGGCAGGCGTCGAGGCTCCGCGCATGTGCGGCAATCAATGCATCCATGGGATCAATAGGTTCACCGATTGCTTCTAATTGCGCCTGGATATCGCCGTAATGGCTGGCCGCGTCTGAATCAAATGACAGGGAGGTCATGCTGTCGAGGAACCGTTCGACGCGGCCAGCGACGCGGCTGCCCGGCTTCTGGGCAATACCGAATCGCACTTCGCTTTCGACGATCACGCTAGTCACGACTGCCGCCCGGTGCCGATCGATGTGCACTGCGACCGCTCCGGCCGGAATCCGCACGGCATGAGAGATGGCGTTGGTGTCGAGTACGTACATGTCGGTCACAGAGCAACCCTTTTCGGCTGCCGTAGCTCGGCAGGGTCGCTGCCCCAGTCGTCATCGATCGGGTCAGCTGCGTATTCCTTGAGTAGTTCCGAAAGTGACTGGCGTTTGCGCAAGGGCGTCACGGTGATGGTGTCGCCGTCATACCGCAACTCGGCTTCCTCGGCGTCGATATTCCAGTCCACTGGCAGTCGTACGGCCAGGTTGCCAGCGTTCTTAAACAGCCTTGCTCTACGTACATCATTCGGGTCAACCATACCGAAACACTAGCATATGTTTCTACATATGCTAGTGTTATGACTGCGAGATTCCGGGCACGTCGCAGTATCTCTACGCTGCGACGTGCCCGCAATGACGAAGGCAAAGCTCATCGCCGCCGCCGCAGGCCTCACGCTCGTTTTAGGAAGTTGTTCCAGCGGAGCCGACGAGCCGAGTCCACAGAGCCCATCGGGCGACCCGATCCAGACAGCGGCACTGCAATCTCTGACCGAGGTTGCGCTGGCAAAGTACAAGCAGAAGTCGGTCATTGTCCGTGTGGTGAAAGATGGGGTGGACCTCTACACCGGCGCGGCTGGTGAATCAATGACGGGGGTCGCGGCCACCACCGAAATGCACACGCGCAATGGTGCCTTCGCGATCACCTATATCGGTCAAACGTACGCGAGGCTGGCTGATCAAGATCTCGTGAACCTGGATGAGCCAATCTCGAGGTGGCTCCCAGAATTGCGTGACGCCTCAAAGGTCACGATCAAGAATTTACTGAATATGACCTCCGGCTATCCCGACTACGTCTACCAGCCCGCCGTGCAAGACGGTGTTCAGGCAGACCCCTACAAGCAGTGGACCGACGACGAGATGATCGGCGTTGCGCTTGCTCGGCCCAACTACTTCGAGCCGGGGACCAACTGGGGCTACTCACACACCAACTACGTGATCTTGGGCAAACTGCTGTCAAAGATCACCGGAAGGCCGACCTCCGACGTAATCTCTGAGTACGTTTTGCAGCCGATGGCGTTGAACAACACGAGTAGCAACGGCGGAACCCCAGCCGTACCTGACCCGGTCCTGCATTCATTCACGTCCGAGCGTCGATCGTTTCTTAAGATCCCGGCCAAGCTCCCCTTCTATGAGGAAGCCACGTTCTGGAATCCGTCGTGGACAACAGCCAACGGTGCCGTGCAAACAAGCAACATCTTCGACATGACGACGTCGATGCAAATCGTCGGATCCGGTTCACAAGTATCACCGCAGATGTACCAGCAGCAGGTGGGCCCGGCACTGGTCGGCTTCGGTAAGAAGGATCCGAGCGGAACGTGCCCGGTGTGCCGCGAGTTGACTCCCGCGCTGAATTACGGCTTCGGCGTTGTGATCAACGGTGACTGGATCACGCAGACCAAGAGTTTCTATGGGTCGAGCGCGTCGGGCGGGCACTTGCCGACGCAGGAGCTGACCATCTCGGTCATCGCCAACACCGCCCAAGATGGGTTCGGTGCTGACGGCGGCTATCTCAACCAGAACGCGAGCTTCGCGATCTTCACCGACATCGCCAATCAGGTAGCTCCGGGGCTTGCCCCTCCACCACGATCAGACTGATCGCCAGCGCCTGATACGCCGGACGGGTGTCTACGTTTTACAGGAAGCGTCACGTCTACGCTCTCGATACTTTGCAAGACGACAATGTCCCCGCCGGTGTTGGCGGTGGATTCGGGTTAGGCCCGCAGGCAGGAAACAGGTGCCGCGATGATAGTGATGTCCAATGTGCCGGTCGCTGGAACCAGCCACGTCACTTCGGGATATCGAGGGATGAGCCGCCGAATCGCGACTCAAGGAAGCGTTTGTTGGCCAGCAATTTGTTGGCCTCAACCGTCGCGTGGTTATCACTGGCCTCATCCAACGCTTTGCCGATCAGGTCGAGTTGTTCCAGCGTGAGGTCTCGCGCGGTCTTACCTCCGCCCGTGTGGATCGGCATCTCGTCAGTTGGCACATCGAGATAGGACTGGAGGGTGTGCGGGAGGTAGTCCGTCGCGATTCGCACCGCGATGTCGAACTCGTGGCAGGGGGCTCGCGCGACGGTCCAGTTGAGCAACTGCAACGTCGCGCTACAAATTGCGTCAACGCGGTCGCGGATTGTCGGATCACGAAAACGGACCATCTCTGCGGCTAAACCCAAGGAGCGCTGCGCCTGGGCCATGCGCTGCTGTTGCTCAGCCTGGATGCCGCTGGCTGCGGGCGCGTAGTACTGCTGGAGTGCGGCCGTGAGCCCAGCGGTTCCTGCTTCGGCCCCTTTGAGCGCCCCGACGAGCTTGCTCGGCAGCGGATAGCGCGCCCGTTTAGGGAAGTAGTTGATCCACCATTCCGGGTGACCGCCGTACTCTTCCTTCGCCGGCCAGGCGCGGTCTAGGGCGGAGTCAAACGACTGCGGGACTGACCCAGACATATAGGCCCGCATCCGGCTGAACGAATCCGATGTCACGAGATCGTCCGCGCCGCTTCCGAGGACATTCGCCGCGGCCGCCGCCTTGCTGCCGCGTTCTAACAGCTTAAGGAAGCGTTGGAGGGCAATATGCAGATTGATGTACAGCACGACCTCATTAGCGGCGAGAATTCCTTTGCGATCTGCCCGCTGGAAGCGGGATGGCAGTTGTGTCATTGCCTGAAAGTCATCACTGGCCCTTGGGTTTGAGCCCGCAGGAGATCCGCACTCGTCGGCTTCGAGTGCCCGAGATCCCATCAACTACCTCCCAACGTTGACTCCATCTTCGCCTGCCTGCTGATTCCACGCGAGCGAGGCCTCGGTGTCAACCTCTGGGACGCTACGTGATGAGTCGATGAAGTGGCTGCCCGGTGAGACTCGCGATCGTCTCGAAGTCTGTGTCGACGTGCAGGACCGTCAAGCCGGCTGTTTCGGCGACGGCGGCGACTAGGAGATCTGGTATCGATGGACCTCGGTGTAGGCCCTTGTCGGCCAACAGTTGCTGGACTTCCATCGCGCGATACTCCATGGCGGGAGTCATGAGCTCTAGAGGCATTTGGGAGATAGGCGATTGCGTTGTTTCCGCGCGAAGTGACGCACCGGAGCGTGCTGAATAGCCAATCTCCAATCGAGTCACGCTGGCGATCCTCAGTAGGCCGCGATCGATTCGATCGACCCATTCAACAGCCTCGGGGACGAGATGTAGTCGGGCAAAGGCCGACTTATCTACGAGCCATTCGGTCACCGCCAGGCTCTCTCTATGACCTCTTCGTCGAGCAAATCAGCGAACGCCTCGGCCGAGCGCCGCAGATCCGCCTGCGTTGTCGGTTGAGCAGGCCAGGCAAAATCCGCGACGAGTCGACGGCGCAGGAGTTCTTGCCTGGACACGCCCAGTTGCCGGGCACGTTCGTCAAGATTGCGCAGAACGTCATCCGGAATGTCACGAACTAGTAGATCTTTCATCAGCTCAACCTCCTGATAGCAAACGATAGCAGGAGGTTGCATCTGGACGACTTTGCGCAGCGCAGGCCCCCCGAACTCAGGAGGGCCTGTCGCACTAGGCTCGAGTGAAGCTGTTAGGCGGTGGATTCCGCGGGGTCTGCCGCGAGGAATGCGTAGAGCTCGCGTCGGGTATTCGCTAGCAGGACAACTGCGGCTGCGATCTGTTCACCGGAACCGAGCCAGATACAGGCACTCATATCTGAGCTACTCACGCTCACAATCGCCACGTCAGCAGCCCGACGGTGCTATTGCTGGGTTAGGTGGCGGCCGAACGACTCGAGGTCAGCGATTGCGGCCTCGTCAGGGGGGTATTGGTACTGCTCGCTGATATGCGTGCGGATTGCGCGGTAGGTGTCGGCCTCCAGACCGCAGCGGCGGCACGCTTCGAGGTGCCGAAGAACGCGATCGCGCGATGATGCGTCGATCTCGTCGTCGAGGGCGGCTTGAAGAAGCTCGGCGGCCTGGCGACAGCTGGCCACGTCACGACTACCGATGAGTCGTGTCCACGCTGATATCTGCTTCGCCATCTTTACTTCCCTCCCCTTTGCTAATGAATGACCCATCGTGTTGCAGCTTTCGAGATTCGACGACCCGATCGCGGATTCGCTTGCGTGCGCGATGTAATCGACTCATCACTGTCCCCTCAGGCACTCCGAGAATCGCTGCGGCTTCGGCGTAGCTCAGACCATCGACATCGACGAGGAATACCGCCTGCCGAAAGTCCGGTGACAAACTGGCCAGGCCCGCCGTGACTGCCTCATCGAATCGGGTGTCCATCACATCTTGTTCGGCCGATGCGCTCCGTTGCTGATGGCGAAGATCGTAGTTGGAGGCCTCGGTCAGGTCGATTGGGTCCGGCCGCTTGCGGCGGTGTCGATTGTGTTCGGCATTGCGCATGATCGTCAGAAGCCACGAGCGGACGTACCGGCCATCGAAGGTATCGATCGAGCGCCAGGCGCGTAGCAGGGTGTCCTGGACAAGGTCGTGGGCATCGGCTGGCTGGCTGGTCATTGAACGCGCGACGCGCAGCAGCACCGGAACTTCAGGCAAGACCTGCATCTCGAACACCGCCTTTGGGTCCCGTTCGTCACTGGTCGTCACGCCCACCGGAACCGGGGCAAAGCGGTGGGCATTCCACCCGGAGAAAGAAAGTTCCGCACGCAAAGTTTCTGCCATTTCGGGGAAGGCCGGAGATAGTCGGCGGGTTCCCAGCACATCGAACGAGGCCCTAGTGAAGCTGCGTGTTCGGTATTGAAAGAAATCGGCTCTGGTGCGCACCAGGACGTCCAATCACCTGCAATCTCACTTGCAAAATCGAAACTGAAGGAGCACCACACTCATGGCAACGAACACCCTGAAACCAGCTACACGAACAACCCAAGGCTCCATCACCTACGGACAAGCGGCCGCCTACGGCGCGGTCGGCGGACTCATCGGCGGCATGATTTTCGGAATGATGATGAGCATGCTCGATATGATCAAAATGGTCGCGATGATGGCTGACAGCGAGTCGATCGTCGTAGGCTGGGGACTGCACCTCGGGATCTCCGTCTTCATCGGAGTGACCTTCGGACTACTCGCCCGCAAAGTCCTCACCAGCTGGGGCGCGGGTATTGCTGCCGCCGTCGGTTACGGCGTCTTCTGGTGGGTGCTGGGCGCGCTGATTCTGATGCCCGCTCGACTCGGGATGCCCACCTTCGCGTTCAACACGATGGCCTGGCAGTCGCTGATGGGTCACATGGTCTTTGGGCTGATACTCGGCGCGGTCACCGTGGCGATAGCTCGACGCAGCCTTGCTAGCTCCGGCGCCAGCAACTAGTCGCGGTCATGGCCAAGCGTTCCCGGCAACGACGTGGGAACCAGATGGACGGTATGCGCCGTTGCCGGGGTGCAGCGCTAGCAAACGGGGGCTTAAGAAACTGAAGTGCCCGGCGGCGAATGGTTCGCCACCGGGCACCTCTGTCGCTAACCCTTGGTTAGCGGTTTGCTGCGAGCTGAGCTAGCTACTTGGCATAAGCACACCGTCGATGGCGTGGATCGTTCCGTTGTCGGCATTGAGATTCGGTGAGACGATCTCGCAGGTCTTCCCGGTCTGATCAGTGAGGGTGACCTTCGCGCCAGATGAACTCGCCCCGACCTTGAGGGTCTCGCCTTGAAGAGTCTTGATGGTCTTGCCATCCAGCTTCGCTAGGTCGTCGAGCTTCAGATCTCCTTCAACTACGTGATAGAGAAGGATGTCCTTCAGCTTGCGTTCGGGCGTCTTCAGTAGCGTGGCTACGGTGCCGTTGTCAACCAGGGGCTTGAACGCGGCGTTGGTCGGAGCGAAAACTGTGTATTCGCCAGTGCTCAGCGTTTCGGTGAGATTCGCTGCTGTTAGGGCATCGACCAGAGTAGAGAATGAGCCTGCATTGGCGGCAACGTCGACGATGGAGTTCGTCGTTCAGGTGCCTGGCGTTGCGGGTGCACTACTCGCAGCGGCGGATGACGTTGGGGTTGCGGAATCTGTGGTCGCTGCGTCGTCAATTGAACTACAGGAAGCGAGGCCCAAGGCCAGCGCCATGCTCATTCCCGCGACTGCGGCTACTCTCGTCGTCTTCATTCTCTTTAACCCTCGAAGGTTGGTTGCTGAGTTTGCACTGAAATGGGCGTGAACGCCACATTCCGGCCCCCGATAGATCGGAGTCTAGTAGCTGACCCCGTCGAGTGCTTGTGAATGTTTGCGCTCTTTAGCCCCAAATTTGATCCGCTCTTTGTCACTCTGGTGTGCCGATGACCAGTGTGCTGCGGGCGGCTTCGATGACGTCTTCGGTGATGGTGTTGAGGTCGTTGATTCGGAGAACGCGGTCGACTTGGGTGAAGAGTCGGTCGAGTAGTCGGAAGTTTCCGCGTGTGATTCGGTCGATGGCTGTGATGGCTTGCTGGTCGGTGAAATCGTCGGGGTCGAGGGTCTTGCCGGGTCGTTTCCAGTGGCGTTGGAGGACGAAGATCAGTTCGTCGTCGGCGAGTGCTCGGTATTGGTGGGCGAAGCCGACCCGGCTGTAGAACTGGGCGTAGTGACTGAACTGTTTTTCAAGGCCGGTCATGCCAATGACGGGGCGTTTGAGAAAACGGAACTTGAACCACGCTAAGCCGTTTTCGGGGCAACTTGATGGCCGGAAGCGGTGGCAGGATGATCGTGGCATCGCTTGAGCCGAGCATTTTCGATGTCCTTGGCGGGCGCTGGACATCTGGGGGAAACGAGGACTATTCCGCCTCCCTCTCCTCCTACTCCGGCGACACGATCCGCGTTGATCGGCTTGGACGCGAATCCAACCGCATCACCGAGACCCCACCCGCAAGAATACCGCCGCGAGGCAGATGCTCGCCCACAACGTCGGAGTCTCGATCCCGCTCCTGTACCGGTGGATCCCGGCCGCTGATCGCTAAACCCCGGGGGGAAGAGGCCCTTCGGCGCTAACCAGAACCCAAAAATCGGCTTAGCGTAGTTCAAGTTCCGTTTTCTCAAACGACCCCAACTAAGTCGGGATGCGGACAGCCGAACAGAAGACCGGGCATGAAATCTACGGACCACAAACGCATCGCTCTACCGGCCGCGTCAGTGTCTGTGTGGGACTAGGAAGTCTTCGACAGTCCTGGGCGGCGGCACGTTTTCCCGTAGCAGTCCTTCAGCTGGTCCCATTTAGCGATCATACGTTCGCGAACCGAGGCGTAGGCAGGATCACCAGCAACGTTCCCCAGTTGGTAGGGATCTTGCCTAAGGTCATACATTTCTTCGAAGTTGTCGTCGTAGCGCCACCAGGCGTAGTGGGGACTGCGCACACCACCGAACTGGGGCAGGTACTCGCCGTTCGGAGCGCGCTGCGGGCCGCTGGACAGCAGAACTGTGCGTTGGCGTTTCACCGGTTTGTCGGCCAGTAACCGGCGTAGTGATTTGCCATCCGGTTGGCGCCCAGTTGCTTTCGTTCTTGCGAAGTCAAGCAGGGTAGGCGCAAGATCAATTACGGAGACTAAGTCGCCGACATTGACACCACGCTTTATCCCAGGCCCACTCATGACGAAGGGGATCCTCAGCGCTGGCTCGTACGGAAAGTATTTACCCATGCTGATTCGGTGTTGTCCGAGAAGGTAGCCGTTGTCACCCATCATCACGATGATGGTGTTGCGGTACTGCCCGGTTTTTTTCAGGCTCGCGACTACGGACTTCACAGCATCATCAACGGCTAAAAGTGACCGTCGCCGCTGCCGGTTGTCTTCGACAAGCTCGGCAATATCGTCGTCTGTGAGTAGCGGCAGGTTTCTAACGAACTCCTGCTTATCGCTGACATCTGCCTCGTTGAAACTTGGATCTTCTTCAAGAGGCATGTTGTTGAAAGCATTGCGATCACGCGGCGCGGGACGCGGAGGAATGGTCACAATTCCAGTGCTGGGGTCCGGGTTGTCAACGTCAGCCCAACTTTCGGGGACCAGTTTCCCCTTAATGGGTACGGTCTCGACGTGAGGCGCCAAGAAGGCAACCTGCATATAGAAAGGTCCGGGTTGCTTGGCTTGCTGCCTCACTACTTTGACCGCTTTTTTGCGGTAGACATCCGTAGAGTATTTGCGCGGATCTTCTATCGGGAACTTGCCGTACTTGCGGCTCCCGTTGGGGCCATTAACCCGATACCCCCACATTTGGTATGTGGACGGATCTGTTGATCCATGCCACTCCGACCAGCCCTTCGGCACCTTAGCGTCTCGCCGATTTCCGAATGCATATCCGTTGATGTATTTGCCGATGTGGACGGTGTGGTAGCCGGAGTTTTTCAGCCACTGCCCAATCGCCTTGTCGCCTGACTTTTTTTCCCACGGCACGAAGCCACCTGCGGGCGGAAAGTTCGCGCTGACTCCGTTGTTGTGCGGGTATGAACCGGTCATCTGAGCTGCTCGTGAGGGGCAACAAATGGCGAATGGCGTAATCATCTGGTCGAACGTCACGCCGCGGTCCTGAAGGAGTCGTTTCACCTTTGGCATGACCTCGGTGTCTTGGACGGTTTGATCGTCAGTCTGAAGGACCACGATGTTAGGTCGCTTCCTTTTTTTCCCGGATCCACGGAGGTCACCACGGAGGTCAAGGATGGACGCGCCTTGCCCATTTTCGGTTGCGAGGCCCGCCGTCGTCGGGTCCGCTTGGCTTTGAGCGGAACTTGGCGCTGCGACAAGCAGCATGAGGGCCATCGCGATGGCCACCGACAATAGTTTGATTCCGCGCAAGGGATTCCCTAACTTCTCTGACAACACTGGCGGTGCTCGTGGTGCACCATGCGTGACCCTACCCCGGCGGAGAGCCTCGTGTCGACCGCGCTTGACATCGAAGAAGAGGCAGTCGTAGACCCGAGAGAACCTCATCACCCGAAGAGGTCAAGACAAGCCAAAGCGGGTACAGCAAAGCCGAGCGGTTGACGCCGATTAGGCCGAGGCGCTGACGCATAGGTTTCGATCGCTCGCCGATATTGAGTACGTTGGCTGGGTGGACCTTCCTGTGCTGTCGCCGGTGGCGCCGATATTGGCAAAATCCGCGAAGACGATTCCGATCGATATCGGGGCGTTTGAGAAAACGGAACTTGAACCACGCTAAGCCGTTTTCGGGGCAACTTGATGGCCGGAAGCGGTGGCAGGATGATCGTGGCATCGCTTGAGCCGAGCATTTTCGATGTCCTTGGCGGGCGCTGGACATCTGGGGGAAACGAGGACTATTCCGCCTCCCTCTCCTCCTACTCCGGCGACACGATCCGCGTTGATCGGCTTGGACGCGAATCCAACCGCATCACCGAGACCCCACCCGCAAGAATACCGCCGCGAGGCAGATGCTCGCCCACAACGTCGGAGTCTCGATCCCGCTCCTGTACCGGTGGATCCCGGCCGCTGATCGCTAAACCCGGGGGGAAAGAGGCCCTTCGGCAGTTACCAGACCCCAAAAAATCGGCTTAGCGTAGTTCAAGTTCCGTTTTCTCAAACGACCCGAGCGAGCGCCTAACCGTAGGAGGGGTACCAGCGAGATACGGCCAGAACGGGCCATAGGGACATCCGGCGGGCCATGAAAGCGGGCATAAAGCAGTGAGTTCCCTCGTAAAGGGAGCTGCTGGGCGCTTTAGCTACGGTCAACTCGTCCTGAGCGCGTTGGGGCGTCTTGCACCGCCTTCGCCGCTATCAAAGCTTCGATTCGTTGAGAAGCCACAGTTCCTAGGCTCACAAACGCAGTCGGATGGAGCTTCCCAGGATCCGCTTCCGAAGATTGATCGCACTGCGGCCCGTTTCAGCCGTATCTCGCTGGTACCCCCATCAGCGGTCATCAGACTCCCACAACCCATGGATCAGAAAAATGGGATCAGGTCACTTCTGCATGGGCCCGCTAGGCTCGCCCATCTCTCAACTCGGGGTGCAGATCACAGACTCGGCGTATGTGGTCACGAACATGCGGATCATGACGAGGATGGGCCAGGCCGCGCTCGACCTGATTGGCGAGTTCGGCGATTTCGTTCCAGCCTTGCACTCGGTGGGCCACCCGCTGACTCCAGGCGAGGCCGACGTGGCATGGCCATGCAGCGACACCAAATACATTGTCCAGTTCCCCGAAACCCGCGAAATCTGGTCCTACGGTTCCGGCTACGGCGGCAACGCACTGCTAGGCAAAAAGTGCTTCGCGCTGCGTATCGCCTCAGCGATGGGCCGCGACGATGGTTGGCTGGCCGAACATATGCTCATCCTCAAACTCACTACCCCTGATGGTGCGGTCCGCTACATCACCGCCGCTTTCCCCTCCGCTTGCGGGAAAACGAACCTGTCGATGCTTGAGCCGGTCCTGCCAGGGTGGAAAGTTGAAACAATCGGTGACGACATCGCGTGGATGCGCTTCGGCGACGACGGGCGCCTATACGCGATCAACCCCGAAGCCGGGTTCTTCGGCGTCGCCCTCGGCACCGGCATGGGCACCAACCCCAACGCGATACGCACCCTGACCGGTAACTGCATTTTCACGAATGTGGCCCTCACCGATGACGGCGACATCTGGTGGGAAGGGCTCACCGCACAGACTCCCGCCCACCTGATCGACTGGAAAGGCAACGACTGGACCCCCGAATCCAGTGCGCCCAGCGCCCACCCCAACAGTCGTTTCACCGCGCCAGCATCACAGTGCCCGTCCATCGCCGATGAATGGGAAGACCCCACCGGGGTGCCGATCTCAGCGATCCTCTTCGGTGGGCGGCGGGCTACCAACGTTCCCCTAGTCAACGAGGCGCTGAGTTGGCAGCACGGGGTGTTCATTGGTGCGACCGTTGCCTCCGAGCAGACAGCCGCCGCCGAAGGAACCTTGGGCGCGCTACGCCGTGACCCGTTCGCGATGCTGCCCTTCTGCGGCTACAACATGGCCTCCTACTGGCAACACTGGCTCGACCTCGGCAAAGACGCCAATCCCGCCAAGCTCCCGCGCATCTACCAAGTCAACTGGTTCCGCAAGAACGCAAACGGCGAATTCCTGTGGCCCGGATTCGGGGACAACTCGCGTGTCCTGGCCTGGATCGTGGACCGACTCGAAGGCACCGCGCAAGCTGTGGACACCCCCATCGGGTATCGCCCCGCCGACGGCTCCCTCGACCTCACCGGCCTAGACCTGACCCTGAACCAATTCGACGAACTCTTCGACGTCGACCCAGTAAGTTGGCTAGCCGAAGCAGACCTCACACAGGACTACTTCGCACAATTCGGTGACCGGCTTCCCACCGAAATGACCGTTGAACTCGCAAACCTCCGCCAGCGGCTAGATGCTGGGCGGCAGGGACCCTGACAAGGGTTGCGCCCAGGTGCGGTTTTCACAGGCGCCCAGTGGTGGCTTCGCATGATCGTAGGGTTGTTACGAGTGAGATTAGTGCGCGTCTCACGTACAAGGCCAGAAGTACCAAAAAGTGGAGCCTCAGGGACAACACCCCACCGCTATGCCTGCGGTCTTCCGTGAGGCCAGGTTGGTTTCCGTACACCGTCCACCCAAATAGTCGGGTGACAAATAGCGCATGAGAAAAGCCGCCAAACAGCAGGGATATTCACAAGTGCTTCTCGCCGATTTTCTAAAGAAGGTGCCCCGCTCTGGTTAGCGCCTGGTTTTGAACGTGATCGTTCTCCGGTAATTCTCATACGTCGCGTTGCCTGGAGCCTTGTAGGTGAGAGGTTCACTGATCATCAACGTGCTCGCACCACTCATGAAACGCATAGCGCACCCAACGCGGTGGCCGCCTCCGCACCAACACTCGTTCTCGCCGTCGCGAACAAATGAGCACGATCTACGGGTAGGCAAGCTGTCCAGATGGCGGGTCTAAAGCCGGTCGCCGAGATTCACCCAATAGTCCTGCCCACATTGGACATCGCACTAAGACTTCATCATCTGCTTCATAACTTTGATCTCTGCCTCTTGTGCGCTAATGATTACCGTCGCCAGCGCCATGGCCTGCGGATTCTCACCGCTGGATAGCTCTTCTTGCGACATCCCGATCGCACCTTCGTGGTGTTCGATCATCATGTCCAGCCACAGGTTGTCGAAGCTAGCCGCATCCGCAACTGCCAGTTCGGACATCTGCTGCTCGCTCATCATGCCGACACCGTCGCCCATCATGCTCCCCTCCATCGCAGTCCCGTCCGACATCATGTGGCCACCTCCGCTTGAGTCAACGGGGATGTTCCACTGTTGGAGCCACGAGGTCATGTCAGCGATCTCGGGGGCCTGGGCAGCCTTGATCTCCTCACCGAGGGCTAGCAACTCGGGATTAGAGCTCATAGCGGGAATCATGTCCGCCATCACGATCGCCTGTTCATGGTGCGGGATCATCCCTTGCAAGAACGTCGCGTCTTGTGCGTTGTGGGGTCCGGCATTAACGGAGCCAACCGCAACGCCGACCGTGGCTCCCGATGTGGTGTTCGACGAGCCGGTGGTGGTTGCACACCCTCCCACTCCGAGTAGCGCCGTCGCGATGACGACGGCGGTCGAAAGCTTGACGCCTGGTCGATGCATAGGTTTCATAGTTTCTGATCCTCTCCATTTTGTGGCGTTCCGAGCCACTCACCTCTGACCATACCCTAAATACTATTTATCGTAGTATTAGCTGGCCGTCACCAGCTTCGGCACGAGCCAACCTGCGGGCATTGGTTTGGACGAAATCTTGATCGACAGTCGCGGCTACCTGCTCCCACCCTGGGCTGGCAGCTTAAGCCGACGCAGTAGGAGCGCGTTGAGCGCGACGAGGACGGTCGATCCGGACATCGACAGCGCAGCGATCTCTGGGGTGAGAGTGAGTCCCCAACCCGTGAACACACCCGCCGCGATAGGTATGGCGATTGCGTTATAGCCCACGGCCCACGCCAAGTTTTGGTGCATCTTGCGTACGGTCCCTTTGCTGATCCGGATCGCGATTGGAATATCGAGGGGATCTGAGCGCATCAACACGACATCGGCGGCTTCGATGGCGACGTCGGTTCCGGCTCCGATCGCGATCCCGACATTGGCGGTGGCCAGGGCTGGAGCGTCGTTGACGCCGTCGCCGACCATCGCAACCACACCCCGGTCGGCTTGCTGCTGCTCGACAACGGCGGCTTTGTCTGCGGGCAACACTTCGGCGATTACGTTGGTGATTCCGAGTTGCGCGGCGATCCGATCCGCGGTTCCTTTGTTGTCCCCGGTCAACATCACCGTGTCAACGCCAAGGCTTTGCAGGTCTGCGACAGCTTCCCGCGATGTCGCCCGAACGGCATCGGCAACTCCAAACACACCGGCCGGTTTCCCGTCCACCGCAACGGCGACGATCGTCCGGCCGCCGCTGGCTAAATCCTCGGCCACGGTCGTGAGCTCTTGGAAATCGATGTCTTGATGCTCCATGAGTCGCAGGCTTCCGGCGGCCACTTTGTGACCGTCCACGATGGCCACAGCGCCGCGGCCGGGGATTGCAGAAAACTCCGTCGCAGTTGACCCCTGCGCGGCAGGGGAGCCCGCGTAGTCGGCAATCGCTCGCGCCACTGGGTGCTCGGATTCGCGCTCGACCGCGGACGCGAATCTCACCAGGTCGGCCTCGTCGAAACCTGTGGCGGTATGAACCTCGACGACTTCGGGCCGACCAACGGTCAACGTGCCGGTCTTGTCCATTACGACGGCTCGCACCTTCGTCAGAGTCTCTAGTGCGGCCGCGTCCTTGAACAACACTCCCCGCTTGGCCCCGAGCCCGGTACCCACCATGATCGCCATCGGGGTCGCGAGTCCAAGCGCGTCCGGGCAGGTCACGACGATCACGGTGATGGCGAACAGCATCGCCTCGCTGAAGCTGCGCCCGCCGATCGTGATCCAAAACGTGAAGGTCGCCAGCCCGCCGAACAACGCGACAAGGACGAGCCAAAACGCCGCCCTGTCAGCCAGGCGCTGGCCTGGTGCTTTCGAGTTCTGTGCCTGCTGGACAAGGCTGACGATTTGGGCCAGAGCCGTGTCTCGGCCCACCTTCTCAGCGCGCGCCCTCAGCGTTCCATTGCCGTTGATCGTTGCCCCGACGACCGCCGATCCTGGCTCCTTCGCCACCGGCAAACTCTCACCAGTCACCATGGACTCGTCGACGTCCGAGCTGCCCTCTTCGACGACAGCATCGACGGGGATCTTTGCGCCGGGCCGGATGAGCAGCAGGTCACCGACCGACAATTCCGACGTTGGGACTTCGACGACCTCACCGTCTCGCACGACGGAGGCCACTGGCGGCGTGAGGTTCAGTAGCGACTGGACCGCCTGGCTCGCCCCGGATCGTGCCCGCATCTCCAGCCAATGACCCAGCATGACGAAGGCCGAAAGCACGACGACCGCTTCGTAGAACACTTCCGTGCCGCCAGTGACCGTGACCGCCACTGAATACAGCCAGCCGGTTCCTACCGCAACTGAGACGAGCACCATCATGTCCAAGGTGCGAGCGCGCAGCGCTTGCCATGCTCCGGTGAAGAACATTCGATCGGCGTAGAAGATTACCGGTAACGACAGGATCAGTGAGAACCAGGCATCGGAGAGCCCGAACGGTGCGGGAGCGTTCCAGCCGATGATGTCTCGACCCATATGCGAATACAACAGAATCGGAATGGCCAGAACTGCCGCCACAATGAACCCGTTGCGCATCGCCCGCACGTGACCCGACATGTCATGGGCGGAATGATCACCTGCCTCGTCTGCAGCGGCCGCCTCGCCTGCCTCGCCATGATCTGAATGGCCCTCGTCGGACATCGCGGCGTGGTCGCCCGCGGAAGCACACAGGTTCCGGGGAAGCGCCTCACCGGGACAGCCGCAGCCGCACTCGGTGACCCACCCGGCCAACTGATCGGGATCGGTTACCAGCGGATCGAAGACCACGGTCGCCGTCTGCGATGTCCAGTTCGCCGTCACGTCTTGAACACCACTCCGAGAGCGCAGCGTGGACTCCACCACCTTGTGACCGGACGGGCACGAGATCCCGTCAACAGACAAGACCACGGTGCGGGTTTCCATAGCGGCCGAGCTCATGCGTGAAGCACTCGCGGCCCGGCGGCGTTACTGATCGTCAACAACTTCTTTGACGTCACTTTCGCTAATGGCGAATGCCGAACCCTGATCGACGGCGGCGATTGCCTGCGCTCCCGGTGCGCTACCTCGCGCGGACCACGTAGCCCCGGCATCAGCAGAAACCCAGACGCGCTCTTGGGTATCAAGCGCCCAGAGTGCCGAGGCGCGCGCCGACAGCAGGAACAGTCCGGCTGGCGCTCCAGCGACCTGTTCGAACGTGTCGCCCTGATCCGAACTACGCATCAAACCCGCCTCGGTTGTGGCGAGCAGTGTGGAGTCCACTAGGGCCAACGACGCTGGCGCGATTGCGGCCGCGGCTGTCTTCCAGTTCTTTCCGCCATCAGTTGATCGCAAGAGTTCTTTGTTGTCATAACCGACGATGAGGGTGTTGGTTGCCGTCAGTGCGTGAAAGTCGCTGACGCCAGCTCGCGACAGCACCGACCAGGTTTCGCCACGGTCGGTGGATGTGATCAGACCCATGGGATTGGTCATGGTGCTTCCCACACCCGGATGACCACTACCGAACCAGCCAGTAGCTGGCGTGATCGCGAACCCCATGAAGTCATCGCGTGAGCTACCGGCCCGCGAAACGGTTCCATCCCCACCGACCAGCCATACCCCGTCGTGCGTGGCAGCGAATAGATCACCGGCATCATCCACCCCTGCTCCATGCAGGTGTGTCAAGGACTCGGAAAGACTGACCGGGGTGCCTGAACTGGGGTTCGCCGAGCTTGCTGACCCTGCATCCGTCTGGCTTGAACATCCAGTCAGTCCGATACCGGCGATGACTACCAGCACACCTGCAGCTCGAAGGCTCAATCTCATAAGTCGGTGTTACTCCTTAAATCGTCATTCATCTGTCGGGGCCCGGTCTCAGCGCACCGCGATACCGTACTAAGAACCATAGTAGTTCGCAAGTACGGACTTAAGACGGAGTCAGCGTGCCCCTGTCTGCTGAAGTGGCGTCTAAAGACCGTTACTATGAATCCTAGTATGCCGCGCCATGTCAAGGACTATCCCAAATACGTCGTCGAAAGGTCACCGGAGTAGATGAAACATCAGCCTGCACCGACGCTGGGCGATCTGGAGAGCGATGTCATGCAACGCATGTGGGCGCACGACGGGCCGATGGCTGTACGTGACGTGCTCAACGAGCTAAATCGCGATCGCACGCTTGCCTACACAACTGTCATGACGGTCCTAGACAACCTGCACCGAAAAGGAATGGTGACACGAAGGCGAGAGGGACGTTCTTATATCTATGCCGTGGCCTTCTCCCAGAGTGAGTACGCAGGCCGACTAATCGCCGACGCCGCCGGGAAGGCTGGAGATCGGGTAGGCGCGTTGCTGCATTTTGTTGATGGGCTCGACCCTGCCGAGATGCGCGAGTTGCGCGAGGCCTTGGACCAAACCCAGAAAGCACCCACCAAAGGGCGATTCCGAGGAATGAAATAGTCATGGTATTGGCTGGGATTCTCTTGGGTTACGCGACGACAGTCGCATTGCTTGGCGGAGTCGTTCTCCGGCGTATTCAATGGGTGTCGCGCTACCCGCGCCTTGGCGTGTGGAGTTGGTTGGCCGCGTTCCTTTCGGTTTTCGTGGCAATGGCCATGGCAGGGCTGCTGATGGTCACCGCTGATCTCGCGCATCTTGTCGCCACCGGGACGTTCGGGTCATCCGCGCATTTAGCAGCGGTTACGGCGCAAACAGCCTGCATGGTGGTGTTGATCGTGGCGGTCGTTGGAAGTACCGCTGGGGCCGGTGCCGTTGCTAAAAGTTTTCGGCAAATGCGCCGAGATTCCGATCAACATCTTTCACGTATTCGCATCGCGTCCCGTTTCGATCCTGAACTCGGCACGCTGGTCGTCGCTTCTGACGGACTAGCCGCGTATTCCATTGCGGGTTCCTCGCCGTCGATCGTGCTCACTGAAGGCGTGATCGCCACGTTGAGCGAAAATGAACTGTCTGCGGTTGTCGCACACGAGGTGGAGCACCTGCGCGGGCGGCACGCTTTCAAGCTCGCAGCAGCGAGCGGGTTACGGCGTACGTTCAAGTTTGTCCCGCTCTTCCGGACCGGTCACGATCAGCTCGTCGACCTGCTCGAGATGGTTGCCGACGACCAGGCCGCCCGAACCTGCGGTCGCCGGAATGTTGCATCGGCGGTGCTGCGTATCGCTGAAGCCCGCTCACCTCAGTTCGCGATGTCGGCTTCGTCAGGAAACGTCGGAATACGGGTACGCCGACTCATGCAACCCGAACCTCGGCTCGGACTCATTCGCGCAGCCTTCGGAGTCATGGTGTTGTCTACGGTGGTTGCGTTCCCGGCTGTTGGGTTGGTGAGCTCAGCAGCCGCCGCTGGACCGAACGTCACGTGTGCAACTACGGCCGCACACTCCCACTAGCGAGCCTCTTCAGCAAGTATCTGCGCCGCGGCAGAACGGCATCTACTATGTGGGGTAGTATAAAACTACAAAGTGGCTTGGCCTCTAGGAGTCAATGCAACATCTGACACGCAGAGCCTCCAAGTCCCTGAACCGAATGCGGCGCCCCGGTTGCGACGCCGCAGCTCCCCAAAACGCGTCGGAGGTTCTACGTGGTAAAAAGGGCCGCTGTTCCCGTTGGCGCACTACTGACTTTCTCGCTGTTCGTTGCACTGATAACCGTTGCAGCGCTCGGGACCGACAAAATCGCCCGCGGAACGACGGTTGCTGGCGTTGGCATTGGCGGGCTCGATAGGACAACCGCCATCGCGTTACTCAACGTCGAGCTCGCCGACCACCAGGACCAACCGCTGGTACTCCGAGGCCCGATGAAGCCGACTCGACTTACGCCTGCTGATCTCGGTCTGAGTCTGGACATAGAGCAGACCGTCGACAGTGTGGCACCCAGTCGCTTCAGCCCGGGAGGAGTCATTCAACGGTTCCGAATGGGTGGCGCCGTGCGGCCGGTGATCGACGTTGACAGGTCAAGGTTCAGCGAGAAGTTGCTGGAGGTGACGGCCAACAGCACCCAGTCGGCATCAGAACCAATGATCACCTACAACGGCGTCGTGCCGCAGGTCACCGAAGGACGGCCAGGAACCATCGTCGATCAAAACGCCGCCCAGTTGGCGATTGAGGCTGCTTTGGTGCAACCTGATGGCCCCATCGATCTCCCAATGATCACCGAGGCGCCGACGGTATCGAACAGGGCAGCCCGGGCTCTTGTCAATACTCATGCGAGTCAGGCAGTTTCGGGACCGATAGCCCTGCTCGCCGGTGGCACCACTGTTACGGCTAACCCTGCCGAGATAGCGGCGGTACTTTCATACAGAGTTGTTGAGGGCCAGCTCATACCGATCGTTGATCCCACGAAGTTGAGGTCGGTTCTGGCCGAAGAGTTGTCGGCGGTAGAGCGCCCGGCGAAGGACGCGAGCTGGAGAGTCGGTAGCGGCAAGCCAGTGATAAGACCATCGAAAACGGGTGAACGTCTTCCCGACAAGGGCGTGATTTCGCAGGCGATTACCAGCGTATTGGGTAAATCTAACGGTGAACGCGCCCTCACCATCCCTCTTCAGGTGACCGAGCCCGAGCTGACGACGGAACAAGCGCAAGCCCTTGGCATAACCGAGAAGATGTCGTCATTTACACAGCCCTTTGACGCAGCGCCATACAGGACGCAGAACATTGGACTCGCCGGAAAGAAGATGAACAACACGCTGCTCAAACCCGGCAAGAAGTTCTCATTGAACCGAATAGTGGGCGAGCGAACTCCAGCAAACGGCTTCACCAAAGGCTGGATAATTGGCGATGGCGGCAAGCTGACACAAGATTTCGGCGGAGGCGTATCGGCGTCGGCTACCGCAGTTTGGACAGCGGCATTCTTTGCCGGTCTTGAGAGGGTTGAACAACGCGCCCATTCGATCTATATCTCCCGCTACCGGGCTGGCCTCGAGGCCACCATCGCTTGGGGATTTCTCGACCTGAAGTTCCGCAACAACACCGATTCCGGAGTCTTGATCACTACCAAAAACACCAGCACTTCAATGAAAGTCACCATCTGGGGAACCAAACAATTCGACAAGATCAAGGCAGAGTCTGGACCGCGGCGAAACATCACCCGGTACGGAACTGAGACGGGATCAGGTCCGAACTGCACTCCGCTATCGGGCACTGACGGTTTCGACATCACCGTTGACAGGGTGTTCATCCTCGGCGGCAAAGAAGTTGACCGCGAAAAATTCGTGACTAGCTACATCCCAGCCCCCGTAGTCCGCTGCCTTTCTTGATTTGGCAACCAACCACCGGGGCGATCTACGGACCCGGCGGCGGTGGTGCTTGCGACCGTGGTCAACCCAAGCTCACGGGGAACCCCGTTCGCGATCAATGGCGACGCCACTTGGGCGTACCCCGCTTCCTCAATGACGGACGCGACATCGGTGCGGTTTAAGGCTTCGGAGCTGATGATGCGGACATGTGACGTGCCACCCGGCACGAGATCAACGGCGACGTCCGTGACGCCGACGAGGTTTCGCAGTTCTTTGGTAAGAGCGCGGACGCAATTCCCACACGTCATCCCCTCGACTTCAACGTTCTGGCTCTTCGACATTGTGCTCCCTCGATTGATGCGGCTACCTGTACGGCATCTGGTTGACGCGCTTGTTACCAGCTGGCAACGGGGCAACACACATACCCCCTGAGGGTATTCCTCAAAGCGTGGTGTTTGGGCGGATGCTGTTGGTGATGGTCGTGAACCCTTGAGGGCTCGGAGTCCCCAACGAGCAACGTGCAACCGAGAACGGCGGATGACCTAGCTCGGACTCATGCGGTGGGTGGAGCGGTCGTCACCGGACCGGATCTCCGACACCGCCGGAACAGGCTGCGCCGAGTTCTGGGGTTTGGGGGCCATTCTGATATTGCTTGACGAACTTCCCGAGTCGTGGGTCGTTTGCGTCGGCAACCTGGATCTGCTTCCCCCACGCAGTTGCGACTACCGGAACGGGCTGGTTGGGATAGGGGCTCACCAGGACGTGCGTTTGTCCCTGTGCATACCCGTCCAGAGTGGCGATGTCCCCGGGGGCCAGGGAAGGCTCATAGGTGATCCACACAGCACCATGTTCAAGCGAGTGGATGGCGTTCTCGTTCTTGACCGGGCTGGTGTATACCCCGCAGTTCTGCGTAATCTGCGAATGTTTACCCCCCGCCGGCGGCAGTTCGGTGACGGCCACCGGCTCAGGTACATGATCACGTGCAAGATTGTCGAATGAGGCAACGTTGTCGATCTGTGCGTCGCGCTGCTGGGCCATCACCGCCCATGTCACACCGCCCGCAATGACGACCACTCCCAGGACCGTGGATCCGATGACGAGTACCCGGCTGCGGCGCTCCTTTCGGGCCTGCTCTTGGCGCATCTGTTGTGCCCGCGCTCGACGGTCTAGGTCCCCGGCTTGTTTCTTCGACACCTGCTGCACTCCCTCGCTTGGACTATTCGGTTCACTGGCGTTGCATGAGTAGCGGTGCGATCGACTGCTGCCGGGCTTCCAACAAGATGATCAGTACGACGGCGACTGCAACGGTGGTCCAGACTCGGCGGCGCGTCCAGGAGAACGACACGGTGTACCAGCGGTGGGTCGTCACGCCGATAGCTGCTCGTACGAGCATTGCGATAAACAACATCAGCAGCGGGACGCCCAGTGGGTTGTAGGTGATTGAGGTACCCCATTGGCCCATAGCAGCGAGTCGGATACTACGCGTGCCGCCGCAGCCAGGGGTCATGATTCCGGCGGCGTGCAAGGGGGTATGCAAATCCAGCGGCGGCAGGCCCGCCGTTGCCAGCGCTATCGCTACGGCCAGGCCGGCCAACGCGAGCAGCGTCACGACCCGCCAGTGATCAGTCGCGTCTACCCGCCAGCTCACCAGTGAGCGGGACTGCGCGGTGGTATCCGGGGACAGAATCACAAGGGCACCTGCCACCCGGAGATCGAGGACTGAAGCCCGATCATGATCTGCGCCCAGAGCCCGGACACAACCAGAACGCCCACACCGATCAGCATCAGGCCCCCGGCGACCGTCACAGTACGGGCGTGGCGTCGTGGCCACGCGAAAATACCGAATGCCCGTTCGGCGGCCACGGCCGCGACCACGAATGGGATGCCCAACCCAGCGCTGTAGACAAACGCAAGGATCGCCCCTCGCCATGCGCCGCCGCTGGTAGACGCCAGCGTGAGTACTGCAGCCAAGGTCGGGCCAATACATGGCGTCCAGCCGATTGCGAACAGCGCACCGAGTACAGGGGCGCCCGCGAGGCCAGACGGCGGGCGATAGCGGAGCTTAAAGGTGCGCCCGGTCCACGGAATCCATCGCAGTGCTCCGCAGAAAGCCAGGCCCATCAGGATCGTGACGGAGCCCAAGACCAAGGTCACCGCCTGCCCGTATTCCAGAAGGAGAAACCCGATGCTGCCGAACGCTGCCCCGTAGCTGGTGAAGACAGCCGCGAAGCCGAGAACGAAGAGGCAGGCACCAGCAACGGTGCGGTTGCGCACCAGGCGGGCCGATGGCTCGCGGGCAAGGCGTCCCGGCCCTGGCTGATCGGCCCTGTTCGGCAATTCTGGCTGCACCTGGCCGGCACCCACAGAAGCGAGTTCCGAATCGGGGATTAAGACCACCGCATCAGGATCTGAGCGAACCGCACTTGCCCCAGCGCTGCCAGTGACGAATGCCAGGTAGCCCGGAACAAGAGGAAGGCAGCATGGCGAAAAGAATGATATGACCCCGGCGGCGGCAGCGATGAGGCACGCCAGTAGCAGCGGCCCGTCGAGCACAAGCTGTTCGATACCGGCCAAGCGGATGTTCACCCCACAGCTACTAGCAGTCATAGTAGGTTAGCTTGAGTAGGTACGGCACGCAACTGCACCCCTGTGTGACAAAGCGTGGGCCGGTGAATGGCGCCATCTTGCACCCGCCCGGGAGGGTGCGCAGACCTAATGCGCCGACAGGAAGCAACCGGCCCCGGCGTTTCTGCGCCGCATGTACTACCCGGCTTAGTAGCGTTCAGCGCATCCGTTCCGGAGCAGCACTTGATCAGCTCGGGGAGCTCAATGTCGTTTTTGCAGAGAGTGAGTACTCGTGCCTGGTATTGCGATAGGCGTAGACCGTCCCGGCGGTCGGGTCAAGGCAGTCTCGATATTTTTCGCCAGAGCAATCGTTGTCCTGATCGCGACCGTTGCAGCGCTCCTTTCCGTGGCGGATCAAGCCAGTGCGGACGTAACCTTGGAATCTTCCACGCCCACCGACGGGAGCAGTGCCGGTGAGCCCGTCAAGGTCATCAAGCTCCACTTCGCGCGTCCAGCCGAACCCGTCGACGGTTCCGAAGGTATGCAGATCTTCGACGCCAGCGGACGCCAGCTTCCGGCATCCGTAAGCCCGGGCTCCAACGGTGAATTGTGGGACGTCACGCCCGATGCACCCCTGGAGAACGGCTCCTTCGGGCTTAGATGGGCAGTCGCCGCCGCAGACGGCCATCAAGCATCCGGAACGCTGCGGTTCACTACAGGAAACGCTGCCAGCGCTGATCAAGGTGTCGCCGCGGTGCCGCCGCTTGTCCCCGCCTCGCCACTTCCCGATGGTCAACGCATGGAGGGCCACGAAATGCCCGAGCGCCCAGACGCCTCCGCATTGATGACAACAGACGCGATGGATGCGGCCATGAGCGAGCAGGGAGTGGCTGGCGTTGGGTTGCTTGCCGGCCTAGGCCGCTGGACTACATATCTGGGGACCTTACTCGCCGTCGGTGGCCTGGTCTTCGTCCGTGTGGTCATGCGCGGCGACCGGTCGAGCATAGGGCGATTGTTCGGATTTATCCGACTCAGCGGTGGCATCGCCCTGGCAGGCGTCGTCCTGCAACTCGCTGCTCAGGCGGCCCTGCTTGACGGAGACAGCATCTTTGCTGCGGCATCACCTGAGGGGTTGATAGCCGCGCTGGGCAGTTGGTTCGGTTTCGTGATACTGGTGGCCGGAGTCGGCGCTTTTTTCGTCCTAGACGACGCACTGCCCGCTGCCCGCTTCGTCGACAGTGGCTCGCACTCACGTATTCGGGCCCAAGTTCTGGAGACTTCAGTGGCTAGCCCTCACGGATCTGGCGCTGGCTCCACCATGACAATGCCACGGCGTGGGTCGGGCGAATCCGCTGATTCGGATGAACTGAAACCAAACCTGACGAGGTCACATTTGGCGGTACTAGGTGGGGTGCTGCTGATTGTGGCGGCCGTTCTCGAAGGCCATTCCAATAGCATCGAACCGAGGCTGCTGGTTGTGTTGGCCGCGGCCATGCACATACTCGCTGCCGCAGTCTGGGTCGGCGGCCTAGCCGCGCTCGCGGTCGTGATGTTCGGCCGGGCACGTCAGCGCCAGCCGCTAGGGATCGCTGCGCTCATCGTTCGCTTCAGTACCGCCGCGAGCGTTGCGGCGGTCGTGGCCGGCGCGGCCGGCCTACTGCTGGCTTTCACCATTCTTGAACAGCCAGCTGATCTGTGGGCAACAAGCTGGGGAAGAGTCCTGCTGCTGAAGCTGCTCCTGGTCGGGACGGTCGCGGGGATCGGTGCTTACAACCACTTTAAGGTCATACCCGCCATCGAAGCGGGTACGCCGGGCGCCCAGTTGCAGCTTGCAAGCACGCTCAAACGGGAACTCGCGCTCATGGTCGGTGTTGTCGGTCTGACCGCGTGGATGGTTGGTTCTGCCGCCTAAGGTCCCTTGTCTTATTGGGTTACCGATCCAGATTCGACTAGCGACCCAGCCTGTCGCTACCCGGCAACTACTATCTAGCTTAGTACCCTCTGTGCAGGCGCAATCTCATTCGAATGTGCTCGCAGCTTTTCCTCGGTGTGGCTTCGACTCCGTGTGCCACATCTTCTTCCAAGTCCTAGAAAGGGTCTTGTCGTGTTAATCCGAAATACACCAGCACGGATCTTTACCGGAGTCATGCTCGCTGCAGCCGCTACTAGCGTGTTGGCCGCATGCGGCAGCTCGACAACTAGCTCAACATCTGCCTCTGGCACGGCGGGCTCGTCGTCGAGTAGCTCCTCGCAACACAACGCTGAGGACACGATGTTTCTGCAGATGATGATTCCTCATCACGAACAGGCAGTCGAAATGTCCGCACTTGCACCCAGCCGCACCCAGAATGCCGCAGTCCTGAAACTCGCTTCACAGATTGAAGCCGCGCAAGGCCCGGAGATCGCACAGATGAAGTCGTGGCTGACCGAGTGGAATGAGCCGCTGGCCATGAGCGGCAGCTCGGATCACGGCGAAGGGTCCGGGATGATGACGACCGAACAGATGAGCGCGCTAGAGCAAGCCAACGGGGCTGCCTTCGACAAGCTCTACCTCCAGGACGTGGTCGCCCATCATGAAGGAGCCGTCGCTATGGCCCAGCAAGAGCTGGACTCCGGCGAGAACCCGCAAGTCAAGGCACTCGCGCAGGCAATCATTGATGGCCAGACCAAAGAAATCAACGAGATGCAGCAGATGCTCGGCTGAGCAGCCCTCTCTCCCGTGGTGACCCTTATCTGACTATTTGGGTCACCACGGTTTTCTCTCGCATCGGTTCGTCAGCATGATGACCACGCTGACGTCTTAGGAATAGGCCTCAGCGCCCGGTTCGCGGCGCATCAGATAGATCCACGCAATATCGCGGAAACCGATGCGGCGATATTTCGCGGCGATTCGCGGAGACAACGCCGTCAACGTCAGTGTGACGCCACGTCCGTCAGCTACCGAGCAGAGCTTGCGGGTAATGACCCGCCCGCCGCCGCGTTGGCGTGGCCAAGCGAACACCCCGTCGACGTACAGCGTGCTCCGCACTGGCTGAAGGTGAGCGCACGCGTACACCGTTGACTCATCCGCGGAATCGATTCGGACGGGCAGCATCTGATCATTGGTCAATCGTTTGAGCCGTACGACGGTTCGGGTGCTGGACACGACGGCGAATCCAGTCGTCCACATCATCTGCAGGGCGGCGCTAAGTGCAATTACTCGCAGGCCGTCGGTTGGCGTTGGGCGCCTGCGCCTCCCATCGATAGCTAGCACAATGGTTCCCACAACGGCCCACGCGGGAAGCGTACGGTGCAGCCCAGTCATGGACTGGGCTGCGATGGCCTTGAAATGCGCACACCCAAATGGGGCGGCGGTAGCAAGCGGCATCGGGCATGCGATATCAGTTAAGGCGACGATGTTCGGTGAAATTTTGACTCTTCTGATTGGTTCTTCTGGGCGCTCTTCTGGCTTAGGCACGGCGATGCAGTGTATGGCCCTAGGGCCTACTTCGGCGCGCTCAATCCGGTTTGCTGCAACCATCGGGGCGAGTGCTGCGCTCGTTGCTACCTTTGCGACCAGCGCCGCGGCTAGCCCACCGGCGAGCCCGGTAACCAGTAAAGCCCTGAGCGCGGCGTCCTCACCGCCGCCGGTATTGCAGATCGGGATGACCCATCCGGCGGTGCGCAAGCTGCAGAAGCGCCTAGGCCTGTCCGAGCATACGAATTACTTCGGGCGCCACACCCGCGCTCACGTTAAGCGAGTACAAGCCGCGGCGCAGATTCCGGTGACCGGGGTGGTTGACCGCAGAACGTGGCGCAAGGTGCGCTTGGTGCGCCCTGCCCTTGCCAAGGCAGCGGCCACCTCGCCGGTGCTTGGGACTCACCCGGCGATCGGGCAGATTGCAGCTCCGCTGACCCGGTTCCGTGACGGAGGGCACGCGTATTACCTGTACGGTCGTGGTTTGCGTTCCTGCCAATACACCGGCCGCTGCATGGACCTCTTCGCCGCCATCGGTGAGCCGGTCTACGCGCTCGCTAACGGAGTGCTCACCACGCCCGGCTACGCCGCCAACAGCTTCGGCAAGCACGCGATGGTGATCCACGGTGATGGCAGCAAGTCGTTGTACGCGCACCTCAATAGCATCACCGCCGGACCCGGCCGGATAACTGCCGGGACGCAGATCGGCACAGTCGGCTGCTCAGGCACATCCGGAGAGCCCAACGCCTGCCGCAACTCGCCAGCGCACCTGCACTTCGAGTGGTCCGGGCTGCGGTGGAAGCCCGGACAATACGGCGAGTTGCCACCCTCCTTCAACCAGTGGCGCGGCACACCGAAACGCTGCTTCAAGGGCTGCTGAGTTGGCGTTACATGAGTCGGCGCACCCCGAGCTATGCGCAGCCTGTTCCGGCGACCGCGGAGATTCGATCCCGTGAAGAACCGCGGTAGCCACAGCATCAGCGCGAGCGGAACTATCGCACCCATTCGTGGCGACTTACGAAAGGAATGCGGGCCCACATTCTGCCCAATCCCCATGTGTTTCCTGCGTAGCAAAGGGCGAGTGTGACGAGGACTAACGCGTAGATGACGTGGTATTCCATGAACGGATTGCTTGACCCATTCGATGCACCCGTGCTCGTGAACCGGGCGATTGGGAATTCGGCGAGCCACATTCCAGCCATCATCACGACACCGGAAACTGCTGCTATTCGCAACACGATGCCCAGGGTTAGGGCAACGCCGATTCCCAGCAGGCCCGCCATGAAGATCAGATCGGCCCACCATGAACCGGCGATGGCGTTGAACATTGATTGGAATGGCCCGACTTCAACCGACGAGAGGAAGCCCTTGGTAGGCGAGCCGCCACTGATCCACGCCTTGGCGGACGGAGTGGCGTAGCTCAGGCCAACTGTTTTGTCGAGGAAGGCCCAGAGAAAGACGAATCCGATACTGATCCGAAGAACAGCCAACGATCTGGCAGCAGATGAAGTGAGAAGCCGACCTTGCAAGGAGTCCACCGTGTTGGGCGGTTGTTGAACGTTCAATTTTTGCTCAGACGAAGCGGACTTACGCTGGACAGTAGACATCAGGACACCAGTTTCCGTGTGGTTGCCGGTTAGCTGGCACCTGGATCATGAATGTCGGGCATCCAGATATATCGACCGTACTCTCGTTCGTGGTCGATACCTAATGCTCGCAAGGCGCCTCAGACCTGACGCATTCGAACCCGGCAGTTCTGAACCTGCCAAATACTAAGATTCATAGTAGAGTTGCCTGATCGGAGGGCGAAAGCTGCCGTATAGCAAAATGGGCAAGCGGTAATGCAGGCGACATGTTTGAGGTTAGGGGTAGCAAAGGTGCACTCTGGCAAACTCGGAGCAACACAATCAGTCCGATCCAAACCACTTGTAGTGGCAGCATTGACTGCCGGTGCGCTCCTGCTGTCGGCCTGCGGATCAACACTGACCGCAGTCGTTAGCCCCCCGACCGGTGAAACTGGACAGACGACGGCAAGGGACGCGGCAACAACAAACATCGACAATATGCCCAGCCTGCCAGCTGGTGAGCGAGTGAAGTTCCAGGCCAACGATCCGTGGATGATCGAATCGCTGACTGTCACCGACGGATCGGGCAGCGTGGATGCCGGGATCACCGAGCCGAAGGTCCGATGGAAGTCCGCACCGCTGGCGCCATCGACGCAAATGACCTACACCGCGCAGCTACGTGAGCAGTCGACTGGTCAGACCCAGACCGTCACCCGCACAGTTTCGGCTGGGAAACCAAAGAACACGTTCTCGGCAAGCATCTTCCCCAAATCCGGCACGTGGGGCATCGGGATCATGCCGACTGTGACCTTCGACCAGTTCGTTCCTGAACGCGACCGGGCTGCATTGACCGAACGTTTGACGGTGGTGAGCACTCCAGCGCCGGTGAGCGGATCGTGGAGGTGGGAAGAAGGCACCACCGCTGTGTTTAGGCCAGAGAAGTTCTGGCCCGCCAAGACTGCAGTGACGGTAAGCGCGAACATCGAGGACGCGGTGATTACTGGCACCAAATCATCGAAGAACTCCTATGGCAAGCCGATCCGGCCCGGCTCATTCACGACTGACAAAGGCATGTCGATCCACATCAACGGTCCCAAGAAGAGGGGCATCGTGAAGATGGGTGGCGAGAAGGTACGCACCTTCCCGACCAGCTTGGGCAAGCCCGGCTTCATCACTCGTTCCGGTGTCAAGACCATCACCGACATGCTGCGGGTAACCCGGATGACCAACATCGGTGTCACCGACGACGAGGTCTACGACCTGCAGGTGCCCTACGCGATGCGGATCACCAACACCGGCGAGTTCCTGCATGGCGCCCCGTGGAACGGCAACATCGGCTACGCCAACACCTCACACGGCTGCACGAACGCGAAGCTCGCCGATGCTGCATGGATCTTCGAGAGAGCCAACTGGGGCACTCCAGTCGTAACGACGGGAACTGGCCGCGACATGGAGACCTGGAACGGCCCCGGCGCCCGCTGGAATATCCCGTACAGCAAGTGGTCAAACGTCTGACTTACCCGCCGTGCCCGAGACAGCCAGAGTCACCTTGATCGAAACCCACATTATGGGATCTTGCGCCTGGCCGAGGCGCCCGTAGCGGGTCTAGGATCGAATTGCACGGCTAGTGAAAGGGGTATTGCCATGATGAACTGGAATGACGGCGGAGGAGCAGGTGGCTGGCTGATCCTGTTCCCAATGATGATCATATTTTGGGGCGCGGTGGTCTGGGCCATTATCGCGGCCGTACGACACAACAGTGCTTCCAACAAACCCGACAGCCATGGGCAGTCTGGTGCGCTGCAGATCCTCGATGACAGGTTCGCCCGCGGCGAGATCGATGAACAGGAATACCGTTCCCGGCGGGACGCAATACAGGCACGCGGATAATGATGGCGAGCGTGCGTGCCATCCCCAGAGCGTGCCCGCGGGCACGGTGTCAATGCTGGTGCGTAACCGCGGCCGGCCCGTGAATGAGCTCACTGTCGTGCCCGTGGCAGAGGCCGGTGTGGGCACCCGGGTCACCGGACCGGACGGCACCGTCGCTGTGGACGGCAGCCTTGGGCACGCCGAGGTTGCCTGCGGGACAGCAGGAATGTACGACGTTCTTACCTTGACCTGAAGCACCTCCACTGGGAAGAAGTTGGATGCGTCCGCTGGGTGAGCTTGAGGCCGTCGTCATGCAACAGCTCTTCCGAGTGCGGCTAGCCGACGACCAACCTGTTTCCCTAGGCCAAACTCAACATGGGCCGCGCCGGAACCGCTGATTCAGAAGTGGTGACTTTGCGGTAGATCGAGATTCCGTACGAGAGGCGACGATTGTGGAGCTCTGCGACGGACTCGAGTTCCTCGGAGATCGAACTCTGGCTGTGGAGCACACGGGCTCGGTCGTGCGCATGACCGAACACCACGATGCCACCCGGTTCCAGCCAGTCGGCCATCCGTTCCGTTAGCTCTCGTACCGCCGTTTTGGAGCCAAGGTAATAGAGCACATCGCACGCGACGATCAAGTCAGCCGTCGTCGAAAGTCGACGGGGGCTCCAGTTGCGCACATCAGCCACTTCAAACGAAGATCGCGAGGGCGCAGCCTTCTCCTCTGCGCGCTCGATCGCGCGGGGGGAGATGTCAACTCCGTAGAGGAATGCGTCGGGAAAGCGGTTGGTGAGCGCTCGAGAGAGCGCACCTTCGGCGCAGCCCAGTTCGATGATTTGGCGTGGACTGCAGGTTCCTGCCGCCGCGTTGACGATCGCAGTAATACGCTCGGACTCGTCGGCACGACTGCCGTACTGCCAGGGATCGGCCGTCCTGAACTTTCGATCGAACAGGGCCTTTATCACCCGCTCGTTGACTGAAGCTGGTAGCAGTCCGAGGGCGCCGTACAGATTCCTATGGAGGCTTGAGCCAATAGAGTGCATATTTGAACTATAACGCATAGTACTACGTTAGATAGTACCAGCTACCGCGCCTAGTAACGAGTTGATCTCTCCCACAGGTTCGGACTAGAACGGGGCGCTTTCTGTTCAAACTCATGGCTTTTCCCTCTCTTCGGCTAGCTACTATCAAAAATTAGTAGCTAGCCCCTAGCATGCCGAGCGCGCTAGATCACCAATCTTGGTTTGAGGTATTCCATGCTTGTCCCTGAGTCGTTCCACGATTCGTTCGGACGACCGGTTCCGACAGTCACGCCAGGAGCTGCGGGCGCGCATCATTGGCTGCTGCGCCATGAGCGTGGCTATGATCGTGGCCGCCCCCTTCAGGGATCGACGCACTCAGCGGTTGTAATGCCGCAAAGGTGAGCGCGGCGATTGCGGCAACACTGACTCCGACGATCAGTGATTGGCGGACACCGAAGCTGCCTTTCCAGATGAAGCCGATGAACGCCAGCACAAGACCGGCGGCAATAAGAACGGTCGAGCGTTGTGGGAACTGAAGGAAGTGCTGGACACCGCCAGACACCCCGCCAACACCGATTGACAACACCACGGCCGCACCGACGAGGCGGGCAATCTTGCGCCCTGAGGGTCGGGTTTTAGGCAGAATGACCTCATTGAGAAGAGTGCCGGCCAAGAACACAAAGACACCAATCACGGCCATCATCGTGAAGTACGCCGGATCGATCGGATAGTGCACGATGCCACCGGCTATCTGTCCGATACCAACGAAGTACAGCAAATACCCAATAAACGGGGCGGCCAGGAGCGTCCGAGCTTCAGGAGTGACTGAGACGTCGCTAGATTCAGCGGGAGCGTTTGCGGGTGAGCTTGTTATAGTCATATAACTACTATGCACCATAGTAGTTATATGAGACTCGGCGACACACAACCTAACCGCATCAACGACCTCGCGCGCTCGCATATTACTACCACGCGTAGTTTCTTCGCGTAGTATGCGGGTTGACATTGCCGACGGAAAGCGAAACGTGATGCGGCTAGGTGAGCTAGAAACCGAAGTGATGGGCGTGATGTGGCGCGCACGCACGCCCATGAAGGTCCGCGATGTCGTGGAGGTTCTTCCCGGAACCAAAGTGCTCGCCTACACCACGGTCATGACGGTTCTGGACAACCTGCACCTCAAACACATGGTCACCCGCGCACGCGAAGGACGCGCGTACGCTTACCGCCCGGCAATCTCACGTGAACAGCACAGCGCCAACCTCATCGAAGCGGCCGCCGGTGGCCTCGGGCAGCGCACAGGTGCGCTACTGAACTTCATCGATAGGCTCACGCCACGAGAGGTCGACGACCTGCGGGACGCCCTCACCAGCCGCGCAGATTCAAGCTCCGGAAACCAGCCGTGATTGCCGCCGCCCTCATACTGCTGGCCTACGCAGCCATACTCAGCGCGGCTAGCCCGTCACTTTCTCGACAGCGGTGGACTGGGCGCAGTCCGCGACTTGCGATCGCGATGTGGATCGCCGTCTCTGGCAGCATCTTTCTCAGTGTTGGCGTCAGCGGTGTATTGATGATTCAGGCGTGGCGAGAACATCATGGAGGACTGTCCCCGACCGACGACAGCCTCACAATCGTCATCATCAACGTCGCGATTATCGCCGCCAGCCTCATTGCGACAGCCTCGGTCATCTCCGCAGCGGCGACGACCGTCATCGAATCAAAGCGCGAGCGAGCACACCACCGGTTCGGTATTCGGGCTGCAGCCGCACAGATGCATCCCCGTGGGGTAACAGTTCTGCCATCGTCAGTGCCCGCCGCATACTGCCTCGCCGGGAAACCAGCCTTAATCGTCGTCACCTCTGCCGCGGTGGAGGCCTTGACGGCCAACCAACTCGATGCTGTGATCGCGCATGAGAGGGCCCATCTGCGCGGACATCACCATGGACTCGTCGCGGTAGCGCAAACCGCAGCTCGTGCCTTCCCATTTGTGCCCGCCATGCGTGCGTTCGAACGCGAGACGGCGCGCCTTGTTGAGCTTCTCGCCGATGACTGCGCCAGCAAGAAACACGACCGGCGCGTCATCGCAGAAGCCCTCGTTGCGCTTGCTTCGCAACGCACGCCAGGTCTGGCAGCCGCAAGTACGGCAGCACTCGAACGAGTCAACCGTTTGATCCACCGGTCCGGCGAAACCCTGTCAACCGGTCAGAAGATAGGAATAGCAGCGGCATTCGGGCTGATGCTCTTCGTCCCCACCAGCCTAACGAGCGCGGCGACGGCAGCGAGTCAAGCGCTGGGCATCTGCGCCTGATCCGCGCGGGCTTGCCGACTGGGTGGGTTAAGCGGGCAATGGTTTGGCAGCCAACCCCGCAGAACGACTACAGCGCCGCCCACAACGAGCTCAGCGGTATGGCCGTCATAGTGGGGCCGAATGGGCGCACCTCCGTTCCGAGGTAGGTGACATAGCCATGCACGAACTTGGAACCGAGCCGGTTGGCAAGGGTCTTTAAGCCTGAGAAGTCTCCGGCACCCACTGTTGTCGATGCTTTCGATTCCAAACCGACGATGGTGTTGTTGGGTCGTCTGATCACCAGGTCGACTTCCGGCCCGGAGTATTCGCGGTAGTGGTGCAGGTGGAGTTCGTGTTGAGCCCACGTTGCCTGTTTCGCAATCTCGTTGACCATGAAGGTCTCGCACAGCGGACCGAGGGACGGTGCCACGGGTTGGGCTAGCGATTCGATGCTCTCTGCGAGCAGGTACCCAGCCAATCCGGTATCTGTGAGGTAGACCTTTTTGTGTTTACTCGCTCGGGTAAGCACGTTGTTGTGTAGCGCTGGTAGCCGGTGGGTCATGAACATTGCGTCCAAGAGTTCGACGTAACGATCAACTGTCTTGCGGGAAATCGTGGATCGGTTACTCAAGGTTGTGGTGTTGAGTTCCTGCCCCGTGGACGCTGCCAAACAATTCAGGATGGTTCGGGCTTGGGAAGGTTCGCGCACTCGCGCCATCTCACGAATATCGCGGGTGGTGATGGCGTCGATGTACCCGGAGAACCACTTGTTACGGGGGCGTTCACTGAGCGCATGGGCTTCGGGGAACCCTCCGGCAATAATCTTGCTCAAGTAATCGATTCGTGAGAGTTGCTCGGGATCGGATCGCCGCACCTTGGCTACATCGTCGAACGCGACGTCAACGAATCTTTCGATCGTGCCGTTCATTTCTCCTTGTGAAAATGGCCATATGTCAATGACCCCCACACGCCCAGCCAACGATTCAGTCAACGACGGCTCGGAGAGAAATCGGGTGGAGCCTGCGAGCAGGAACTGCCCCCGTTCCCTATCCATGTCCACCGCTGCCTTGATTGCAAGGACGAGGTTCATTCCGCCACGTTGCACTTCATCGATCATCGTTGGCCGTGTTGCGTGGTCAACGAGTCCGTGGGGGTCGGCACGCATGGACTCCCGGGTGGCGCTGTCATCCAAGTTGAGGAATGACGACCCGGGCGTGGATGCGTGAAGTTCACGCATCATTGTCGTCTTGCCGGTTTGGCGAGCACCATTGAGCACAACGGCACGCAGACTGTCCAAACTTTCCGCTATGACCGGCGCTATCCCGCGCTGAATCGGAATGTGGTGACTATTCATTCGATTACGGTAGCAACATTGAGCTCCGTATGTTCGCATAATTACACCACGTATGGTTACGTAATTTCACCACGTATGGTTACGTAATTTCACCCCGTTGGTTACGTAATTTCACCACGGAGGGTTCAACCGTGGCTTCCACGGGAAAGACTTCACACTTGCGACAAGGAACACTCGGCACTCAGAACCCCGCCGCTAATCTGATCATTTTGGCCCTAGTGGCTGTACATATCCTCCTCGACCATTTAGCCCCGCCAAGGGCGCTAGGACTGAGAGTGGTGGGCGGTGATGTGGTGGTAGTCACGGCTCGGGCCGGGGTTGGCGTGGACCAGAACGCTCGTCAGGCGGGGCACGTTATGAAGCAAGTCGTGCTCGGTTTCGTGGGCGACGTCGTGGGCCTCGATCAAGGTCAATTTGTTATCGACCGTGATTTCGATTTCGGCGCGCAGGGTGTGCCCGATCCAGCGGACCCGCACTGCGCCGAGGTCGTGGACTCCTGGTGTTGAGAGCGCGGCAGCTTCGACCGCGTCAAGCAGTGCGGGGTCGATGGCGTCCATGAGGCGTCGGTAGATCTGACGGGCAGCGTCGCGCAGGACGAACAGGATCGCGACCGTGATGAGTAGGCCGACGACGGGGTCGGCCCACGGCAGCCCGATCGCCACGATAGTTCGGATAGGTCGACCTCGAAAGCCCCTCCCACCGAGACCCAGATTGCGGTCGCTGTGGACACGCTGCGCCTGCTCGCCGATCCGACCCGGCTCATGCTGCTCTGGGCGCTTGCCACCAGTGGTGAGGAACTAGATGTCACGGCGCTGGCGGCGATTGCATCCGTCGCGCGCCCTGGGGTGTCGCAGCATCTAGCCAAACTGCGCTTGGCCGGGCTCGGTGATACCCGGAAAGAGGGCCACCGTGTTTTTTACCGGGTGCGCGGAGGACACCTCAAACGCGTCATCGCTGAAGCGCTCAACCACGCGGACCACATGATCACTGGCGCACCGGTACACGACTGACCGCAGCTTCTGGGTCACAGATTTCTCTGGATAGCGCCCTGCACAAGTGCGGCGAAACGCAGTGTTTGTCGGACCTCGTACTATCTACTACACCTGTAGTAGTTTGTCCCTAGCGTCACCACCGCGAAGCGCTACCGAACGTCCCTACCCGAACTACTGAATCTACTTCAGTCAATTCCGGAGGGAGCGCATTACACCGAAAGACACACGCCAATTCTCCACGAAGGAGCCACATGAATCCTCAATCGACTGTAACCAATCTCGGCCCTGCTGAGTCAAGATCGTGGCGTGCTCGGCGCGTGGTCGGTGCCTCTGCGGCACTAGCGGCTGGCGTGCTGATCCTCACTGGGTGTGGCGGGAGCTCACCGGCCGCAAGCCCCTCAGCAAGCGCCAGCGGTATCACCCAGCTCGATGGCCGCGCTGTATCGGTTGATTCAAAAGAACTCGTGATGCGCACTGCGGACGGTGAGCGCACCTTCGCAATCAAGCCGGAGGACGAGTCTGCCGTCGGACCCGAGCACATCCAATCCCATATGGGGATCGACACGCTTGGCTTCCGCGTGTACTACGTGAGCAAGGACGGAAAAGACTACGCAGTATCGGTTGAGGAGATCAAGGGATCGACCCTTGGATTCGACTAATGCTCAACGCCGTGAGCAACCGGAGTAACCCTGCGGAAGAACCCCGCCGTCGCGTCTGGTTCACGGCGACCCCTGCCGCATTCGCCATACTGCTCGCAGGGGCGGTTGTCAGCCTTCTGGGCTCAACGGCGGTCGCTGCGCAGCCGCCGCCCACGACCGAACAGATCTTGCCCAAAACTGGCGTCACAGTGGAACAGCTGAACGAGTTTCGACTTCGGTTTGATGAACCAGTCGAGTTGCTGCCGGGCTCGGTGGAGCTCATGGATTTTGGGGCACAGGCTCTTTCCATTGGAGAACCGATCACTGGTCCTGCCAATACTGTGATCATTCCCGTTGGGGGTGCTGTCCAGGGGCCACAGGTACTGACATGGACGGCCGAATCAGTACGAACTGGGGACGTATCCTCCGGCTCGACCACCGTTGAGGTCGGGCAAACCTCGAACTCGACGTTGGATACCGCCGCTGCCACAAGCGCCGCTCGAGGCGGTGAGTTGGCTCGCACGCTCATCGTCGTAGCTGCGATCGCCCTCGCAATCGCTGGGATCGGCTGGGGGTGGCGAACACGTCGGCGCCGCTCTTCTGACAATGAAGACGAGGTCGTCCCATGGCAGTGGGTGCTTGTTGCCTCGGGCGCGGCACTGGCGCTAGGCGGTGCATTGGCGCTGGTCATGCTGGCTTTGTCCGCGAGGGTGCTCGCGGAGGGAAGCCCTTGGTTGGCAGCGGTGAGCACGTCGTTGGGATCGTGGGCGATCGCGTCGCTGATCCTTGGTGTTTTGGTCGCCGTGGCAGCACCGCAGTTGGATCGGCTTGGTAAGTGGACCGCTGCGGCGGCGATCGCATTCGCTGTGTGTGCCGTGATATTGGTCGGTGGCGCCGTGAACGCTGCCACTCCCGCCCTGCCGGAACCTGACTTCGAGGCGCGCCTGCCGATCGGAAACGAGTTGCAGCTCAGCGCTGGCGTCTCCCCGAGCGCCGTCGGGCTTAACACGATCACGGTGGGAATCGCCGGTCCTGCCAAAAACTTGGCCCCACCCAGCGCGAAGCCCCCTCTGCTGCTCTTACGCCCGCTGGACGGGGCAGTGGGGACGATGTCGTATGCGTTAACCGAGCAAGACGATGGCGGCTTAGCCGCACGCGACGTGCTCATTCCGTTCCCCGGCCGGTGGCGCGCAGAACTAGCTGGATCCACCGGGGTCCCCGCCGAAACACAAGCTGTATTCGACTTCAACGTTCAACCGAATCCGAGGCTTACCAATGGATGAAGGACATGACGCACCAACGATTGCGTTGGCGCAACCCCACGAACGCCATAAGCCGTGGCCTGCACTACTGACAGGGGTCACAACGTTTGCGCTGATCTTGCTGATCAGTGTGGGTGGGTTTCTATTCGCCCCATCGGACGCCACCGCACCCCAGCCACCTGCCAACGTCGACTCGCTGCCATACGTCGACGGTGTCCTGGTCGTCGTTGAGCTACCTGATCTAGTACTCGACGCCTACGACCCAATCAACGGCGAACAAGAACTGTCGTTCAAGGTTCGTGAGGCAGACAGTCAGTACTTCGACGTCGTGCACCTGCGGGCGCATTCATCGATCGGATTACCCACCAGGCTGTTCTACGAAGAGGAAGGTGGCCAGCGATGGGCTGTCTACAAAGAAGACGCCCCAGCCAACAGCACGACCTCGAAGTAGCAGCCACAATGTCGTCAACCGATTCGGGCAAGCGTGCCCGCCTATTCCCCATCCGGGCAGGATGGATCAGCTTGCTCGCGGCCGTAGCGCTACTCGTCGCTCCCTCCGCGGCCTTTGCTCACGGAGTGCAAGGTCGCGCCGAGACCCCCATCCCCGTCGAAGCCTTTTTCATAGCGGCGGGCGCGGTCCTGGTCGTGTCGTTTATTGGTTTGACGTTCGGCTGGTCGCGACCTGTGCTGGCCAACGTCCCGTGGCGGCGCGTGCCGCGGTTGGAGCGGGTGGTCTTGTCGACGGTGACGATCTGGATAGGCCGCGCGCTGGTATTGGCTGGCTTCGCCCTCGTGACCGCGACCGCACTGTTCGGTTCCACCAGGATCGGCGCGAACCCCGCCGGCCTCGTTGTCTTCGTGATCTTCTGGGTTGGTCTGGTCCCGATCAGCGCAATCTTCGGCAACGTGTGGCGCGAGCTGAATCCATGGGCCACTATCGCCCGACTACTGCGGTTCCCTGAAACTCGCGGTGATCGGCCGATACCCCACTGGCTGGGTTACTCAATACCAGCGGTGGTGCTGTTCCTGTTCGCCTGGTTCGAACTCGTCTATCCCACCCCAGCATCGCCTCGGCTCATTGCCCTATTGATCATCCTCTACACGGTCGCGACGTTGGCAGCCATGTTCCGTTGGGGGACCGATCGGTGGCTGGACCAAGGCGAAGCATTCACCGTCTATTCAGGCCTGCTCGCACTGCTGTCCCCCATCGAAACTCGGGGGCAGGGCCGTGATCGCCAGCTCGGAGTCCGTCCGCCGTTGCTGGCAGCCACCCGGGTCAAAGTGCGACCAGGGCTCGTTGCGTTGGTGTGCGTCCTGATCGCCACCGTCACCTACGACGGATTGTCGGCCAGTGCGCTGTGGCGACGTCAGGACGTTTTTGCCAGCGAGCGGCTGATCGACCTTGGGGCTAGTGACTTTCTAGCCGGTGTCCTCATCGGGACAGTTGGTCTCGCCGGGTCATTGGCCGTCGTGCTCGCGCTTTACGAAGCGTGTTCGGCGCTCTCTGCCAAACTCGCGGGTTGGCGCACGACCTCCAACGGGCGGGTGGCCTCGGCGTTCGTTCACTCGCTCATTCCGATCGCGCTGGCCTACTTCGTCGCCCACTACCTCACACTGTTCGTATTCCAATCCCAGGACATTATTCGCTTGATTTCCGACCCGTTTGGCACAGGAGCCGACTACTTCGGTACAGGTGATAGTCGGATCAACTTCCAACTCATATCTGCTGAATGGATTTGGGGTATCCAAGTCTCCGCAATCGTCATCGGTCACGTGATTGGGCTCGCGATGGCTCACGACCGGGCGCTAGAGATCGGGCGCACCCACAAGGAGGCGATCCGTTCGCAGGCACCCATGTTGTTGCTGATGGTGCTTCTCACCGTATCGGGGCTTTGGTCGCTATCGGCGGGGATGGCCGCGACCTAAGATTCGAAGACATTTGACGCCAGCGATCGCTAGCTTCTTTTTTGACGAAGGCTGCAGGGCGATGTGCCGACTAGCGTGAATGGGGCGTGTTAACGCCGGAATGATGCACGTGCCCGCTGTGGGTTACCTCCTCATTGACCGAACCGGCGACGAGGAGGCCGGGTGCGATCGCGAGCAGCACCGGAAGCGCTGCTCCAAGGGCGATGCCCACTCCAACGCGGCGCGCACATCGACCAAACAATCCATTGCTGACGGCGGAAGAGTTTGGGTCCATCTTGATTAGGCGCCAGCCACGTTCAGCAGTGCCGCTGGCTGCCATTGCAATAGCAACCCCAGGAGAAACGGGTGCGATCTGCAGCAGAGCGGAGGCGACAGTACGAGGTCCGTACTCACGTACCGCCGCATCATCGGCTGCCATCTCTTGCAAACGGTCCACCTGACGGCTGTACTCGCCGGCAAGCCAGAACCCCGCGAACGTGGCGCTCACAGCGGCAGCCCACGTAGACCAGATGCCATGGTGGCGGGCTAGATGTTCGCGCTCGTGCGCGATAACAGCACCGAGTTCCTCCGGCGACAGGTCTTGGATGGCTTGTTCAGAAACGACGATAACTGGTTCATCACTACTCGGCAGACAGAACGCTGTCGCTGTGGGTCGGGCAATCACCAAAATATCGTGGTTCGGGGCGGGCAGCGCTCGGGTGACCAACGCCGTGACCGCCGAGTGCACTAGACGCCGCTCCCGCTTCCGACCATGTACCTGCCGCCCGAACTCCCACCCCAACTTCACCAGCACCGCCGTAGCCACCAAAATCGCAGCATTCCATCCGTGCGCTACCGCGTAGGAGCCCGCGTATTGAGCATGTACCAGACCTGGATCGGCAGCAAGAAGCCAGACCGTGAGAGGTTCGAATAGGTCGTGCGCTGTCACTAAACTCGCCAAGAAGGCGGACACCAACACGCTCCCGATAGCCGTGTGCCAAGCTGCCAGACCAAGCTGCGGGTGTCGCCTAATCCAACCTGCACGAGGCAGTAGAAGCGCAGCAACGACTGCGAGAACGATGGCGTAAGCGACGAGAAACAGCGGCACGATCACAGCTTTGTATCACCGCTGCCATCTTGTAACGCAGACCCTTGTAGCGCAGCCTGCAGTGCGCGAGCTTCCTCGGATGTCAACGTACCGGCGAACCGCACCAGTGCTGCCTGCCGATCGGGAGCCGTCGATAACGCCCGATCCAGCAAGCCACCTATGTATTCGTTTGGGTCAGATAGCGGGGTGTATCTAAAGGAACGACCGTCCTTAACTCGATCCACCCAGCCCTTTTCGCGCAAACGGTCCAGAATCGTCATCACGGTCGTATATGCCGGACGAGGATCGTTAAGAGCCTCCAACACATCTGCCACCGTCAAACCCGAGTCAGCGCACCACAACTCACGCATAACAACAGACTCAAGCGGCCCAAGTGGATTCATCTCTCCCAGGGTACCGAATGGACATCAACGAGCGGGGACCTCGCGCACGAAGTGGGCCCTCGCTTGCGGGCACGTCAAACCCGTCAATGGCCGAGGCACGTAGCCGTCTCTGGCTCCTTTACCGAGACTGAATCAAACGTGTGCACGTCCAGCGTTCCATTTGTCCACACGAAGGTTCAGGATGGCGTCCGCGTTCGAATCCTTCAACGGCCTGCCCCGCCAGCCGCTGGTGGTTCACGCTGCGGTGGTCCTCATCCCCCTCACCTGCCGGTGCACCAGCCAAGGCCGTAGGTAACCCGGCGGAACACGCGGAAGCAACATCCCGGTGGTGCCGCAAGGACCATCTCCCTCTGCGGAACGGACGGCACGTCGGCGTTCACCGATCAACATGGTGGCCAGGCGCGACTCGCCAACGAACTCCGCGGTTTCAAGATTGGCTCACTAGCAAGCTGACGTGACCTTTCGCGCACCACAACCAGCGGAAGCCGATTGCCAACAGGCTAGATGTTCAGGGCAGCGCGGATCTTAGCTTCTAGCGCGGGCGGAACGGTCGAATCTGGATCACGCATCGTCAACGACCTGTTCGCTAGTGCCTCGGTGCTGGCGACGAGCGAGCGGTACAGGGCCGGGCAGGTCGGGCAGCCCTCTAGATGCGCTTCGACTACATGGCGGTCGGCAACCGGCAAATCGTCATCCAGGTAGTCGCTGACGAGGCGGCGCGCTTCCCAACAATTCAACGGGACACCCGCCAACGAAGCACGTCGCTCAGCGCCGTCGGCGAGGGATGTCACGAGCATCATCCGCCCCCGTCGCAGTCGCTGTTTGGCGGCCGGAAGACCCACGTCGAATATGTCCGCGATCTGCCTCATCGTCATCCCTTCGGCATCGTGAAGTACGACTGCCGCTCGGTAGATGTAGGGCAGCCGGATCAGGGCGTCAAACAGCTCGTCGCGCGACTCCGACCGCACAATGACCTCGTCGGCGTCCACGGTGTAGTCCTCGCGCTTCCACTTGGCAGTGACCGCGGCCACTGCGGCCTCATCGGCATGCTCACGGGTAGCACGTGCCTGATCAATCGCGAGGTTATGCAGGATCTTGTGCAACCAGGTCGTCAGCGAGGAGTCTCCTCGAAAAGTCTCGGCGCGCTCCAATGCCCTCACCACGGTGGCACTGACGAGATCCTCGGCCTGCTGCGAATTGGCCACTATCGAGTTGGCGTATCGCAACAGGTCGGGGATTTGGGCGGGCAACTGCTCGCCCAGCGACGCTCGCTCCATAGGCGCGACCCTAGCGCGCTGCGGTCGAGGTCTCGGCTGACCTGTTGGGGACTTTGCACGTGCTCATACCGAAGACTCGATACAACGGGCAGAACCCGACGGCTGCGGTCACTGCCATGACGAGCGCGACCACGACGAGGATGATTCCGAACACTGACGTCAGGCCGACGAGCAGCGCTCCCACCAGGGCTGCCACCGCGACTACTGCCCGAATGACTCGATCAGCTGATGCCTCATTGCGAATCATGACTTTCTCCTTCTTCTCTCGGTTGTTGATGCTTCTCACTTCATAGACGCAACAGCGAAGGAAAGGGATACAAGCGCTGGTTCCGGGCCCGCGAGCCACCGATCTCGAGCGCACCGTCTCGATTCGAATCCATTAGCGGATTGGCGGGGCGCCCAACGGGTAGACGAGAAAGTGATATGTGTTGTCGCCGACCTCAAAGGTAGCCAGCGGGGTTGCCTTCAGCTTGGTCGTGGTCGTGCGAAGTGATCTCCGGTTACGGGCCGATACAAAGAGCATTGCTATTTCATAGGTGCTGGAATAGGCGAGCTTTGTCGCGGCATTGAATCGGCCGTAGAGACCGAGGCCCCGAAACCGTTCATCGATACAGACTGGGCCGCGTAGCGCGTACCTGTAGGACGAGACAGGTTGGCCGGCGTATTCGAGGGTGTCGGCGAGTTCCACCATTCGGTCGGCGATCGGCGAGACTGAGGGCCGCTGCGCATGTAGTGGCGGTGCGACGACGATGAAACCCACGACACCGAGCTGCCCGTCGATCGCCACATGCAGGCCACCGTTGGCCGCGACCCGCTCGAACCAGCCCTCGGGTTGGATGACTGATACGAAGCCACTCTGCTGTTGCTCGGCGGTGAGGTTGCCCACGAAGTACCGCGATTCCAGCGATCGAATACCAGCCACGTCACTCAGGGTTCCGGGGCGGATGAGCGGGCCGGGTGTGGTGCCGGAACCCGTACGACGTGGAACACGCTGATCGCCCATGGCGAGATTTTGCACCATGCTGCGCCCGATACCTGAGCTATATACCCAAGATCAGCGATCGCTCTGCGAATTGCCTATCGTGCGCGTATGAGCCGACGACGCGTGGGTACGCGACATTTCGCCCTGTTAATGGTCTGCGCCTTCGTCATCGCCGGTTGCAGTTCAGCGTCGACGACCGCCGAGCCGACTCCATCGAACACGGCATCGGGATCGGCATCGGGATCGGGATCGGCGAAGAAGTACGACCGAGCCGTCGTCCTGGTCTCTGGTCTCGCGACCCAGAGTCCTTTCACCACACCGACCCAAGCGTGTCAGTCGGGAACAGCCGCTGGCGTTTCGGATACGGCCTTGCGCGCGGGGCTACTGCAAGCGAAGAGAAACGTGTTCACTGCACCAACCCAAATCGGCACGTCCCAAGTAACTAGCGCGGTGGGCCTTGGCGCGTTCTCGGATTGTCCGACGGCGCTGCCTTCCCACATGACGATCAATACAGCCGGGCGACTGGATGCGGGCGGAGCGAACCTCGCCCGGTTCATCGACCACCTCCACCGGACCTACGGTGTACGGGACGTGGATCTCGTGGGGCATTCAATGGGTGGGCTGTTCGCGACGGCCGCGCTCTCTAAACTCAAGGCGGACTCATCGCCGGTGAAAGTCCGATCCTTGTCTACCCTGTCCGCACCGTGGACAGGTGTATTCGCCGCTGACTACGCGGCCGGGGAACTGAAAACGAAGGCATGCCGATCGCAGCAAATGTGCACCAAAATCCTCACCGACTACAAGCAGCTCGCCATCAAAGAGGGCTCGCAGGGGGCAGCAATTCAGCTGACATCGAAGTTCCTTGCCGGGCCGAACGGTTGGGTAGCGCGCCAACGATCAGCGCTGAAGGACGTCCCGGTCACCCTGATCGGCGGCGACCACTTCCGGCAAGCGCGCGGCAACGCGGGCGTCTGGCCGAATGACACCCTCGTTGCGCTCCAGAGCGCGCACGCCACGAGCGTCGGCGACGATGTGATGCCGTCTCGATTCTGCGTCACCCGCCCTGATGTTCACACTCTGAACTTTGCCCAAGAGTTCAACCTCCCAGACACCTCCGCCATTACCTGGGACCCACAGGCGATCGAGGCCGTCAACCAGGCCATCGCCCGGACAGAGGCGCCGACGAGCGCCCCGAATCGAACAGGATGCTAGTGCCCAGCAGTTCCACCGGCTGAGATGACAAAGTCCCGCCGGTGGAACTATCACCGGCGGGACTTTGTTTCCAATGAGCTAGTTGGTGTTGTTGTTCTTCACCACGTTCTTCTTTCCCTTGTTTAACACGGTGCCCTTCGAGTTCGGGACTGGTAGTCCCTCACGACCCCGGCCAATGTTGTTGTTGGCCACGACGTTGCCCGACGAGGTCTTTGTCAAGGTCACGCCGTAACCGATGTTTCCGGCGATCACGTTGATCTTCTGTGAACCCGTCGCACCGATGTAGTTGTTGCGGGCCTTACCCCGGACGATGATGCCGCCCTTGAGGTTGGGTACCGGTGTGGTGATTCCGACTGCCGTTCCGATGAATGTGTTGTAGACCTTGTTGTCGCGGGCATTGCCCTCGAACACCAGGCCGTACCCGACGTTTCCGGAGAACGCGTTCTGTGGAATCACTGAGACCCGGTTTCCGCCGATGGTGTTACCCCGAGCGTTTCCACTCACCACAACACCGTTACCGCCGTTGCGCAGTGGCGAGTTCCCGTTGGTGTTGAGTCCGACGATGTTCGGATCAAGGGTCATACCGCGAGCATTCCCAGTGATCAGAACACCGTTACCGGCGTTGCCGGAGAAGACGTTGGTTCGGGCAAAGTTGTTGCCACCCGTCGAACTGACATACAGACCGTTTTGTCGGTTAGGCGCGGCGCCCTTAAACGCGAGCAGGCCACCGAACGTATTGAAGGTGATGAAGCCACTGACGGTGCCCTTCACAGCAATCCCATTTTTACCGTTGCCGGCCGCGACGTTGCCCAGTGGAATGACCCCGCCGACATGTGGCTTCTTGGAGTTCCCATCAAACAACATTCCGTTGAGCTTATTCGGAACCTTCGTGGTGTTATCCATTCCGATGCCGAAGAAGTTCGCTTGTACGACCGTCTTGTCTGAGTTGGTGACGTGGATCCCGTTGCGCTTGTTTCCGCTGATGACGTTGTAGTAAACGAACGGTTCGTCGGTCAAGGTGCAGCCACGGAACACAGTGTTGTCGGAATCAATCACGCGCACCCCGTTGCGGGAGTTAGCAATGGCTTTGACCCCAGCAGCATTCGTTCCGATGAAGTTACCGCTAAGTAGCGTCCCTTTTGATTTCGCGCTGATCAGAACACCTTCGCGTTTGTTTCCACTGATCACGTTTCCTTGTGGTGGCGCGACGTAGTTTTCCGCAACGCTGCCTTTGGTGCCGGTGGGGTTGTTCGGGCCGTTACCGTTGGAGCCGATGGCATTGCCGCCGATCTTGTTCTTGCTCGCCCCAATCAGCTCGATACCGCCGCGCTGGTTGCCTGCTGCTGCGGTGCCCGCGGCGTTCGTGCCAATCCGGTTCGCCTGAATCACGTTGCGCGCCGATCCGATCATTCTGATGCCGGCGCCCCGGTTATTGGAAATCACGTTGCCAACCGCGCCGACGGTCAGCGTCGGGTTGAGCCCGATCTTGTTCCCCTTCGATGTGCGTTCCACGTACACGCCATCACCACGGTTGCCCGCGCCGGAGTAGCCAACATCTCCGCGCGTTCCTCCGTCTACAGCCAGACCAATGTAGTTGTAGTTCAGGGTGATTCGCCCGGCCGTCAACGTGACGCCATTGCCACTGGCCCCGGTTACTGAGAGGCCGAGAAGTTGCGAGCCACCTGATCCTGGATCGAAGCGAACCGCCCGGTAACCATTTGCGTTGAGGCCAACAACTGGACCGCTGCTCGCGACATATCCCGGCGCGGTGGTTCCGTCGATGATGATCTTGCGCTTTACCGCCGGAAGGTTCGAGTTGAGCACGATCGTGCCCGCTGTCGAGAACGTGATGTTTGTGGTCGTGCTCTTGCTGCGCTTATTTGCCTTTTTGATTGCCGTCCGTAGCGATCCTGCCCCCGAGTTCTTAATACTCGAGACAACCACGTTGACAACTGCACCCCGAGTTACGGGAGTATCAACTGCTGCCGAGGCAACGATTGTTGCCGGTGAGATTGTCGTGATCGCTGTCACCGCACTAGCGGGCGTCACTGCGACGGCGACAAGTGACGCGGTGCACGCGACTGCGCTGAGGGCTCCAATTGTTGCGGTAATTCCTGGTTTCATCTCTGCGCCTTTCAAGTTTTGTGCCGAGTACTCGGCCGCTCTCGCGAGCTTCACAGAAGGCGCTACTCCAATGGGTCGAATCGTCACCCATTTGACACATTCCTAAGGTGGATCTGAGTTGCCAAGAAATCAGGACCACAGGCAGGAAATGGGTGCGGCAATGATGTTGGTGTCCAGCATGCCGAGCGCTTCTCCTGGGTAAAAGACGACACCGAATCCGAACATCTTGCCGAGATCGTTTCGCATGGCTTGCAAGTGGCGAATCTTTCTGGTCGCGGCTGGGTCGCGGGTATTGAACGGATTCACCGATCGGATGATCTCAATGCCGAATAGCTTCTTGCGGTGTTCGATGACGAGGTCGACTTCTTTGCCGTCATCTGTCCGCCAGTGGAACATGTTGGTGTGCGGGTTGAGACTAACTTCAGGCCGGACTTGTTCGGCGACGAACGAGGCTAGTAGGTGCCCGCCCAAGTGAGGGTCGTCGAGAAGGTCGTCCACGCTTGCGCCCAAGATCGCCGCGCATACGCCTGTGTCGGCGATATGGCGTTGCGGTGTTTTGGTTAGGCGTTTGAGACGGTTGCTGTACCAGCCAGGCACGAGTTGGAGGATGAACATTTGAGTGAGTAACTCGTCGTAGCGGTCACCGGTTCTCCGGTTGATATTGGCTATGTCCAGAAGCGTCTCCATCGGTGGTTGCCGCGCAGTTTGTTCGGCGTTGGCTCGTAACCACCGTGACAGCTTGGACGCTGCAAGTCGGGGAGATATTCGTGTGGCCTCGCTCGCCACAATGTCGGTGGCGAGTCCGTTTAGTCGTTTAGGATTGGGTTGATCGGCGAATGCAACGGTTGGATATCCACCCGTGACAGTGGCGCGGAAGTAATCCTCGACGCGCCAAAGTTGTTCAGTTGTGCGCCACTGGTCAATATCGCCGGTGACAAGCATGTCCGGGAACGGAGTGGAACTTTCGGTCAGAGAACCACCGATCTCTCGCTGATTTGCAGGCCATAAAACGAGAGACTGGGTTCGGCCAAATGTTGGCACCGAGAGCCCCAGCACACTTGCGTCGACGCTGCCGGTGATGAGAAACGATCCTGGTGGCGCACCTGCGTCCACGGAGTGCTTGACCGCACCCAAAACGGCGGGGACTTCCTGCCATTCGTCCAAGAGGGCCGGTCGAGCCATTCGGGCAAGGGCGGCATCGGGATCGGCGTGAAACGCGGCACTGGCCGCTGGGGCATCTAGTTGCGCTGTTGACGCAGCGTGGCGAGCGGCCGTCGTGGACTTCCCGCAGTTGCGGGGGCCCACGATCATCACGGCCGGTTCCGTTCGGAGCATGTCTGCGAGTGGGCGATCGATCAATCTGCTTCTATAAATACCACTTTCCACAGACTGAGACTGCTACTTTCCACAGGCTCGAAATACCACTTTCCACACGGAACCAGCCAGGTCACTTCGGAAGGTCGAGCGACTAGCCGCCGAATCGAGACTCAAGGAAGCGCTTGTTGGCCAACAGTTTGTGCGCTTCGCACCGTCGCGTGGTTATCGCTGGCACCAGCGAGTGTCTTGCCGATCAGGTCGAGCTGTTCCAGCGTCAGGTCCCGCGCTGATTTACCTCCACCAGTTTGAATCGGCGTCTGATCCGTTGGCACATCGAGATAGGACTGCAGCGTGTGCGGGAGGTAGTCGGTCGCGATTCGCACCGCGTAAAACGTGATGGCAGTTGCGCCATCTCGTGGAACCAATCACTGGCCCGATGGTATGAGGTAGCCGAAGATCACTCATCGACATCTAGTGCCCGAGTACCCATCAGCTACCTCCCGCTGTAGAGCCCGCCTTCGCCTACTCTGCTGGCTCTTCTTTACCTCAGCTAGGCACAGCGGGTTGGGTCGTGGGGACGATGGGTTGAGTTGGGGCCTACCGCGCGCATCCGAGCGCGGACCTGCTCATGCGGCAGTGGACGCCGACCTGCCGGTTGAGTTGGGGAGGCCTGTCGGGTTGGCAGTTCGGGAATCTTGCGCACCGTTGGCACGTCGGTCTGCACGTCGACCTCCTCGCCGTAGTGGCTGACGGTGATGCTGGGCCCCGCCATCACCAGGTATTCGCACTCGTCATCGCGGATCGCTACGCGCAGGCAGGTGTCGCCAACCTGGAGATGGAACGCGAGCCTGCTCATGGTCGGTGGCAGCCTGGGAGCAAAGAGGAGCTTAGTGCCGACCTGGCGTAGACCTCCGAATCCCGCAACCAGACCCGTCCAAATTCCCGCCAGAGCAGCGAGGTGAACTCCATCGGAAGTGTTTCCCTGCAGATCGTTGAGGTCCACCGCCGCAGTTTCCATTATATAGTCCAGCGCCAACTCGATGTGTCCGACCTCGGCAGCAATCACGGCCTGAGTCGCTGCCGACAACGACGAGTCTCGAACGGTGAGGGCTTCGTAGTACTCGAAGTTGCGCGCCTTCTGCTCGGCAGTGAACGCCTGCGACTGCAGATGCATAGCAAGTACCAGGTCTGCCTGCTTCGTCACCTGTTTGCGGTACAAATCGAAGTACGGGTAGTGAAGCAGGAGCGGATAGCTGTCCTGCGGCGTATTGGCAAAATCCCACCGGTCGTGGGAGGTGAATCCTTCGGATTGCGGGTGGATCGCCAACGTCTCGTCATAGGCGATCAACATCGCACTGGCGGCATGAAGCCAGGAGTCGATCTCGTGTTCAGTCACATCCAAACCGCTGGCCACGTCGTGATGGCGGCGCGCGCAGGCGGCCGCGGAGCGCAGGTTATGTGCTGCCATCAGGTTGGTGAAGACGTTGTTATCGGCGATGGCTGAGTACTCGTCAGGTCCGGTTACACCGTCGATACGAAAGCACGCCGGGTCGCTGTGGGTGGATTCGAAGTACCCCAAAGACATCCACAGCCGGGCGGTCTCGACGAGCAGTTCCAAGCCCACCTCGCGCTCGAAGTCCACGTCGCCGGTGACATCGATGTAGCGCGTCACGCAGTCCGCGATGTCGGCGTTGATATGGAAACCTGCAGTGCCCGCCGGCCAGTACTTCGAACCCTCCTCGCCGTTGATGGTCCGCCATGGAAACGTAGCGCCGCGCAAACCGAGCAACTGCGCCCGGGCCTTCGCCATCGGCAAGGTCGAGTGTCGCCATCGCAGCGCATGGGAAACGACCTCGGGATTGCTGTACGTAAGCAATGGAAAGACGAACGTCTCGGTATCCCAAAAAGCGTGACCGTCGTAGCCAGGTCCAGTGAGACCCTTCGCGGGGACCGCCCGGCCTTCGGCACGAGCACCAGATTGCAACACATGAAAAAGTCCGAATCGCACTGCTTGTTGCAGGTCGTCGTCGCCTTCGCAACGCACATCGGTTCGATTCCAAAAATCGTCCAAATACTCGTGCTGTTCCTTGAGTAAACCCTCCCAACCGCTGTGTCTGGCGCTCGCCAGCGCCGCGTGTACTTGGTCGCGAAGCGCAGGTAATGTGCGCATAGCCGACCATCCGTACGCGACGTACTTGACCAGTCGCAGCTTCTGACCCGGCTTGAGTCGAACCGTGACGGTCAGGCGCCCGAAGTCCTCGGATGACTCCATCGATGTCTGGAGATCACTGGGTCCAGACACTTCGTGATCCATCGCCGCACTGATCAACTGGCCCGTACCGCGGGTGGCATGCAGCAGGGTCGCGCGCAGGCCTTCTACCCCGTGTTCGCAGGCCGCCAAGGTCTGAGCGCTGTGCGAGGCCACCCGCGGGTCCGCGTCGTCACCGGGCAATATCGATTCGTTTGCGACAAGTTCGGACTGAACGACGATCCGCAGTGCGTCGTCGATTGGCTCTACCTCAAAAACCACGGCCGCTATTGCCCGCTGGCTGAGCGAGACGATCCGAGTTGTGTGCACGCGCACTTTGTCGCCGCTCGGCGATTGCCACTCGACCTGTCGGCGAAGCTGACCGTTGCGCATATCGAGAGTTCGCTCGTGTGACAACAGCTCGCCGTAGCGAATATCAAACGGCTCGTCATCAACAAGAAGTCGGATGAGCTTGCCGTTCGTCACATTGATCATCGCTTGACCGGATTCCGGATAGCCGTAACCAACCTCGCCATACGGAACGACGCGCGACTCGAACACCCCGTTCAAGTAGCAGCCAGGGGTGGCGTTGGGTTCGCCCTCATCGAGATTGCCGCGCCAGCCGATATGACCATTCGAGAGAGCGAACAACGACTCCGTTTGAGCGAGGATGTTCATATCCAGTGCCGTCTCGCGTACTTGCCACGGGTCGCACGGAAACAGCGGGTGGGCGGTCATCTGCGCATCACTCCTGATCCAGTAGCTCAGCGAGGTCGCTGACGACGATGTCGGCTCCCGCGTCACGAAGTGCATCAGGCTGCGAGTTCCGATCAACGCCAACGACGTAACCAGCCTCGGCGGCACGACCGGCTTGAACACCAGCGATCGCATCCTCGAAGACGACGCACTCAACGGGCTGCTTCGCAAGAAGTGCTGCGGCCTCAAGGAACATGTCGGGTGCTGGTTTACCCCGCAAGTCTTGCTGCGCTGCGGTGACCCCATCGACGCGAGCCAAGAAGAAATCTTCCAGGCCGCCGGCAGCGACGACTTGGCGGGCATGTTTGCTTGCTGACACAACCGCACAGGCGATTCCCCGCTGACGGAGCACCTTGAGGTACTCAACGGAACTCGGATAAGTCGTGACACCGCGCTCGCTAAGAAGGCGGTCAAACAGTTCGGTCTTCAGCTGTCCGAGACCTTGTTGCGTAGCAAAATCGTTATCGCCCTCGTGCCCGATCGGCAGGGTGATGCCCCGTGACGCGAGGAACTGACTCACGCCTTCGGTTCGCTGACGTCCATCGACGTATGCGAGGTAATCCGTGCCCTTGTCGAACGGCACGTACGCTTCCGACGAATGTTGCGCACGCTCATGCAGAAATGCATCGAACGTTTGCTTCCAGGCGTCCGCATGAATCAGCGCAGTCTTCGTCAGTACGCCATCGAGATCGAACAGGCACGCAGTTATCTGATTCGGTAATCCCAGCATGGTCCCACCCTAACGGCCGCAGGCGCGCACCCGAAAGTCTTCGCGTTGACTCATCAAAGATGCCCGCGTAGACGGGTTCGTTGACTCACGAAGAAATGCCCGCGTAGCGGCTTGTTTGGTGAGGTTGATTTCCTCAGCTCCGGTGACCTTCGAGGATGGGATTGACGATGGGTCAGCGTGAAGCTGTGTCGAAGAATGTTGTGCGCGATGTCGGCGGCCACGATCGACCGTCGGATGGCTGGTGCCAGGGCGAAGCTGCAGATCCGGGGCCGTTCTCATACGAAGCCTGGGTCGTTACTCAAGGACGCGATTGCGATCCGCACGCGGGCCCAGTGGGACGACGCGGCACCTGGGTTTGTGGAGATCAATTTGGTGAGCCATGAGTCGAGATCACCGAGGCGTTCCCATTCCCCATCATCGGGATCGGCTCAGATGACGGTTCAGAGGTCATCAACTGGCATCTGTTGAAGTGGTGCGAGGACAACCAGATCACGTTCACCCGTTCACGAGCGGGGAACTCGAATGATGGCGCTCACGTGGAACAGAAGAACTGGCAGATACAGGCACTCACATCTGAGCTACTCACGCTCCTTGCGGCAATGATCGACTAACTCGACACTGAAGACACCGTCTTGCTCGCCAATGATTCCGGCCTGAGCAGTGGGCCAGCGAGCACTTGAAGTAGCCCACCGTCGGTAATCGGTCGCGATCAGCCGTGCTTCGCCGCGGCCACACGTGCAACATTCTCGATGAGCGACGGCGAAATGCGCTCTTGTTCCAGCCGCACCACGGTGCCGGCCGCGGCAGTGTGGAGCGACAATCTGGTGGCGTTTTCGCGAGCTGTGAGCCGATCGAAGGGTCCGGTGCTATGTGTCGTCTCGGTCACCCACTGGCTGCGATGTGCCAACAGTGTCGACTCATCCATCAGCAGCGATTCGACGGCCGGCAGCAGCCGACGGACCCGGTCCAGCATCGCAAAACCATGGGTGTCGATGTCGCCTGTGTAGAACACGGCGCAGTCGGCGAGCCACGGCAGGTACTGGATCTTCTCTACGGCGCGACCTTGTCCCCAGATCGCGAGAGAACCAGGCACCGCCGGCCACGCGTGGAAGGTGATTTCGTTCTCAATAACAAATACCGTCTTCGAGCTCGGCTTGAGCTCAGATGCGGCTGCGACTTCTAGGCCCAGCAGATTCCAGCCAGTCGGGATCGCACTATCGGTATCAAGCACCCGTAACCAGACGGCGTCCGGTTTGGGCCGAAAGTTGTAGCGCTGAATAAAGCGACCGGCAGGCTCGGAAAAATTGATCCGTTCAGCCGGAAGTAAGTGGTCCAGGAGCCGCGCCAGCACCGCCTTGTTGCCCTCGATGAACTTGGTATCGACGCCGGGGACGTCGACCTGTCGCAGAAATAGCCCACCCGCCGGATGGTTCGCTATCCACTGCGCGGTGCGGCACAACATCATCCAGTCGTCACTGTGGCGTAGAGCTACCAGCGGATTGCTAACCAGCCAGTCACCCAACCCGGGGGCTTCTCGCGCGCTCACCTCCCGTAGTCGGGCCAAGGTCGCGATCTCACGTTGACGTCCGGCGAGTGCAAACAGACCGTCGTAGCTTGAGATGTGCACGCGGGTGGGCAACTGGTTGCGGCCAAAGTCCTTGCCGCCGACATTCGTCGTGGCCACCGTGATCGGCAAACGGGATGCCGCATCGGCCCACTGCCCGCGCCATTGCCGGACCTCGTCGAAGGAGGCACCGATCTGCTTGGCCGTTGGTCCCTTGATCGGCAAAGCACAAGCTGGGAAAGGCACTTCTGATAGGTACTCGCTGACAACCGAAGCTTTCCAAAACTTCGCATTCACGATGGTGCGCAGGTCACCCGGGCGGGTCCACGCGACCCCCGCGCTAGTCATCACCAAGCTCCGTCGGCGCCACCACACTCACGCGAGTCTCGGTTTGCTTCGCGCGCTGTTGATCGTGGCGCTCGCGGTATTCCTTGATGGTCATGTTCTGGATCCGAGTGTTCTTACCGGTTGGATTATCGACGTAACCGACGCTGGTAACGAACGGCTCGATGACGTGGATCTTCTGCAGCGGGGTGACCACCATCAACTGCAGGCCCAGGCGCGCGAAGAGCTCGAGTCCGTAGCGGGCCGAGGCCTCCGACCCGCGCCCGAACGCCTCATCGATCACCACGAACCGGAATGCCTTCGAACGGGTGACTCCCCATTCGAGTTTGAACTGGTATGCGAGGGAGGCGGCGAGAACGGTGTAGGCGAGCTTCTCCTTCTGCCCACCGGACTTGCCCGACGAGTCCGTGAAGTGCTCGTACTCGCTGTTGTCGAGCTTCCAACGCGAGGATGCGGAGAAGGTGAACCAGTTGCGAACGTCTGCGACTTTGCGAGTCCAATCCTGGTCCTCGGGGTGGCCTTCGCGGCCCTTGAACCGTTCGATGATCGCTTGAACCTGAGCGAACTTTGCTTCGCTGTATTGATCATCGGGATCGGCGTCGAGCGCATCGTCGGTACATGCCTTTAGGTCATGAATGAAGCTCAGCACTTGCTGGTCGACAGTCCGGTCAGTCTGAAGTGCGATGTATCGTCCCGGGTCGTAGTCGATCCCAGCGAGGGAGTCATTGATGATTGAGATGCGCTCCCTCACGTCGTACTCGTTGCGCTTAAGCTCGGCGAGGAAGCCGGCGATGTCCTTGATCGTATTCTCGTTAAGTCGGCGCTTGAAATCTTCCTCGAACTTCGGCAGATCGTCGCTTTCGAGTCGCTTATAGAGCTGGCGGTAGGCCTGTGCCGAGTCGATGTCGGAGTCGATCTCCTGGGTCTCCAACGGGTAGCTTGCGGCGAAGTCACGCATCTTGTTCACTGCTGTATTCGCAGCCCTGGTCTGACGGTGCAGCGCCTCGTTGATCAGGGAATTGAGCTCGGCGAAGAGTCGGGAGTTGGCGGCGTCTAGCTGTGGCAGATCGGTATCGACCGGACCGCTCATGCGCTTGTCCAGTTCGGGAAAATACGATTCGGCTACGTCATAGTCCGGGTGCCGCACCAGTGCGTCGGCCAACTCCAGATCACGCCTGGCTTGGTCCATGGTCGCGGTTACCCGAGCAGCATCGCCGGTCAGCTGCTTGATCGATACACGGACCTCGCGGAGCTTCGACTCGACTTTCTCTATCTCGTTATTGAGGCGCTGCAGGTTCTGTGAAAGCGCCTGGAGATCATGCGCTTCTTGCTCAAGTTCGCCAATGCGGCGGACACTTGCCTCCCAATCGAGATCCGACCACGAGGTGTACGTGCTCAGCTTGGCTAGCGCCTGCCGTCGGGTACTAATCGCGGATTGCTCAGCGAGCAGTTCATCACGGTGTTCCACCGCCTGCAGATGAGTACGGGTCAGGGTAGATTGCTGAGCCGTCAACGCACTGATCTTGGCTTCATTGCTCCAACCCAGCACGTACCAGCGCCTGTCGCCGATAGCGAACCGGTCGTCCTTCTCGTGTTGTCCGCGGCCGACCTTGAGCTGGCCTGCCCGGGTGATAGCCCGCGGGGCGGACCGAAGTTCGGCGAGTGAGTCCGCGCAGACGTGGTCGGCACGGCGACTCAGTTCCGAGGTCAACCACTCACCGAAGGGCCCAGCCTTGACGTCCAACTTGTCCGCCAAGATCGTGGCCCCGGAATCTCGGCGCTTGGTCACAGGTCGGGGTACCTCCGGAATTTGGAAGTAGCGAATTTGGCCCTTGAGATCGTTGCCATCTACCCACGCCGACACCGCCGAGTAGTGATCCGGGGCGACGAGGATCGAAACGCCAAATCCATGCAGGGCTCGCTCAGCCGCCCCCTCCCACTGCGCGCTGTCCGGGCGCACCCGTACCAGCTCGCCAACGAAGGGCATCTCGTCAACTGCGATGCCGAGTTCTTCGCTCATCCGGCGCCGTACCTTCTCGCGATCGGCTGGAATGTTGCTTGGGCGGCTATGGAGATCTCGGAGTTCAGCGTCAATCTCATCGAGCTGCGCCTTGACGCTTCGCGCGGAATAGTCGGCATCGCTCCAAAGCGTTTGCAGTTCGGAATACCGCTCCTGCGTAGTTCTGCCGGCCTGGTCAATTTCGCGTAGCCGTCCCGGGAACTCTTCGCCTGCACTCACCGGCGCCAACTGAGCCTCGGCAAGATGTACAGCGAACGTATCGGCCCTGGCACGCCGCTCCACGTGCCGCTGCTTCTCGTCCGCAATGCGGCGCTGTACCTCAGCTAGCTTTCGCCCGCTCTCATCGCCCGAGCGTTGCTCGATCAGATCATCGCGGCGCTGATTGGCCTGCCGTTCGGCGACGTCTGCGGCCCCAAGTTGAGATTCTGCTTGTTCCAGGAAATCGGCGGATTCAACGATCTGATTGTCCAGCAGCTCCTTCTTGTATCGCGCGAAGAAGTACGCCAGGGCATCACGCTGACCCTCGAGCGCACTGCGCTGGCCCGCGACTTTGTCGTGATACGCGCAGTCCTTCAGTAGTGGCTCCAGCCTGGCCAGCTGCTCGCGAGCTTGCCGAACCCGCTCGTGAGCGGTGTTCAGGTGGTCGAAGTGCTCGACGAGTTCCGCGACCTTCTCTTTGACGTTGAACTCTTCGAGCATGTGCTGGCGGACGAAGTCCGTCAGGTTCCCCACTGACTTCATCGACACCGTCTGATGAAAGAGCTCAAGGGCTTGGGCCGAGGGGATGCCCAGTGAGCGACGCAAGTCCTTGCCGTACTCCGGGTAGGACTTGTACGTCCGCGCACCGCCTGCTTCCAGCCGCTTGAATAGTGACTGGATGCGGGTTCCAAAGTCGCTGAAGTCATCGGCGATATCCAGCGCGCGCTCGGCGACAACAAAGCGACGCTCAGGCTGGCCGCTCTTACCCTCAGGCATCCAGAACACGACAGCCAGGCTGACGGTCTCCTCAAAAGCCGCATTGCCGAACACGCCGAGGATGACCGTGTATGACGAACCATCGCGCAGGGGCACTGGCTTCGATATGTCGGTATCACCATCGCGCTGGCGGGTGTAGTAGCCGAGCACATAGGACCGCGGGTCCCGCTCCTTAGTCTCAGCTCCAGCCGCCTTGTTATAGGCGATCTTGTGAGGAGGCATGAGCAGGGTTGTCACTGCATCGACAAGTGTCGACTTGCCGGAGCCGACGTCGCCGGTGAGCAGTGAGGTATCCCCTTCCGGAGTGAACGACCACACCTTGTTGTTGAAGGTTCCCCAGTTCAGGATCTGTACGTGCAGCAAGCGATAGCCCGGCAGCTCTGAATCGCCCACCCATTCCTGCATGTCGGCAGTGGTGAACAGTCCTTCCATTACTGCTCCCCTACCCTGGTTGCCTCCATGGCAACTATTGGTTCGTGTTCGGTGTCGCGTACTGACTCGTGTTCCGCCTCGACCTTAGTTTCGCCCTTGACATTGCCCGCTGTGTCACCCGTCGAATCGCCAGGTGCCAGGTTCGTCTGTATCCGCTGTAGAAACCGCGCCAACTGTTCAGCATCAACGAACGCCTTGAGGATTCGACGCACTTCGTAGGTCTTGGGCTGGTCGGGAAACTTGCGCAGAAACCCGCTACCTGCTAGTGCCCCAATGTCATCGCGGATACGATTGTCGGCCAGCACCTCGTCGCTGGTCTGGGGCAGAAACGTCCGAACCATGTCCAGCATCTGCTCCTCAGTCAGCACAAGCTTGGACCCCGCCAAATCGCTAGCGTCCTGTTCGGCGAGGCGCTTACGCAAAAGCGCCAGCAACAGGCTGCGCGACATCGAATACGGCTGCCGACTGACCAGCCTCGGAATCGACGGCGCCGCCGGATCGATCTGCTCGTCCGGGCGCTGCCGAAGGAACGCATAGCCCTCTTCTTCGTCAAGAATCAGCATCAGGCCTACCGTGGCGAAATAGTCGCGGACCTGCCGGTCCAGCTTGGCAAGCTGGCGCCACACCCTCGGGTTCTCGTCGCGATACACGACGCTCTTGATCAGCGTGCTGGCAACCAATGGCAAGCTCGGCTCCCCGTCCTGCGTTGTCGCTCGATTCATCTCAATCCCTGCTGTCGGTAGTGCTGTCGGTCGCAACGTAGAGAATGCGGGGCACCTCGGCCACTCGCACGTTGCCATCGTGAGTCGTCCAGCTAATCGCGTCAATCGCGGATTCGTCGAACACAACATCGAAGGCGTCGTCGCTCAGCGCCAGGTAGGCGACCACCTCTGCAAGTCCTTGCTCGAGGGGATGGTGTCGTAGCACTTCGGTCAAGGTCAGATGACCGCTGGTTGCGACCCCGCTTGTCACCGCTGCCCGCAGCCGATCAGTGTCGACGTACTGCTGATTGAACAACGAGTCTGCCGCGAAGTCCTCATCTCCAGACTCGACGTTCGAGCTGTCGACGACGCTTGTGCGGACGCTGGACCCAAGGGGTCGCTCCATCGGCAGCTCAAACTTGATCGACGGTGAGTCGATCTCCATCCCAACGGGAAGCCGGACGCCACCATCGCGCAGCTGGATCGATGCCGATTCGATCTGACGAATCAGATCCATGACGCGCCGGTTCTCCAGCCAGACCTGGTTGTCCAAAAATCGCCGGAGCTGCTCGGATAGTTGGCGAACGATCGACTGCGTACGCTCGGCCGCCTCGGCCCAGTCGTGTTGGACGCGCTCCAGGCGCGGATCACGGTCGTCGGGATGAGCGAGTTGCGCCGCAGTCGTCAGCCACTCTGCAAGCTGATCTTGGCGCGTTGACGACATGAGGTATCGATAGAACGCCTCAAACGTTTGGCCCTGGTCGGATTCGGAGATGTCGTGCTGGCCTTCCATGAGCTCGTCGAGCAGCTCCTTCTTCGGCCCGTCATAGGTTGCGATGCGCTCACGAGCGGCGCGGTCCAACTTTCGAAGGTTCTCCTCTACCTCCCGGAAGTCCGAGAGCAGACTACGCGCCGTCTGCGCTACTTGCTGATAGAGCTCGCGCGTCTGCGTCCCCGTCAACACGGCGACCTCACCGCGTTCTACCGCTGCCAGTTCGTCGTCGATCTCACTACGACGACGCAGCAACTCGGCCTTGCGCACCTCTGGGTCTTCTTCAGTTCCGAAGACCATCTTCTCAAGCAGCAGAAATACAGTGTCCAACCGCGATGCTGTCCCGACGAACGAGCGCTCCTTCAACGTATCTAGAAAGTCGAGCGCCTTCTCCAGCGACGGTGTGGCTTCAAACAGTGGTTCATCGGAGGACTGCGGGTGGTATTTGCGTAGCCAGCCGCCCTTGGTCGGGTGGGCCCAATCGTCCAGATACTCCTTGGCGGGGCGGGGATAGCGCGGCTCGGGAGCACGCCGGTTCAAGTCAAACAAGGTGTCGTCTAGGCGCTCGGCCAGATACGTCGAGCGCACCTCACGCCGGTTCTCCTCGCGCAACACAGTGCCCAAGAAGCTGATCGCCAGCGGAGCGTTCTCTGCCGCAAGCAGGCGCCAAGCGGCGCTGCGCTCTCGAAGCGACACCACCTCGTCGAAATCCATTACACGTCCCCAAATCCAGATGCGATTTTACAAACCTACTTGGCGAGGTGGTGAGCTGGTCATTTGGGCAGAACTGCCTGCGGTCGGGTTGTGACAGTTTGGACGCCCAAAGTGGCCGGGACCTGCTACCGCCATTGGGCGTACTGGCGCGTGCTCCCGACTACTTGAGATTGGGCCCCTGGTGGAGGGAACCACGCCAGTTCCAGTTCTCGGGCAGTTGCGGTTGGCGCAGCGGATCGGGCGTGGACGCCGCGTAGGTCGAGTTCTGCCACATGATCACCAATGAGTTGGCACGGTTCCCAAGCGACTATCGCCTTATCTTGTCCACCTTCGTGCGGGTAGCTGGCCGGTAATCCGACCGCTCGCACCCCATCTTCGGTATGAACATCTGCCACACGTTGTTCGCTGGGTAGCTGTACTGGTACGGCTACGAATTGGTCATCGCGTAGGTCGCGGGCAATGATGAATCGTTCACTGGCCCACTTGTCGATTTGTACGCGAGCCGTTGCTTCATCGGCGCACAGGTACAAGGTGTGGCGGGCACCTGGAGCGTTCCATCGTCCACCGTTAGCCAACGCATAACTCGTGTCTAGCGGTTGAGACCACTCCGGCATTGCTACCCGCAACCAGACCTGCTGATCCGGCAGATTCTCACCTAGGGCCTGCATGTTCAGCGTGTCATTCGACGCACGTCAAGAGTGTCGCGTACTTCGTCATACAGCGCGTCCATGCCTTCCTGTGCCCCATATTGGAGCAAACTGCGTCCGCCTAGGTTCGGGGCTGGACGGCGCACGGCCGTGGGAATTGCGATTGGACGCAAAGAGCGACGTAAGAGTAGTGCGGCCGAAACTAGCGCGTCTATTTGCCCGAGTCGGGCTACGGGTACTCCCTTGCGTGCCCAATCAGCTAAGGCTTGGCGTTTGATGCCGAAAAGCGTCGCCGTGTCGGTACTAGTTAGCCCGAGTAGTTGTTGTGCGTCTTGCAGTTGGGTTAAAGGGCTTTGTTCGCGGATCAGCGCCGAGACGACTTCATCGACGAAAAGTGGGTCATGAGTGGCAGCTAATTCCCGTGCCACCGTTGCTGCGCTAACCATTGCTCGACCCTACCCGCCACGCAGGCCAGGCGCAAGTGAAGTGCAGGTGAGTTGCAGGCTGCGATCTGCCTGTACATCCCACCCCACCGGCCCTGTTCTGCACTTGTTCGTAGACCGATACTTCACCCCGCAGTAAGACTGGGGCAAGCCTAGGGAGCAGAGGCGCATTTTCACGTGTCCGCTCAGCGATCGCCCAACAGGCGCGGCAAGGATATGTGAATAGCCCGTCTAGGACGCAGCCCGGGATCGGTTGGCGAACCGGTCGTGTGCCGCCTGCTTGGAAATTCCCAAGGTAGTGCCGATCCGGGCCCAACTGCGTCCGTTCGCTCGTGCTTGGGTGACTGCGGCGGCTAGGCTGGTTTCACCTCGGGCAACGCTGTCGAGGGCGGCCGCGATGGCGCGTAAGTCACTGATGTCCTCGGGTTGGGCCTGATCGACGTCAAGGTTGTCGAGCATTGCCTCGGTCTCGGCTGCGGCTGCAGCCATCAGAAGCTAGCGGGACCTCCGCCAAGGGCACGCGAACCGCAGACTCGATAGAGGTCCGGCTGATCCCGTGTTTGAACGCGCTATCCGCCACCTACAACTGTCAAGCAAGCCTGACGATCATTTAACTGTCAAGCTCGCGTGTATCGGTCATTCGGTCATGTCCGCTCAACGATCGTGTTGCGGGGCAACAACCCGGGGCCAAATGCCATCGGCATTCTCAACCGCACAGGACTCCTCGAAGCCATCGCTGACGAATTAACGGCGCACCAAGTGCGGTTGAGCTTCGGTGTTCTGGTCTATGCCCCCGCCGCCCCAACGAAAACTCGTGTTCGACATGGATGAGCGTATTCGACTAGCTCGAAAGCGACCTGATTCAACCACGGACCCGCGACGGCATGAAAATCACAGGTGGCTTCCTGGAACTGACCTAGCGACGATTCATTGAACGTCGCTAGGTCCCTAGCTGCTGTCGGTTCTACTGCGGACCGACCGTCGTAATTCCCGCGCAGGGCACCCTTGCGCTCGCCATCGCCGCAGCAACTTCAGGGAATGTCACGCCGGGAACGACGTCGTTGTAGATCGTCGCCAGACCCGTCGCCAGGGTCTTGGCACACACTTGAGCGAGCTTCGTTGCGGCTTGTGAAGCAGCCAGCGTCTGTTGCGCACTTGCCGAAGCTGACGCAGCAGCTTTTTTCGCATTTTCATATTCGGCGCGAACCTTCACAAGGCTGGCTTGATCCTTGTTGACGTCACCTAACTCAATGTTGTATTCCTTCGAGAGTTTGGCGATCTCCTCTTTGGCCTGTTTGATTTCGGCCGAGTCACCATCGACAATGGAAGACTCGCTCGCATTGGCGGCCTTTTCGCTGTTCAGGCTTTGGTAGGTGACAAATCCCCAGATAGCGAAGCCGATCGTGGTGATCGCGAGGATCACGGTTGCGATCTTGAAAATGGTGCCGGATTAGTTGGCGCCCGCTCCCGATAGGACTGGATCTGAAGAACTCGGTGGAATCGTGCTCATTGCAGGCTCCTTCTGGACTCGTCCGCCGCGCCCGGCAGGACGTCACGTGTGGGTGACCATACTGGGTTTCGATGCTGGGTGGGCTCCGGCGCGCCCTGATCGGCCCAAGCGAAAGCGGCGGTGATGGACGCGCGATAACGTACCGGAACTTGGTACGGGCGCCAGCGCAGCTTGGCAGGCCCCACACATGGGTGGCTGTCTCAGCCCGCCAAATTGTTGATCAAGGGTGCTGAACGGTGGCAGGCAAGGTGTCAGTTGCGCCGTTTCGGCGGTTGTATGAGTTCAGCTACATCGGCGACAGCGTGGCAATCGGGTGTAGCGCATCGCGGCCCGTGAGTTCATGTGCCTTGTATTCGCCATGATCAGCTGCCAGGGGACGCCGCGCAGAACCGGTATCCGTAGAAGGCAGTATCCGCAGACAGGGAATCCAACGATGCAAGCACAGGTCGTTCGCCACTGACACGGGTTTGGAGGGTGGAAAGAGTGCCGCCCTCCAAACCGCGAACTTTGAAAGGCACGCCAGAACACCGTCGGCGTTAACCAGCGGAGCAACCAAATCAAGTGGGGCAGGAATCTCCAGGACCTTCTGGAGTCAACGTTGATTTTCCAGTTTTAGCCCATCCTCATTAGCTGTTGCTGAACATGCGCTAGAACGGAATCGGTCCCTCGTCGAGTCCGGCATACCGGAAAGCTTGTGCTGAACCCAACACCCCAATTGATCTTTTAGTCCGGGCCAACGATACTTCTCAGATGGGCAAGGCGATGGTTTCGGGAAAAGTAGCCTTCACACTCGCGCTGTTTGCGTCACTGGCGTACAGGCTCACACAACCGCCCGGACCCGTCGATCTCGCGGTGTACCGGGCAGCGGGCAACGCTGTGCTCAATGGTGTCCCGTTGTATGCGCCAAACTTCGGCGAGTGGGCATCGACGTCTCTGCCGTTCACTTATCCGCCCATCGCCGCAGTCTTGTCGGCTCCGCTGGCCCCGTTCCCGTTGGGCCTCGACTATCTGGCGTGGACGGCAGCCTCCCTGGTGCTCCTGGTTGTTCTTTTGAAACGGCTAACGGACCTGTCTCATCTCGATCTACTACTGATAGCTGCAGTTGCTGTATGGCTTGTTCCCGTCACTGGATCTCTTGTTATGGGGCAGCTCGGAATCATCATTACCGTTGGCTGCATTTTTGGCTGCCTCAGTGCTCGCCCATGGGTCGCGGGCGTGATCGGTGTCCTCGCAGCAGTCAAGCTCACGCCGTTGCTTTTTCTGGTCTACTTCGCTATCACGAAGCAATGGCAACGGTTGGCCTGGGCGTCGGCCGGATTCGGCGTGAGCACAGTGATCGGGTGGCTCCTCCTACCTGACGAGACACGGGAATACTTCCTTAACCTGCTAGGAGACAGTCAGAGAGTTGGGGACCCAGGCTT
>Ga0209390_10000756_pt1 | contig 64232 bp, 59 predicted proteins | sample BON01_FD_187212 | JGI IMG/M metagenome (GOLD analysis project Ga0209390, IMG submission 187212) | Freshwater microbial communities from Lake Bonney liftoff mats and glacier meltwater in Antarctica - BON-01 (SPAdes) (version 2) | ecosystem: Environmental > Aquatic > Freshwater > Ice > Glacier...
AATCGCACGCCCCGTTGACGACGCTTTTCCATTGCCGTTGATTTCGACGTCGGATCTGCTCACGCCGTGAAAGCTGAACAGACCGCATCAGAATGCTGCCACAGAGTCGAATCAGCTGCCGAGTGTGCACATCCAGGCGCTGTGCACCAGCTTCCAATGCCAAGCCGATCACCGCGCTGAGGCGACCGCCCGACGTCACAGGAATCATTTCGTAGGCATCCAGATTCAGCTCGCGCAGGAGACCGGAGACGAGCTTGCTGCAGGCATTTTTTCTCTCGTCAAAGGCAGAGAAAAAATCATTCCCGGCTTTCAGGGATGTAACGGCATCCGTGCTGAACAATTGCATGGGCACGTTCTGCATCCGGGGGGCGACGGCAGGCGCGGTGCCAGAGGACCATTCGGCAATTACCGAACTGGTCAGTGATGCACATTCTCCTTTGCGCAACCACATCAAATGGACATGCTGCACATCCGCGAGTAGTCCGATTCTGGATACAACTTCTGCCGTCAGCGGTTTGATCAGAGCAGGCCGGATGTCCGACAGCATGCCGCTTAACTGAATCGCATAGTCCCGAAGAGCCTGTTGATTGTCAGCCAGCAGCGACATCATTCACCCCCGTGGAAACGAGCAGAAAAATCCCAGTCGCGCGCGAAAACAGGGGGCTCAGCACACTGAGCCCTGTCGGTGAAGCCTGATGATCAGTCGTCGTTCAGTTGCATCAGCAGGAACAGGATTTCTCTGAAGAGGGTAACGATTGAACCGAACAGCATCAACGCACCGGCCACATGAGCAGTGGTGGGCAGATGATGCATGATCGCGGATGTTTCGTAGAGGATGTAACCGCACATCAGCATGATCACGCCTGCGGAAAAGCCGAGTCCCAGACTGAAGCCAAAGATGGCGGAAGCAACGCTGACGGCAAACAGACCAATCCCGGCAAGAAACAAGGCGTTCCTCATGAAGGAAAAGTCGGTCTTCGACAGAACGACGTACAGAGTCAGCGCGCCGGTAATGAGCAGAGTCAAAAATCCAGCCTGACCGATGAGAGCCGGATTGGAGTGGGCAACAAAAGTCAGAATCGGCGCTGTAATAACGGCCTGAAGCCCCACGTAAAGTCCGAGGCCTGTGTATTGAGCGATTGCCGAGGCCCCGCTGAAGGCAAGACGCTGAGCAAACCAGGAAACGCCAAGGAATACGAACAGCCCGATCCACACCGACTGCCCCATCATCTGGAGCAGTGTGACGTTGAAGCCGGTTTGGAAAAAGATGAACTCAAGGCCAACCAACAGCAGGATGGCACCAAAAACGTGAGCATACACTTTTCGCAGAAAGCCGAGCCGCTCGCTTAAAGCAGCATCCACAACAAACATATCACGAGGCGGTGCGTACGGGTCAGTGTTCTGAAATGACTGGCTCATCAGAGTAGTGTTCCTGAACGTGCAGAGCGAAAAAACGGCCATGCTTTGCCCATGAAGGGCCCGCCCGGAGTATAGCCTCCCAAAGGGGAACAAGAACAGTCTCAGACGAAATTCCGATCACGTTTCCAATCACACCATGCCTGGCAACCGGATAATCGCGGGGAGCGGGCCACCAACAGTGGGAACGGGTCATCAACAGTCAAAGTAGAGCGAAAACTCATACGGATGAGGCCGCTGATTGATGGCTTTGACCTCATCTTCCCTCTTGTGCAGAATCCATCGCTCAATGACGTCCGGAGTAAAGACGTCGCCACGGAGAAGGAAGTCGTGATTCTTTTCTAGAGCCTCCAGCGCCGCCTCCAAAGAGGATGGCGTGCACACAAGGCCAGCTCGCTCTTCAGGAGCGAGATCATACAGGTCTTTATCCTGAGGCCGGCCGGGCGAAACACGATTTTGAATTCCATCGATCATGGCCATCAAAATAGCCGACATTGCCAGATAAGGATTGCAGGCAGAATCGGGGCAGCGGAATTCAAAACGCCGGCGGGATTCATGCCCGGAGTTGGCTGGAATGCGAATCGCGGCCGATCGGTTGCGATAGCTGTAAGACAGGTTCACCGGCGCCTCGAAGCCAGGCGTCAGTCGCTTGTAGCTATTTGTTGTTGGGCAACAGAAGGCCAGCAGGGCAGGCGCATGTTGCAAAAGTCCGCCGATCGCAAACATCGCGGTTTCGCTAAGACCACCATAACCACTGCCGGCAAACAGGGCACGCTCATCCTTCCACAGGGACAAAATCATGTGCAGTCCGGAACCGTTGTCGTTCCAGATCGGCTTGGGCATAAACGTGGCCGTCTTTCCATGCTGATGAGCCACATTGCGGACGATGTATTTCAGCCGAATCAGCTTGTCACACATCCGCACCAGCGTGTCATTTTTCAGATCAAGCTCACACTGGCCACCGGAAGCGACTTCATGATGCTGGCCTTCGGTTCTGATTCCGCTGTCTTCCAGAATCATCATGATTTCTGTGCGCAAATCCTGCAGCGTGTCGATCGGGGGCATCGGCAGATACCCTTCACGATGGCGAATATGGTTACCGCCTGCATTCTTGCCGACCCCGCGATTCCACTGTCCTTCGACGCTGTCGATATAGTAGTAGCCTTCATGTTCCCGCTGGTCGAAGCGGACGTTGTCGAACACGAAAAACTCCGACTCCGCCCCAAACAAGGCCTTGTCAGCGATGCCGGTGGAGAGCATGTAGTTTTCAGCCTTGCGTGCAATGTTTCGCGGATCGCGAGGATACGTCTGATGAGTCACTGGGTCTTTAACATTACACAGCATCGCCAGCGTCGACTTCATAAAAGGGTCGACAAAGCATGTCTGCGATTCCGGGACAATCAGCATGTCGCTTTCATGAATCGCCTGCCAGCCGCGCATGGACGACCCGTCGAATGAAAATCCCTGCTCAAAGCTTTCTTCCGTGAGCTGGTCGGCGGGGATCGTGAAGTGCCGTTGTGAACCGCGAAAGTCTGTGAATCGCAGGTCAATGGCGCGGATCTCGCGCTGACGACACAGAGCCAGAACTTCACGAGGAGACAACTGATTTTCAGACATAGTTCAAACAACTGCGTGGTAATGATGCAAAAAGGAACTCACGGGTGGGTACCAAACACAATACCGTTCAACGAAGCAAAGTAGTAGGCACATTCCATATGCCGCAACCCGTAAAAAGCAGGGCTTTTTGCGAATCAGCGGACGGCACACGGAGTGTGCCTGCTACTTTTTGAGCGGTATTGGGACCAGACACGAGCCGAAGGACTTTTATTCCGGACATCACGAACGAGCCGGAATTCCGCAATGTTGCAAAAGGCAGGCCGTTTCCTGACTATAAACGGCAGGAATCGTTCAAAGTCAGCGAAACAGAAGCAATCCGGGCCGGCAAATTCCACCCTCGGGGTCCAGAATGTTGGCGAGATGTGCATTGCTGCACGAATTTCCATCAGTGGTTGAAGAGAAATTCTCGACTGCTGATGATGGCCCACAGAACATCTTCCACAACCGTCCGGCGTTCTTCTGCTGGAGTTGCGGCAAGGATTTCAGCAATTTCCTCTGCCTCATGTGGTTCCGGCGAACGCGCTAACGACGTCAGGAAGACTTCCTGAATCAGTTCTTTGTCGCTCTTGAATTCAGTCAGCCATCGCGAAAGTCGATTTTCGGGCACGGCGAGTTTCGCGTTCACGGTGGTGCCATTCGAAATATGCAGAACCTGGACCATGCTGGGTTCATCGGACCGCTCACATTCACACGTGATTCGTCGCTGGTTCCGCCCAAAGGTCTGCAGGAAATAAGACTCCACCGCAGAATCGTGCAGCTGAATTGCTCGAGTCCCCTTCGCGTATGCGTCGGTCGGCTTTACATCTGCGCCTGGGTAAAGAATCCTGGTGAATTCTGTCGGCACGTCGGTCACGAACGAGACAGCATCCAGCAGCACTTCGGCCATCAATCGTCGTGGGAAGTAGCGAGAATAATGACGAGAGTCGCCGGCGTTTTCCGGAAGGGTCTCACTGCTGCGCTGATACGCTTCCGACTGCAGAATTGTTCGGACGAGAGACTTCAGATTGTACTTCTCGTCCACAAGGTACTTCGCAAGCGCCGTCAGCAGGTCTTCATTGCTGGCCGGGTTTGAGGCACGCATGTCGTCGACCTGTTCAACAAGCCCAACACCAAAAAAGTTTTTCCAGACCCGATTGGTGATGGACCGCGCAAACATAACGTTGTCAGGTGCAGTCAGCCACTGAGCGGCATACTCGCGACGATCAATCGGACTGTCTAATGCCAGAGGTTCTCCATCCAACGGCGCTGGAGACTGTGGCTTCCCGGTCCTCGGCTGCAGCAGTTCGCCAGAGGTGGCTGTGACGAGCGTCCGCAGGCCGTCGCCATTTCGCGGATCGCCTCCCCATCCCTTGGCACGCACGCGCGAAAACAAATTGGCGAATGCGTAGTACTGGTCGTTGGTCCATTTTTCCAGAGGATGGTTGTGGCATTTTGCACAGCCAATGGAAAGACCCAGAAACGCCTGGCTGATATTCTCCGCCATGTCTTCCGGAGCCTGATGGAGCGCGTAAAAATTGGTGGCTCCGGCATCGATACTGGAACCCTTCGACGTCACCAGTTCTCTGACAAACTGATCCCACGGTGTGTTGGCCTCGACCCGGTCATGCACCCACTTGTAGTAGGCTTTGATGGCATCAGGGCGCAGTTCTGTCCCGTTCAACAGCAACAGATCGGACCAGCGATAAGTCCAGTAGTCGACATATTCCGGCCGATTCAAAAGCGACTCAATCAGACGATCGCGTTTGTCCGGCGAATTGTCCGCGACAAACTCGTGCACCTCTTTACTCGTCGGCAGCGTCCCGATAGTGTCGATGTAAACCCGCCGAATAAAGACCGAATCCGAACACTGCGGAGAAGGCTTCAGATTAAGCCTCTGGAGCTGCTGCAGGACCAGTTCATCGATAAAATTTCGTCTTGGCAATTCTGCGAAGACGGCCGGCTCAATGGTCTGCTCGAACGGGACGGTCATTCGAGCGATGACGATCTGACTGGAAAACCACGCCGTGATCGCGCCTTCACCGGGACCGATAACATTCACAAGGCCGTCTTCGTTCACAGTGGAAACGGCTTCATTTGCCGACGAGAATTTTGCCAGTTGAGTCACATCCTCAACGCGACCATCAGAATAATGAGCACGCACCAGCAGAGGCTGCGTCATCCCGCGTTTCAAGGTCACTCGCTCAGGCAATATTTCCAGCCTCTGCAGCTGCGCATCGTTTTCTGAAGGGGCCTCCGCTCCCGCGGCGATCCATTCCGCAACGACTCGATAATGCCAGGAATCCGGCTTGAGCTTCAATCCCCCTTTATGAGGCACAGCCATCGTTGGCTTTGTCAGCAGCAGACTTGCCGATGGCTCGGCCACTTCCACTCGTCGTCCAAGCTGCTGTTCAACGATTGTGAAATAGTCTCGGTCTGGATCATAGCCGCGCAGAGAAAGCCTGAAGCCACCTTTCCCTGCGAGCGCCCCATGGCATGCGCCGGAGTTACATCCCTGGCGAGCCAGCACAGGTTCCACATGATTCCGAAAGGACCAGACGAAAGCCTGATCCATGTCGCGCACGGTCACCTTCTGGACGGCGCCGGAATCCGTTGCACCCTGAATTCGAACGTGCGTCACACCGTTGCTGACCGGAATCAGCTTCAATCCTTCCACACGAACGACAGCAGGGTCGTCGCTGATCAGAGTGATCGTAGGTGGGGCAGGGCCGACGGCTTCGTCGCCGAGAAACTGTTCCGCAAGCACACTGTGCACGGCTTCGGCGCCGCTGAATACGACTTCCTGAGGAAGCAGTCGCACCTCAGGCTCAGCCCCGTCGCTGCAAGACACGGTTAGTGCGAGTAGAGACAAACAGAATGCGATTGCAGAAGACTTCATCATGGTAAAGGCTCATCAGCAGACGAAGGACAGATCAACAATCAATTCAACCAGATTAGTTGTGCAGTTCCAGGATGGCTTCGACCTCGACAGGCACGTTGTAAGGAAGCGATCCCATGCCTACAGCACTGCGCGCTGCTTTACCCGCTTCGCCAAAGACTTCGACCATTGTATTACTGAAGCCGTTGATCACGAACGGATGACGCTGAAAGTCGGGCGTTGAATTAACCATGCCAAGGACCTTCACGATCCGCTTCACGCGATCCAGAGTTCCCAGGGCGGCTTTGATTGTCGCCAGCATTGTGAGCGCCACATCGCGAGCCGCAGCGACTCCCTGTTCTTCCGTCAGATCTGAACCGACTCGGCCGACAGTCATTTTTCCAGCGGCGTCAAATCCGACCTGCCCGGAAACGTACGCCAGCTTGTCCACAATCACAACGGGCATATAAACACCGCCCGGAGGTGGTGTCGGTGGCAGAGTGATTCCAAGCTGAGTCAGGCGAGCGTCAATACTCATAGGTGAACCTTGTCTGAAAGTATGGAGCGAACAAAAATTCCGGATTCTGAATTCCAGTGATCCGCAGAAGGAACTTGTGCGTTCTGAGTCCTTCTGGCTTTCGCTGGAGTTTAACGACTGCGGCAGACGACGGGAATGGAGTCAGCGCATCGCTCCGGCAGTACGCGGCCGGACGTTGATGAGTTTGCCCCGGTCCATTGCGAAGCGATCTGACGTTCCTCTACACTTCCCGCGTTGATTCGCCTTTAACTGCCTGGAGAATTCTGCATGCTCAGTCTGCGATCCCTGATGTTACTCGGCCAGGATGGTTCGAGTTTGGAGTTTTCGCAGGTGCTGATTTATTTCGGCATCGGCCTCCTCGTCATCCTGCTGATCGTGTTTGTCTCCCTGTTCGCCTCGGTCTTTTCGCTGTGGTTCCGGGCATTCATGTCGGGCGCTATGATCGGGCCGCTGCAAATGGTGGTGATGAAGCTGAAAAAGGTGAACCCTCAGACCATCGTTGACTGCCGAATCATGTCCGTGCAGGCTGGTGTAGCGAATATCACCACAAACGCCATGGAGTCGCATTATCTGGCTGGCGGCAATGTGCCGCTGGTCGTCCGAGCTTTGATTGCCGCTCATCGAGCTCAGATCGCACTCGACTGGAACACAGCCGCCGCCATCGACCTTGCCGGCAGAAATGTTCTGGAAGCCGTTCAGACAAGCGTCAAGACTAAGGTCATCGACTGTCCTGATCCGTCACGTACAGGCCGACCAACTCTGGACGGGATTGCAAAGAATGGAATTCAGCTGAAAGCTAAAGCTCGCGTGACCGTGCGAACGAATATCACGCAGTTGATTGGTGGCGCCACGGAAGAGACCATTATCGCTCGCGTCGGTGAAGGAATCGTTTCCGCAATCGGTTCCTGCGAAAGTCACAAGGAGGTGCTTGCAAATCCCATGCTGATCGCTCGGGCGGTACTTGCTAAAGGTCTGGACTCCCAGACGGCGTACGAAATCGTTTCCATCGACATCGCGGATATCGACGTTGGCGACAATGTCGGGGCTCGTCTGCAGGCCGATCAGGCCGAGGCAGACATGCGAATCGCCCGAGCCCACGCGGAAGAACGGCGTGCGGCAGCTGTGGCGGAAGAGCAGGAAATGAGAGCTCTTACTCAGGAAAACCAGGCTGAGGTTGTGCTGTCTGAATCCGAAATCCCCAAAGCCATGGCAGCCGCTTATCGAACGGGCAATCTCCGCGCCCGCAAAGACAACGCGATAGAGACTTGAGCCCTTGTCGCGAAAGTATCGCATTTTCAAACAAGTTATTCGGTCGCCGGCAGCAATCACGCCCCCGTCTGCGAGGCTTCCGTCTTACGCTCAATTGAACTCAGTGGCCAGCCAGTCGTCACGTTTCTGGCGGCTTTCGAATTGACTGCTTGAGCGACCAGGGTTTGGGGCGTACACTTTGAAACCGGTCAGGAAGTTCGACCGGATTTTCACCTGCCTGCAAAAAAGGTTACGGTGTGTTTCAGTTGAGGATTCCGGAGGGCTCCAACACTGGCCATGAAATTCTCAGGAGTTTCGGACGTGATGGACGGATTACTGCAAGTTGAATTAACGACCCAGGAACGCGATATCCTTGTGAGAGGTCTGCGGTATGTCCGCAGCGCGATCATGCTGGAAATGCGAGAGCCATCTCGCGAAGACGAATGCCGACGAGGCGGGCTGCTTGATGAAATTCAGAACCTGAGCCAGCGACTGGAATCCACAGATCCGCTCGGCGTGCAAGTCTGAACAGAACTTCGGCGCACATCGAAAGATAAAACGTCCGGCGAACGCCAACAACACCGGACGAACGACACAGCGTAAAGGCCGACCAGATCTGGTCGGCCTTTTTTATTGGAGCTGCCACTCATCGCCAGAACTGCAGCGAATCGACAGAACGGCTATTTCTATTTTGACTCGGCACGACCATTTTGCAGCGTGGTCTTCAGAGTGACATCCTCTTTCGCCAACGTAATTGTCTTGGCCGTTCGCCTCTGACCTTCAGTGCCTCCATGCTGAATAATTTCCAGCGTCGCCGTTCCCGCCACAGCCTTTCCGAGCACGAACCGCACAGCAATCTCGTAATCTCCGGACGGAGCCGTGTGGCACACATACGTCTCAGACTGCTTTGAGGCCTCGGCTTTGGAAACCCCATCTTCACCGACCAGCCGACCGCCGTTGGCAGTAGCGCGTCGTTTGTAGCTGCATTTCGCGCCGCCGGGCTCGGTGATAAGAAGGTCCAGATCGGCAGGACCGACCCAGGTCAGGCGAATTTCCAGGTCAACGATGGCAGCCGCCGTCAGTTGTTCTCGAAACTGCTGCCCGAGCTGTGACCGACCCTCGCGGTCGCAGCGAGCGATGATATCGGTAACTGCCTTTTTTGCTTCGTCATGCAGCAGAACAAAACTGTTCTCCCAGCAGTGTTTCAGAATCCCGCATCGAAAGAAGACCTGAGCCTCCGTCCTGCCGGATTTGTCGGCGATGCTGCGCCCCAGCATCCAGGGCTCCGACAATTCGGGATTGATTTCCGTGGCTTCGCGACACACAGCAAGCGCTTCGTCCCATGCCTGAAAGCGAGAGAGCAGGGCTGCTGTCAGCAGCATCTGACGAATGTCAGATGTAGAGAAGTCGAGCCGCGACTGAAGGACGCGTGAGATCTCGTCAGCAGGCCGTCCGGCCAGTTTCATTTCAATGGCGAGAATATCGTAGATCCATGGGACAGCGCAATCATTCCGAATCGCGCTCAGCATCCCTTCAACAGCCACGTTGTACTGCATTTCCCCATGCAGATAAGCGACAGCGTCAGCCAACGTTTCTGCCGACGGAGCCTCCCGAGTAAAGATCTCATCCCACTTCGCCGCAGCGTGATCCGGGTCTTTCAGGACCTGCTTCGCCAGCGATGAACCGGTTGCAGCCGACGGTTTATCTTTCCCGGCTGCGACCGCACTCTGCGAACGTGGGCCGGTTTTCTTAGTCTTCTCGTCAGCCGCAAGAAAACAGGGCACAGCGGACTTGAACAGCGGCAGGCTGGAATGCAAAACGGACAGATCGACATCCTGTTCTGATGTCGCTCTGTCCGTCGCAGATTGTTGGTTCTTCCTGAACTGTTGAGGCCGAATTACCTCATTGGTTTTTTTTTGATCGATGACTTCTTCAGCTGAATACCCTGATCGACTGCAGTTACAGCCTCTGGTGGGAGGCTGAATTGTCCACCGCCCCCGAATCCGCCCTGCTGGCCACCACCACCGAATCCACCCTGCTGACCACCCTGCTGTCCGCCCTGCTGTCCACCAAGACCACCCTGCTGGCCTTGTGGAGCCTGAGTGATCACGACGAGATCCGCCACATCGTAGATGCGTGTGATCAGGTTCTCTTCAGAATTCGCGGTGTCGACTGTCGTGACCATCATCACTTCGTTCTTAATCATGAAGGTCAGACCTGGATCCTGGTCCTTCACCTTGGCGAAGATCAACGTCAGAGCATTGCGAAGGGAAATCCCCTTCAAATCCACGTCGGCTACCTGGGTTTGTTCGAGGAACTCTGAATCCGCACCGATGTCTGGATCGGTTTCATCCAGAATGATTCGCATCGTGTAAGGACCGAGTTCCGTGTAGTACGATTCAAGGAACTGCAGAATCTCACCGAGTGAATTTTCCCCCGGGTAACTCAAGGCCGGAATCGGCTGATCAAGCATCTGTTCCAGCCATAGTTCTACAGGCTTCTCGGAACGCAGAGAAACAGATTCGTATTTCTTCTTACGCGCCAGGGTCAGAGCACGCCAGACGTCAGCAGGCGGATACAGTACTGGTGGCTCATCCGGAAATGGCACGTGTGACAATTCCACCTGATACAACGTTTCAAGGAACCGATCCTGTCGCAAATTGACAAGTTCATACGCCTTGCTCAACTGGCCGGCTGTTTCTGCCATGACAACAGCAGCCGATGCCGTGCCGTTACCCGGCTCCTGCTGCCGCGCCAGGCGTGCAGCCGTCTCGGCTTCTTCGTAGGCAGGTATATCGCCGTGACGAGCACGATCCAGAAGGCCTCGCACCTGAGATATCAGCGTCTGCAGGCGCTTCTCTTCGATTTCGGTTTCCTGCAGCAGACGATCCATCGCTTCTCGCGTGGCTCGCTGCTCAGACTGTTCCCGCTGACGAATCTGATTTGTCTGACGTGCAAGATTTACGTCTGTGTAAGCATCGATTACTCGACGTTCGAGTTCATCACGCTTCTCTGGTGCAACCTCGACAGAAGCTCGAATTGTTTCCAGCAGATCCTTCAACAGCGTCAATGCGTATTCAGGCTGATCGGCTGCTACGCGATTGGCTTCGTCAACGGCGGCTCGTGTGGCCTGAACAAGCTGCTGAGTGCGAATCTGAGCCCGCGCCGCGGCGTTCTCCAGAGCGTCACCTTCACCAGCCTCAGGCGGGCCAAGACGATCTTCGCCAGCATCAGGCATAGGAGTCGGAGGTGCTGGTGTCAGGGCACCTTCAGTATCATCAGGAACGACGACAGGAACATCGACGCTCTCGTCCTGGAGTGCACTGACAAGGCGAGTCAGCGTTGGATTGGACGCATCCAGTAACTGAGCCTGACGAACAATCGCAAGAGCTTTTTCGTCCTGTCCCGACTTTCTGAAACGCTCAGCGGCCGCGATGGACTGATCGATGGCCGACTTGAATTCCTGGGATGTCGCCTGCAGTCCTTCGAGCCCCACGATCGCAGCATTCAACCCGCCAGATTGTTCGGCTCGGTCGAATAAAACATGGACCTCTTCGCCGACCACTGCAGCAGAGTCAGCCGCAGCATTCCAGACGACCTGTTTGCCGTTCTCATTCGTCCCGGACACCTGAAGGCGATTCGCAGGAGCACCTTTACCAAAGACAATCGTATGGCGATCGGCTCGCAGTGCCACGGCATCATTGGCCGCGAGAGACAGACCCTGTCCATTCAATTTAAGATTTCTAACAAACTCCGGAGCTGACGAGAGCTGCTTTGAAAGACGCTCGGCAGAGGCAGCAATGTTAAGTGAAGATGGATATTCAAAAGTTCCACCGGTCTGGTTGGCAAGAATTCCGGGGAGCTGCGAATCCACAGTTGGCCCAAGGAGCAACGCGTGGAAAGAAACACTGCAACTGATCATGTCATCTACAAGGGCATCCAGATTCTTGAGCGAAAGCTGGTCTGCCGCGCTCATGCCGTCACCAATGTACAGGACCGACATTGGTGCTGCTGGCTGCTGCGAGAATGACTGTCGCAATGCCCATGAAATGTCGGTGGCTCCCATCGGAGTCCGCGACGAAAGCTTTGCCACGGCCTGGTTCAGATCATCGCTGCCTGTGACCACGAACCCATCGGTTAGTGGCACATAGGATGAATCTACCGCAGCAACCATTACGGTGTGACCGGCTGGCAGCCTCTCCAGAACCGCGGACAGAAGCTGAATGCTTCCCTGGCGGAACTTTCCGGTCTGGCTGGCCGACGTATCAACCAGCACCACGTGCCTTCGAACTTCCGCTGGCGCGGATGACGAACGCAGAGCCAGAGCAAAATGCTGCTGTCCCATGCCGGCTGTTGTTCGGAAAACAACAGCGTCCGGAGTAGTCAGCTCCGGCTTTGAATCTGCCATTACAGCGTGACAAAACGCTGAAACGCCAAGCCCAAGTGAACAAAACGAACCCGCCAGATGCCGCATGAGAATTCCCCTGAGGTTCTGCAAAAGCAGACCGTCCGATGGACAAAACTCGAAACACATTCACCAATCCGAATGTGCTTCGCGCAGTAGTCTACAGTCGTTCTCGGATCACCGGGAAAGGAATTCCCGGCAAAAACAGGCAGAACAAAGAGGCTGGAGAAAAGTCGGCAAAACTGACCGTGCGAGACCGTCAACTCCGCAAACTCAAACACCGGAGAACCGTGATATTCGGGCGTATTCTTCCACATTCGCGGTCCGACCGCTCGGTTGGTCGGTGAGGACTGCTTTAAAAGCAGGTACCCGCAGCCTTTCATTGTGCCCCCCAAGACCCGGTCGAATTAATTCAATTCTGCGGATTCTGACGCCGATACTCTCCGCAGGGATCGGCGGAGGAATGAAGCAGACATCGAACATCAAGCCGGATGCCGCCTGAGTGGGGACCTTCTATGGGGCGGCATTCTGGCTTTCTTGGTTCAGCGCTGACTCTTGCTCTCACGGCTGCAGCAATCTCCCGAATCATTGCTGATGCGGACGGCAGCCTGCCATCCGCAGGCCCGACGGGCGAACGACGCGAGGCCGCAGTATCCGGCCGCGTTCGAACTGAACCGGTTGAGACCGTGCTCTCGTGCAATCCGCAAAATGCGGTTGAGCCGAATGACAACCAACGATCGGCGGTAACAACCGTGTTCCATGTGCCAGTTCCAGCGGGCGGTTTCCTGGTCATTGGCAGCCTCGACATCTCTGGGGCTCCTCACATCATCCGCATCGCTTCACGACAGTCGCGCCGAGCCGAGCCATCCGATATCGGCAACCCATGCCTGACCACAACGTTCAAGACAGCCTGCGTCAGGAATTCGAGCGAAGAACACAACGGCGCCCCTGTCGTCATGCGCAATCCGCTCCACGAAGTCCGCCTTCAAACGGACGGCTTCTCTTCGACTGCCGATGAAGTCACTTCGAAAGTTGAAGTTGAGAAGGTAACTCAAATCAGGACTCAAGTCGTCAGCGACGATCGAAAACTCTCCACCTCAGCGCAACGCAGTTTCCTCGCTCCTCACTTTGAAGCGGCGACTATTATTCACGAACCAACGCTGGCCCGGATGATTGCCAGCAGTGACCGAGTCGCGGTTTATCTGGACAATGGCCTTCTCACTTCAGGCCAGTACACCAATGCGGCTGCAGCGAACGATGAGACGGTCATCATCGATTCCGCCCGACGCATCTGCAGCACGATTGAGACAGAGTTGGCTGACAGAATCTACAGTTGGATCCATCCCATTGCGGATCTTGATGATGACGGACACCTGACCATTCTGATCACGGACCTGGATCGGCGCGATCAGCCAGACGTGACACCGGTGCTGGGCTGCGTTCGAGATTCAGACTTTCAGCAGTTTGACTCAATCGATTTCGGAGGCGACATCGTCTATCTGGATTACCGGCTTCCCGAAGGTGACGAACTGACTGCGCTACTCGCCCACGAACTGACGCACGCCGCGATCGCATCCCTGCAACTGGAACTCAGAGCCGAGACTCCGGGAACGAATCACGTGAGCGTACAGCCGTGGATGAACGAGGCAGCGGCGCATTGGGTCGAGCTGTGTTTTTGCAGCGAACCGACCGGATTTTCAAATCGGCTACGTCATTTTCAAGCCGATACCGCCTCTTGCCCAATTGTGGCCTGCCAGTCGCACGTCCCCCTGAGCACTCGTCGAGCCGGCAGCCGAATTTCCGGAGCCAGCTTTCTCAGACGAGTCATTGAACATCCGGAACAACTTCGTCAGCTGCTTCACGATGGAAGGCCTCTGGATGAAGCGCTCAGCCGCATCGCTGGAAAGCCGTTTGAAGAACTGTTCCGCACATGGTCAGCGGAACAGGCTGCTCTAGTGCAGGCGTCTTCGAATTCTCGGGTCCATTCTGTCGTGATAAATGGCACAATCGCTTCACGCATTCATGGCACGTCGTTCATTCTGGTTCGATGTGATGAGATGCCGTGTGAGCTTATTATAGAGTCAGAAGAAACGGCCAACCTGCAGGTCACGGTTTTGACCAACTGATAGACCGGGTGAGAAATAGCATGCGTGGCATCTCATCGCAGCAGATGCCGACCGACAATATTCAGCATCTGATCATGAACATGATTGTTGGAGGCCAGAATGCTGGTTTTACTGATCGGCATTGGAGAACCATCACAGGTTGTGACTTTGCCCCCAGCCTCTTCGACGATCAGCTGTCCTGCAGCATAATCCCACGGGGAAAGCTGGTATTCAAAATACGCTCCGTAGAGTCCCGTTGCGACCTGGGCAAGATCGAGCGACGCAGTTCCAAATCGCCGAATCCCGTGGATCTGCTGCCGGAAACAGTCGCCAATCGCAGCCAATGTGGCTTCCATCATCGCGCCGCGGTCATAGTAAAACCCGGTTCCAATCAGGCATTCGCTCATGGATGCCTGACCGCCGACATGAATTGGCTTCCCGTTGTGAGTCGCCCCGTGGCCTCGGCGAGCCACATACAAATCGTCACGCACAGGATTCCAAACTACACCGCATTCAGGCTGGCCATTGTGAAAGTAAGCGATGGATACCGCAAAGTGTGGAATTCCATGCGCAAAATTCGTCGTGCCATCCAGAGGATCAATCACCCACAGATCGGCCGCCTCGGGATCGCCCGGGTTTTCCTCCTCTCCCAGGATAGCATGATCCGGAAAAGTCTGGCGGATCACTTCGACAATCCGCCGCTCAGCAGCCAAATCGGCGTCGGTCACAAGATCAGAAATTCCTTTGCTCCTCACAGTGAACCCGTCCTTAAAAAAACGGGAAAGAATGGCGCCGGCTTCAAGCGTGGCACTCAAAGCGACGTAATCTGCGTTTAATCGGTCAGCAACGCTCAGCATGGGATTCACACCAGAATAATTCACGAAATTGACAAACACGAAATCTTCAAAAGCATCGCTGAATAGAACGGGGGACTCTGAAAATCGAACGCCAGCGACTGACTCGAGTTCAAAAAGGCCGCCGAGAGATTCGTCCTTCGTCGGATTTCCAACGGGCAGCCGACTGGCAGAACGGCAGTTTGCATCCACAGCCGCTGATTTGCGGCAGAATAACGTAGGCAAACCAGAACAGGAATCACGTTGGATGTATCCTTGCGTCCCGGACACCTGATTTGCAGGATAATTGCCAGAACGGTGACATAAACGTCGATACGCGGGTTCAGGATTGAATCAGCGGCAGATTCGGATAGAATCCCGCTTCCTGAACGGAAACCGTTTCCCGCCAGGCTTCATTTGGTCACCCAAATCAGCGTTTTAGGGCATCGTTTGCAATCACTTGCTGGGATGTACCCGCTGTTCGGGATTATGGACGAGTTGTAAGCGTATGCCGATTGCTCAGGATCACAAGGCGAAAGTTATCGCCGAATTTGGTACGAAGCCGGAAGACACAGGATCTCCGGAAGTTCAAATTGCAGTTCTCACCGCAGACATTCAGGCCATCACTGAACATCTGCAGACTCATCCCAAGGACTATTCAGGTCGCCGTGGTCTGCTGGCAAAGGTTAGTCGGCGACGTCAGTTGCTGGACTACCTGAAGTCCAAAAGTCTCGACAAGTATGTCGAGATTATTGCGAAGCTGGGAATTAGAAAGTAATCAACAAGGCGTCGCTGCGGAATTTCCTGGCGACGCCTTTCTGTTTTGGCTAAGACCCGGACCTTGCACAGGGTCGATCGAAGAGCCTGATGATGCGGGCTATTTGAGTGACATAAGCTTGCCCCCGAGGCAAACCTTACTGCAGTTCATGCCTTCGTCACTGGAGTCTGCAGAGTGTTGGAAGCATCGTTGTGTTGTTGTCGTAAATTTGTGTCGTTTCGTTTTGGAATTTTTTTGACTGCTGCCGCAGGTTCGTAGCGGATTGCCGCATCCTGGGGCGACTTTGAGTTGTCGGAAGTTGCAGGCCTGTTGTCTGACGTGAGTGATCTGGTGGTCTTAAGGCAGTGTGTTGGATGATCGCATCGCGATCTTGTCACTGTCGGCCCCTCACAGGAGACCGATTTGGTCTGCAGCGAATTGGACTGGTATCCCAGACGCCCTGATGCATGGCATCTTTTCGGGCGGCCGTCGATTGCGGTTTTGGGCAGATCTGAATTGCTGCATGCTTTCCTGATGTCGTGAAGTTGCTGCACGAGCGTTGAATCTGGCTTTCGATCCTGCCTTGTGATGCAGTCCGTTTTACCGGCTGGTCCGGGTAAGGGAAGTATTGTGAAGAAAGTCACTGTTGAGTGTGAGTTTGCAGGACGCAAGTTGTCCATCACCACCGGCGAAATGGCCAAGCAGGCCAGTGGCGCCGTGATGATTCAGTTCGGTGAAACTAGTGTATTTGTTGCGACTCAGTCTGGTCCTTCTCGTCCGGGTACCGACTTTTTCCCTTTGACCGTCGACTATCGCGAACGCCTGGCGGCTGCCGGAAAGTTTGCTGGCGGTTATCTTAAACGCGAAGGTCGGCCCACGACTCGCGAAGTTCTCACCAGCCGACTGACCGACCGCCCGATCCGACCGCTGTTCCCAAAAGGGTTCCGCGACGAAGTGCAGATCATGGGCAACGTCATGTCGTCTGACGGGGAAAACGATCCGGACGTACTGAATATCATCGCAGCAAGTGCCGCTTTGATGATTTCCGGCCTTCCCTTCAAGGGACCAATCGCTGCAGTACGAGTTGGCATGCTGGAAGACCAGTTGATTCTGATGCCGACCGTTGAGCAGATGAAGACCAGCAAGCTGGACCTCATCGTGGCCGGTTCACAGAAGGCCGTTCTGATGATCGAAGGATTCGGTCAGCAGATTCCTGAAAAGGAAATGGGCGATGCGATTATGTTCGCTCACAAGCACATTCAGACTCTGTGTGCACTGCAACTGGATCTGGCTAAGCAGTCGGGTGTGGCTCCGGCCGTCTTCCCGACTCCGGTTCCAAATCCGTTCTATGCAACTTTGAAGGCAGAAGCCTATACAAAGCTGCAGGAAGCCAAGCTGACAAAGCAGAAGCAGGAACGAGCCGACAAGGTTCGTGAGCTGAAGAAGTCACTGGTCGAAAAGTACTTCCCAGGCGACGCGGTCGTTACTTCCGACGGTCTGACAAAGGCTCAGTTCGGCGAAGCGTTTCATGACATCGAAGAACGAGTCGTTCGCGACCTGATTCTGGCTGGCAAGCGCATTGACGGCCGAACTCCGACCGACATGCGGGCGATCTCGTGCAGCGTTTCCGTGCTGCCACGCGTTCACGGGTCAGCTCTGTTTACTCGCGGCGAAACCCAGTCTCTGGCCACCGTGACTCTGGGTACAACTCGCGATCAGCAGAAGTTCGATGGCCTGTTCGGTGAAGCTGCTCAGCGATTCATGCTGCATTATTACTTCCCTCCATTCTCGGTGGGTGAGTGCAAGCCGATTCGTGGGCCAGGACGTCGTGAAATCGGGCATGGTTGCCTTGCAGAGCGATCCGTTCTGCCTGTCATTCCACCGCCAGAAAAGTTCCCGTACACGATCCGCATCATCTCCGACATTCTTGAATCCAACGGCAGCAGCTCTATGGCGTCTGTCTGCAGCGCCACGCTTGCCCTGATGGATTCCGGTGTGCCGATTCTTCAGCCAGTGGCGGGAATCAGCATCGGTCTGGTTGATGAAGGAACAAAGTACACGCTGCTGACAGACATTATGGGCGACGAAGACCATTTCGGCGACATGGACTTCAAGGTGGCCGGTACTGGCCGTGGCGTCACCGGTATTCAGCTCGACCTGAAGACCGAAGGCATCAGCGAAGACATCATCCGCAACACTCTGGAGCAGGCACTGAAGGCTCGCAAGGAACTGCTGCGAGAAATGTTGTCAACGATCCGCCGACCTCGCGGTGAAGTTTCTTCACACGCTCCCAAGCTGGTGCAGACTTCCATCAATCCAGAGAAGATCGGTTTGCTGATTGGCCCAGGTGGCAAGACCATCCGAGCCATTCAGGAAGAGTCGGGCGCGATGATCGATATCGCCGAAGACGGAACCGTGACAATTTCTGCCGCCAATGCTCAGTCGGCTGACGCTGCTCTGGCACGCGTTGAAGCGCTGTGCGAAGAGATTCAGCCGGGGCGAATTTACATGGGCAAAGTGACTTCAATCAAGGACTTCGGTGCCTTCATTGAAATTGCTCCTGGCAAAGACGGACTGTGCCACATCAGCGAACTGTCTGACGGTTTCGTGAAGAACGTCACAGACGTCTGCAAGATTGGTGATACGTTCGAAGTGAAGGTCATTGCCGTTGACGATCAGAATCGCGTCAAACTGTCTCGCAAGGCAGTCCTGACCGCGACCAAGAAAGACGAACCAGCGGACGAAGAAGATTAGGATCTCGTCTGACCAGAAGTGAGTACCCAAGAAGCCCGGCTTTTCCAAAAGCCGGGCTTCTTGAAGTGTAGGTCGATCTGTCTTAGATCGACGCTGAGAACCACCGCAAAGCAACCCGGACGCCCTCACAGGCATTCGTGGTCTGCCATGAGCATTGAGTGCTTAAGACACGCGGATCTGAAACAGATCCGCCTACAGGATCGTCCTGATGGAAATTCCCGACGAACAACAGGAACGAAAAAGGCTTCAGGCTGAAAACACTGAACTGGCGACGCTTGCCGGCGGGCTTGCTCATGAAATTCGGAATCCGCTGTCCACAATCGGGATGAATCTGGAACTGCTGGCTGAGGAACTCGAAAACGACGACTCACAGCGAGCTCGCCGAATGATGCGGCGGATCGGAAATCTGCAGGGCGAGTGTCGTAACCTGGAAGAAATCCTGAACGCCTTTCTCCAGTTTGCCCGAGCGGGAGAGTTGCATCTGGCCGAAGGCAATCTGAATACGATTGTGTCGGATTATGTGGACTTTCTTGAACCACAGGCGAACAGCATGGAAGTTGAACTGCGGCTCCACCTTGACAGCGACCTTCCAGTCGTCATGCTGGACCGGTCTCTGATGCGTCAGGCACTGGTCAATCTGTGTCGAAACGCGATTGAGGCCATGCCGGACGGAGGATCGGTTGACCTTCTGACAAGAACTCGCGGCGATGATGTCGTTCTGGAAGTCATCGACACCGGAAAAGGCATGGACGAAAAAACGCGGGCTCAGATGTTTCAAGCCTTCTTTTCCACTCGTTCCGGCGGCAGCGGTCTCGGGCTACCGACGGTACGAAGGATCGTGGAAGCCCATCATGGGCGAATTTCCTGTGACAGCGAAGTGGGAAAAGGAACCAGATTTACAATCACTCTGCCTGCGAAACGATCATGAACAGGCACAATAGCGAACGACCGCTTCGGAACGTTGAACCCCAAAGAACCCATGGCTGACCCGAAAAACGATCCTGCAGACCTTTCCACGATTCCAGTGAGAGTCCTGATTGTCGACGACGACGAAGGACATGCTCAGGCGGTTGCCGATTGCCTTGCGCGCATCAACTGCGATTGTCGAGTCGCGGGGTCGGGCGAACGCGGCTCTCAATTGATTGCTGCTGAGTCATGGGACGTGATCGTCACTGATTTGCGAATGGGTGAAGTCGATGGTCTGGAAATCCTGCGTCAGGCCAAGGAAGAACTTCCGGAAGCAGAAGTCATTGTGCTCACCGGGCATGGTTCCATCGCCTCCGCAGTGACCGCGATGCAGCACGGTGCCTATACCTATCTGACCAAGCCGCTGGATATTGGTGAGCTTCGATCGGCGGTAGAAAAAGCATCGGCGCGTTTACGACTGATTCGTAAAAATGCCGAACTCCGCCGCGCTCTCGAAGAACGTTTCGGGTTTGAAGGCGTGATTGGCAACAGCCCCCAGATGCATCGCATTGTCGAGATCCTGAAAAGCGTTGCTCCAACTGACAGCACGGTCATGATTCATGGTGAGAACGGGACCGGAAAGGAACTGGTCGCGCGAGCCCTGCATCAAAACAGTCCTCGCAAGAACAAGCCGTTCGTCCCGCTCAATATTTCCGCGCTGCCCGGCAGCATTCTGGAAAGCGAGCTGTTTGGTCATGAAGCGGGAGCCTTCACGGGAGCGACAGGTCGGCGGATCGGCAAGTTTGAACATGCCAACGGAGGCACATTGTTCCTGGACGAAGTCGGTGAAATGCCGATGGATACGCAGGTGAAATTGCTGCGAGTTCTCGAAGAACGCAAGATCACTCGGTTAGGCGCCAACGACGAACTGAACATCAATGTGCGACTGGTCGCGGCCACAAACGCGGATCTGCAGAAGATGGTGCAGGATGGCAAGTTTCGTGAAGACTTGTATTATCGAATCAACGTCGTCTCCATTTTTCTGCCGCCGCTGCGCGAACGCATGGGCGATATTCCGCTGCTGATGGAACACTTCTTACGCGACCTTTCTAAACGGACAGGCCGCGAAGTTCAGGGATTCTCCCGAGCTGCTCGGAAGGCATTGCTCGCCTATCACTGGCCCGGCAATATTCGTCAGCTCCGCAATACCATCGAACGTATGCTTGTGCTGGATTCGGATGGTGTCCTGGACATTGATGGCCTGCCGCCGGAAATTGCAGTCCTTGTGAAGGATCAGATTCCTGAACCGGATGCGGATGTCACAAGTGGCGCGGACTCCCTAATTGGCAAGCCCATGACGGAAGTCGAAAAATACTATATCGAACGGGCACTCGATCTGACCGACGGCAATCGGGAAGAGGCATCTCGAATGCTCGAGATTGGCGAACGGACGCTGTATCGTAAGATCAAGGAATACGATCTCCGAAAGTGACGTCTGCGGTATGAGGTCCAACCCGGCACAACCTCAACGCATCTCCGGAAGGAGACGTCTGATGCATCTCGTTCGCAACATTTTGCTGATCTATCTGGGAGTTCTGTCGGTGTTTGCGTTCCTTCAGCGGCACATGATGTATCCCGCAATGCGAGCGACTTCGCTCGACGCCTCATCATTTCCACAGCTGACTCAGGCCTTTCACGCGGCCACCGACGTGATTCTGACAACTCCCGATAAGGTAAAAATTCGCGGCTGGTATCTGCAGGCGGCTGCAGAAAAATCCGATCGGCTGATTCTTCTGTTCCATGGAAACGGTGGACACCGTGCCCATCGCGGGAACTGGTATGGCATTGCAAAGTCATTGAACGCGGATGTTCTGGCCATTGACTACCATGGCTATGGAGATTCAGAAGGCTCACCGTCGGAAGCGGCTCTCATCAGTGACGCGGATGCAGCATGGGACCATGCTGTCCATGTGCTGAAGTACCAGCCCGCCCAGATCGTGATTCTTGGCGAGTCGCTCGGTGGCGGCGTGGCGGTGCAGCTGGCCGCGGATAAATGCCGAAACAATGCATCGCCTGCAGGCCTGATCCTGAGTGCAACATTTTCCTCGATGCTGGAAACCGCCAGCTATCGGTTCCGCTGGCTGCCTGTGAGATTTGTGCTGCTGGATCGATATCGATCAGACAAGCACATTGGTGATGTGACCTGCCCGATCCTTCAGTTTCATGGCGATCAGGACACGCTCATTCCATTGTTCATGGGGAAGAAGCTGCACGATCTTGCGCCGGAAAAATCTTCATCCGGAAAGCCAAAAATGCTGCATGTCCTGAAGGGGGCCGGTCATAACGACGCGTTGCCGCTTTATAGACGGGTCGTGCGAGATCATATGGAGAAATTCATCCGCTAGAGGAACAGCCGCCTGCAATTCGTGGCCGGCGATTTAGCCGTCCGTTCTTTCACCCTGAAGGGCGTGCAAACACCTGGGCATCGACCCGATTTTCTGGCGTCTGCTCTGGCAAATCGTGCTCACAGGAAGGCAGCTCTGCGTGTGATTTGCTAATGTGCCTAAGAGAACGTCTTCCCCTACAGCAACACAGAAGGTGATCCCATGAAGAACATCCGCCGGGAGTGCCGATCGTGTCCATCCAGCCGCCGAGTGTATTCTGGAATCCAGTGCGTTCTGCTTTGCCTTATGCTGAACACGCCGATCCCAACGGCCGCTGCAGCGCCCGTTCCGGATCCAGTCATCGCGGCAGAACTTCTGGCCGGCGTTGCGAAGGTCGATATTTCTGATCCGGCTGTGACCAGCAATGATCCGCTTTATGCCAAAGCGATGGTTTTGAAACAGGGTTCCACGGTGGCCGTATTGATCACGGTCGATGCGGTTGCCGTCGGAGAAATTGGCCCGATCCGCAATGACTATCTAAAAAACGTGCGAACTGAGCTGCAGCGTTCGCTCAGCATCCCCCCGGAATGTGTTCTTGTTAACGCCAGCCATTGCCATGGTTTAACCTGTGCTGATGTTGATCATCGCACGATTCAGGCTGTTGAACAGGCGTGGAAGAATCTGGTCCCGGTGACTGCCGGGACTGGCATTAGCCAGGAAGTGCGGATCATGGAGAACCGCCGCCTGCTGCTGAAGGATGGCAGCGAGGCCGATGTGCGTCATGCCTATGCGATGCCGTGGGATGAAGAGGTCGCGAGCATCGGCCCTGTTGATCCGGAGATCGGTCTGCTGCGGCTCGATCGCAAAGATGGTTCGCCACTTGCTGTGGTTTACAACTTTGCATGCCACCCGATTCAGGGAGTTCCCGGCAAGGGCAACACTGCCGATTTCCCGGCCTTTGCATCCCGAGTTGTCGAAGAAAACTTCGGCACTGATGTGATGGCCTTTTTCATTCAGGGCTGCGCGGGGGACATCAATCCTGTAGTCTACAAAGATGTCCATAGCCCGCGAGATTGTGAACCGTTTGGCACGATGCTGGGCCTGAATGTGATGCGCGGACTCAAAACAATTGAAATGTCCGAAAACGCAGAACTCAAAATCATGAACGAACCGCTGGCACTGCCTCGCGCTGTCGACATCGAACAACGTATGGCTGCGATTGAGTCCGAGCAAACACGGCTGCTGAAATCACTTCGCGGCACCAGCCTCAATTTCAAAACGTTTCTGCCTCTGCACGTGCAGTACAGCGTGTCTGGCGAGTTCCCCGGCTACTACGCGCATCGTTACATGCTTGATAAAGCCAATGGCAAAGAAGACATGCTCAGGATGGACACTGAAAACAAAGCCAACATGGAGGCCTACATGGCCAATATTCAGACCATGGAAAAACTCACTCGCCTCAATGTCAATCTTGAGCTGCTGAAGAAGCATCTGGCCCAAAACCAAGCCGCGGGATCTGAAACATTGGATGTGGAAGTAGGCGGCATCCGCGTTGGCGATTTTGTCCTGGTGACTTTTCCTGGTGAACTGACCGTACAGATCGGGCTGAACATCAAACAGGCATCGCCTCACCGATTCACTTTCGTCGCTGGTTACACAAACGGCTACATTTACTACACGCCCACGGCCACTCAACGGAAAAACACGGGGTACGCGCAGGAGGACTGCGACTGTCTCGTCGGGCCGGAATGGCAAAAGCTGTTTGAAGAGAAAGTGGCGGAAGTCCTGAAGAAGCTGTAAGCGAACTGGCAAACCTGCTGTTCCGAAAGGACAAGATACGGGGCAGCGCGCCTTCAAGAAAGCTTGCCCTGCCAGTCGGTCATTCGATGTTCAGGTGCTGGAGTATCGAGCCTGCTCAGCAGCGGCAACGGCGAGAACATCGCATCGTTCATTTTCCGCATGGCCGGCATGGCCAGGCACCAGCTTAAACGTAATTTGATGCTTACTCAGCAGAGCGTCCAGTTGCTTCCAGTGCTCTTCATTCTTGACGGGAACGAGCCTGTTTCCTTCTTTGCGTTTCCATCCGTTACGCTTCCAGCCAGGCAGCCATTCTTTGGAACCCTTGGCGACGTAGGTGCTGTCTGTCACAACTTCCACTCGCGACTTTCGCGTGAGCAGCTTCAACCCTTCGATGACAGCCTGAAGCTCCATCTGATTGTTGGTCGTCAGCGGGTGGCCGCCACTGAATTCTTTTTCCGTGGACGACACCGGATGCCGCAGAATACAACCCCAGCCGCCTGGCCCGGGGTTTCCTTTGCAGGCACCATCGGTAAACAGCTGCACGAACGGAAGGGATGAAGTCGTGTCAGTCATGCCACGTTCACAGAGATGCGGAAGACAGGATGGCGAATATTTTAACGTTCTCGGTACACAATACGGCCTCGCTTGAGGTCGTATGGAGAAACTTCAACGACAACACGATCGCCAGGCACAATCCTGATGAAGTGCTTCCGCATTTTGCCGGCCACGTGTGCCATCACCTGATGGCCGTTTTCGAGCTCAACGCGAAACTGTGTGTTCGCGAGCGCCTCGACGACGTTGCCTTCGACCTGAATTGCTTCTTCCTTCGCCATTCCGAATTCTTCTTTCGCCCTTTTCCGAAGTCCGCTGCAGGGCCTGAGGCCGCGTTTGCATAAAAAATCGTGAAGCAGCATTGTACAAAATCGCCGCCAGATGGAAGACCATCTCACAAAACTGACGAGGATCCCGAGCTCCGTATGTTGACGAGAACTCGCCGGAAACTCAAGCGCCAAAATGCTTTGCGGAGATGAGAATCCCGGCAGCTCGATTTCCCGACCACTGTTCGGAGGGCCCGTCAAATCACGCGAATAACGTATTTTCCCCATTATCGGGGCCTCTTCCGGCGACTTCCCTGGTGAACCAAGCTGTCTCGAATGTGTCGATTTTGAGGCAATGTTCTGAGAAGAATTTGCAACGGATGCGCGTTCAACCGACCATCGGCTTGAATCTCTGAACCACAGGTTGATATCCTTCGCGGAGGTTCATGGAATTTAAACCGCAAACGGATCGACATCCTCAGTCAATCTGATTTTAGGCTGTTCGGCATTTCTGTGAATTTATTTGGTTTTGCGCAAGTGGCGAAATTGGCAGACGCGCACGCTTGAGGGGCGTGTGGGGTAACCCGTGCAGGTTCAAGTCCTGTCTTGCGCATTCCCCTCAACGTGAGGCTGTGATCTTCGGGTCACGGCCTCATTTTTTTTGCGCCTCGCTTGCGCTTCCGCCTTTCAGACTCCTGGCCGCTGGTCTTTGCCATATTCCTGTTTTCAACCAGAATAGAGCCACAATCGCCTTGCCGCTTTCTGCCCGTTCACATTTCAGAATGATGCCCAACGTCAGACCATGAACACCCCATCATCCAGCAGTGAAATTGGTTTTGAATTCCGTGTCGACGACTTCTGTCGTCAGGCTGCTGCAGAACTCAGCCTTTCCATAGGACAGGTTGAAGGCACCGTTCGGCTGCTGGAGGAAGGCAACACCATTCCTTTCATCGCTCGCTACCGGAAAGAAGTCACAAAGGACCTGGATGAGCGACAGTTGCGTGCCATTGAAGATCTGCTGGCCCGCACGAAGGATCTGGCCTCACGAAAGAATACGATCCTTAAGACCATCCATGAACAGGGGAAACTCACTCCGGAACTGCGCCGGCAGATTGAAAGCTGCATGGACTCGCGAGTCCTGGAAGATCTTTATCTGCCCTACAAACCAAAGAAGCGGACTCGCGCCGCCATCGCACGCGAGCGAGGGCTCCAACCGCTGGCCGATCTGCTTTTCAGTCAGCAGCGATTGCCCGCAAGCCGCAACGAACTCGTTCGGAAATTTGTCAACGCAGAAAAAGATGTGCCGGATGAACGAGCCGCCATTCAGGGCGCCTGCGACATTGTCGCAGAGAAATGGGCGGAAAATATTTCAACTCGCCAATGGATGGTGGAGACCGCGCAACGCGGAGAAATCGTGTCTGCAGTCCGCAAAGGCAAGGCAGAAGAAGGCGGCAAGTTCGAGAACTATTTTGACTGCAAGGAAAAGATATCTCGGATGCCGGCGCATCGGTTTCTGGCAATGCAGCGCGGCGAAGCCGAAGGCATCCTGCGAATCGGGATGGCCATGGACGATGAAACGAATCAGCGTCAACTGAAGAACCGATTGTTGACGAATCCCGGCTTTGAATTCAAGGCAGAACTGGAAGCCACCGTAGTCGACTGCTACGACCGGCTTCTTCGCCCTTCTGCCGAAAATGCACTTCTGCAAACTCTGAAGGAGAAGGCCGATAAAGAAGCGGTGGACGTGTTTGCAAAAAATTTGCGAGACCTTTTAATGGCGCCGCCTGCGGGGCCTCAGATGACAATCGGAATTGATCCGGGATTTCGAACCGGCTGCAAGGTTGCAGTGGTCGATGAAACAGGCCGTTTCATCTGCAACGAGACGATTTACCCAACTCCTCCTCGATCCGACACGCAAAACGCCGCGGCTGTCCTGCTGCGGCTGATTCGCGAACATAGTGTGACACTGATTTCGATCGGTAATGGCACAGCGTCACGCGAAACCGATAAGTTTGTTTCGGACATGATTCGGCAGCACAACCTGAACGTCACAAAGGTCATGGTGAACGAGGCCGGAGCGTCGATTTATTCGGCCAGCGAAACAGCGATTGCCGAGTACCCGGATCTCGACGTGACCGTGCGTGGCGCCATCAGCATTGCCCATCGGCTGCAGGATCCTCTTTCGGAACTCGTCAAGATCGATGCCCAGTCCATCGGAGTGGGCCAGTATCAGCACGACGTTGACCAGACCCTGCTGCGGAAGGCGCTGGATCGTGAAGTGGAATCCTGCGTGAACTCAGTTGGTGTCGATGCTAATACAGCCAGCCCGGCGCTGCTGTCGTACGTGGCCGGTATCGGTGCTGTGCTGGCAAAGCGAATTGTGTCCTTCCGTGACGAGCATGGTGCGTTTAAGTCGCGTGACGAATTGTTGAAGGTGCCTCGCCTGGGCCAGAAAGCCTATCAACAGGCTGCCGGCTTTCTCAGAATTCGAGGCGGCTCGCAGCCTCTCGACAATTCAGCCGTTCATCCCGAACAGTATCCACTGGTCCGCAAAATGGCCCAGAAGCTGGGCGCTGATGCGAAAACGCTGGTCGGTAACGGTCAGCTTGTCGCGCAGCTCACGGCCGCCGAGTTCGTCTCGCCCGATTCGGGTGAATTCACTGTTCGCGATGTCCTGAATGAATTGGCTCGTCCGGGCCGGGATCCGCGAAGCGAATTTCAGGTCGCAAATTTTTCTGACAGCATCAGCGAAATCAAGGACCTTGAAGTTGGCATGATTCTGGAAGGCGTCGTCACAAACGTGACAAAGTTTGGCGCCTTCGTCGATATTGGCGTGCACCAGGATGGACTCATTCATATCTCTCAGCTGGCGGATCACTTTGTTCGCGACCCGGCGGAAGAGGTCTCGGTTGGAGAAATTGTGAAGGTTCGCGTTGTGCAGGTCGAACCGGAGCGAAAGAGAATCGCCCTGTCGAGACGTCTGGACGAATAGTCCCCACGAGCAGCCTCTGGCCAATTCAGGACGTGTCGCCCATGTTCGTTTTTCGGTGCCTCCTGACAGCGCCGGACCAATGGCAGTCACTTTGAAAAGTAGCAGGCATTTTCCAAATGCCGTAGCCTTCAGAATTGAACGAAATAGCGGACGGCACACGGAGTGTGCCTGCTACTTTGACGGAAGGTGACTGCCACTGAGCGCCGGACAGCGGCCTGCATCTGTCTTCAACAGCGCGCCACCGGCTATTTCCCTGCCGAGGCCGGACTGCAATCGCAGTTCGGCAGATTTTGCCGAAATGGTCTGGATGCCCTGGTGGCTATGCTGTACATTCTTCAGAACTCGGCTTTTTTTGGGGGCCGCAGCCACGAGCTGTCATGTTGAAAATCAAGATTCCAATGCAGGGAGGCATGGATGTCTGTTATTCGTTTTCTGCACACGGACGCACTGCGTCTTGGTTCTCCAGTGGCCGGACTTTCCGAAAGTCCGGACTGGCTGCGAAAAGTCGCCTCCTCCGCCATTCGCACCGCCGTCACAAATGTCATTGAAGCGGCCATTGGCAGCCGATGCCAGTTCCTTCTGATCGCCGGTCGACTGACCGAATCCGATACGGATCATGACCTTGCCATCGCATGGTTAATGACGCAGGCATGCATTTTACGAGAACACGGAATCCGGCTCGTTATCGCCGGCCATGCCGAGTCCGATCATGCTGCTCTCCGACGGCTTGACGCGATCCTGATGACACCCAGCCAGCGTCTGGACGTGTGGAGTCATCCAGACGGACAGATCGATTTTACCGTTTCCGCAACCGTGCACCGGGCTCGAGCGGGGGCTCTGGGAATCGAACTCGCATCTCCTGTTTCCGGTCGCCCAATGGCTGATATGGCTTATGTTGCGGTGCCGTCCATCCTGCCATCCGCCGCCACGAATTCCTCTGACGGAGTAGCCACAGCACACGACAGTCTGCTGCGGCTTTCCGCCGGCTGCCCACAGGCCATCGGCCCCATGGAACATGGAAAATTTGGGTGCCAGATTGTCGAAGCGGATCTCAATCGCCACTCATTGACCGCGCGTTTTTGTTCGACAGATGTCATCCGGTTTGCTCAGGAACTTGTCCGTTTCCCAGCCGGCCTTCCGGCATCGCAGTTGTGTGATCTTCTGCGTGAACGCAGCCGCTCGATCGGAACATCCGGACGATGCACTACGGTTGTTGAATGGATTGTTGACGGACAACTGGCGCTGTCACTCCAGGACGAAGAGACTCTGTGTGAACGCGAGCTTCTGAAAGACCTGCGGGCAAATGTTCATGCCGGTCATTCCGGAGCATGGCCATGCCGAATTCGATTTTCCGACAGCAGCTCTGTCGATGTTGCCGGATATCAATCGCTGGTCACGCATGAGTTTTCAGCCATTGTCCGTGACCGCTTTGTCAGAAGCACGCATCAAAATCTGAGTGGCCAATACCTTGCAATGGGATTGCCTTTGGGAAACGGCAGTGAGGCTGCGGTGGGGCTGGATGTACTGCGTCGTGTTGCCTGACGCAAAGCGGTCTGCATTTCATTGCAGACACAGCACAATAATCATCTCTGACGAATCCTGTTTGGCTGGATTCGCTGTTTTATTGGGACACGAAAATGCAACTTTCAGATGTGCGACTTGATCGTTTCGGATCACTGAATAACACAGCGACCGAAAACCTTTCCCGTCAGATCACCGTTTTCTTCGGCCCGGCCGGCAGTGGAAAAACGACCGTTGTCCGTTTTGTGCGAGATCTGCTTTTCGGCTATCGCAGAAATCCTGACTATCTCAACTCGGAGGCTCAGACAGAAGTCGGCAGTGCTCGAGTCATGACCACGAACGGGCCAAGAACTTTGCGCCGTTCATGGGCCATCGACGGAGCCGAAACATTCTCGGTCACCGACGAACAGGGTCGCCTGGTCGGAATTCGCCAGGACAATCAACTGCCTGCCTGGGTGACTGATGACGTCTTCCGGGAAATCTTTTCTGTGGGTCAGGAAGAGGCCGAGCGTTTTGATCTGCTGACACGGCTTTGCATTGAATCCGGGACGGTGGCCGGTGTTGCCGATGCCGAACTTCGTCAGGCGGAGGCCGCTTTGGCGCAGACCGTCCGCGACCGTGATGGAAATGGCATTCAGGGCGGCGTGGTGCATCATATTTCCGAGCTTCGTCGACGACAGGGCGAGCTGCAGGGCGAAATTTCTCTGCTGCGAAAACCGGCGCCTGATCTGCCCACTCGCATCGAACAGCTCATGCGAGAAATCGAAGCCGCATCTGTCACGATCGACCAGATCAATGGGCCTATTCGAGACATTGATTCCCAAATCGCACGACTCGAACAATTGCTGATCCCAATGCGTCAGAGAAACGTTCTGCCTCTGAATCGAGTAAGGCTGGACGAAGAAATCCGAGCCGTGTCTGCGCGGCTGGATAAGTGGCGCGAGATTCGGACCATGATCCATCGCGAAACCGAACCCCGTCTGATCGCCGTCGACAAAACTCTGCGAGCCGACGATTCGGTCAGATCCATTCGCTCGATTATTACACGTCTGGAAGAACGCTCTCAGACGCTGACTGACCGACTCCGCAGCACGTCGCTGACTGACATTGAGGCCTCGCGCTATGCGGAGCTTGTGCGGCAGCTTCGCGGAGAAATTGCAGTCCTTTGTCAGTATTTCGGACAGCACGAGCGATTCAGTGCGAATCAGACTTCGACGATGCAGACGTTGCTCGCAGAGCGAAGTCTAGCCGACGCGGAACAAATGGAACGATTGCTGGAAGAGCAGCTGGCGTCATTGCGAACAGAACTCAGCCGGGCGGAAAACATCCTGTCTGAGTCAGCGGTCCCCGGCTCCGCCAGCGGCTGTCAGTTTACCGGTCATCGAGAATCCATTGCAAAGGATGCTCTTCACGGCGCCCTGCTCAGTGAATCCGAATATCGTTCAGGCGCAGAGGTCGAAGCCCAGCTGCCGAGTCTTCGTGCCGAGCGCAATCGACTGCTGAATGAACGAACGGTTTGCGAGGAAGAACGCAGTACAAAACGAATTTTGCTCGACCGCCTCCGACTTGAACTGGCAGCGTGCTCAAGCCTTGAGCAGTTGGACGTTCTGCGTGCTCAGATTGCCGAACTGGATGCCGAAATCAGTCTGCTGGAAGATCAGCGTCGGCAGCTTGATCGAACCGAGATCAGTCTGCGTGAAGTGATCGTCCGTCTGATAGGACGCAGTCACTCGCAGGTGCTTGAACTTGCTTCGCAGTATGTTCGACGCCTGACGGAAGGTGAGTGCCAACAGATTTCAACTACGCTGCCTGATCGACTTTTGATTCAGACAAATCGCCATCCTGGCCCGCTGACTCCGGCACAGCTGACGCGTGGGACGCGCGACATGATCGCATTGGCGCTGCGGCTTGCTCTCATTCAGACCCGGGCTCGCACCCACGGACACGTCCCGCTGATTCTGGATGAAGTTTTTGTACCGACTGACAGCTCTGGCGGGCAGGCAGCAGCCCAGTTGCTGACGGAGATTGCTCAGCAGGGACAGCAAATTCTGTTCTTCACCGGCCAGAAGGAAGTTCGCGATCTGTTTGCTCGCTGCCATTCCGACATCCGCTCCTTTGCGGCTCGCGTTGAACTTCCTGCCCCGCCGGCCCCAGTGGCGTTGCATGCCTATGTGGAACCGCGTGTGGAAGTGAAACCACCTGTTATCGAACCTGTGGTGTATCTTCAACCCGCGGCCCCGCCGCAGCCAGTCGTAGCTGAGCACGACACAACGACGCCTGCAAACTGGCTGTTTTACCTGGAAGTTGATCACGGTGTTGAGGACCTGGCAGGTATTACTCTCGGTGAACTGGAAGCGTTGCGTTCCGCTGGAATCCTGACCATTGATGACCTGCTGAATCGTACGGTTCCGCAGATGGAAGAAGCCGCTCGCCAAAAGGGATTTATTCTGCCAGTCGATCGCATTCAGGCTCTTCGCGGCCAGGCTGAACTGACGACTCGCGTTCCGATGCTTCGTCGCAGTGACGCGGCTCTTCTCTTCGCTTCCGGCATTCGTTCAGTTGAAGAACTCGGCAAGCTGCGTCCTGAAACTGTATACGATCGAGTGAGCGAGTTTCAGCGATCTGAGGCAGGCAGTCGGTTCCGTCGCGGCGGACGTCTGATTGACCGACAGCAGGCGATCAATTGGGCACGCTTTGGCCAGTTCACTCGTTCTCTTGATGAAGCGCGGCACAATCGATCGCGGTTTGCTGTTCGTTCGCCTGTCCGCAGCCTCGCTCCGATGACGCACGGAACAACAGCAACATCAGGTTCCACCTCCTCCGTTAAGGTCGCAGCTGATCCCGCAAAAAGTCGCCGCCGTCGTCGAGTCGTTGAAGATCTCAGCACGGAAGAACGACGGGCTCGCCGCCAGGTTCGCCGACAGCGTCAGGCGTCTCGACTGCGCACCGAAGTAGTGGAACCCTCAGACGACGAATCACGTCCCGTGGAACGCGTCGGTGGGATGCGATTCTTTTTGAGTCGCACAAGTGAAATCGAAAAGGCTCCGTCCATTGGACCACGCACGGCAGAAATGATGGAAGCCATCGGAGTGCGAACGGTAGAAGATCTGCTCAGCATGACTCCCGATCGACTGGCGGAAAAGCTGAACCATAAACGCATCACACCATCGATTATTCAGCAGTGGCAGGCTCAGTCACGACTGATGTGTCAGATCCCGGAACTGCGAGGGCATGATGCTCAGATCCTTGTCGCCTGCCACATTACAAGCCCAGAAAATCTGGCTGCCCGCAAACCGGCTGAACTATTCGCCATCGTTGAACCATTCTCGCGCACCAAAGAAGGCGAACGCATCATTCGCACAGGGCGGAAACCGGACGTCGCTGAAGTGACAGAATGGATTCAGTGGGCTGCCAACGCCCGTTCAATGCGAGCCGCATAACTCTCCGCGGCATACGTCACCAGTCTCAACAGAAGCCTGACCTCTCACCAGGTATCAGGCCTTTTTTGTGGGCAACTCGTGCGGAGATTTCAGAGAATTATGCACAGACGATCGACTTCAACTGCGACAAATCTGTCAGCAGTCGGTCCGGCCGTGTTGCCGGATCCTTCATCGTTTCAGCGGATACTTCAAGCCCTGATTTTTCTGCAACAAGCAAGGCCGTCTTCATTCCTACTGCTCTTGCGGGAATAAGATCGGTCGAAAGTCGGCAGCTGATATGCAGCGTCTCCGAAGCCTCAACCCCAATCGACTGCAGCTTCTCTACGGCCTCTGAGAACAAAGCCTTCGATGGCTTGCGCACACCGGTGTCGCAGGACAGGATCAGTGTCTGCGGTTTGAACAGCTCATAAAGCGGCGGCAGTTCATCCTGCATCGCCAGTGCCCGCACTGTCTGCACAAGCGTAAATGACTGACCATCCGAAAGCAGTCCCTGAATCACTTCGGCCCTGGCCAGTTCTGACATCACCTGCACCGCTCCCGCCCGGGCTTCTGTCGCCTGCAGGCAGCAATGAAAAAAGTAGGCCACCTTTTCACTGAACTCGTCCGCATCCCCGTACTGACCTTCGTCATAGGTGTATTGCTTTTCAAACAGCTTCTCGATCAGAGCCCGCCAGGTTTCCACCAGATTGACGTCTGTTACATTTCCTCGAGCGGCCGCCTGCATGGACTGCCGCTCGATGGTGCTTTTGTAGAGTCCAATCATCGACTGCCATGGAGGCCCCGGTTTGCGATACATGTGATTCCACATGTTGAATTCATGGATCGTCTTGTCGAGTGCAATCTGAAGCCTTACTTCGTCTTCCGGGAAGAGCGTGAATCGCCCGTCAGTGGCTCGCAGCAGTGTTCCATAAACGTCCCACAATACCGCCCGAATTCCCGGCAGATGTTTGATGGATGGACTGGCCGGGACCGGTTTGGCGGCCGGGACTTTCGGCCACATCAGTTGACGACCTTCAAGAAAATCGACGTACTCAGCAAGAGAAAGTGGCATAAGATCCAACTTTATGAACGGGAACTTTGTGAACAGTCAGAACAGAGGCCGCAACAGCTTCTGTCGTATTCAACTGCGCCGCAGCGGCAGAAACGCGGTAAAATTCAGGACAGTCCATCAGCCTTCGAATCAACTCCATCGACGCCCTGCGTTGTCTGCAACGGTCCGCCAGGCGACTGATATCCAAACTGCTCCGCAAACCGCCGCAGGAATGGCTCAATGCGGCTCAGGTAGTCAGGAGCAAAGTTGTACGTATTATTTTGATACCCTGTCAGCGTCGCCGTGTATTTCCTCAGCCGCGGCTCCATCGTCGCCCAGTTACTAAGCCCAAACTTACGGTAGACATCGGCAACAACTTCCACTGGCCGCGCCACAATGTCCTCATGCCGAATCTCGATCAGGTTTTCCGCCGGAATACGGTGTCGATCTTTCAGCCATTTCTCAAAAATCAGCTCGTAACGTCGCGACACGAACTCCTCAATCTGCAGCTCATCATGCCCCTGAAACGCAAGGTTGGCCATGAAGCGATCCATCAGTTTTAAAGTCGAGGCATGCACCAGATACGGATTTCGAAAGACATGAATAAACTTCGCGTCGGGATAAAGCTTCAGGACTTCCGGAATGCGGCCAAGGTTTGGAGGATTCTTCAGCAGCAACCGCCTCCCGCCGCACGCATAAGAAACCTTCCGCAATAAATACTCGTACATCCGTGACCAGCGAGCGACGTCCCGGCTGCTGGCTCCCTGAAACAGTACCGTCTGTCGAAACGTCTGCTCGGCAATTTGAGGAAAGAAATAATTCAGGTAGTGACTCATGTGAGTCAAACCGGCCAGCGCAAAGTCTTCCGACATCGGCTCATCAATTCCCAGCGGCACGGAATCCATGGGCCGACTTTCCGGAAGTCGGCGCTTCAGGATCCACCGGGCCAGCCATTCCCATGTGAGAAATCCACTGGGGATCGCGCAGTGCAGCATTGTCACACTGGCAAACTGAGGGTCCTGCAGGAACAGGTTATGCATATTCGTCGTACCGCTACGCCAGTGCCCGATGATGAACACCGGCGACTCAGTAAGTTTGTGACGTCGAACTGGCAGCCCGAATCGGATCCGTTCAAACAGACGAATCGGAATCGTTGCCACAATGAACAACGTGATTCGCAACGCCCGCAGTCGCTGCCTTCGGTCAATCTCACCGCCGTAACGCCAGAGCAAAGTCAACCAGTTCCGCAGGGTCGAGAAGTGCAGAATGTGCGGCAGTCGCATTCTCGATTCATCAGCAGACATTTCTTTTTCCGACCCCAAAAACAGAACGTTCAGATTCGATTGGAAACACCTCACGTCAACACACAGCATCATGTTCCGGATTGGAACGATCCTGCAACGATCCTTCACCCGTGACTCTGCTCGCAGCCGATCGTTCGCCCATCGAACAAACTGCGGAGCACGCTGTCTGGCTGAAAGGAGGCATGGTGGCTGCTGCCCGTCAATCAAAATTCAATTCCGCTACGTTTGTCTGACCATCCTTCACGTCGAATGTCAGGTCTCCGGCCAGCAACCGGGCTCCGTCCATGGTTGGCCCCGGAGCGACAGCTCCCATGTCTGTCACAACAACTGCATACCGGCCGACAATTGGCCCCGCCTGAGCGGCGATGGAAAATTGTCCGTTACGAACCATCCCCCAGCCGACCGGGGCATGGGCATCTTCAGGCTTGAAGGCCACGGAGCCCCATTTCAGAGGCTCGCCCTTCACTCGAATCATGCCCGACACCGCCTGACGCTTTTCGCTCGTCAGCAACGCGTTCTGCCTGAGCCATGTTCCTGCCGCGGAAATCCACGTCGCAAGGGCAGGGTGCTCATTGGCCAGACCAACCCCATGAGGTCCCTGCTGATAGATGTGCAGTTCGGCTGGAACGCCGGCCTTGTGGCAAGCCGCATAGAAGGCGAGACTGTTTTCCGGTGGCACGCCTGTATCTTCTGAGGTATGGAAAAGAAAGATGAGCGGCGTGTCTTTGGTCACCTGAGTTTCGTTGGACAGACTTTGCAGCTGGTCGTTCGTCGGATTTTCGCCCAGCAGATTCTTTGCAGAACCCTTATGCGCGTAATCCGCCACGAAGCTGATGACCGGGTAGCCCAGAATTCCGAAGTCCGGTCGGCAGCTTTGCTGGTCAATCGGATCCGCAGTGGAAGCAGTGCCGAGATCGAAATGAGTCACCGCGGTAGATGTCAAATGCCCGCCTGCAGAAAATCCCATGATGCCTACACGGCTCGGATCAATCGCGAATTCCTTCGCGTTCGCACGAATCAGGCGAAGAGCCCGCTGAGCATCCTGAAGCGGGATCGGATGGTGATAAGGAGACAGACGGTATCTCAAAACAAATGCCGTGACTCCAATGCTGTTAAAGTACTTCGCAGGCTGAACACCCTCATGATCGGTCGCATGAATGGCATAGCCGCCGCCCGGGCAGATGACCACAGCTGCGCCATTCGGATTTTCAGTGGCACGATAAATCCAGACTCCCGGCTTATCCGCATCCTCATCCCCTGCCGCTCCTGGTGCCCCTTCCGGCCAGAGCAATCGGAACTCGGGAGCTTCACCTGCTCGCCCGGTACCAGTGAACGTCAATGACATGGCTGCAACCAACAGAATCGACAGGTTATGTTTCATTTTCATCTCCTCAAGGGATCCGCTGGACTCACGACCAACCAACCGCGCTGACCGCGAACACGGATCGTAGCTCAGCGATTCATTTGGAGAAATCAATCGCCCTGACAAACCGAGTACACTTTAAGGAATGTCGTCCGGCTGACTTAATCCGGACGAAATCCTTTTTTTGGCTCAGAGAAAGTGGCCATATCATCCGTGCCGAGCCTCAAACAACTTTACGACAAGAGCTATAAATCGCGACAGACACTGCCAGAACTCCACACGGCGCATTGCAGCCGCGAAGTGACGGCACACTAATCTGGGTCTTTCCAGGCAACGCCGCCAACCTCGCTTTTTTCAGGACATTTCTTCCATGGACGTCAACGACTATCTCATCGACCACGCGGGACTCAACTGGCCCAAACTTCTTTCTCACTGGGCATGGCTCCTGGACGATGAAATGGAAGTCCAGCCGTGGCTGATGAATCGCTTTGGCGATCTCTTCTTCGTTGATGAGGAAGGTGTTGTTCTCTGGCTGAATATTACGGACGGTGAAGTTTCCGAAGTGGCTTCCAGTGTGGATGAGTTCTTCGAGCTGCTCGAAAGTGAAGGCGACAGCGAAGACGAAGAAGATCTCGGAAACGATGCGGGCGACTGGTTTCTGATGGGCCTCGTAGATGAAGCCGCGGAAGCCGGACTGCAGCTGGGGCCCGATCAGTGCTATGGCTTTAAAGACCTTCCGGTACTCGGCGGTGAATTTGAAGCCAGCAATCTTTACCTTTCGTCCATCGAAAAGTACTGGGCCTTCTGTGGCAGCGTGCATGCTCAGATTGACGGACTTCCGGATGGGGCCGAAGTAGAAATCGATATTCCGGAGCGCTAGCCGAAAACGTATCCTCGCGGCAGACAGCTTCTACGAAGCCGGTCGCAGAAATCAACAGTTTGGCGATGACCAGCACAGTACCGGCTTTCGAGCCGCGTTAACTTCATCCGGTCGACACACTGCTGTTGTATGCGGTGCGCCCTTCACGAGTTCCGGCGGCTCTGTGCAGATGGTCCGCAGTGCCGTCGCAAAAGCATCAAGGGTCTGCAGCGATTCCGTCTCCGTGGGCTCCATCATCAGCGCTTCCTCAACCACCAGCGGGAAGTAAACAGTGGGAGCATGGAAGCCGTAGTCGAGCAGACGTTTGGCGATGTCCATTGTCGTGACACCGGTTTCGCTTTTGATCTTTCGGGCGCTGGCGACAAACTCGTGCATGCACCGATCGCCGTGAGGTACTTCCAGAAAATCCTTGACCTGACTGAGCAGATAGTTGGCGTTCAGCACGGCATTCTCGGACGCTTCTCGCAGGCCCTTGCCCCCAAGCGTACGGATGTAAAAATAACCTCTCAGAAGGATCCCGACGTTCCCAAAAAACGTGCGAACCCGGCCGATCGATTTTTCCGGCGTCGACAGGGAGTACCAGTTTTTCGAGCTGTCATACGTCACAATGGGTGCCGGCAGAAACGGAGCCAGAAAGTCTCGCACTGCAATCGGGCCGGATCCGGGACCGCCAGCACCATGAGGACCGGTAAATGTTTTGTGGACGTTGTAGTGCATCATGTCGCCGCCAAAGTCGCCCGGCCGAGTCTTGCCAAGAATGGCGTTCATGTTTGCACCGTCGATGTAGACGAGTCCGCCCACGCTGTGCAGCATCTCAGCCACTTTTGCGATGTCCCGCTCAAACAGCCCCAGCGTGTTTGGATTCGTCACCATGAACACTGCCGTGCGGTCGTCGAGCTGAGCTTTCAGTTCATCCAGATCGACGAACCCATTCCGCCCACCAGAGAGCTGGACACATTCAAAGCCAGCGAGCGCCGCACTGGCGGGATTGGTTCCGTGTGCACTTGCCGGAAACAGCACGCGAGTTCGATTCTCGCCTTTATCCCTGAAGTACGCAGCGGCCGTCAGCAGCGCAGTGAATTCACCCTGAGCACCCGCAGCAGGATGCAGCGAAATTCCAGGCAGCCCTGAAATCTCTGCCAGCATGTTCTGCATTTCAAACAGAACGCTCAGCAGTCCCTGAATCTGATTTTCCGGCTGATACGGATGACTGGTGGCGGCCTGAGGCAGGCGAGCCAGGCGCTCGTGTCGCTTGGGGTTGTACTTCATCGTACAACTGCCCAGCGGATAAAAGTGAGAATCAACGCTCATGTTCAACGTCGACAAATTCACAAAGTGACGCACCACGTCCGGCTCGGCAATCTCAGGCAGGCACAACGGCGCGTCGGCGAGAAACTTTGCATCCAAAGGGGGCAGGGCAGTGACTTCCGGCACATCGCTGTCCGGAAACACAATCGTGCCTCGCCCCGAGTGTGACATTTCAAAAAGCAACTGTGTCGCCATCTGATTTCGCATCGCAAATTCTCTCTGTAATACTCACAATTTTCAGAGCGGTCTTTTGTGCGCCTTCAAAAATGAGGGCGATGATCGGACCAGATCTGATCTGATGAATTTTTCTGAGCCGCTGAACATCACAATTTTGACAACGAGCCGGAGGTGCTATGACAGCACTTCCGAAAGTGCGGCCGCGAACGATTCAATCTCGCGGCGAGTTCGTTTTTCGGTGAGCGCGACCAGGAAGCAATTCTTCCATCCCTCTGCATTGGTCATCCGGAACCTTGCCAGATCAGGACCGGCGTTGAGCCCTTTGCCTGCAAGGGCATTGAGAATTTCGTCGGCCGGACGAGGCGTCTGCAGCAGGAACTCACGGAAAAACGGCTGTGCAAATTTCAGCGTGACTCCTGGAATTCTCGTCAGCAGATCAACCGCATAACGAGCCTTCTGATGACTAAGTGTTGCCATTTGTTTCAGACCACGTGGCCCAACTGTGGCAAGAAAAACGGTGGTCCGCAGAGCGAGCAAGCCTTGATTTGTGCAGATGTTACTTGTGGCTTTCTCTCTGCGAATATGCTGTTCACGTGCCTGCAGGTTCAGAGCAAAACACTCCTTGCCTTTTCGATCCACCGTTTTCCCAATCAGTCGCCCAGGCATCTTGCGAACGTATTCGTTGCGACATGTGAAGATCCCCAACAGCGGACCTCCGAACTGCAACGGTGTGCCCAGTGGCTGGCCTTCTGCAACGGCAATGTCCACGTTGTAGTCCGCTGGTTTCTTTAACAGTCCTGGACTGACAGCATCAAACGACAGGATGGACAAGGCACCGGCGGCATGCGCGATTTCCGTGAGCGTCGCCACGTCCTCCAGACAGCCAAAGAAGTTTGGCTGCTGAATAACAAGGGCCGTCGTTTCGGAATCGATCGCCGCGCGACATGTCTCCGCAGAAATCACACCGTTTGTGTGAGGCAGCTCAACCAGTTGCGTTCCCAGTCTGGCAAAATACGTTTCCAGCACCTGCCGGTATTCAGGATGCAGAGTCCCCGCGACAGCAACCTTCTGATGGCGACCGTTGATTCGCATCGCCATAAAGACAGCTTCACTGACAGCCGTACCACCCTCATACAAGCTGGCATTGGAAACATCCATGCCCGTCAGCTGACAGATCAGCGTCTGATATTCGTAAAACGCCTGAAGCGTGCCTTGGCTGGCTTCCGCCTGATAGGGCGTGTAAGCCGTGTAAAATTCGCCTCGCGAGGCAATCTCATCGACAACGGCCGGAATAAAATGGTCGTAGACACCACCACCCAGAAAGCAGGTCTTCGAACCAGTATCCCATCGCCCCAGCCGCGACTCCATTTCCTGCTGCAGCGCCAGTTCGGAAACCGGTGAAGGCAGATCAAGTTCTCGTTTCAGTTGCAGTTCAGCGGGAATCTGAGTGAACAGTTCCTCAATGGACTGAATGCCAATGGCGTCGAACATTTTGCGACGCTGTTCGGGCGTATCGAAAAGATAAGGCATGGAAGAGCTGCCAAAAGGACCAGGAAAGAAATGTCAGGAATGGCAGAAGCCCGGCATTTTGAAAATGCCGGGCTTCTGTTGTTTGCATCAGGGATGATTTTAGTGGCCGCCACTTTCACAGTGCTTCTGATAGTCCGCATAAGAGAACAAGTTTTTCAGCTGCGAAGGATCAGACATCCGCAGCTTGACGATCCAGGCTTTTTCAAACGGACTGTCGTTAAGCAGAGTAAGCTGGTCCGGCAGATCGCTGTTCACCGCGATGACTTCACCACTGACCGGAGCGTAAACATCACTCACCGCCTTCACGCTCTCGATCTCACCCATGGACTCACCCGGCTTAAACTTTTTGCCAACCGCCGGTAACGCCAGAAACACAATGTCCGTCAAAAGCTTCACGGCAAAGTCAGAAATCCCGACCGTGACGACATCACCATCAACAGCGACCCATTCATGGGTCTTTGCAAACTGCAGAGAATCGGGTTTCATCAGCGGATCCCTTTACAAAGAACAATAATCCAAGCGACTCAGCGGCAGTCCACAAACCGGACTTTGCGATTCCCACGCTCCCTTTTTTCAGCGGACCCAGTCTGCCAGAACAAATGATCGCGAGACACACTATCTAACTGTCACTTCGGCTGTGCTTATCTTCCGCTTCATCGGCAATGGACAAGAAACGAAACGGAATAACTCTATTGGCCAGGTGGTTGCAGATGTTCGTCGTGAAAGAGCTGCCTGGCAATTTCGCGTTCAAGATCGGCGATTTTCTGCAAGCGACGAGCATGACGTCCTTCTTCAAATGGCGTTTTCAGCCAGATGCGAATGACCTGATCGGCCAGCTGATCGCTCAGCTGATCTGCCGAAAGACAAATCACATTGGCATCGTTGTGCAGACGGCTGTACTCCGCAGTCACACTGTCGTGACATGGGGCAGCTCGCACACCGGTAAACTTGTTTGCCGCGATGCACATGCCGATTCCGGTACCGCAGATCAGGATCCCGCGATCGATGCGACCACTGGAGACCTCACGCGATACCTGAGCCGCGTAATCGGGATAGTCAACACTCTGGACCTCGTGCGGCCCAAAGTCGCGCACTTCACAGTCAAGACTCTGCAGGAGCTGTGTCAGGCGAGTTTTTAGCTGAATGCCCCGATGGTCACTGGCGATGCCAATTTTCATAGCGATTACGAGTCTTTCCTGAACAATTCATCCACCCAGATCCGCAGATTGTCGCTGATCTGAGCGGCACACTTTCGGTATTCTTCCATTGATCCACCAATCGGATCTGAAATGTCGCTGCCATTCCTGGACAGCAGCTGGATCCGGTCGACCAGATCCGGACGCGCGTCGCACAGAACCTGGCGATGCCTTTCCGTCAGAGCCAAAACGACCGTTGAATTCTCCAGCATGTGATCATTCACCTGCTGGCTCAAATGCTGCGACAAATCCAGCCCGAACTCCTGCATGATCTGTACCGATTCACGCGACGCCGGATCATTTTCCCCGGCAGCAATGCCAGCAGAAAAAACATCAATCCGCCGCTCACGCAGTTCCCAGTCGCGACAGGAGAGCTTATCTGTAACCAGTTTGCGAAAAATAGTTTCTGCCATCGGGCTGCGGCACGTATTTCCCGTGCAAACGAACAGCACTCGCAGGACGGCGTTGGTCTCGCGATCACTGCTCACTGGGGCTGTCCTTTGGCAAGAGAAACAAGCATGACAAACCTTCGAATCCAGCCATTCTGCTGCAAAAGAGTTACAGAACCGCCAAATCCACAATTGATTTTAAGCGTCGAGTCAGACGCAGGAACTACGCATCCCGTCAGAGAATTTCGACCTCCGGCGAAAAGCAGAATTCCGGAAGGTCGCATTTTTTAACAATCAGCGCAAATGATGGCGGGATTCGTGGCAAATCTCAAGTTTCCAGACAGGATACCCGCGCAGTTGCTGAGGATTGCTCGACCCTGTCGGATTTTTTTGACCTATTTTACTTCACATGATACTCTCAAGACGTAATCCAACTTGAGGACAGTTGCCGCGACATGGGGTCACACCCGGTTTCGGGAACTGGCTTCTGAGAATTAGTGATGAGGCGCCAAGGTCAATGATTCCGTGATTTTGGCAACCCGTCATTGACGTATTGCTTTTTGACGCGGCATCTGGTTCCATATCGCCCCGCGTCGCCCAGTTTGCCGCCAAAGTGTTCTCGTTAAAGGGATGCTGTTTGCCGTGAAGAACAGAGTTCAAAGCCTTCAGAAAAAGGCCCGTCAGCACCTGCGAAAGCTTGGAGAGTTCCGAGGAATTCGTCGACAGCCATTTGGAACGTATCAAAAATCCGTACGCCGACTTTACGACGGACCGCGCGGGGCTGTGCTGAAATTCAGCAGCATCGTTTCCCTGCACGAGCCTCTGATGGGGAAGCTGTTCCATTCCGGGCGGTTTAATGCAAGCAATTTTGGTCGGATCCTTGATGTGGGCTCCGGTGCTGGTCAGATTATTCGCCACTTGCTGGCGACCAGCCAAAGCGAGACGGAAATTGTCGGTTTTGATCTTTCCTGGGAGATGCTGCGGCGAGCTCGCGGACGCCTGAATTCCGATCGCCCTGTTTTTGTCGCTGCCGATATGCGGGCGCTTCCCTTTCGAGATGCCTCGTTTGACTGCGTCACGTGCGGTTACGTGCTCGAATATCTGCCTGATCCTAAAGATGGCCTGCGTGAGTTCGCTCGCGTGCTCCGTCCCGGTGGAACAATCCTGCTGCTGGCAACGGAAGATTCGTTTTCCGGATTGATGACCAGCCACACATGGAAGTGCCGCACGTTCAATCGCGATGAGCTGAAACTTGCGGCGGAGTCCGTTGGACTTCGCTGGGGTCAGGTGCACTGGTTCACGCGATTGCACGAAATGTTCAAGATGGGCGGAATTCTGGTCGAGCTCGAAAAACCGGCCGTCTGAAACTGCACTGCTCACTTCGGACGCCCCCAGAACCCTTTTTTATCGAGAAGTGTTCCGCTGTGCGCTGCGGTGTCCATTCCGAAACTCCCGCGGCGTCTCACCCGTTTCGCGTTTGAACGTGACGGATAGATATTCCGCATGCGGAAATCCGCAGACGCGAGCGACCTCAGTCAGCGGCAGATCCGTCTCCGAAAGCAGCTGTCGACATCGGTCAATGCGAAGCCGCAGAATCTCAGCATGCTGAGTTCGCCCCACGAGTTTACGAAACCGACTCTCAAAGACCCGCCGAGACATCGGGATCTCCTTCAGTATCTGATTAACTTCATGGCCTCGCACGCCCGCGTTCGAATCAGCCGGATGGCAACCACAATGTCGGGATCATCGCTCGCAAGCACATCCGTCGACTGACGTGTCTGCGCACCAAGCGGAGGAATCAAACAGCCCTCGGGACTGACCGCTTCGCCAGACATCATGCGGTCCAGCAACGACGCCGCTCCAAAGCCCGTCCTCCACGCGTTCCGTCATAAAGTGATTTCCCTTCGGACTCCGCCGCTTTTGCGATCCGGATGCGCAGAGGAGCCAATATGAAGCGACCGGTTAAAAAACTCAATTCTTTTTCGCGTTTTTTATGGCGATTCAGTACCCATGAAGGCACTATCTGCAAAACTGAAGTGACAATCTGACAGACTGCCAGTTCATTAAAAAACAGCGACCTCCGATTTCTCATCCCAATTCCGGGAGCATAACAATGGCGAAACAGTTCAACGTGGCAATGGTCGGGCTCGGCTTTGGTGCTGAGTTCATTTCGATCTATCAGGCTCATCCAAACGCAAACGTCGCAGCAATCTGTCGACGCGATCCCGCCGAACTCAAGAAGTGTGGCGATCAGTTTGGGATCGACAAGCGATACACGACCTACGACGAGGTTCTGGCTGACAAGGATATCGACTACGTTCACATCAACAGCCCAATCAGCGACCATGCCTGGATGTCGCTCAAAGCACTCGATGCGGGCAAGCATGTCATGTGTACCGTGCCCATGGCGACAACGATCGACGAATGTCGCCAGATCGTCGAGAAGGTCAAAAAGACCGGCCTGAAATATATGATGGCCGAAACGGTCGTCTACAGCCGCGAATACTTGTTCATCAAAGAGATGTACAAGAAGGGTGAGCTTGGCAAAATTCAGCACCTTGCTGCGTCGCATCCTCAGGACATGGATGGATGGCCAAGTTACTGGGAAAAGATGATCCCGATGCACTATGCGACTCACGTTGTCAGCCCGTGTCTGGGTCTTGTCGATGGGCTTGCCGAATACGTGAGCTGTTTTGGATCGGGTACCGTTCGTGATGACATCGCTCAGAAGTCGGGCAACAAGTTCGCTCTGGAAACCTGTCATATCAAAATCAAAGACACTGATCTGACGGCACACATCTGGCGCTGTCTTTACGACGTGGCTCGCCAGTATCGTGAAAGCTTCGATGTCTACGGAACGAAGAAGAGTTTCGAGTGGACGCTTGTCGAACACGAGTCCCACGTCATTCACACAGCGAAGAAGCCCGAGCCTGAGATTGCCGAAAAGGTCACCATTCCAGACTTCGCACATCTGCTGCCCGAGCCGATTCGTAAGTTCACAATGCCATCAGAAATTCACGACGCGGATCACTTGTCGTTCCTGCAAGGCGGCGGCCACGGTGGTTCTCACCCACATCTCGTTCACGAGATGCTGAGTGCTCTCGTAGAAGACCGAGATCCTCGCCCAAACGCCGTTACCAGTGCGAACTGGACGTGCGTGGGCATCTGTGCTCACGAATCCGCGTTAAAGGGCGGTGAGATTGTCCGGTTGCCCGAGTTCACTCTGGGTTAATTTGCCATCGTGTGCGTTCCGGCGAGCGGCAGGGCGTCAGCCAAATGCCGCTCGGTTTTTCAAAGTAGACGTCACTCTCCGAGTGACGAAGGCCGCAACACGCGGTCGGTGGCATTCATCATTCGGAGAGTGATGGCTACTAGAATCGCGAATCGTTGTAGCGGAAGCCGCCAAGGCTTTCGGCATACATGGCTTTCATTAGCAATCACCGAAACGCTTGGCGCGTTCCGCTACGAAGTGACTACCATTGGGCGGCCACCCTGCCGCTCGCAGTGCTGGATGGCGCCAGAATCTGGAAGAGTCACTGAAGATGTATGATGAATCTCTGGAGACCAGACCGTGAAAGACTTTAGTCACATCGAAATCGTCAGCGACGAAATGGTGGAGATCCTTCGAAAGAAGACTCCGGCAGAACGTCTGGCAATTGGTGATCGGATGTTTCAACAGGCGAGGCGGATGATGGTGGCTTCAATTAAACAAAACTATCCGGACTGGAGCGAAAACCAGGTCGATCGAGAAATCGTTCGGAGAATGCACGGAGTGGAGTTGCCTTCATGAGCGACATTCCTGAGTTCGCGCATACCAGTCTGCTCAACGTTACCGCAATCGTGCTGAAGGACTTGGGAATTCGATATTTTATTACAGGATCACAAACCACGATTTTGTATGGCGAGCCACGATTCACCAATGACGTGGATGTTGTCGTTGACCTGTCTGCAGAACAGATTCCTCAATTCCTGAAGGCCTTCGAAAGGGATGCGTTTTATCTCAGTGAAACTGTGGTGCGAAGCGGCGTACAGAGGCGGGGAATGTTCAATCTGATCGACGCTGCCAAATCCTCACTACGAGTAAACTCACTACCGCAATTGAGCCTCCCGGACATCGAATCAGCGGAACTGCAAAAGCAAATTTCTCTACAATCCCACGGTGCAAGACTATGATGCAACATCTCTCACCCGCCCCACTGCTCATTCGCTCGCTCGTTGCGTTTGCCGTGCTTGCCACCGTCACATCAGCCAGCGCTGCTGACCTGAAACTGCTCTTCATCGGTGACAACGGCCATCATCGGCCTTCGGAGCGGTTTCACGAACTGGCTCCCGTTTTGGAAGCTCGTGGTATTGAGCTGAAGTACACGGATCGCATGGAAGATCTGACGGCGGAAACGCTCGCGGGCTTCGATGGACTGGTGCTGTATGCCAACATCGACAAGATTGAAGACGCTCAGGCCAAAGCCGTGCTGGACTACGTCGCCCGCGGCAAGGGCTTCATTCCTTTGCACTGCGCGACATTTTGCTGGAGGAACAACGCTGAGATCGTGAAGCTCATGGGCGCGCAATTTCAGCGACATGGCGGGCAAGTGTTTGGGACGCAAATCGCTGAGCCGACTCATCCTATCATGAAAGATTTTAGCGGCTTCTCAAGCTGGGATGAAACTTACATCCATCATTTGCACAATGAAGAAAACCGAACGGTTCTGGAATATCGAGTCGAAGGCGATCAGGCCGAAGGGAACACGAAAGAGCCATGGACCTGGGTAAAAACTCACGGAAAAGGCCGAGTCTTCTACACGGCCTGGGGACATGATCAACGGACGTTTACAAATCCAGGCTTTAGCAATCTCGTCGAAAGAGGCATTCGCTGGGCTTGCGGGAAAGATGCTTCCGTTGTGCCTGCTTTTGCGGATCTCGAAGCCTTCGCCGCTCCGAAGATGACCGAGCTAACGAAGGACGTGAAGCCGTTCGAATACGCCGAAGTCGGCCCAAAGATTCCGAACTACACGCCAGGCCGCCAGTGGGGAGTTCAGGGAGCTCCAAAAACAACGATGCAGCTTCCATTGAGCGTTGAAGAATCGATGAAGCACTATTCAATGCCGACAGGAATGGCTCTGCGCCTGTATGCGGACGAACGCAACTTTTTGGCTAAGCCAATCGCGATGAATTGGGACGAACAAGGCCGTCTGTGGATCTGCGAAACGCTCGACTATCCGAATGAACTCGGCAAGGACCGCGATCGAATCCGCATCTGCGAAGACACAAATGGTGATAACGTTGCCGACAAGTTCACGATCTTCGCCGAAGGCCTGTCCATTCCAACGGCGATCATGATTTATCGAGGCGGTGCGGTCATTCAGAACGCCACTGAAACGATCTACTTAAAAGATACAAACGGTGACGATCAGTCTGACCAGAAGACGGTCCTGATGACAGGCTTCGGAGCCGGCGATACTCACGGAGGCATCAGTAACCTTCGCTACGGTCTGGATAATTGGATCTGGGGAATGCAGGGCTATAACGACAGCGCGCCGGAGTTCGATGGCAAAAAGGGAGATTCGTTCCGACAGGGTTTCTGGAGATTCAAGCTTTCAAATTCCGATCCACCGAAAGTGACGGATGTCGAATTCATTCGCTCGACGAATAACAACACGTGGGGACTTGGTCTTAGCGAAGACGGTCTCGTGTTTGGTTCGACGGCTAACCACAACCCAAGCACGTTCGTGCCGATTCCAAACCGCTACTACGAAAAAGTCCGAGGCTGGGCAGCGCCGGACATTGGCACAATTGCCGATTCGTGGAAATTTAATCCCATCACCGAAAACGTACGACAGGTGGACCAGTTCGGCGGCTACACCGCTGCAGCGGGAAGCGCTCTTTACACGGCGAGGACGTTCCCTCAACAGTGGTGGAACAAGACGGCGTTCGTCTGCGAGCCGACCGGCCATTTGATTGGTACGTTTGTCTTGCGACGAGATGGAGCGGCTTACAAGTCGACGAGTCCGACAAATCTTCTCGCCAGCGACGACGAATGGGCATCTCCGATTATGGCGGAAGTCGGTCCGGACGGAGCTGTTTGGGTCATGGACTGGTACAACTTCATCATCCAGCACAACCCAACGCCGCAGGGCTTCACCACCGGCAAAGGCAATGCCTATGAAAGTGATCTGCGAGACAAGAAGCATGGCCGAATTTACCGCGTACTTCCATCGGCTGATGGCGCGGATGTGATGCACCAATGGAAGAGTCTCGCTGATGCGTCCGTTGCGGAACTTGTCGCGACGCTGAGGCACCCGTCGTTCAACTGGCGTCTGCAGGCTCAGCGATTGCTGGTCGAGAGACAAGCGAAAAACGCAGTACCGCAACTTCTGGCTTTGCTCTCGGATGAATCGGTGGACGAAATCGGTCTCAATGTCGGCGCGATTCATGCGTTGCAGACACTGAAAGGACTCGGGCTTATTGATGAAGGGGTAAATGTCGCTTCAGCCGCGGAGCAGCGACGTACGATAGCCCTGGGATCAAGCACTTTGGTAACCCAAGCAATCAATCTGCCGAAAACAAGCGTGTTCATCACAACCCGCAGCGTCAGCGAGGGATTCGTGGGCACGCCGCCAAAACGTCAAAAACTCGATCCATCACTGACGTTTCGGGTTGGGATAGCTGAAGATTCGCAACTTCAAAGCTCACGCCCAGGGCTATCGTCCGTCGTTCCTCCGGGACTGAACCGCAACGAACAGCGTTTGACTGGCAACGAATACGTGTTGAATTCGGCAACGGCGCAACCGCTTGCAGATTCCAAGGTGCTCGAAGCCGTTGGAGTAGCCCTCAAACACGCATCTCCTGGCGTTCGCCGAAACGCGATTTCAGTCCTTCCTCACAATGAGGCCGGTCTTAAAGTTCTGCTGTCCACGCCGGCAATCTTCTCCGACACTGACGCACAGGTTCTTCTGCAGGCGTTCATCACATTGTCCGATATGCCTGCTTCTGACGACGCGGGAAGCTTGATCTTTGCAGCGGCCACCGATGCCCCAAGCGATCCAGTGATCGTCGACGCGTTGACTATTGCCGCGTCCGTACACTGCACCAAAGGACTAAGCAAGTTCTCCGCAGTCGCCGGAAAGGAGACACCGGCATCATCGGTGCTGATCGTCAGCCGAGTCGCTGAGCATCTCGGCCGAAATCGTCCCGATGCGACGGCATTGGAAGCCATGCTGACCGATCTCGCCAGCGCAGAACCCGCCGTCATCGACGCGGCTCTGCAAGGATTAGTCGGAGGCCTGCCCGCGAAGTTCGATGTGAAGTCAACAAACGGTATGGACAAGGCGTTTGTGAAACTGCTCGAAGAAACATCCGGAGCCGCTCGCAGTAAGGTCGTTCGCATCGCCGGGATCTGCGGTTCGAAGTCGCTCGAGTCGTATTCGAAGGAGATCATTGATTCGCTTCTCGAAGTCGTAACAGACGATGACGCGGATACAGCAGAACGAGTCAACGCGGCGAAGGAAGCGGTCAGCTTCCAGGCCACGAATGCGGATGTACTGGCGGCTGTCCTTGAAGTCATCAATGTTCAAACGGTGCCTGACGTCGGCATTGGTCTTGTCGAAGCCGCTGGGCAAAGCACTGTCGAAAATGCTGGCGAGCTGATCATTGAGCGTTCCGAACAGATGACGCCTCAGATGAAATCCGCAGCAATGCGAGTTCTCCTGTCTCGACCAGCAACGACATCCGCTCTGCTGGCCGCGATTGAATCTGGCAAGCTGGAGATCGGCGACCTGTCGCTCGATCAAAAGCAGGCTCTTCGATCGCATCCCGACAAAGCGATTCGCGCCGAAGCTGAAAAACTCATGGCTGCGGGCGGTGGACTGCCAGACGCGGACCGTGACAAAGTTCTCAAGTCGCTGCTGCCGCTCTGCGAAGAAAAAGGTGACGTCAAGGCGGGGAAGGCAATGTTCGCCAGGCACTGCGCGAAGTGTCACATGCACGGTACCGAAGGCAAGTCGATCGGACCGAACCTCACCGGCATGGCGGTTCATCCGAAGCATGAACTGCTGACTCACATTATCGACCCAAGTCGCAGCGTGGAAGGCAACTTCCGAATCTACATAGTCGCGAAGACTGACGGCATTGTGCTCAACGGAATGATGTCTGGCGAATCCCGCACTGCGATTACGCTGATCGATACCGAAGGAAAAGAGAACCAGATCGCTCGCGAGGACATCGACGAACTCATTCGGTCTCGCAAGTCCGTGATGCCGGAAGGTTTCGAAAAGCAGATGTCAGCGGCAGAGATCACCAGCCTGCTGGAGTTCCTCACGGACAAGGGCAAGTACATGCCCGTCTCACTGGACCGATACGCCACTGCCATCAGCACAAAGGGACTGTTCAGCGATGGCGATGACGGGCCAGACCGCATGGTGTTCAGCGACTGGACTCCAAAGATCTTCAAGGACGTACCATTCATCCTGACAGACCCACGTGGCACGACCGTTCGCAACATCATTCTGCTGTACGGGCCGAATGCTCCGTTGCCGGCGTCGATGCCAAAAACGGTGACTCTACCTTGCAACAGCGAAGCAAAGGCGATTCACATTCTTGGCGGCGTCGGCGGCTGGAACTTCCCGTATGATGTTGCGAAGACCGTGTCGATGATCGTTCGCCTCCACTACAAAGGCGGCGAGACCGAAGACATCGAACTGTTGAACGGCGTTCACGTCGCCGACTATATTCGCAAAGTTGACGTGCCGGGTTCTGAATTCGCCTACATGCTCGGCGGCCAGCAGGTTCGGCGAGTCACTCTGAACCCGAAGAAGCCCGACGCCGTTATCGAGACTATTGAACTCCTCAAAGGCTCCGACCGATCGGCTCCGATCGTGATGGCAGTGACTATCGAGCGTCAATAATAGAGGAATCACTTGGGATCAGGCACAGGACAGCAGTTCGACAATACGTCGAACCCAGTTTTCTACACGGCATTACTCCAATGAATGCCATGCGGGCACCTGTCGGTGAAAGAAGTGCTGCGATTGTCAGATTGGAGGTGATTCTACGGCCCTCAAAAGCAATAACCTGTGTCATTTCGGTTGTCAGGCTCATCAAATTCAGTAGACTCCCATTTCTCAAAGTGATTTTCCTCTGAGAGCACAAGATGGCCGTCAAAGCCAGTCGCACCCGTAGCTCAATTGGATAGAGCGTCGGTCTTCGGAACCGAAGGTTGGAGGTTCGAGCCCTCCCGGGTGCATTTGAAAAAAGCCAGTGTTTTACCGTCTCAAACGGTTCCACTGGCTTTTTTTGTTTCTTCAGTGTGCCCACAAAATGTGCCCACCAGCTTTTCGTCAGGCTTTCTTTCGTTCCATCATCGCATCGAGTTTGCTTGAGGCTTCAGCTTGAGCCCCCTGCATCAAATGAGCGTACAGGTTCGCTGTCGTCTCGTACTTCGCATGTCCCAGCCGTGCTTGAATCACCTTCATGTCAGCTCCCGAGTACAGCAAGAGGCTCGCTTGAGTGTGCCGCAAATCGTGAAACGTGAAACTCTCAGGGATGCCAGCCGCTTCACGAATTGGATGCCAGACATTCCGGTCGAAGTTTGAGCCCCAAAAGAAATTCCCGTTTGTGCTTGGGAATACCAACGGCACCGCTTCGGGTTCAAAGCCTTCGTCTTGAGCTTTCTTCAGACGACTTTCCAGAGCTTGAATCGCCTGAGCTCCGAGACTCACCGCCCTGCGTCCATGTGCCGTCTTCGGTTCTTTGACCGACAATCCCTTGTTTCGCACCTCCTGGAGCGTCCTGCGAACAGACAGAACGCCTTCCCTGAGATTCACCGCAGACCATTCGAGTCCGAGTAGCTCCCGCTTCCGGAGTCCTGTCATGGCCGCCACTGTGAAGATGTCGCCCACGCGATGTGCCGAGCATGCGTCGAACAGTCGGAAACATTCTTCCCGCTCCAGGGGGACGCGTTGCTGTCTGGACACCTTTGGCTTGTCCACCGCCATCATCGGATTAGAGCGAATCAGTTGGAGCTTCACGGCTTTGTTCAGAGCGTTCCGGAGAACACGAACGCCACGCAACCGGGTGTTTGCGGAATGTCCGTCGCGACTCATTCGAGCTTGCCACGTGACCAACGTTTCGGCGTCCAGTGCCGTCAGCTTTTCCGCGCTCAGATACGGATTGATGTAAATCCGGACCGTCATTTCATATTCGACGAACGTGTTTTCCGCGGCATTGATTTCAACGTCGTTTTCCAGCCAGCGTTTGAGATACGCGCCGAGGGTATCTTTGCCGAGCAAACTTTTGGGACTGGCGTTGCGTTGTTCTCGCATCGAATCCAGTTTGCTCAACACTTCGGCTTGGGTTTTTCCGTAGACAACTTTTCGTTGCCGGTTCCCGCCGCTGTCTTTGCCGAGACTCAACCGGCCTACCCATCGCCCGTCTTCGCGCTGGTAAATGTTGCCTTCACCTGTCGCGCGTTTTTTCCCTGCCATCGTCATTCACCTTTATCAGAAGTGACCTATCGAATTGAGATAGCGGAAAACCGAGTGATAAATTCAGCTTGTCGGCTTCAATGATCAGTCAAAGCCTATCCCGCAGTCCACAGTATGCCATCGGTCGCCCGGGATCTCAACCGACCACCTGCTGCTTCAGCTTGGAAGTGAATACTGACTTCCACTCCAGTAAGAAACCGGTACCACGATGGTACCGGTTATTTCAAACTCGTCCCTGCGTGCGGGAGCGTGCGTCATTGAAATTACTCACACGTGAGTAATTTGTCGCACCTCGTGCGTGCGTGCGGGATGCCTGAATTCCGCCCATACAAAGCATCGACCGCCACCATCGGAAGCCCGCCACGGCGTTCCTGTGCGTCCGTTTTTCAGTCAATTCCATGAAGCAACCCGAGCGCCTGCCATCGGTCGCAGGATTTCGCTTCGTTGGGCAACACAAGCCGCCCTGATATCCGCAGCCAGTTCCCTGAGAATCTTTCGAGTCGCAGGGCCTGTGGCCGAGCAGCAGAGCTCGAACAGTCCCTGAATAAATGGGTTGTCGTCTTCAACGATCATCCGTCAGCCCCTCCCGTCGAGTACGGATCAAACTGGCCAGCATCGTCAGCTCGTTCGCCAGCCGCGGGAGATGTGTCGCGTCCGCTTGGCTTGAGGCCTCGAAGTGCATGGTGACGATGTCGCCCAGAGACGACGTAACAAATCCCAAAAACCGCCGATCGCTTTCGGCATCGCTCAGGGCTTCGATGGGGCTCGATTGATCATCCTGAATGGTCATTGTGTCGTCTTTCGGCAGAACGTCTGCCACGGGGCTGGTGCGAAGCCACGCGATGAATGTTCTAATTGTCGTGAGAATGTTCATGGATGAATCCTAAAAAATCCGGGACGGCCTCGCATGGCAACACACCATGTCCAACCGCCCCGGTCCTCGCTTCCGTCAGCCGAAAAATGCGGGGTTCGTAACGCCACCCGCGCGACGGCGTTCGGCTTCTTTCAGATCGGCCTGATATCGATCCTCGCGGCGCTTTGCATCTGCGGCCGCGGCCCGGCCAACGGCTTCAGCCCTTGCCTGCTCAAGTTCACGATTCGCCAGGTTGATCGACTCAATCCGCGCGTCCATTACGCTGTCATAAACCGACTGGTACGCAAGATGTTCGAACTTCTCAACCGCGCTCTGGAATGACGACTCCTGCTGATCCAACCGTTTTTTCATCTCCTCCCGCAGTCGATGCAGCAACTCACTGATCGACTTTCCATCCTGGCAATAACCTGCGGCCAACTCAACAAACTCGCCGGCCACGATCGTCCACAGGCGAGAAAGTTCCTGCCAGACGCGAAAGTCTGTTTGGGGATCATACTCGCGAATCGCCTGCTTTGCGTCCGCTTCCGTAACTCGTACTTTAGACATGACAACACCCTTTCTTGCCCACGCATGGGCATGCTCAAAAACACTTCGCCGGCCGAAACATTCGACCAGCTTCACCATTGATTTCAAGTGGTCACAGCGGGCTCGTTTTTCCGAAGCTCCGCCAGTGCTCGCTGAATTCGGCCCCGCGCCAAAACTGCCGCGATGCTGTTCGGCTCGCTGACTGGTACCGCCGATCGCTTTTCCAACGGCTTCAAGAGCATTCTGAATTCGGCAGACAGGGCGTTGCGATGTTTCACCGCTGGGCTCACATAACTGATTCCGTTTTCGCCTATCACGATTGTGGGAGCGCCAACCAAAGCGGCCTCCGCGCTTTCCAAATCGCAGATCACGTGAGCGAGTCTCGCCAGGACCAACAGCTCCCCAGGCTTGAACACGGGGCCAGCAAATTGTTCGAGCAACTCCGCAAATCGTTTTTTGCAGTCGGCCCGAAGCCATGACGGCGGTTTCGTTCCGGCTTCAGGTTCTGGTTTTTTTCGTCGTGTCATGATTGGGTGTACCCCTTCAAAAATCCTAAAGGCTTAAAAACGGGTTACATAGTTTGTGAAGAGGCCTCTTCGGAGGAGTCCTGAAGAAGAAAAGCAAAGTCGAAAGAGGACCCTAGACCCAAAAGTGTGCATGGCTCGTTCTGCCGCTTCAGCCCGTGCATCCGCGCTCCTGATGTGTTTGATAATCGTCAGCATCCATCGCCAGAAGCCGCCCATCAGCGGACTTAACCGTCGGCCGTTCGTCGGCGCGAAGTCGCCTGAATCGCTCGTCAGCCCCCCAATGGCTTTGGATCTGAAGACAAGCCAGGGCGAGTTCGGCCGCTGAAGGATCTGGTTTCGTGTTCATCGTGCAAATCCCTTCTCGTGAGCAATCCAAGCTGTCATGAAAACCGAACGTCTATCAAAGCTCGTCATCTGGGATCTTGGCAACCAACATTGCTGACCCCGAATCACGAACAGAACAGCCTTGTCGGTCTGCCGCAGGATGCCGCCGTGATGAATCTCGATCGTCTCACCGTCAGGCAGTTGCTGGGGTTCCGTGTTCTGGTTTGCGTCCAGAAGTTCCGGGAACCGCATCACCAGAAGCCCGATAGCCCTTGCCGCTGAATCGGTTTCGGATGAAGTGCAGCCGTTTGCCGGCGTTCTTGGGATCATCAGGCGGATCCGTTCGAGCGCCCTTGTCGTGTCTGGTTTCGTCGCGTTCATGGTTAGAGCCTTTCCGGGATCCCGCTTCGTGTTTTTGTGGGACTGACGAACGCCCGCCGTCAGGCGTTTGGGCGTTCGGTTCTGGATTTGGGCAGATAGAAGTGGGGGTTCCGCAGTTCGTTAGAACAAGGAATTCCCTCTTCTGGATGTCCTTTCTGGACAGTGTCAGCCACAGCTGACCGGGAATTTCGTCTGCAGCTGACACTACAATGTCAGCCACAGCTGACACTACTTGACCGGGCGACTGGTGTTTTGAACCCTGTATCTTGAGACGCCACGCCCCACGCCACCCGTGTGAATCGTGGTCACCAGTCCGAGGGCTTCGAGTTCGGCGATTGCTGCGCTGACCGTTGGGCGTCTCAACCCGCATCGTTCGCCGATGTAAACCTGAGAGACAGACGCCACGCCGTTTCTGGAGTCCCGAAACAGGCAAAGCCAGACCGCCACTTGTCGCGGAAGCAGATCTCTCATCGTGATGTCGATAAACTCGTTCAGTTCGTTCCATCGGCCTGCCTCTCGCTTCGGTGTTTTTTTGTCGGATGTTTTGGGTTCTGGTTTTGCCGTCTCATCCCGCATCGGTGGGGGATCATTCAGCCGGCGTTTCGGTGCCGTCATTTTTGCCACCAGCCTTCGGCCTTGCTGGGGATGTCATCAGCCCCGCTGAACCGCTGTAGGCCTCCGTCGAATTCCAGGGCGATATCCCGGCATTCTCCGTTACGGGCTTTCAGGTGCTTCAAGGTTCGTTCATGTGGCTCCTTCCCGGCCGCAAGGATCCAAGCGGAATCGGCCCCGAATTCGAGTTCAGACGAGTCCCTGAACGATGCCATTGACAACGTCTCAGAGTCGTAGCCTGAACGGCCCTGCGAGTTCTTCTGTCGGGCCAGTGCGCTAATCACGAACACGCAACAGCCAGCGTCTGCGAACTGGCGAATCAGACTCATTGCGCGATCGAGCCCGCCCCGCCTATCATCCGAGGCGGAACACTGGAACCGCTGGAGATAATCCAGGACGATTATTTGCGGTTCCAGATCGTCGGCCGCGTCCGCCACGTTTTCGAGAGTGAACGGTCCCGCCACGAATCCCAGGCGAGAACTGATCGCTTCGAGGGTGGCAAGCCCGGCCATGATTCGCGGCAGATGTTCCGGCCCGAACATTCGAGACTGAATCAGCGTCAGGTCGATTCCTGATAATCGCGACAACTGACGATCCAACAACACATCGGGGGCCATTTCGACGTTTGCAACCAGAACCCGCAGTTCGTCCGTCAGCCGCAAGCCGTCAAAAACCAGTTGCTGAGTGAGCGCTGTCTTTCCGGATCCCGGCGCACCCCCGAGAAGGTTCACACGTCCGGGTTCCGCGACGATTGCCGAAAGTGGGCTCGACTCATCAGCCAGTGGCCACCGTACCGGCAGCTCTCCCCCAAGTAGATTCTCCTTCCAGTTGACGAACAGTCGATTCGCGCGAATCAGGTGTTTACTGCCCATGGGAGCGCCCTCCGTGCTTGAGGCCGCAGGAAATCTGCCGCCGAACCTCCGGAGGTGTCAGCCCTGAATTGAGCCCGCATGGCGTCAGTAGTGCGAACGTCAGCTCCTCCACTGAATTGAATTCCCCGAAGTTCGCCGCCGCTGAAAACAGCTCCCGGTGACGATCTCCCACGAAAGAGCCCTCAGTCAGGACGGCCCGCGTTGTTGGGTTCAGTTTGGCGGATCCACCCAATGAACGGCGTTCGGCTGTTGACGCGTTGCCATCGTCCACCAGTGAGGCGAGTTCGAGCCAGCACGAAGCCGCTTCGGAGTTCACGCCCGCCGGCTTCGGAATCCAGCCTTCGCGCGGTTCCGATGCAATCTCATAGATTCCCGCAGGCGTTAGATTCATCAGCTCGGTGTAGTTTAGCTGAATCTTATATCGGGCCGTTTTTCGATGTTTAGAATTTGGGGCTCGAAGCAAATTCACCCGTGCGTAGATTGCCGAATCAATCTTCGCAGCGGCATTGATTGCCAACGTCTCAGCGAATCGTCTGGCGTATTCGTGAAAGTTCGCCGCTGGCGTCCCGTTCCACAATGAACTCGGAATCAGAACGTGAAAGCCTTTCGAACCGCTGTAAAAAAACATCAGTTCATCGGGTTCCAATCTGAATCGATCCACCAGCCACGCGGCAAGGCGTCTGGCTTGTGTCAGGGCTTCGTCGATGTCGCCTTCAACGTCGATATCAAAGACAAGCCATTGAAGCCACGTCGGCCCCGTATAACCTGCCGTGCTGCCCGTCGTTGTCAGATGAACCCGGAACGCGTCCGGGAACACGAAATGAGACAGATAGCATTCGCCCGCCGTCATCGCGCGGGGATCGGCTTCGACGTGTGCCCTGAATGCCGATTGCCAAACTGTTTCTTTGCGTTCGGCTTCCTTGCCGAGTGCCCTAAACCCGAAGCGGAATTCTGTCGCGTTCATGGTTCAGCCCTCCGTCTCAGGGATGAACGAATCAACCGCCGGCGTTGCTGGTCCGTCTGTCGGCGCGAACGGATCCGCCTCAGGTGTGATCTTCTCCAGGACCTTGAACGAAATAACGCTGTTCCGCTCAACTCCTGAATCGTCGGCCTGCAGTCCCACCTGAACCTGAAGCCTCAACCATTTGGGGATCTGCTGTTTTAGTTGTTCGCGCGGGTTCGTGATGCCGAGCTTCTCAAGATCCCGCTTGGCGATTGTCCGGCTTGCTGTCGTTAACCAAACATCGTGCCAAACTTTCCGGCCCGCATGGTCGCCAGCTTCCACTTCGAGTGTGAGCTTGTAACTGGGCGTTCCTTTCTTGCTGGCGACCAGCTCGCCTTTTCGCCAGATGCAAACATATTTCCCGGGTGGTAATGGCGTTCCGAAGTCATCAGCTTTTTGGACTTCGTCCCACCCATCAAAAATGTTCTCGAAATCTTCGCCTGAACCGTTTACAATTCGCCCGAATGTTCCGGACATAGTTTGACCCTTTCATGAGTCTGGAATTATGAATCGCCGTTCTGCCCGAACGGCCCGTAAGAATCCCGAAGCCCGCAGCGTTCCCGCGTTGTGGGCTTCGTTCGTTTTAGAGAACCACTTCGGTGTTTTGCCAAAGATCGGTTCCAATGTCCGCCGCCGCTGGTTCCGGCTTCCATTGCGGTTCACCCATGGCCGCCTGCAGTTCCGCCACAGTCAGCCCATAATGACCGGCGAGTTTTGGCCACGGGATATTGAAGCCCCGAGCGTTCTTTGCGTCTGCGATGTCCTCGCCGCTGAGATCTATTCTGCGTTCGCTCATTGTGCCACCTCGCTGCTCAAAAACGCCTTGCGGAGTGACGCCCAGGTGATCCTTCGACTTTTGCCAAACGTCTTCGTTTCCAGTTCCCCGCTGCCGATCATGTTGTACAACTTTGACTTGGATAGCCCGCTGACTGCTTGGGACTCAGCCATCTTCGCGCAGCCAGCAGTCGGGTATCCATCAGCCGCGACGACCCGCCCGTGTTCGTCCCTTCGAATCTCTGTCTCAATCATGTTTTTGCTCCGCTGTGTTCCGTGAAACATTCGAACGCGTGTTGCGTCCACAGGAGCATTGGACCACGAAAAAACGCCCTGAAAAGATGACTCTTTCCGAGGGCGCTACGAAGGTGACAACTTTAGGTTACAGGTTACAACTTCCAGAGTTCTTTGTATTTCGATTGGTAAAGCAGCTTTCTTAGACTGGTGGCAATCTCAGGAACTCCCTGTTCTTCGGCAATTGTCTTACAGAACGCCGAAACATTCTCTTGCAGCTCCGGGGTCTCTTTCAGACGAATGATTGCGTTTCGTGCGTACGGTTCGCCAGGCCAATTTTCTTTGGGAGGTGACAACGGGTGACAGTCTGTTTTCCCAGTTCCCGCCGCTTCGAGGGTTGTTTGTGCCTGGCAAGCCGCTTCGAATAGTGATGCAAACCATTCGCGGGGTGGTGAATCCATGACGCATGGCCAGTCGATTCCTGCCGCCGCAAGTGTCGCAGGATTCGCCTTCGCAATCAGAAGCCTCAGTTGGCCGATGGGGTCCGGGTGCCTGTCGATGTCGATTCCAGCCTTCAGCCAGCGCTGACGAGTTTGCGCGCGAAGTGAGAGGTATTCATCCGACTCCAGCCAGTCTGCAAAGTCTGTTTGGGCCGCCGCGATGAGTTCCGCTTGCAGCTTCGGCAGGTCGTCCAGAAAGAATTCTCGAAACGCCTTTGGGGTTTTGACCATCAGTCCGGTTCCTGTGCTCCGGGTGTTCCTGAAAAATAACCCGAGACGCGAAACCAATCAGGATGTTGGCTTGTTGGCTGGCCGGCCTATCGCGCTCGAATGTCTTGTCTCTGTGCCCAGTGTGCCCACCGAATGTGCCCACCAGCTATGCAAACAGTGGTTTTAGTGTACTCGGTGGACGTGTTGAAGTGTTGAATAAACTGGTAATGTTTACAGTGGACAGTATACCCCTGAACTTCGGAACCGAAGGTTGGAGGTTCGAGCCCTCCCGGGTGCAATCATAAGTGCCTGATATTGAAGACTTTACGACGACGAAAAATGGATACCCTTGAGACTTCCATGAGTGGATACCCTCTTTGGATACCCTGAAATTGAAAAAGCCACCAGTTCAACACTGGTGGCTTTTTCTTTGACAGTTTGACACTTTGCCTGATGTCTCCCCCGACGTACACCCCCCGACAGCAACGGTTTTCAAACCTGTTCTGTGAAGTCATCCAGACTCAGGTACTTTGGTGGGGCGTCCAAACCGAGTTCACCAGCCCGACGATACAACGCTCGTTCTGACTTTCCCCCGGTCATACGCTCCCATTCTTTGCGGCGGGCGTCCCTGTCATCAGGGAATGAGTTGTAAACCTGCTTGGCAATGTCCCTTTCATCCACCAAACGGGCTTGGCGGGTCCGTGGCTTGATCTTGGGTTCAATGATGATTCCATCAATCACAGACTGAACCATGTCCCGCCAATGTGTTTCAGACTCTTTGTTGTCGTATTGCTTCCGCCTTTTCAGGGCAGTGTCTAAAAGCCTCATGTCTAAAGGCTTGCCAGACTTCTTTGCGTTGTGGGTCAGGTATTCGGTAACTTCAATACAGTCATCTGGACTCAACCCAAATTTGCCACGCTCGGCAATGCTCATCATCAATGCCCGTTTTTCGCCATCACTGGGATTGAATTCAGCGGGGTTCATTCGGGTTGCCAGTGCCTTGAGTGACGGCTTTGCCGAAAGAGGCTCATTGCTCAGAATGATGATACCGCCCTTGAACTCAAACCTGTCTTTGCTGTTGTGCTTTGTGTTTGTCACAAAACGATTGTTGCCCTGAGAATCGCCCCACGTTGCGGCACGAAGAAACCCTACGGCTTTCTTGTCTGAATACAGTTGTTCCAGGTCTTCAAGAACATGGACGTGTTCAGGGGACTCTGCCAGCGTCTCAAACAGCCCGGCGGCGCTCATGTCGGCGTTGTGCAACGTGTAACGTGTTCCAAGGTTGTCCAGTTCGTTCCTTACGGTGAACGTCTTACCAGAACCACCAGCACCATACAAAAAGAAACCGTGGCTGTATTTCATAGCCACTGACCTGACATTATCCCTGACAAGGATCAATTTGCGGTTCAAAATCTCAAGGTTTTCAGCGTCTTCAGTGTTCATTCTTTGCCCCAAAATGGTTGCTTTTTTGAATTGATCCGAACGCCAAGAGAGGGAACCCCCGTTTTGGTTCGACCTAATCAAAACTTTTTTTCACAACCACTGGCGTGCAACATTACAACTCAAGCGCTGGGGGGCGTCTTGTTCGTAGCTGGCACGTCAACAACCTTGGCGGGATGACTGAGCATGTTGAGAATTTGCCTTTAATGTTTTCTCGGCGTGGCTAAGTCTAGGACAGCAGTGATCCATCTTGTCATTGTCCGTTCCCCCTCCTCACCACCACGAACGACCGCCCGGCTTGAGGACTGAAGATAGCCCATCAACGTAACGCCGCCGATCATCATCAGAAAAGACGTGGAACAGGAGATTACTGCTGGGCAGTTCGACTGGATGCGTGCGATGGGCAACTTCATGGGAGGATTTTTCCTCGCCTTTTCGTTCTTCAAGCTGCTCAACCTGCAAGGCTTCGTGGACGCCTACCAAACTTACGATGTCATCGCACGTCCGGTGCGAGCATACGGCTACGTCTACCCGTTCATCGAGTTGGGGCTGGGGATCGCTTACCTCGTGCGGCTTGCCCCAGTAGTGACGAACCTCTTCACGCTGGTCGTCATGTTGGTCAGCGTCGTCGGTGTGACGCAGGCATTACTTCAGAAACGACGCATCCAGTGCGCCTGCCTGGGGACGGTGTTCAACCTGCCGATGACGAAAGTGACGTTCGTGGAGGACGCACTCATGGCGGGAATGGCCGTGGTCATGCTCGTCGCTCTGTGGGTGTAGGCAAAGTCCAAGTCTATTGACACGGAACTGCAACTGGTCTGCGGCATGTCGTCTCCTGGGCCAATCAATGCCTCGGCAACAGAATCTCAACACCGTACTTCGGTGCGACGGTGAGCAACTTTTCGATCTCTTCCTTCGTTGTCGGCAAGGCGGTCGTCGCACCTTCGGCCAGTGACACACCGACCTCCATAAACATTTTCTCAAGACCAGCGGGAGCAACTGAGATCAGCATCTTGGCAGGCCGATCCGATTCGTTCTTGAAGGAATGCGGCGTCCCGACCGGCATGTTGGCGAACATTCCGGCCTTCGCCACGATCTTTTCGCCGTTGATCGTGAACGTGATCTCACCTTCCAGAATGTAGAAGCCTCCTTCCTCCCGGCTGTGGACGTGCGGGGGTGACCCCTGCCGCTGCGGATCGTTCATCCGGTCGCACAACAGCCATCGTGTAGGCTTGGCGTTGGTCCTCCAAGAGTAAGACGGTTTTGGGGGCGGCGGGGTTCGTTTCCGGGGTGGACCTCACCGGAATTTCAGCAACCTGATTACCGTGCTGAATGGCTTAATGTTGTCCTGGTCGCACTTGATGAGGGGCCAATAGACAAACTCAAGTACGGTCGAAACAGGAGGCTTCAGAGCGGGGCCAAACTGCACGGCGATAACGAAGCCGATCAGGTAAACAGCGACCAGTGCGAACAGGATGATAATGACCCGGATAACGATCCGGGATTTCTTGCGTTCAGTTTCCATGCTGCCACACGCTCCCCGATCCCGGCGACCGCCCCCATCACCCTCCAACAATCCCCTTCAACGCCCCCTCGATCATATCCATCCGTGCCAGACCCGCCCGCAACGATTCGGATATGCCAGACTCGCCCCAGTACGCACCGGCCAATTGCCCGCAGATGGCTCCAGTGGTGTCGGCGTCATCGCCCAGGTTGACGGCACGCAAAACAGCTTCATCAAAACTGGAGGCATTGTGGAAGGCCCACAATGACGCTTCGAGACTTTTAACCACCCAGCCTGATCCCTGAATGGCTGGTGGTTCCTTTTTCCGAAAACTGCCCTGGGATATTTCTTGAATCAGCGGGTGCAACGGCTTGATGTCGTTGAGTTGTTGCAACGACTTCCAGTCCGGGGACAGAACTTCATCACGATCTTCGCCGTGAATCAATGCCGCCAATACAGTCGCCAGATACCTGCACGACGATACGCATTGTTCGCTGGCGTGCGTCGGGATGCTGGACTCTTCGGCCAGCCTGGAAAGCTCCTCCAATTGATCGGCGTAAAGATGGCAGTATCGTATTGGCACGGGAGCCAGTCGCATGATCGAGCCATTGCCGCTGGCTCGGTCGGAGCGATCGCCGGATGTGAGTGCGTCTTTCTTGGCGACGAACTGGCTCAACGCACTTCTGGTCGTGATCCCGATGTCGAAGCATCGACCATTCACGGAATACTTGCCGGTCTTCCACCATTGAACGTAACGGTCGGCTTGGTCATTCAAGTCCCAGCCCAAAGCGATGCTATCGGCTAGGGCGAGAGCCATGCTGGTGTCGTCGGTCCATTCACCGGGGTTCAAACCATGCGGCCCGCCACTGCGATAGTGCGTTACTGGTGTGAAGCTGCCGGGGGTTTTGAACTCAACAGCGGCACCCAAGGCATCTCCAATGGCCAAGCCGATCAAGGCTCCACGGCGGCGGTCAATCATGATATTGCCTCCAGCTTGAGCCGCTTCCCCCAAACCATCTCGGCATCGGGCCGCACCCCTTCATCTAGGTTCGCCACGATCCACCCCGAAACATCCTCAACTGAATCCTCAAACAAACGACCACAACGACCGCAAACAGAATCAAAACATGAAGCCCGGTTGAACACACCCACCTGTCGCAATCCAAAGTTCACCAACAACGTCTCCCCGGAGCAATTCTGACAAACTCCCGAAGCACCATGCCGCCACGCACTCTTGAGCGCCGCCCACGGGATCAAACCATCTTCAATCCCATTCCAAGCAAATCCTGAATTGGTCGATGGCGCTGCGTGATGGTCGTCGGATTCATTCACGAAGCGGCTAGTCCACTTTTCCTGGAAGAGTTCAAGAGGAAAGTCTGCGGCAATCGGGACGCCGTAAAGGAACGAGTCGCCGGTCAGCGTGGTGACGGTTTCCTTTTTCCGATCCTTCAGCACAACTTCGATCTCAGGGCGAGCCAGCCCGTGATCTTTGAAGAAGGGTTTGAGATCGGCTTGTCCGTTGGTTCCCCAGAATTGGATGTGGACTCTGCGTTCATGGACTTCAAGAAGGTTCAAGGAGCAACGTCTGGTGACGAGGCTGATGATTCTGTCGGCATCATTGGGCGTCAGCTTACCAAGGCCGTCAGCGGCACGTTCAAGGATCGGCTGATGGGCGTTTTGAAGGGACCATGAAACGGGGTTGGGGACTCGGAATGAATTCAAGGACTCGACATGGATGAAGTGGAAGTTGGACGGTGGCGTGGCGAAGAGGCTCGTCGGGAGGATCAACGACCCGGTGATTGCTGCGGTGGTTTGAAGGAATTCACGGCGATTGGTCATTGTTGCTCCCTGGGAAAATGCCCATTGGGAAGACGCTGTTGGGGGTGACGGGGTTCGGGTGCAGCCTGAAGTCGGCGTCTCAGTCCTTTCGGACACACAATACGCCTAGGAATCGAGGGTATTCCCACGGTTGGGGGTAAAGACTCTCGATCTCTGGCGACGGCATAGGTTCAATCAGACGAATAATCTCGAAGTCGCAATTCCTCAACGTAGTGAAATACTGCTCCAGTGGACGATGAATATGCGTTGTCGTAAATTGGTCAGATTGGTCGAGCGAGATATGAAAAGGGGCCTCGATCACGTTTTCCTCACCGTATCTAAACCAGTCTTTTGAATAGCTCCAGTATTGGGGCCAAAAGCAGGGATGAGTTATCGTAAAAGCCAGATGTCCGCCTGGATGCACTAGACGAGAAAGTGCGGCGAGAGCGGCATCTAAGTGAAGCATCGCCATCAGCGACATATTTGCAACTGCCAGGTAAGCGTCCGGGGAACCCATTTGGTCCAGCGGCGTTCAGTTGCGAGCGGCGTCCGCTGGGCGGAGGTCAGCTGCTGCGATTTTGTCGCGGCGTT
>Ga0209390_10000757_pt1 | contig 64211 bp, 52 predicted proteins | sample BON01_FD_187212 | JGI IMG/M metagenome (GOLD analysis project Ga0209390, IMG submission 187212) | Freshwater microbial communities from Lake Bonney liftoff mats and glacier meltwater in Antarctica - BON-01 (SPAdes) (version 2) | ecosystem: Environmental > Aquatic > Freshwater > Ice > Glacier...
TTAAAACACAAATCGCATTTGAAACAGGAGGGCGCAGAGAGCGCAGAGGAGTCACGAAGGAATAATGCGATTCTCTGCTCCCTCTGCGCTCTCCTGTGGAATCCTGCGATTCAATGGATCCCTTGAGAGTTACCGTCGCCCAACCCAATTGTTTGCCTGAATTTGCGAAACAAATTAAGGCCGAAATAACCATCGTTTTTTTAACCCAAATTCTGGGTCAAGGCCAACTTTCCAACTGCCCAGGGCAGGACGATGAATCGCAATTTGTGTTTCTTATCGTCCTGTCATCATAATCGTCCTGTCATCAATAAGACGCGAAGTTCAATTGGCGCGAATGAAAAAGAGGCTGTGCGTTGTCGTTCATCGCAGTTGTCAAACCTCTGTTCCACTGGCGTAAAGCCAGTCGGGACAGACCTGTCGCGTTCGTGCCGCTCCTGCTTAGTTTCCAAACCTGCGGTTCACTGGCACAGGGCCAGTGGGGCCGAAAAGGCACCCGTGTCCTTGTCATTCGCCGACGCCTACGGCTCGCCGTTAAACGAATTATGCTCGACAACTTGTGCATGGGCGCTTACGTCGCGACAATTCCACTATCACAACCCGACACGTTAGTGAGGGATTGACTTGTGGTGTTTCGGTGGCGTGACAACAGATCCCTCGCTGACGCGTCGGGTTGTGAAAACACGTTAAAACGACAGCCTACTGGAGTGGCGGGATTATCCACACGAGAAAACTTTGCCATTCCGGGACGTCCCATCAATTTGCCACTTTTATTCTTCTTTCTGCACGCCGAACCAATCGGCGATATCGAACGGAATCTCCAGTCGATCTGGCTTCTTTTCCAACGCCGCATTAATGCGAGTTGCGAGTTTTTCGTTTTCGCGGTTGACGCGACGACGGATGATTTTTTCGAACAAGTCTCCGAATTCCTGAACAGGTTTACCTTTCAATCGGCTGATCCGACGCAGACTGTAATCCGTCAGCCGCGCCTGTGCTTCATGCACCTTTGGAAGAAAGCGTAGCCGCGTGCCTTTGTCAGTCTGGACGACTTGACTCTTCGCATCCATGACCAAATGCAGATCGACATCCGCTACGGCCTCAGCACTGACGCTCCACAACATCAAGCCGTGGCTCCACTGTTGCTGCTGTCCGGTCGCGCGGATTCTGGCTGATACGTTGACTTCGTAGCGTTTGGTGCCGAGCTCAGGATCGGGCAGTTGAGCTGCGTGGAGCAGGAATCGTTCTTCCGGATCAACCAGCTTTCCAGTGACTCGCATCCAGTTGCCGTGATTGACATAGTTCCAGCGTCGATTTGTATGTATCTGGCCTTTATCAAGTCGCAGATTCAGTCCGGATTGAATTTTCGTTTTGTCGCCCCAGCCATCGTCATCATCGAACTCCGCTGGAATCAGCAGCAGAGCAATTCCACGAATGAAATTGATGGCATCAGGCGGCAGTTCGCGTCGAGCGGTCTCGGACGAAATTGCATCCGACTTTTCAACGGCGTCGAATGGCGGAATAACTAAAGTCGGTGGCTGCAATTCCTGCGCAATCAACGGAATGCGGCAGCCAGTGAACAGAATCAACACGATGATCAGCATTTCACGCAGCATAGAAGTCTCCTTTCGATTCCATTACTATTTCGAATACGGTCCGCTACCGATGATTGGCCGATCCGCAAATCCGACTTCCATGCACCGGCGCACCACGTCAACTGCAGCGGCGATGTCATCTGCCGTCACATCCAAATGCGTGACCGCTCGCAACCGCTGACCTCCCATCGGGCCCACCAAAACGCCCTGCTCTTTCATAGCGCTGGCAAGTTGAACGGCTAATCCACTGCCATGTTCGATTTCGAAAAACACCAGATTGGTTTTTATTCGCCCAGGATCAATTTTGATTCCATCTATCGATGCCAGGGCTAATGCAAGTTGCTGAGCGTGCGCATGATCGTCGGCCAGTCGATCCACGTGATTCTCCAATGCGTAGATCGCAGACGCGGCGACGATCCCCGTCTGTCGCAGTGCGCCGCCGAAGAGTTTCCGGGCTCGCCGTGCGCGGGCGATGTCGTCGCGACTTCCAATCAGGATCGAACCCATCGGGCAACCAAGTCCTTTGGAAAAGCAAATGGAAATTGTGTCGAAGCACTTTCCAACGTCAGCGGCTGAGTAACCGCCAGCGACGATCGCATTGAATATTCGGGCTCCGTCCAGATGTCGTTTCAGACCATTGGATGTTGCCCATTCGGAAACTCGCTGCAAATGCTCTAGGGGATAGATGTGTCCTCCACCGATGTTCGTCGTATTTTCAAGGCAAACCAGCCGCGTTCGAGCGTAATGCTGATCGTTGACGCGAATCCTGCCTTCCAGAACGTCAAGATCCAAAAATCCGTCTGGCGCTGAGATTGTGCGGACTGTGACCCCGCTGATTGCTGCCGGAGCACCACCCTCGAAGTTCGCAATATGTCCAGTCTCGTTGATGAGCAGTTCATCACCTGGCTGGCAGTGGACGCGAACTCCCATCTGATTGCTTTGGGTTCCCGAACATGCGTAAATCGCTGCTTCGTGTCCAAACATTTCCGCAACGAGATGCTCCAGGCGTTTCGCCGTCGGATCTTCTCCCAGCATGTCATCGCCCACTTCTGCCGTTATCATGGCCTGGAGCATGGCTGGCGACGGACGAGTGACCGTGTCACTGCGAAGATCGATGATTTTGGTAAGCCCGGTTTTCAAGGGAAGACTTTCGAAGAACGGGAATGAACTGGAAAAAACGGGCAAATCTGAGCCGCAGACTGTACATCGGTCGGCAGGTGGCTTCAATCATCAGCTTGGCGAGCGGTCGGGCGTCAGCAGGCTGTTGATTTCGTCTCAATCGAGCTTGCTTACGTTTAACCCGACTCGAAGAGGAGGCGGAGTCGTCTGGCACCTCCTCTTCGAGTCGGGTCAAACGATTAAATCAACACACCGTCAGCCCACCGGTACTCTGCGATTATAGTAGCCATCACTCTCCGAGTGATGAATGCCACGAGAATGCACGATCCATCCACCTGAAATCATTAGGCCAGCGGCGCAAATGCCTCAACAATTTCTCATCAAAACGATCGACTGCCGTCAGGGCGACGCAAAAGAACTCTTCCGCCAGCTCCGGGATAAACTGAGCCCGCGTGGAGATGTCGTTTCGGAAGCTGGACGTCAGCGAACCATCGAACTGTTCGGCGAACCACTCAGCCCTCGAGAAGTTGTTCGGTTGATTTGTGATGATGTGCGTGTACGCGGTCTGGGTGCAGTTCTGCACTATACGTCAAAGCTCGACCGACGCGACCTCACGCCGCAAACGATTCGCGTGACTCCGGAAGAACTTGCTGCAGCGGCAGCCAAGGCATCCCCTGAATTCCTTGCCACGATTCGCCAGATTCGTGACAATGTGGCTGAGTTCCAGAAAGCCGTTCTGCCGCATGACGCCCGAGTGGTGAGGTCGGTTGGTAATGGCACGGTCGAGTTACGTCAGCGACACTTGCCAATGAAGCGTGTCGGGATCTGTGTTCCCGGCGGTGCTGCTGCATATCCTTCAACCGTATTGATGACGGCTGTGCCTGCGATGACAGCTGGAGTTCGCGAAATCGCCATTGTGGTTCCGCCAACCGATTTCGGAGGCTATAACATCGACATGCTGGCGACATGTCATGAAATCGGCGTGACCGAAGTTTATCGCGTCGGCGGTGCGCAGGCCGTGGCCGCGCTGGCTTATGGCGTGGAAGGTATTCCGCGCGTTGACAAGATTGTGGGGCCAGGCAACCTGTTTGTGGCACTTGCCAAACAGCATGTGTTTGGCGATGTTGATATCGACAGCATTGCAGGACCGAGCGAGGTCATCGTTCTGGCCGATAAGACTGCGAGACCGGAATTTGTCGCCGCCGATTTGATTTCACAGGCAGAACACAGTCCCGGTTCCGGAGTTCTCATCACATGGCATGAGCCGCTGATCGCTGCTGTGCAGCAGGCTTTGGAAAAGCAGCTTGCTCAATTGTCACGCGGCGATTTGGCGCGACAGTCGCTGCTGGATTATGGAGCTTTGATTCTCGCCCGCAGCGAAGCCGAAGCAGCGGAATTGACGGACATGCTGGCTCCCGAACATCTGCACATTTCAATGGACGACCCAGAGCGAATGCTCGGTCAGATTCAAAATGCCGGCGCCATTTTTCTTGGTCACTACACGCCGGTCGCATTGGGCGATTACATTGCCGGGCCTTCGCATGTTTTGCCAACTGGCGGCACTGCACGGTTTGCCAATGGTCTTGCAGCGACGGACTTTCTGAAACGCAGTTCCATTATTCAGTATGATTCTGCCGCTTTGAAAGCAGATGCCGATCAAGTGCGGCTGATGGCCCAAAAAGAAGGCCTGACCGCTCATAGTGCGAGCGTGGATATTCGCCTGAAGTAACGTTCTCGTTCCGAGGCTTGAGCCTCGGAAAGCACTTTGTGATTGGGCAAGCGGCAGGAAAGGATTTACCAAAAGCGAGGCTATAATCCACGCGACCGTCTGGTATCGACTACGCTGAGGGATGCAGATCTGAGGACAGATCTGCCTACGTAGTCCGACCTGTCCCAGGTCGGATTCCTTTGACAGAGCCATATCTCCGGTAGACTTCTTTCTGTCAGTCGCCAATCACCTCAAGTCCAACCGCCCGAACTCGAAGAGTAAAAAAGTCCATAACATGATCAAATCCGCCATCACCGTCAGCATCGTTGAGCAGGCTCGCAAGGGGCCGTTTGTATTTCATGACGACGTCGCGGGCGCTTGTCGTATCGCATCAGAACTTGGATTCGACGCCGTCGAATTGTTCGCGCCGTCGGCTGATGCTATTCGAGCGCTCCCGCTGAAGGAATTGCTCAAGCAGCACAATCTGAAACTTGCCGCCGTTGGAACCGGCGCGGGGATGGTGGTACACAAACTGCAATTATGCGACTCCGATTCATCTCGTCGCGGTCAAGCAGAGATATTCATTCGCGACATCATGAGTGTCGGTGCCGAATTCGGTGCCCCAGCAATCATTGGTTCGATGCAGGGAAAATGGGACGACGTCGTCGATCAGCTGACAGCCACGGGTTACCTGCGAGATGCTTTGCAGCGCCTCGGCGAACATGCGGAATCACTCGGCACGAAACTGTTCTATGAGCCATTGAATCGCTACGAAACCAATGTGGCGAATACGATGGCTCAAGGTGTTACATTACTGAAGCCGCTGGCTACGAAATCCGTCAAACTGCTGGCCGACCTTTTCCATATGAACATCGAAGAGGTCAACATCGCTGACGCATTGCGTGATGCTGGTGATTTCATAGGGCATGTTCATTTTGTGGATTCGAATCGCCAGGCTGCTGGTCGAGGCCACATGGATTTCACGCCGATTGCCTCCGCCCTGTCTGCCAGTCACTACGCTGGTTACGCTTCGGCCGAAGCGTTTCCGATTCCCGATTCTCTGACGACAGCTCGCCAAACAATTGAGACTTTTCGGAAATGCTTTCGGTCGTAGGCAGATCAGATTTTCCTGCGGTAGGCGCGACACTTCATGCCTGGCCAGCTTTGTGCCGCTGTCACTGGAGCCCAGACGACTCTTCGCTCGTTCCGGGGCTCCAGCCCTGGAACGCAATGTACTGGAGGCTCCTGCCTCACCCGAATTCATGCTGGAGGCAGGAGCCTCGGAACAAGGACTGTGCCATGCTGTAGAACACCTGAGGTTCGCTGCGTTCCAACCTCAGCCACCCGCCGTCATGTCTTCAGTCAAACAACGGCAGCACGGGACTTCCGCCATACAAAGGGTGCGGACGCCCGGTCATGTCATTCAGTGTAGTTCCGGACGGTACGCCCATTGCGTGCAGCATTGTCGCGACAAGGTCTCGCGGAGACATGGGATTATCTGCCGGATATTTTGCGATCTCATCGCTGGCTCCGTAAATCGCACCGCCTTTGATGCCGCCACCAGCCATGAGACCGCTGTAGCAGAATGGATGATGTTCGCGGCCAGCGTTGTTTGCTGTAATCTGAGGTCGACGACCGAATTCTCCGACCCAGACAACAAGCGTGTCGTCAAGCATTCCTCGATCTCGCAGATCTGTCAGCACGGCGGCCAGCGCTTGGTCTGAGGGTGGAATCAAATCGTTCTTCAGCCGATTGAAATTATTACCGTGCGTATCCCAGAAGTTTTGTCCGTCGTTGTGCCAGTTGACTGAGACAAACGGAACGCCGTGCTCCAGCAATCGTCTCGCCATCAGTACGCATTGGCCGTGGATGTTGCGGCCGTAACGATCGCGCGTGGCTGGATCTTCCTGGCTAAGATCAAATGCCTGGCGGACCTGATTGGAACTCAACAACCGAAACGCCTGTTCCTGCTGCGACATCATCCCGAGTGACGAAAGATCCATCAAAGTCTGTTGTTGCCGATCAATGGAAGCCAGCAACGCGCGACGATGGTCCAGTCGTTGCGTATCGAGCCCGTCCAGCAACTGCAACGCCGGTAATGACCAGTTCGGAAGATTTGGATCGCCAGTCACCAGCATTGGGTCAGCGGCCTGGCCTAGCCAACCTGCGGACTGTCCTGGAGATTCGCCACCAGGCGCGGCAGGATGAAATGTTTTCCATGGCATCGTCACGCTGGAAGGCAAACCAACTGGCACGTCACGAAACTTTGAAAGCAGCGCGCCAAGATGCGGAGAATCACGCCGGCTGGGTGGTTCATCGTCACTTTTGTTTACCGGTGGCAGTTGCCCGGTCACTGCCGTGTGGGCGCTGCTAAGGTGTGCTGGATCATCATGATTCAGAGAACGAATGACTGTGACCAGATCTGTCAGCGGTGCGAGGTGTTTGAAGTGTTCGCAAATCTGCAGACCGGGGGTTGCGGTGGGAATTGCTGAGAACTCACCACGCACTTCCCTGGGCGCATTTGGTTTGGGGTCGAGTGTGTCGAGCTGACTTGGTCCGCCCCACATAAACAAGAACAGGCAGCGTTTTGCTTTGCCGAATCCCGGTGTTTGATTCGCGATGCCGAGTGCATCTTCTGCCCGAATTTGCCTATCGGTCAAACCTGGCAGAAATCCCATCGCGCTGGCTGCAAGAACGGTGCGTCTACTCAATCTCCGTCTGTGCGAACTATACATGTTACTAATCATTGATTCGGCTCGATCGGCACAAAGGTCGTGCGATTCCGTTCAAAGGCGTTTTCCGCTGCTTCCCTGGCACGACGCTGGAATTCCAATTGGCTTCTGAATGGCCGAGTCGTGGAGCCCGTTGGTGGGTTAAATGACCCATCCGGCGTCAGAGTGCGAGATTTCATGTTGTCTCGCAGGCAAGTCTTCAGGATATTGATCACTCGCCGCTTGCAGGTGTCGTCAAGAATGGGGATCAGCAATTCAATGCGTCGATCGAGATTTCGCGGCATCCAATCCGCACTCGATATGAAAACACGTTCGTCACCACCGTGGTGGAAATACATGATTCGTGCGTGTTCCAGAAAGCGATCAATAACACTGGTCACCTGAATGTTGTCACTGAGTCCGGGGACACCTGGTCTAAGACAACAAACGCCGCGAACATTCAATTCTACCTCAACACCCGCTTGGGAAGCTTCATAGAATGCGGCAATCATGATTGGATCCGCCAGTGAATTCAGCTTGCACATGATATGGCCGCGGTCGCCATTCTTTGCTCGCTGCGTTTCGACCTGAATCATTTCCAGCAGCTTTTCACGCAGACCAATCGGTGCCGATTCAATCTGAGAGAACTGCTGAATCTGTGAAGACCCGGTCACGGCATTGAACCAGCTGATCGCATCATTGCCAAGTTCACGATTGCAGGTGAGCAAACTGATGTCGGTGTAGAACCGCGATGTGATTTCGTTGTAGTTTCCAGTTCCGAAATGGCAATACCGCTGGAATCCCTGCGGTTCTCGACGGACAACAATACAAGCCTTGGCGTGTGTTTTCAGGCCGCGAACTCCGTAGATGACTTGCACGCCGCTGTGTTCCAATTGGCGAGCCCATTCGATATTGCGGGCTTCATCAAAGCGAGCTTTCAGTTCCACAATGACTGTGACGTTCTTACCATTTTCTGCCGCACGGACGAGTGATTTTACGATGGGGCTGTTGCGGCTGGTGCGGTACAGCGTCTGCTTAATGGCCACAACGTCCCGATCATCTGCGGCTTCGGAGAGAAGACGCAGTACGGGTTCGAATGATTCATACGGATGATGCAGCAGCACATCCTGTGACTTCATCGTGTCGAAGATCGATTCCGAGGGATCGATTTTTGGTGACAGGCACGGTGTCCAGTTTGGATACAAATGCTGATCGAAACCGCTGACCTGCGACAACTGCATCAGCTCGCTTAAACCGACGGGACCGGGGACGAGAAAGACATCACGCTCTCCGACTCGCAGCAGAGTCTTGAGGAATTCCAGAATCGGCCGCGTTACGTTGTTGGTGATTTCCAGTCGGGTACAAAAGCTGTCTTTGCGATCATCGAGTACGTCTTCCATTTCGGCCAGCAAGTCCGCACCGTCTTCGTCGCTGACTGTCAAATCTGCGTTGCGAGTCACGCGAAACGGGACCGTCGCCAGAATCTCTTCGCCGGGGAAAAATCGCCGAACCATCAATGCGATTGCGTCTTCCGTCAGAATAAATTCATATCCGCCGACACTGGGCAGCGTGATGTAACGCAGGTCATATCGACCAAACGGGATCACGGCAAATCGCCATGGATCGGCCTCTGACTTACCCTTCAACTGCACGACGACATTGACAGTGCGTCCGAACAGAAGTGGAAAGCGTGACGGATCATGCACCGCGATTGGGGTCAGAATGGCTTGAATCTGCTCCTGAAATACCGTATCGACGAAATCAATCTGGCGGTCGTTCAACTCATTGATTCTTCGGCGACGAATTCCCGCTTCCGCGAGTTTTGGTTCCAGTTGATCCAGATAGATGCGATATTGATCGGCAACCATCTTCTGAGTACGGATGCTGATGGCGTTGATCTGTTCCAGTGGCGACAAGCCGGATGCATCGTTACTCATTTCCCCAGCGCGAATTGCTGTGAGAAGGCTGCCGACGCGGACCATGAAAAATTCGTCAAGATTGGCTGCCGTGATGGCCAGAAATCGCAGTTGTTCCAGCAAAGGCACTGACGGATCACAGGCTTCGTCCAGTACTCGCTGGTTGAATTCCAGCCAGCTGAGTTCTCGGTTGGTAAATAAAGCTTCAGTATCGGACATGTAAATTTCCAGAACGTTCAGATTGTCTGCTTTGATGCCTCACGCAGCAGTACGCTGAGTCCAAATGTATCTTCCAGAAGTGACGCCTTTTGGCGAAGTTCAAGACGTTCCAGCGACAGGTCGCCGGCGGAATTTGTAACGGTCACCACAAGACGGTGGCGCTCGATCGTGCATTCGATGTCACGCACACGCTGGCTGCCGGTATGATCAAGTGCTACAGCAACTCGCAGAATTCCTGCCAAACGAGAAACGATAACGCGGTTGTCGCGATCAAGCCGGGCAAAGATTTCATGCGTTGGCTTTGGTGCCGCCCGGCGGTGATAGCGGGCAATCATGGCGACCAGGTGCTGATCCTGTTCGTTGAGTCCGAAGAGTTCACTGTGTGTGATTAAATACTGTGAGTGTTTGTGGTAGCCAGAGAGTCCGACAAACAGGCCGATTTCGTGCAACAGCGACGCGACATACAGAAGTGTTTCGCAGCGTGCATCCATGCGGTGTTCTGCCTGAAGTGCTCGGTATAATGTGCGTGCCAGATCTGCAACATGCCGGGCATGATGCAAATCGACATGGAATTTCCGAGCCAGCTCGACAGCGGAGTTCACGATCTGCTCACAAAAATCTGCTGACCAGTCATTCGTCCTGAGCATACCTTGCAGCAATGCGTCACGCAGATTCAGCCCTGTGATCAGGATCTGTGTGCAACCCAGCATTTGTGCTAGTCGAAGGTTCGCCAGCAGTGCCGGAACCAGAGTCTCTGCCTGTGAGAGTTCAATATGGTATTTTCGGATGATGCGATCGACGGTTAATGACAGCAGTCTGGTTGTTAGTTTCTCCAGATCATCCACTTCGATGCGGCTCAGTCCTGCTTTTTGCAGTTCAATCCCCAGAACTTTCGCGGCAAAACGCATGTCACCGCCCAACGCGACGTATTCCATATCTCGACCACGCGGCACGATGTCGAGCAATGGTTCCAGAGTTCTGTTAATCTGGCCGATCAACATACTTCCCATGTGATTGCGCGTCGTCTGCGACTGCATGATCATCTGTTGAAGTCTGAGTGATCCCAGACGGTAGGGCTGCGAATGGACAATATCCTTGCCCTTCAAGACCAGTACTTCCGTATTGCCGCCGCCGACTTCTGCAACAACGGTCATGGCATCTGTGAGAGTCGGATCGTTCTGCAGCAACGGTCGAACACCAAGATAGGTGACTCGAGCAATTTCCGCGTCGTCTATCAATTCAACTGTCAGGCCGGTGGCTGTATAAATACGATCCAGTACTTCGATTCGGTTCGTCGCTTCCCGTACAGCACTGGTTGCGACGATACGGATGTGTTTCGCATTACTGCACTGATACTCTTTGAGCTTGCGACGATAACTCTTCAGGACTCGAATAACTTCCTGCAACGTCTTCCGTTGAATCTCGCCCTGAGTGAACGTGTCTTTCCCAAGACTTACGCCGCGAACAAGTTGCTCAAGAACGCGAACATTTGAACTGCCATCGCTCTCTCCCACAGCCATGCGAATCGCGGATGTTCCGAGTTCAATGACGGCCAGCGGAAAAGTATTTACGGACCGCGACGCATCCGGTGTTATATCCTGACGAATCGGCGGTTCATTTTGAGGTGTCTCGTTCCCGGTTGTCATCGCCCGCGTCAATCCTTCTTCGCGTCTTTCAATGCTGTCAATACTGTTTCCTGCCGAACCCAGGCTGCCGCGCCGGTCGCCCCTGCAAGGTCACCCAGCTCGCTGACTTTGAGCTTCGCACAATCTGCGAGAGAAGGCAATACGTTTCGGCGAATACCCTCCTTGACAGACTCCAGGTACAACTTCGGCATGGCTTCGACCAGTCCACCACCCAGGATGACGATATCCGGTGCCAGAATATTGATCAAACTGCCAATTCCTCGCCCAACCTCTTCTGCCGCACGACGCACGATCTGCTCGATCACCTTGTCGCCCAGTTCAATCGACTTCGCCAAACTGGAACTCCGGATCTTTCCGATATCTGTTCCTGCCAATTCCCTCAGGTGAGGAGCCTGACCGCGATAGACGGCTTTTGCGGCTTCTGCTGCGATTGCCAAGCGGCTGGCAATCGCTTCTAAAGTCCCGACGGTACCCACACCTGCCGCTGGTCCTGATGTCGCCATCTGCAAAAAGCCAACTTCCATACATGATGATCGTGAGCCGCGAAAGATACGGCCTTCGTAAACGCAGCCGCCTCCGATGCCGGTCCCGGGGAATACGCCCAGCACACAACGAGCCCCCTGCCCTGCTCCGCTGGTATATTCACCAAAAACTCCGGCATCCACATCATTGCAAATCATCGCAGGGCATTTGAATCGCTTAGTCAGGAAGTCCTGCAGATCCACATTCTTCCAGCCAAGATTCGGGGCTTCCAGAATGATGCCTTTTTGCAGATCCAGCGGCCCGGGAACGCCCGCACCAATGCCCACGATTTCATCTGCCGTCACGCCCGCTTCTGTCAGAGCGATGGTGATAGTTTCAGCCAGGCGTTCGAGTCCCACTTGTTCGCCGACGTTGCCTCGCGTCTTTCGGCGTTTTTTTCCCAGCACCTTGAGCTTGTCGTCAAACACGACAGCCATCATTTTTGTGCCGCCCAGGTCAAAACCGACCAGAATTTTGCGTTTTGGTGAATCTGTACTCATTGTCAATCCAGTGCCTCGTTTTCGCGATCGAAAGTAAACACTCGTCGCGACTTCTGATAATCTTACGGGCGGAAGCATAGCAGTTGGCGTGACTCGACTCCAACGGGCCGACCGAATCAACTGGATTCAGGATTTTGGCGAACGGCAATTCGTTTCACAGCGAGTGTTCTGTTCACGTAGAGTTGAAAAGTAGCGAAAATCGTCAAGACTTTCGGAGACGTCCTGAATTGCCGAAAGTCTTGACGACTTTCGCAACGATCTCGTTTGGTAAACCCCGTGTGGACGCCCACCAGCCCATTTAACTACTCACAAAGGCAAGTGACAGTAACCCATGAATCGCGACGAACTCAAATCACTCCAGGCACCGCTCAAGCAGCTGTTTCAGACAAACCCAGATGCCGCGATCGCTGAACTCCATGCAGTCGGGATCATAGATTTTACGAACCTTTGTTGCCGAGTTCCCGTGGCTGCCAACGATGGCAAAGACATCATTGCCGGGCTGCATCCGAAGGCGGGCGGCGACGGATCGGTCGCTTGTTCCGGCGACATGCTGCTGCAGGCTCTTGTTACCTGCGCTGGAACGACGATGGCTGCAGTCTCGACCGCAATGGGGCTACAGATTCGCAATGCTAAAATCGAAGCCAGAGGCCGCATGGATTTTCGAGGCACATTGGGCGTTGATCGCACTGTTCCGGTCGGTCTGACGAGTATCGAACTTCAATTTCACATAGATTCTGATGTGGCGGCTGAATCGCTCGACAAGTTGATTCAACTCACGGAACGCTACTGCGTTGTTTTGCAGACGTTGCAAAACTCCGTGCGTATTGTTGCAATGCGCGATGCCTTTTGAGTTGAAAGGGGCGTCATAACGAATGCTTAAACTTCGCTGCCAATCCTGCCAGCAAAAACTGAATGTGCCGCCGAAGCTGGCTGGCACCTCGGTGAACTGCCCCAAATGCGGAGAGGCTTTGCAGATTCCGCAGGATCATTCGACCTCTCCAGGTTCAAGCTCATCGTCCACTGATCGTGAGCCAATGGTGGAGCGAGCAGCCAATGAATCCGATCTCAGTGTTTCGAATCTCTGTGATCCCGATCCTCTGGATAGCGAGTCCTTTCCGGACATCAGCGAGTTTTTGGCACCAGACGAGATCAGTCAATCATTGCCAGCGACAAAACGTATCAAGTCGCAGCAAAAAAACGCAGCAAAGAAACAGCTCCGCTCAAACGAAAAGGCATGTCCGGGCTGCGGAAAGTCGATGGCAAAAAACGATCGGTATTGTGTGGCCTGCGGTTTTAATGATTTTGACGCAGCAGAAACCGCAGTGTTGACTCAACAGAAACTACACGATCGTCTTGAGGGGCAAGTTGCGGGACTCTCCATTTTCAGATGGCTGCACGTCTTCTCTCGATTCTTTCGCTGAAACTAATGGACACACAAACCAAATACCTTTGGCAGATTCTCAATTTGGTGACCTGCGTATTGATTATCCGCGTCACCGTGGCGGTCGTGCTCAATTATCGCCACTACCTGCCGCCGGATTTTACATTCGAATTTCTGCAGGATCGTGAGTCATATTTCTTCGGCAGCTATCGGTGGGCGTTTTATATTCACATCTTTTCGGGGCCAATCACATTGCTGCTGGGAATCTTGCTCGTGAGCGATGGGCTAAGAACCAATCTCCCGCGCTGGCATCGAATCCTTGGGCGACTTCAGTTGGTACTTGTCTTGTTCTTCGTTGTACCAAGCGGCTTATGGATGGCGTTCCATACGGAATCCGGAGTGATCGCATCCGCAGGATTTGCGTCACTCGCCATCGCCACCGGACTTTGTGCTGCCCTTGGATTTCAATCAGCCATTCGTCGCCGATTTGTGGATCATCGCCGCTGGATGTGGCGGTGTTATCTGCTTTTGTGTGCTGCTGTTGTCCTTCGCATCATGGGAGGCCTCGTCACGGTGATGGAGTTCAACACCGAATGGAGCTATCCTTTTGCAGCATGGGCCAGTTGGCTGCTGCCGCTGATAGTCTTCGAGGTTAAAGAGCGTGCAACAAATTCGTAGGACGGGACTCCAGTCCCGTCCTGACCTGGCAAGTGTCGATTTAATGTGTTTTCGCAACCCGAAACGTCAGTGAGGGATGGAATGGCCTGCATTCTTGGTCTCATACCCCTCGCTGACGCGTCGGGTTACGATTTAATCGACAGCCTGATAGTGAGTTTCGTGTCAGGACGGGACTGGAGTCTCGTCCTACGGAAAGCCAACGACTCAAAGAATCAGTTTTAGAACTCACCCACAACTTCATTGCCGGAAGTCGTGAGCAAGGCTTTCAATGTGGAACGATCAAGGTTCGCGCTGATAAACCTCGCAGAACCATCGGCCAACAATGCCTGAAATCCTCCAGTGTGGGCGAATTTGGAGCCATCGCCGCTTCCGATGATTAACGCTTCATTGGCATCCTGCGGACACATCCAAGGCACTGATCGATCTGGTGGAACCTCAACCACGATCAGCGTATTTGATGTGCCGTCGGTGATGTCCGCAATCGCTTTGGAACTGCTGCCGTGAAAACAAGAATCTTCACCAGCCACACCCAGATAGGTTGTATGATTCTTCGGGATGTTGGCAGCCGGACACTGAAAGCTGGGAATCAACGTTTCGAACGCAGCCGCATTCACAGGATCGTTCCATGGTTTCGAAAGATCGATCTGCCCATAGAGTGCCGGTTGCTCCAGATACGGCAACAGCAGCGTCCGCCAACTGTGAAGTGGTCTGCCCATTTCGTCCACTGTGTACGCTGGCGGAAATGAGCCGTAATCATCCTGGTAAATGTACAGCGCCAAGCCAATCTGCTTCAGGTTGTTCTTGCACTGCGTTCGCCGTGCGGCTTCTCTACCTCGAGTCACCGGAGGCAAGAAGAATATGATCAGAACACCAACAATCGCGGTGAACAGAAAAACTTTGAGCAGCGTCGGTCCCCATCGCCTCGGCGGCAGCATCGTCGAGTCATCAACTGCGGGGCTCTCGAACGGATTGTCGCTCATTGGATTCACTCCGCAATTAATGGAAACAGTGGTTTGCACGAGTTGATGTCTGTCCGGTTTGAGATTGTAACAGATACCCCAGTTCAGCAGAGTCTGTCTGGGGGGCAACAAATAGCGGATTCCACAGGCGCTTTAACAGGTGACTTTTGGGAGCTCCCAAGTTTCGTGGGTTTGAATCCGCCGTGTGCGTGACGGCGTCTTGAATTAATGAGCGCCCAATGGCATTCGGTTTCCCATAGTAGACCTCACTCTCCGAGTGAGGCAAGCCGCAAAACGCAGCCCTTGGCATTCATCACTCGAAGAGTGATGGCTACTATAATCGCAAACCGAGTGACATTGGGCTAGCGCCTTGCCGCTCTCTCGCTTTTCAGCCTGCTGGCCGTCCACCGGGACCCGGTTCATTGAAAAACGGATTTCGATCCCACAGACCTTTGAAAGCCGGATCATTCAGGTAGTCCGGCAACCGATGCGTGGTACTGCCCTGCCCTTTCATGAAGACACGCGACTGGTCGTTCTTCATTGCCAGATCTGCAGCAGCGCCTTGTGAGACGTCAGCTTGTCGGGTGGAATGCACAGATAAATCGAGATCGGTTTTCCTTCCAGAAGATCGTTGAGATCAAACGTCGATGACTCCAGCGTCTCCTCCACGCACTGCGTATTCAGTGACTTCAGCACTCGATTCAGAATTCGTTCGTTGTCCTCAAAGGCCGTCGCAACATGTGCGATCAGTCCGAACAGGAATGACGATGTTTCTGCTCCGTTAACCAGCCCAGAAGTAATCCGTCGAACATGTCGTTTGGTGTTTCTACGGCCATTGAAACGCTCCTTGGAGAATTAAGTTAAAAATAATTCACCAAGGCATATCATTCTTCCACAGCTCGCGCAGTTTTTGAAACCCATGACTACTGGCCGACTTTGGATTGTGCCACAAGCTGCAGTGCGACGCTGGTGGGTGGAACGCGGTTTGGGGCTCGCAATTTCTTCCGAAGAGAAGCGACCGGCTTTGAGTCTTTCAGATCCTGTGGGAACAAAACCAGGCAAACGAATATTGTGGCAGCCGAATGCAAAATCGTCGATTCGTTTGCCAGAAATTTGTTCGCCAAAATACACTTTGGTGCGGAGATCGGAACAAAAAACCACTTCAAAAAATTCCGCAAGTCTAACAAAACTGCTATTTGTCGCGCGCTCCCGTTACCTCCTGTCGATTCAATGCCCGTTTCAATTCCTGCCCAACCCGATCGAGTTGTGCGTCTGTAAAGAAACCGTCACCGCCGTGTTTGCCGCCTTTGACGATTTCGAAGTCAGCCTGGAGTTCGAGTTCCTTGTAACGCTGATACAGTTCATGGCTTTGTTCGATCGGCATCTGCGGATCAGCGTCTCCGTGAATCAGCCACAATGGTGGATCGGTGGCATCGACGTGAGCCACTGGACTTGCCAGCTTCGCGAGTTGCTGTTTCTGATCCGGCTGCCCACCAAGTAGTAGTTCCAACGCGGGAACGCGGACGCTCAGGCCATGCGTGGTGGACTGAGACAAAATTGATTCCAGATTGCTGGCACCAAAGAATGAAACGATGGCCTGCACATTTGAAGACGTCGAAGTGAACTCCCCCAGATGGCCTTCCAATTCCTGCACGCCATTCGAAACTCCAACAAGTGCCGCCAGATGACCTCCGGCGGATGAGCCCGCGATGATGAACCCTTCCGAATCAATTGCATAGGTCTCAGCATTTCCACGCAGCCAGCGAATCGCCGCCTTGACGTCATGGATCTGAGCAGGAAACTTCGCCATTGGACTGAGCCGATACTCAACACTGGCAATTGCAAAACCTTGCTGCAGCCATCGTTCAACTGGTACGCTGTCCTTTGATCCGGCTCTCCACGCCCCGCCGTGAATCCAAACCACCAGCGGTGCAGGTGTCGAAGATTTTGGCGGCAGATACAGATCAAGCAACAGACGGTGCTCCCCAACGTGAGCGTATTGCAAATCGCAGTGCGTTGGTTCAGCCGCCATTGTTGATTCTGTTGTCAGACAGATCAGAGTCATCACAACTTTAGCCAGAGTTCGTTGCATAGTGCATTAACTGTCAGTCATTTTTTTAGGAGAGCGGCAGAATCAGTTCTGCCAACCGATGTGGCCGTATCGAAGGAATTCGACCTGGGACAGGTCGAACGACGTAGGCAGATCTGTCTCAGATCTGCTTCTTTCAGCATGGTCGATCGAAAGTGGTCACTTGGGCGCAGACTTTGGTATTGATAATTCTTTTGCTACCGCTCGCCTTTGCACGTCGCGCGATCACGCAAGGATTTCATTCACAACGCGCCCCGCCACATCAGTCAGGCGATAATCGCGTCCGCTGTGGCGGTAAGTGAGTCGTTCGTGGTTCAGGCCCATCAGGTGCAAAATTGTCGCATGGAAGTCGTGTACGTGAACCGGATCTTTGGCGACATCAATTCCGTATTCGTCTGATTCGCCGAAGGTCATGCCAGGCTTAACACCACCACCAGCCATCCAGGATGAAAAGACCCAATGATGATGTTCCCGCCCGGCAGCGCCGGCGGCAGAATTGAACGGCGTTCGGCCGAACTCCGTAGTCCAGACGACAAGCGTGTCTTCCAGCATGCCTCGCTGTTTCAGATCTTTCAAAAGCCCGGCGATCGGCTGATCGACGTTCTTCGCGAGCGGCGTATGGGTGAGCATATCTCCGTGTGCATCCCAGTTGGCTGACGAACCGACGTCGATCAATTCCACGAAGCGAACGCCGCGTTCGGCCAGTCGGCGAGCGACGAGACATTGCCAGGCAAAGCCGTTCGTGTTGCCTCGCTCAAGACCATACAGATTCAGCGTGGCGTCATCTTCTTTTGAAAAATCAAACACCTCAGGCATTTCTGCCTGCATCCCAAAAGCCGTTTCAAACGACTTTATTCGTGCTGTCAGCAACGGGTCTTCAGTACGCGATGACAGATGCCGTTTGTTCATGCGAGACATCGCCGCCAATTCCAATTCCTGCAATCGACCGCTCGCAGCTCGCCGTTGAATATTGGCAACCGGTTCCGGCCCTGGAACCACAAGCGTCCCCTGATGCGCGCCGGGCAGAAAGTCGCTGCCCCAGACTTGCCCACCGGCATACGGCGAATGCGGCGCGATGACCACAAACGACGGCAGGTTGCGATTGAGCGTGCCAAGTCCATAGCTCAACCATGATCCGATGCTTGGTCGCGCGAATGTGAATGAGCCGGTGTGGATGCCGAGTGTCGCTTCATAGTGGTTCGTATGGTCCGACTTCATCGATCGGATGACGCACAGATCATCCACACATTCTGCCATATACGGAAAGAGCGAACTCACTTCCGTCCCGCATTGACCGTGTGGTTTGAAATCCCATTGCGGTCGCTTGAGGAACATATTGAAGTCCCCTTTGCGGCCCTGAAATTCGTTGACAGGAATCGTCTTGCCTGCATCTTCGAATAGTTTTGGTTTGGGATCCCACGAATCGATATGCGACACTCCGCCGCTCATGTGAAGCAGGATGACTCGCTTCGCCTTAGCTGGAAAGTGCGTGGCTTTCGGTGCCAATGGGTCATCAGCTGCCGAAGCTGCATCGTCAGCGAGTAACTGCGAAACAATTCCCGGCATGAGCATCGAGCCGCCGATCATCGATCGTAGAATTCCGCGACGTGTGGGTTCATGTTGTGAGTTCTGTTTCATGTTTTGCCTTGGTCATGCTCAAGCGATCGGAGTAAGGTCGCTGGGTCAATGGTACTCGATTTGAAAAAAAAAGTAGACGTCACTCTCCGAGTGACGAAGGCCGCAAAACGCGGCCCTTGGCATTTATCACTCGGAGAGTGATGGCTACTATAACCGCAACTCGTGTGCCATTATCACAAGCACAGTCAGCAACATCAAGTTGTCAATCAGGCATGTCTGGAAGACTTTCTTGGGCGTTGGCCGGTGATGCCAGGATTTCGTCAACCTGCTGAAAAGCCATCAGGATAGGAATTGACAGCGTTGTTAAAACTCAAGGCAAGCAAATGAAGACAAAATGGGACGCAGCTCATTGTTTGGTCTCCTTTGTTTGATCAGATTGCTTCAATTGCAGCTCTCAATGGCTTGATCCTTGTGACGAGCAACACTCGTGAATTCACCAGTGGAGATCCGGACTTCAGGTCGAGGACTGGAGCGTGTAATTTGCAATCTGGAAACCGAATCGAAAACTCATAATGGAACCGAATACGCGGTGTTTAAGAAAACGATTCCTGACACTTTTTGCCTTCACAATCCAGACAGCCGATGCTTAGATTCTCGCGTTGAATATGGTGAGAAAGCAGACACACACGCTACGATTCCGGACGGACTTGTCCATCGACATTGTGAAGAACTTCGTACGAAAAAGCATCCGTTTGATTTGTCGCGTTCATGTGTTTCGTTCGATTAGAGGCAAACGCCTGACAGCAATGCGTCGTTCCGTGACGGAAATCGCTGCACCGACCGAAAGCTCTGCTTCCGCAGCGTCGCAAACGTGCTGAATAATTCTCGCAACATCTTCTCCCTTGAGGCCCTGTATACGAATCCGAACCACAGAGGGCGAGGATGCGTTCGATAGCGCAAGCAATTCATGAAAATCGGAATCCAGTGTGACAACGACTGCGCCCCGGTTGCGACCTTCAGTCAGAATCGTTTCATCCGAAGCCCGCGCCAGTCCCAAATTCCCCACATGTTCGGCTTCGATGGCCCTGCTCTGAAGATGAGCAACCGTCGAACGCGGGAGTCCTTGATCGAGCAAAAATTTCACTTGGCATCCTGAAATTCGAGAACCCGGTCGTCGAGATTAGCCGCAGCGTACGCCAAGGCTTGTCGAACATCTTCGTCGTCCAGTTCCGGATATTCGACGGAGAATTCCTGACGATTCGGATACGTCGCCAAGGCTTCAAGCACTCGCCGAACCGTCAGTCGCAGTCCGCGAATACACGGCTGACCGTTCAAGATTCCGGGGTTGCTCGTAATTCGATCAAGGTTCATGGCGTGTTCTGATTCAAAAGGAAGTGGACTATGCAAATAGTAGTATGTGATGATATTGCGGGCTATGCAATGGCTAACGATTTTGATGTTCTTGACTCCTTTGATGTTCTTCTATCGCCGTGCCAAACAGTATTGGCTGCGTCCCCTCCTTGGCCCCGCCGTCCGCGGCCTGCGATTCCGCCCCGACGGGGCAAAATGTGATAGCATGGGGCAACGCCCCAGGAAAGATCACACCGCACAGACGCCAAAGCCCCAACGGGGCGAAACCAACGGCATTGCGCCGCGTTGTTTCGCCCCGTTGGGGCTTTTTTAGTTGGCTCGTAACGTAAACCCAGGGCGATGCCCTGGGCTTTCACATTATGGGCCTTTGGCCCGGAATCGCATGGCCCGCGACATGGGCCTTTGGGGTGGAATCACGTTGTGATTTCATTGTATGATTCCGCCCCCGCGTCTTCCCGTCAACGGCGTTGAAAAGCACTAAGGGAACGCATAAAGGTAGCAAGGAACATCAAAGATCGGCTGTTAATCCACATGCAGGAATTCATTGCTGCCAATCAACGTTCGCAGAAACGCAGCCAACGCGCGGTGTTTGATGTTGTCCTGTGTGATCGCGGTGAGTTCAGTTCGATAGGTGGTCAGAAATTCTGACGCATCTTTCAACTCATCCGCAGTTGCCGGACGTCCCAAAGCTGTGCGATAAGCGTGATTGATTTGCTCGGATTGATCGGGACTTTTGGCTTGCAGTCGAGATGCCCAGTTGTCCGCTTTGGCATGCACAAACGGATCGTTCAGAAAAAACAAAGCCTGAGTCGGGACGGTTGTTCCCAATCGATCAGCGGTCGAAGCATTCGGATCCGCGCCATCAAACAACGCCAGAAACGGATGCCGTTTCAGTCGCTGCGTCATCAAATACACGCTGCGTTTGTTGTGTTCGTAAACGGCATTAAACGGACCATGCTGGCTGAATCCCCAGCTGATCGGCGACGGAAACGGATGCTCTTTGCCAGGCGCTGCATCCAATTCACCAGTGACTGCCAGGATCGAATCGCGAATCTCTTCCGCACTCAGTCGACGGCGTGGAAAATACGTGTAGAGATCACTCGCATCTATTCCAGAATTTACAGCGGCGGGAGAGATTTTCGCAACGGACGACTGTTGATATGTCGCGCTGAGCATGATGAGGCGGTGCATTGATTTTATCGACCAGCCATTCCGGACAAACTGCGTTGCCAGAAAATCCAGCAGTTCCGGATGTGTCGGAGACAAGCCGCGAACTCCAAAATCATTCGGCGTCTTTACAAGACCATGCCCGAAATGATACTGCCAGATTCGATTCACCATAACGCGCGCGGTCAGGGGATTACCAGGCTCGGTCAGCCATTGAGCGAGTTCCAATCGACCACTGCCCGACGTGTTTTGCGGCAGTGGTCCGCCGCCGAGAGCTTTAATCAAACTGCGCGGGGTTTCTTCACCAGGCTGACTCGGTTCGCCTCGCAACTGTATATGCACATTGTGCGGCGTGCCTTCGGCCATTCCATACGCCATATCAAATGGACCGTTGGCCAACAGCGTATTCAATTCCTGAGCCGCCTTTGCCTTTTCATTTTGGGCGGAGGCCAGTTGCGTGCGAATTTCACGGACTCGATCACGGCGCGAAGTGTATTCAGTTGCATTCAAATCAGCCGGTGCAGAATTCTGCGTGGGGAATGCGGTATCTCGGATTTCATAATTGTCAACATCCAATGCAGGACGAACACCGCCGATATGTCCGTAGCTGTCGATGAATGAATAATCGATCATGCCATCCCAGCCGCTTGCCAGGTCACCAGCAAATTCGCTCTGCGAAGAGTTCGATAAGATTTTCCCTGTGTAGCTCTTTGACTTCAGATTCAGTTCCAGTTGCACGTGATGCCATTCACCAACGTTGATCGCGCACACGGGCTCCTTCACATCACCACTGCGACGGAAGAATTCTTTTCCGTTGAAGAAGAGTTCCACAGCGGCGGAATTTCCAGGCCCATGTCCCACGTAAAACCGCCACGATCCATCGCCGCCGACAGTGACGTCAGAACATCGGAAATCGAAGCAGGCGAAAAGCCGTTCGGTATCGGCAGCATTCCATGTCTTTGGCAGCGTTAGACCAAACCCGTCGTACTCGCCGCGGTTCGGCATGTGAATTCCCAGTTCGCCCGCTGGAAAGATCTTGATGAAAGGACTTTGGGAGGTCTTTGCCAGCCGCACAACACTATTCGGTCCCGGATTCCATGGTATCGCTGGCGGCGAATCGTTAATTTGTGCTTCGAAGTCGCCGTCTGTGCCGGTCAGATCCTGCAGCTCTTTGGATAACGCTGCGAGATCAATGCCGTCGGCGTTTAACGTGCCGTACAGTTCAGTAATGACTGTTGGAATCGGTGAGTCCTGGACTCCCAGATTATCGAACTCGATCGCCGAAGATGGAATCTCGCCCTGTGCTGCTGATTCAAGTGCAACGTAGTCTATCGTGCCACGCCAGTTTACGACGAGTGGTACGTCATCAAACGACGTCAATGCGCCGGGAATTCCAAGCGTTCCGGAAACAGATCTGTGTTCAAGATCGATCTTCAGTTGCAGGTTTTGCCACTCATTCCGCCGCAAAGTCCCAATCTGCGTGGTCGTATCGCCAATCTTTAGTGACACCATGTCTGAAGAAATCTGAACGGTCACTGCAGGCGAATCTGAACGTGCGCCGATCCAGAATTGATGTGCTCGGGACTTACTGGCATCTGCCGCTGCGACTCGAAAATCCAAATTCACGTAGACATCGCCGCCATCGCTGCTCGATCGTCCTGGATAAAGTGATTGAGTGATGCGGTACGCTTGTGAACCCGCCGGAATACTTGCACCAACCTTGCCTCGCGCGTAGAGATTCTTGAATGGGCTTTGAGCGGCATTGGTGACGGCGATATTTCCTTCATATAACCACGGAGAGACCAGCACTCCATTGCTGCCGCCTGCCGCAGGAGCCTGCAATTCAAAGTCGCCATCCATGTCGTTGAGTGATCGCAGGATCGCTGCCGGAACACCTTGTTTTTGCTGTTCGAGACTGACAGCGATCGCTCCGACACGTTGATCGAACTGCCGCCATTTGGGAATCGATTCATTCTGCGCCAGCAGCGGTACCATCGAACGAATTTTTTGCTTCTGTTCGGAACCGGGAAACGAGTAACGGCTGCTGTCAAAGATTCCGTACAGTCCGTAATAATCAGTCATCGACAAGTCATCGAATTTGTGATCATGGCAGCGCGCACAGCCGAGACTCAGCCCGAGCACAGACTGTCCCAGCGTGTCGATTGTGTCCTGGATCGTCAGGTGATGGTAGTTTTCAGAATCAAAACCAAAGCGACGTGAAATCGCCAGATATCCTGTTGCTGTCACCTGTTCTGCATATCGCTCCGGCGGACCCTGGTTCGCCAGAATGTCGCCCGCAATCTGCTCTCGAAGGAATTCGTCGTACGGTTTGTCAGCGTTGAACGAATCAATCACATAATTTCGATAACGCCATGCCAACGGAACGGGATAGTCGGCTGTCTCACCGGCAGTGTCGGCATAACGCACAACGTCCAGCCAATGACGTCCCCAGCGTTCGCCATAGTGCGGTGATGCAAGAAGTCGGTCGATCAGTTTTTCATAAGCGTCCGGCGATGTATCGTTTTCGAACGCAGCCACTTCTTCCGAAGTCGGAGGCAGTCCGGTCAGATCAAATGTCGCGCGACGGATGAGCGTTTGTTTGTCGGCTGGCGGAGTTGGATCAAGGCCCGCAGCTTCCTGCTTCGATCGAACAAAAGCGTCGATGTCGTTTCTGACCCATGTTGAGTCATGCACAGCCGGCGGCGGAACTTCATGCACGGGCTGAAATGCCCAATGCTGTTGATGTTCAAACTTTTTCGCGGACTCAGGCCAATGGGCACCGTCTCGAATCCATTTTTCGAATGCCGCAATTTGATCTGGCCGCAGAGATTTTTCTTTCTCCGGCGGCATTGCGGAGACATCGTCCTGCCGCTTGATCGCCATCACCAGCAAGCTTTCTTCGGGCTTCCCGGGCACAATCGCCGCCCCGGATTCGCCACCATGCATCAAAGCTTCCCGCGAATCAATCCGCAACATGCCGGAGATTTTTGAATCACCATGACAGCGAAAACACGTGTCCACCAGAACCGGGCGAATACTGTTTTCGAAAAGCAGATCCGACTTCTCGTCAGCGCACAGCGGCGCGGAGCAGAACACAATAAGCAGGATCGCCGTACTGAATGATGTTGTGAGTTGAAACATGAGCCGTCTTTCGCCACAAAAACCTTTGAACAAGGCATATACGTTACCGATTCGGCAGAATGAATTCCAGAAGCATCCGGATTGCGGCACAGATGTGGTTGCTCACCGCAGATGGGCGTGTTGTCCAATCTTTAAGCGATCTTGTGTTCAGGCCCGGATGGACCGACTCAGCCTTTGCCGGGGCCGTGAGGCCCCGGAATTGCGAAAAAATTCTTACTTGAGTGAACACAAAAACGCCAGCAGATCGGCCGCTTGTTGTGGTGTGAGGTCGCGAAGCAGGAGTTCAGGCATGAGAGATTTTTGTTGTGAGACGAGTGATTCAACTTCCTCGGCAGGAATCTTGATCTCTTTGTTCTGAGCATTCTTCAGAATCACTTCGCGGTCGTTACGGTCGATGATCAAACCAACATGTACAAGGCCGCTGGTCGTTTCAATCACGCACGGAATGTATTTTGGGTCGATGAATTTCGATGGTTCCAGAAGATGGGTCAACATCTCTGCTGGTGCATACTTCTTTCCGATCTGACTCAGGTCCGGACCGAGTGTTTCACCAACCGCGTTGATTCGATGACAACTTTTGCACGACGCAGCTCCTTCACTCAGGAAGAATTGCCGACCTCGATCAACGTTCGACTCCATCGCCATCAATTCTGCAGCATTCACTATCGTGCCTAACCGCTTTGCTCGTTGTGATGCAGGCAGAAAACGCTCGAACAGATCCCGCACTTCAGGCTGCAAACTTGCGGATGCCGCCGCAACAATCTCGCTGCGCAGTTGAGCCGAAGCGTGGTTTTGAGCTAACCAATTCATCAGTGATAGCGCGCCACGTGTCGATGAAGCAAGTTGTGCAATTGCTTTCGATCGTTCTGAGTCGGACAACTGCAGCAGCGATGTCAATAGGGTTGAATCAGCCGTGTTTGGGTTGTCCTGCGGCTGCTCGTTCACTATCGAACTTTGTAGTTGCTGAATCCAATCATGCATCATGGCGATGGCCTGCTCATCGACTTCGTTGGAGCCGATTCGAGGCATACGACCGTTACCAATTTTCGCCATGCGATAGAACAAAACGGATCCTTCCGGATCATGTGGAACGACGATGCGAGCGTGTGAGATGCCAAACGCACCCTGCCCAGGTTTGGCATCCAGAATCTTTGCATTCTCCAGTTTGACGTCGGAGGCAAGTTCAATCAGCGCGCTGCCGCCGGCGTGTGGCTGATGACAGTGGGCACAGTTGATGTGAAGATACGAGCGGACTCGTTCATTCAAATCGGCATTGTCATCGTACGGATTCGCCAGCATTGGAGCTTCAGACGGCGTCTCAGGTAGATTTCCGCTAATCCAGCCTTGTCGCTTTAACGCCGTCAACTGATTCTCTGCCGAAGCTTCGTGGCTTTGATTTTGGTTCAGTTGAGCGAGTGAAACCGCTAGTGGCGATGCTGATTGAATACCCAGTCCGGCGGTTTTCATTTCAACCCACGGATTGTGACACATTTGACATTCGCCGCGACTGGCAACACGATAAGACTGTTCACGAACGCCTTCGGGTACCGAGGCATCATTGATTCGGAGCGAAACTACTGTTCCATTTGCGGCAACAAGATCCGCATCGGTCTGATCATCATTCCAGAGATAGGTGTATGGTCGCCAGGATCCGTCTTCGCGATGAAGAATCTGAGTCTCCAGACGATGCGATGACGCGGGATCACCTTGAGACATCGCAATACTGACAGTCTTCGCGAGCACAGCTCCGTCTGGAAACTGCCAGTGTTCGTTCTTGTCAATTTGAACGGGCTCGGTGCCAGGCAGAGCCAACCATCGTTCTGAAGTCGCATGATCCGCCCAGTGCGCCGCGTTGATTGAATATGGCGTCACACCCGGCGATGGAGTCTGATCTTTCACAGAAGTGAATAGACCGGTATCGCTCAGCCGCTGAGGAAAATTTACCTGTTGACCTACGTCAGGGTTTTCGACAAGTCGGTAAATCTGTTGAGTGCGTTGATGATCGACCAGGTACAATTCGCCGTCGTTATCTTCACCAAACGACACAAGCTGCAGCGGTGTTTGAGCCAGCTCCTTGTGCGATTCGATTTGAGTTCCATTCAGCTTCAGTCCCCAGACTTTGCCCGTCTGATAATCGCCGTAGACATAGACATCCTGAAGACTCGGCAAACGTTGCCCGTGGTAAACGTAACCGCCCGTGATCGATGCAGCCTCTGAGTGCGGATGACTGACGGTCGGCGGCAGAATCGGCGCGGGGCCGCGTTTGGATTCCGGCAGAGCGGCCTGCGGTCCTTCCATGATTGGCCATCCATAGTTGCCGCCACGTTCCACTCGATAAATCATTTCCCACAACTGCCAGCCAACATCACCGACCCACAAGTCACCGCGAGTTTTATCAAAACTCATCCGCCAGGGATTGCGAAAACCAAACGCCCAGATTTCGGGACGAACGTCAGGCATGCCGACGAACGGGTTGTCTGCGGGAATTCGATACGCTTTGTCACCGTCCTGCTGATCCACGTCGATGCGCAGAATGTTGGACAGCAGATTGCTGACGTCTTGTCCCGCCATCAGCGGATCTGGCGGCGAAGGCGCTCCTCCATCGCCAGTCGAAATGTAGAGGAAGCCGTCCGGGCCAAATTTCAAACTGCATCCGTTATGTCCTCCGGACCACCAGCGAATCAAGATGCGCTCACTCGCGGGATCGAGCACCGGCGGATCGGACTTCGACAATTCGAACTGCGAAACGAATGTACCATCCGGCTTGTCGTTGCCCTGAATGTAGCATACATAGACTTTTCGATTTCGTTCGAAGTCTGGATGGAATGTGATGGCATAGAGCGACGTTAATTCCGGATGCGATAGCTTCAGATCGGCCATCAAATCCAGTTGAGCTGCATCGGGTCGATTCTCAAACGAATAGATCTTTCCGCCCTGCTCTGCCACAAACAAGCGGCTTGTGCCGGGAGCTGCGGATAGATCAAGTGGCTGCTGAAACTTCAATTCCGGAAACGCGAGTTCAACCCGATATGGCAGCGGCGGTTCTGGTGAGCCAGCAATTTTTGATGTCGCCCAGGCATTGCGTTTTGTAACAGGTGATTCATCACCGGAGGCCGGACGGGGAATCGTCATTGCCATCAAGATTGCTGCCAGAAAAGCGATTGTGATTCGATCGCTGCAGGTTCGATGAATCGACGATGCAAACATTGGCATGACAGCATTCCTCAGGCGTAACCAAACGGCGCGTAACCAAAACCACACAGGGAGTCTAATTCGGCAGGCACGATCTTCAAAGACAGATGAATGTTTAAGCTCAAGTCCAGTTCGAGGACCTGATATCTCAAGCGGGACGGGACTTCGGTTGACGATTTCGTGCGGCACAATTGATTTCTTCCGAATATCCAGTTGGCGGAACCGCAAATACCCCATCACAGCGAAGGGTTGCAGATTTTCGGCACTTGACCGTTGAAAACATATTCAACGCTCGTCTGTGGCACGTTGCTTTTTATCAACTGCCGAATGAATCGTGTGTGCCGATTGTAGCGATCTTGCAAGGCTCAGGAAGTCATGAGCATTTTTCGAGAATCTGATCGCCCAGCAACTGCCGCCATGTTTGTGGTTGCGGCGTTGCTTGCGACTGCGCTGCGGGTCGCGGTGATCGACAATGATCTGTGGCTCGATGAAGTCTGGTCTGTGCAACACGCTGCCAGCATTGAATCACCGGCGGATATCTTCGTCAGTCTGCATCATGACAATAATCACCACCTGAACACATTGTGGTTGTGGTTTTGTGGTGCCGATGCCGGGCCGGTTCAACAGCGTTTGCTATCGCTCGTGACTGGTGTTTTCGCCGCAGTCTTCTGGACTTCTGGTGCTCTGGCATCTGATCAGCCGGGTTTCCTGCTTTGGTGTAAGCGAATGCTGCGTTGCCATGCACTCGCCATTGTCTGTCTGGGAGGGATCTATCTGCTTGACGTGCGATATCTGACCTTTGGTGGAGGTCCGCGACTGAACGCGGTGTCAGTTTTCATCAACGCTGTGTCGGTATTTGCCGGAGGGACATTTGACGCGCCTTCACGATTGCTGTATTGCGCAGTTGTTGTAGTGGGTATCATCGCTGGTATGCTCAAAATGGTTCGCAGCGGGCAGGACGAGTGGAAATTCTTCGCATGTCTGTTTGTGTTGTTCCCGCTCTTTCGAGTCGTGTTACTGCCAGCGGGACTGATGTTTGAGCGATATTTTTTGATTCTGTTGGGATTCGCGGCCATCCCAATTTCCGTTGGCGCAATGCAGTTGCTTAACGGACGATATCTTTATCGCGTTGGCTTCGGACTACTGGCGATTCTCTTTCTGTCTGGAAATTTCACGCATAACGCCAGGCTGGTAGAAAACGGTCGCGGCCACTATCAAAAGACGATGGCGATGATTGCAGAGGACTCTCCGGAATCGATTCGCATCTCCAGCGATCACCCGTTTCGCAATCGTTTGCTGATCGAATACTTCGCGGTTCGTTGCTCCACGCCGCGTTCCGTCGAGTACGTCGATTTGGGTGAATGGATCGAGCCGCCTGAATGGATGATTTGTCATCACATTCCTCGCGATGCCGATCCAGCGTTCAATTTCTTCGAACCCGACGGACAACCTCGGGCGCGTCTCAATGTCAGCGGCTTCACCTATAAGCTGCGATCACTGACGGGCACCGCAGAGCTATCCGGTTGCGAGTGGTTGTGTTACCGACTTGCATCGCCGACGAAAAGCAACGGCGGCATTTAGACTCAACTTGGCTGAATATGACGCATTAGCAATTCCAAACCTGGGCGATCTTGGTTTGGCGAGGAAATCTCAATTCGCACCACGTGAGGTATCACGGCAATCTTTCGGTCGTTCGAGGATCATTGTATATTTACGACCTGCGAAATATTGAAGCCACAAACTTTGTGAGTGGAATGCGTCAATGATCCCAGTGAACAAGTCTCCGTACGTATTTCGCACAACGGCGACTCATGGTTTTGTTCAACGAAAACAATCGAAGAAAGTTTTTTTCAGGCCCGAATGGGCCGACACAACCTTTGCCGGGGCCGTGAGGCCCCGGAATTATTTTCGGGTTACAAAAAGGCCCGGAGGGCTGACACATGCCGACCGCAGAAAATATGTCGGCCCTCCTGGCCTTGAAGCACACTATAATCTTATTCCGGTGGCTCACGCCACCGGCAGTGGCTGTGCCAACCCTCCGGGCCTGAATCGCAATACAACCCAAAAATTGCTACCGGCAGCCAATCTAAAATCCCTCGATTCGTGAAACCAAAATTCTTTTCTTCGTGTACTTAACGAAAGGTCAGCGGATGACGGATAATCGAAACGGACGGCGAATTACAGTTCCTGCCAGTCGGCGGTTGAGCTGGGATTTGTTGTATTTCCACAAATCAGTCCCCTTGTGCGCCCATGACCGACGAATGAACCTTCAGGAACTTTCCACGGCGCGCGATGCCTGTCCTGAGCGTGTTTCCTGGCCGGCGCTGTTTCTGAAGGCGTTTGCGATTGTCGCTGAACAGGTGCCGGAATTGCGGCAGACATGGTATCGATGGCCGTGGGCTCATCTGTATCAGCATCCGTTTAGTGTGGCGACTATGACTGTTCAACGCCAGATAAGCGGTGAACCTTGGTTGTTCTGGGGGCAGATTGCTTCGCCAGAATCAAAATCGGTGGCGGAGATTCAACAGGCGATCGATCGATTTCGCGACGGAGATGTGCGGCAGGTTTTTCGGAAGCAGCTTCAACTGGCCGCGGTGCCCATGCTCTTGCGTCGCATGATCTGGTGGTGGAATCTGAATGTTGCGACGAGATCGCGTGCGAAACGTCTGGGGACTTTCTTCCTTTCGACATTGGCCGGTCGTGGAGCCGAGATTCAGTTGCCGCCTTCGATTCACACGGGCTGCCTGACCTACGGCCCATTGGACGACACCGGTACCTCGCGTGTTACGCTGGCCTACGATCATCGCGTCATGGACGGGGCGTTGGTGGCGGATATTCTGCAGCGACTGGAAACGACTCTCAATGGAGTGCTGAAAGAAGAGTTAATATCTGCCCCAACGGCGAAACGTTCTGAAGCTGCGTAGGATTTGAGATGAAGAAATCTTCACAGGAGGGCGCAGAGGCAGCAGACGAGTCACAAATTAGCACTGCGATTCTCTGCTCCCTCTGCGACCTCCTGTTCAATCCTGCGATTCGCGTTTCCGTCGCTCGTTTGGCGCGAGTGATATTGTTGCCGTACCATTCGCCATCTTCGATGGTTTCAAAATCTCATTGATTGAATGGGTGTCGCATTTATGTCGGTTCGCAAGCGTATACTTTTCCTCTGCACGGGCAATTCGTGTCGCAGTCAAATGGCAGAGGGATTTCTGCGGGATCTTTACGGCGATCGATTTGAGTCGCTGTCCGCAGGCGCGAAGCCAGCGGGATATGTACATCCTCGCGCGGTGACGGTGATGGCAGAGTGCGGCATCGATATTTCGCATCAGGTCAGCAAATCCATTCACGACTTTTTGCCGTCCAAGGGAACGCCGCCGGATGTTGTGATCGGAGTCTGTTCAACGGCGGATGAAAACTGTCCGATCTTTCCGGCAAATGTCGCACGCTGGCAGTGGCCATTTGATGATCCGTTTCATGCGGCGGGTTCCGATGAAGAACAGATGTCCGAATTTCGCCGTGTGCGTGACGAGATCAAAACTCGCATCGAGAGCCATTTCGCCCTTTAGTTTTAGAATTGACAAAGTAGACGTCACTCTCCGAGTGACGAAGGCCGCTAAACGCGGCCCGTGGCATTCATCACTCGGAGAGTGATGGCTACTACAATCGTAAATCGAGTGCCATCGGGCTCCAGCCTCCCGGTTCATTTGTGGAGGCTGGAGCCTCCGGGCAGTGCGTTCCAGGGCTGGAGCCCCGGAACGCGATGGCTACATAACATGATTGGTTGTATTTTCAATGACACTTTCACGACTACCGCTCAGCTATTGCACCAATGTTCATCCGGGCCGTACGGTTGTAGAAGTTATCGACGGGATTACGACCTATTCAGCTCATGTGCAACGCCAACTGGATTTCCCAATGGCGGCTGGCTTATGGCTGTCGGCCAGTGTGGTGCGTGAACTGACGGAGAGTCCCGAACAGTTGGAGCAACTGGCGCAGACTTTGTGGCAACATGACCTGTGCTGTTACACGCTGAATACATTTCCGTTCGGAGATTTTCACAGCGATCGCGTCAAGGAGCAAGTCTATCTTCCCGATTGGGCTTCGTCAGCTCGCATTAATTACACCGAACAATGTGCCGCGATTCTGGCTCAACTATTGCCGGAGGGTGCTGAAGGAAGCTTGTCGACTGTACCACTGGGCGGTCGCATGAATCCACATGGCGCAGACTTTCACGCGGTCTGTTTCAGCCACTTGATTCGCCTTGCAAAGTATTTGCATCAGCTTTATGAAACCACTGGTCGCCGAATTCGGCTTGGCCTTGAACCAGAACCTATGTGCGAGATGTCCGGCACAGTGGAATGGACGTTGCCTGCTTTCGAGCGGTTGTATGCTCAAGCAGAGGCGTTGGGCTGCGAACCTCTGGTGCGAGAATACATCGGTGCTTGCTTCGATGTCTGTCACCAGGCGGTTGAGTTTGAAGATGTGACGAAGTCCATCGATCAGTTCGTGCAGCACGGAATTCGCATCAATAAAGTTCACATCACGAACGCTGTCGAACTGCTGAACCCGTCTGAAAATACTGAAGGCAGGCAGGCTCTGCGTCAGTTTGTTGAGCCCCGTTATCTGCATCAAACGTACGCGAGATTCGCTGATGGGCGAATTGGAACCCGTCTTGATCTGACACTCCAAGATATTGAACGTCAACCTGCCGATGAGTTCATGACAGCGGATGCTTGGCGTGTGCATTTTCACGTGCCGATTTTCGCGGAAACGCTGGGTTCACTGAAGACGACTCGACAGGATCTTGCTGCGGCTTTACGGAAAGTCGCTGCCATGGATTACGCGCCGCATCTTGAGGTTGAAACCTATACCTGGCCGGTGATGCCTGGAGATTCGGCTGTCGATTCCACGCCACTTGCGGACCGAATCGCCGAGGAATTGAAGTCGGCGGCTGGCTTGTTGCGCGACGCTGCGGAGTTTGACGGGCGTTGAGGTTGTGACGGGGGTGCTCGGGGCTGGACGGAGCGCAGCGAAAAAAGCCCCGGTGGGTTCGGTGTGCCACATTGGAGATCACCGGGGTTTCGCTGCGCTGCAACACCAGCCACCCTGTTGGCGAGCGGCAGGACGCAAGTCCTCCGATTTCGTCTGAAGACTCAATCGTGTGGCATTTTTTCAACATGTTGTCTTTTTGCAACATTGCATGTTTGCGGAACACAACACGTCGTTGCGATCGCTTCGCCACATGATGGGCAGCAGAAAACTGTATTCCGTGATGGGCAACTTTGGTAAATGCTGGCCTGGAGTTAAGTGGCAGGCGTGGCAATCTGGCTGTTTTGCCTGAAGAGTAAAGATCTGGTACGAGTACGAACTGCGATGCAAGCTTCACGAAAACAGATTATTGCAACATCCCAGCGGTCTTCCCGTTCGGCTGTTGTGACTGTCGAATTTGCAATTGTTCTGCCAGTGCTGATTGCGCTGGTTGTAGGAATTGTGGAGAGTTGCAATCTTATCTTCGTCAAGCAGTCACTTACCGTTTCTGCTTACGAAGGCGCTCGCGCCGCAATTGTAAATGGCATGTCGCAGACGGACATTGAGGCTCGAACCAACCAAGTCGTGGCAGATCGAAAAATCAAGAACACGACAATTCTGATCTCGCCGAATCCACCGTCTGCAGCCGGCTATGGCACATACATCACGGTTCGTGTGCAGGCGACTTACGGGACGAATGCGATCATTCCAGGCTGGTTTTTCGGCGGCGTGACGCTTCAGAGTTCTGTCAAGATGATGAAAGAATATTGAGTCAAATAAACTTGTCATGTTGCTTGATTGGATGGCCTTAATTCACCTGACGGTGACCGTCTTTGAGTGCGAAAATGTTTAGGACTTAAGATCGTATGAAGAATCATCAACGAGTTTTGAATTCCTCCGCGGGCGACCGCCGCGGAGCCATACTGCCAATGTTCGCCGTCTTCATTCCGCTGATCCTGGCGATTGGGGCATTTGCGATTAACGTGGCATGGATGAGCCTTGTTGATTCTGAAATGCAGATAGCAAGCGATACCGCCGCCCGTGCTGCCGGTACAGAATTTACGCGTACGCAGAGTTTGCTGAGTACGCAGAACCGAGCGAAGCAGGCGATTCAGCAAAACAAAGTCGGAGGCCGCGTTCTGACACTCAGCAATTCGAATATAGTATTCGGCGAATCTGCGCTCGTTACGGCTTCATCGACCAGCATTGCACCATTTACCCCAAAGGCAGTCACGCAGGGGACATTGGGAACAGGGACAGGAAAGGTCTGGGTGAATTCCATTCAGATTAATGCGTCTCAGACATTTGGGTTTGCGGAAATGCCGATGCCTGTTCCGTTGCTCAGTTCCGCAAATGGATACACACCCGGCGCCACGTCAACTTCGTCTCAATTTGATCGAGACATCGTGTTGGTGTTGGACCGTTCCGGCTCGATGAATGAATACTCGACTGACGCAGCATCATGGGGGCCAGCAGGCCCTGGACAGGCATAATATGGGTCGCGGTGGCGAGAACTTACGGCCGCCGTTGTGGTGTTTAATGATTTTCTGCAACAAACGCCGCAGAACGAAAAGATTTCGCTCGCCACGTTTTCAACCACGTCCAGTCAGGATGTTACGCTGACGTACAGTACCAATGCTATTGAATCCAGGCTGGATGATATCACAAACAATTTCGCTGGCGAATATACAGCGATTGGTGACGGTATCGGTTCTGGAATTGCACTGTTAACTGATTCATCTCGGACTCGTCCGTTTGCGAAAAAGACGATGATTGTCATGACCGATGGCATTCAGAATGTAGGCTCTGATCCTGTGTCTCAGGCCACGATTGCGTATCAGAATTACGGTATTGTTGTTCATGCAATTACTTTCAGTAGCGGCGCAGATCAGGTCGCAGGTGCTGCAATCGCGGCTGCTGGCGGCGGTGAACATTATCATGCCGCGAGTGGTGCAGCATTGATCGACGTGTTCGAAGAACTCGCGCGAACGTTGCCGACGATGCTGACTCGGTAGGATTTCACCAGGTACTTATGTTCGGTAAAGACGCCCTCTATGGGTTTAGGCGAGCGGCAGAATCCGTTCTACTAAACGATGTTGCCGCGTAGAAGGAATTCGACCTGGGACAGGTCGAACTATGTAGGCAGATCTGTCCCAGATCAGCGTCCTTCAGCATGGTCGAGCACAAAAGGTTGTCTGCCGCTAAACTGTCGAATTGGGTAATTCCTTTCCTGCCGCTCGCCTTGCTACATCACCAAGACATCTGAGTTTTCGATCAGAATTAAAACTAAAGAGGGTCAACATGAGAATGCTGCATCGACAAAACAAGACACAGACAGGAGACAGGAGAAGTGGCGTGTCCATGGTCGAATTCTCACTGGTGCTGCCGGTGTTCTTATTAATTTTGTTCGCGGGCTTCGAGTTTGCTCGCATCTGTCTGGTTCGTAACGCGGCCAACAATGCCGCATATCAGGCTGCCCGGCACGTCATGGTTCCAGGTGCCACCGTTGCCAATGCCAATACGGAGGTGACTCGCATCTTGAGTGTCTTTGGTGTTAGTCAATTCACGTTAACAGTGAATCCATCGCCAATCACCCTTGCGACAGATCAGGTTACAGTAACAATTGATATACCGGCAAATCAGTGTGGCTGGATTACTCCAATGTTTACAGATGCACTTGTCATTCATGCCGGTTCAACTCTGTTTGCAGAACGTGACCGTTCTTATTAACGACTGTGGCCGTGATGGGTTTTCAGAGCGTGCTCGAACCGATATTCTGCAGCGATTCTTAACTGTTCGGTACCCTGCAGCGCCTATTTGTCGCTGAGTATCTGAACCGGACTCGCCAGCAATGTCGGATGTAACCGCACCCAGTTCAGACCCTTCCCCACGCCAGGAATCTCCAGCCGATCGGCTGGCAACTCCCGTGCAGTTCGTACGTGGAGTCGGTCCGCAGCGTGCTGAGTTGCTGAAGAATCTGGGGATTCTGACAGCTCGCGATTTGTTGTTTCATATTCCGACCGGCATCAATGACTTCAGCGATGTGCGCACCGTTCCGCGACTGGAACCAGACAAAGAACAATCAGTTCATGGCTTCGTGTGTGATCGTGATGTACGGCAATTGAATGGCGGTCGCTCGCTGGTGGGCGTGATGCTGGACTGCGATGGACACTTCGTTCGAGGATTGTGGTTCAATCAGCCCTGGGTGTTTAAGAAGTATCGTGACAACGAACATCTGGTCTTCAGTGGCAAGCCGCAGAAGAAGGCTGGGCGATGGGAATTCAATGCTCCGCGTGTTGCGATTCTGGCGCCTGAAGATGACCTTGAAGCCGGCGCGGGGGTACTGCCACGTTATCCGCTGACCGACGGCATTAAGCTCGACGCAATGCAGCGCATGACACGCTCGGCCGTTGAAAACTATGCTGATCTTGTCGCGGACTGTTTGCCGGCATCGTTTCGCACGACTCATCGACTTCCTGATCTGGCCACTGCCCTTCGCTGGCTACACACGCCGGATTCTGCTCAGCAATGGCAGGACGGACGCTATCGAATACTGCTTGATGATCTGCTGGAATTTCAGTTGGGACTGGCTCAGCGGCGAAAGATCTGGAATCGCACGTTGAAGGCGCGGCCGATTGATGTATCGGCCAAGGTCGATGCACGCATTCGACGGCTGTTTGAATTTCGATTCACCGCCGGTCAGGATCTGGCAACGAGCGACATCGTGAAAGATCTGCGTCATTCTGCTCCCATGCATCGACTGCTGCAGGCTGACGTCGGTGCGGGGAAAACAGCGATTGCTGTGTATGCCATGCTGTCGGCCATCGCGGCGGGATACCAGGCTGTGCTCATGGCTCCAACGGAAGTTTTGGCCACGCAGCATTGGGAGACGTTTGATGAATTGCTCTCCGAAAGCCGAGTGCAACGCGGTCTGCTCATTGGCGGATTACCCGCTGCAAAACGACGCGAGCTGCTCGAAGGCATCACCTCTGGTAAGACGCAGCTTGTGATTGGTACACAGGCCGTGATTCAGGACAGTGTGAAGTTTCACAATCTGGCATTAGTCGTGATTGATGAACAGCATCGATTTGGAGTTCGTCAGCGAGCCAGTTTCACGGGTAACGAAGTCAGTCCGCATGTGCTGGTCATGACCGCAACGCCAATTCCCCGCAGTCTGTGTCTGACACAGTTTGGTGATCTGGATGTGTCCGTCATTCGCGACCTGCCGCCCGGCCGTCAAAAAGTTGTGACGGCAAAGATCATGGACATGGCAGAACAGGCCAAGATGTGGGGCTTCGTCCGACAACAAATCGCAAAAGGGCGACAAGTCTACATTGTCTGTCCGCGTGTTGAAGGACAATCGGATGACGATTCTGCCGCAGCAGAAACTGTATTCGCACAATTGATGCGTACTGAACTTTCCGGCCTGCGAGTCGAATTGTTACACGGCCGCATGGATCGCGAGCAACGGCACGACGTGATGGACCGCTTCCGAAATCACGAAGTCGATGCACTGGTTTCCACGACGGTCATTGAAGTGGGCGTGAACGTCACGAATGCGACAATCATGATTATTCAGCAGGCCGACCGTTTTGGACTGGCTCAATTGCATCAATTGCGAGGTCGGGTTTGTCGCGGCAGCTATCAGGGCTACTGTTTTCTGCTCTCGACCACTGAAGCTGCGGAAGCACTTGAACGTTTGTCCGCATTGGAGAAATCTTCGGATGGCTTCGAACTGGCGGAAAAAGACGCAGAACTTCGAGGTCCGGGCGATATACTTGGATTGCGGCAAAGCGGAGCGATGCCGTTGCGTCACGCGGACCCGGTGCGGGATTTGGCAATCCTGCAAGTCGCCCGTCGTATGGCTCAGGATTTGGTGGATCACGGGCAATTTGATCAGCCTGAATTCAGCGAACTGAAAGCCGTCGTGCTGGAACGTTTTGCAAATCTGCTTGATCTGCCCCAAACCGGTTGACCTGGCAGAATTTTCCGTCGGATAGGTTTCCAGACCCGTCCTGACACCAAAATCAACTTTTCATCAGGACGGGACTGGAGTCTCGTCCTAAAAAACGATTGTTGTGTTCAGCATTTCTACAAGCCCTCGTCGTGGCTATACTCTGCGAGCGGCCTGACGCTTAGCCACCAACAACTGTTAATGGATCATCGAGACATCTACGAGGCATCAAACATGAAACGATTTGCAATCGCTGGCCTCTCAATCCTATTCAGCATCGTCCGTGTTGATGCCTCAATGGTGCCATCAAAGACCGATGATGCCGCCAGCAGGAATATTACCTCCGCCGCTTTTGGCCGCATGCCAGCGGACCAGATCAAGGAAAACCTGCAACAGTGGCTGACTCTGTCACGCACGGATAAAGTGACGTCTCAGCAAGCGATGGATGTATGGGCTGACGGGCAGCAGATCGAAGGACTCACAGCCGAAGAAACTCTGGACCGTCTGATTGATTCATTCGCCATCGCAGACAAATCCGTCCAGCAACTTGTGGAATCATGTCGGTCGATCGGCACTCGCGAAGCGATCGACTTCGAAGGCCCGCGATCCGATGCATTCTTTCGAGATCATGTGTCACTGTATCACGCGCGCTGGTTGACTCAGCATCGGTTCTATGATGAAGCGATCGCCATGTTGGAACCGCTCGATCCGGAAAAAGTCGTCGATCCCGCGAGTTTATTCTTCTATCGAGCCGTCTGTCGCCTGCGACTTTTGAAACCAACGGAAGCTGGTGATGACATCACGTTGCTGCTCAATAATACTCTCGACGTACCATCACGCTTTCGTGCAGTTGCTGAAATGATGAAAGAAGAAGCCAAAGTTGCGACGGAAGGTCTGCTGCAGGTGGCTCGATTGATGTCTGACGTGCAGCGTCGATTGGATCTTGGCAACGCTGATGACCCCGTGCAGAAACGCGAAGATGAAGTCATCGCGGCGCTGGATAAACTGCTTGAAGAAATGGAAAAGCAAAAACAGAAACAGCAGCAACAGGGTGATGGCCAGGGACAAGGTCAGCAAAATCAACCAGGGCCTCAAGGCTCTGCTCAGAGCACGATCAAGGGCTCAGCGGCGGACGGTGACGCTGATCGAAAAGAGCTCACTGAGAACGGCAGTTGGGGCATGCTGGACAAACAGGCGGAAACGAAAGCACGGGAACTTATTCGGCAACAGTTCCCACCGAATTTCCTTGATGCTATCAGCCGTTATACTCGAAGAATTGCTGAACAGAAAAAATGAGCGGAATGGCGTTAGTCCAATGGTCCTCGATTTTGGGAGAGCGAGGCTCCCGCCGAGACGCGTGGTCAAGCAGTCTGCTATTTTTCTGCCTCCTTTTTTCTGTCTTCACATCTCACTGGAAGACAGAAAGACGGAGGCAGAAAAATGTCTCGTTTGATGCAAGTCTTGTGGACAGAAACCCGCGGCTGGCACCGTGCCACTACTTACTGAATGAATAACTCAACCACATGCTCACCCTCACACTTCTCGTCGCGTTATTCGGGCCGACGGATTCAAAAGTTTCAATGCTGGACGGCCAGGCCCACAGCGGTACGCTCGTCGCGATATCATCGACCGATGTTGAGATCAGCGAAAGCAGCGCCAGCGTCAGATTGCCAATCGATGACGTGATGGTGATTGAGCTTCCCGCGACCGCTGCCACGACGTCCGAAGAAACGCAGATGCTCTTCTTTACCGACGGCAGCCAGGTTCATGGCGCATCGATCGCTCGCACCGCAAAATCGCTGACAGCCCAGACGGCGCTGTTCGGTGCGGTTGATGCCAGCGTTGAAGCCATTCACGCCGTTCGGTTGCAAGCTGAGAATCCTTCTTTTACTCAGCAATGGAATACTTTCCTGAAACGTGATGCAGAAAAAGACAACCTTGTTGTGGCTAAACGCGATGGATCAGGACTCGACTTCCTCGCCGGCATTGTCAGCAATGTTACGGCGACGCAGGTGGAGTTCCTGCTGGACGGTGAAACGATCCCGGTGCCCGCAGAACGAGTCTACGGAATCGTGTTCGCTCGGACGAAGAAAGCCGTCACCCCCGCCACAATTCAACTGACGAGCGCCGTCGGAGACGTGCTGTCCGCGAAATCTATCACACTGGAAGGCGACCAATTCAAAGCAGAAACAGCCTGGGGGCAAACCGTTTTCATTGCATTGACCAGCCTGCAAAAGATTGATCTCAGCAGCGGGCGTATTCAGTTTCTATCTGATATGCCTGCACTCGCAGAACGCTTTGATGGCGTTGATCCGAAAGGCAGTTTATTCACAGGATTGATTGACGCGGATCAGCAAAAGTTGCTCTTCGGGCCTCAACGAAATACGACGATCGAACGCCAGTCCAGGCTGCGTTTGCGAGGTCGTGAATTCACAAAAGGTTTGTGTATTCATTCCAAAACCGAAATGCAGTGGGATCTGGAAAAGAAGTTCTCCGCGATGGAATGTCTGGTCGGCATTGACGACGAAGTCGCCTTCAACGGATCGCACGCCGTGGCTTTGAAAATTACGGGTGATGGAAACATTTTGTTTGAAAAACTGATAGCCACAACCGACGATCCCCTGCCCTTGCGTTTGTCACTGGAAGGTGTTTCGATACTCACGGTGCTTGTTGATTTCGGAGACGGCAGCAGTGTGTGTGACTGGCTCGATCTTGCCGATGCGAAGCTGGTGATAGCAAAGGGAAAACCGTGAGTGACCATGGAACAACGAAGTTTTTTTCAAACTCCCTGTCTTTGCCATCGCGGTCAGAGGAAGAGCGGCTACCTGCTTTCGCCCCGTCCGGGGCTGTCAATCTCTCCGCTGCGATGCACCAAATAGCTGGCTCCATTCTGCTGCTTGTTTGCGTCGTTATTGCAGGCAGCAATCCTGCCTCAGCCCAACAAACCGTTCTGGAACGCGAAGCCGCTCGTGTTGAAACGTTGCGGCGCATTACGCCGAGTATCGTCTGCGTCATGGACCCCAAAGGTCAGGGCGGCGGTTCGGGAGTTCTGATTTCCGCTGATGGTTATGCCATCAGCAATTATCACGTCACGTCCGGTTCCGGTTCGTTCATGAAGTGCGGGCTTAGCGACGGAAAGCTCTATGACGCAGTCATTGTTGGCATCGATCCCACTGGTGACATCGCATTAATTCAACTTCAGGGCCGAAAGGACTTTTCGTTCGCCACACCAGGAGACAGCGATCAGGTACAAGTCGGACAGGAAGTCATGGCTCTGGGAAATCCGTTTCTATTGGCCAGCGATTTTACCCCAACAGTGACTTATGGCATTGTGAGCGGCGTGCGGCGCTATCAGTATCCGGCGAATACGTTTCTCGAATACACCGATTGCATTCAAATCGACGCATCGATTAACCCTGGTAATTCCGGCGGTCCGTTGTTTGATATCGAAGGTCGCTGGATTGGCATCAACGGTCGAGCATCATTCGAAAAACGCGGTCGAGTCAACTCAGGCGCGGCGTATGCGATTTCTGTCAACCAAATTAAGAAGTTTATCGGTGATCTGAAGTGTGGTCTGATCGTGGATCACGGCATAGCAGAATTTACGGTCGAAACATCGGACACCGGTGAGGTCAGGGCTTCACAGGTATCGGCATTGTCTGAAGCGTATCGGCGGGGTCTGCGGCCTGGAGATGAAGTGGTGTCTTTCGCCGGTCGATTGTTGACATCTGCCAATGACTTTCAAAATGTGCTGGGCATCTTTCCGGACGGCACGCGGTTGCCTCTGACATGGCGAAATCGAGATGGGTTGCAGGAAGCGACAATTCGCCTGCGTCCTTTGCATGCGTTCCAGAAAGCACCGCCGCTGCCGGAAGAACGACGGCCGCGGCCTCAACAAGATCCCGAGCATCAGGATGGTGAAGAGATCAAAGCGGATGGTGGGGCTGATGAAGTACCGGAGTCGCTGAAGAGCCTGTTTGTTGCTAAAGATGGGTTCTGTAATTTTTATTTCAACGAGCTGCACAGACTGCGTTTGGTCGATGCTTTGAAGGAGCGGGTCGCCACAAACGGCGATCCGAAACCAGCGTGGGTGATTACTTTTTCGAGTGCGGAACCGGGACTAAAGCTGACCGGCGAATTGACCATCGCACCCTCGGCCGTCGGTATGAATCTGAATAATCGACCGTTTCTGCAGAGCACGACTGATCCGCAAGTGGATGAAGAGTCTCCACAACTGCCAGGTTTACTGATCGCAATGAATCAGTTGCGAAGACTGCTCAGTTGTGATGCCGCTCAGTTTACAGAACAGCAGGCTGCTGGGCGTACGTTTCACCTGCCACTGAAACGGGACGTCGATGTCTTGCTGACGCGTGAAGGAGTCCGGGCTTGCCGTTGGTACTTCGATGAATCATCCGCTCTGCCGGTGGGTGTCGATCTGGAATACGCTCAGGGAATTGATGAGGCACGTTTGCTGTTCGCCGACTGGGCGGACCAAAATGGAGCCGTGTTCCCGAGTCGCATCGGCGTAATTTCGGGCATTAAGGAAGAACTCCGCTGGCTGGACATCGCTAACGTGACGGTTCATCAGCCATCAGTAACGGAAGAGAAAAAACCGTGAGTCCACTTGCTCGAACTTGCCACGCGACCCAGAGTGACGCGGTCAGTCCTCGTTCCGGGGCTCCGGCCCTGGAACGCACTGCCTTGGAGGCTCCAGCCTCCACTAAGTATTTTGGGCGGCAGGAGCCTGCGGAGCAGTGTGTTCCGAGGCTGGAGCCTCGGAACAAGGGCAAGATCGGCGGAGAAGGTGGCCGGAGGCCGGATGAGGGGGTTGACTTGGAACGAACGTGGCAAACCAGAATTGATACAACTTTTCTGCCCCCTCACCCTAGCCCTCTCCCCTGTGGAACAATTGTGAAGTTGGAAAAATGCTTGCGGGGGAGAGGGGACAATCGCAAGACAATCGGCAGCCTCATTCTGAACTGCGTGACGTACCATCTCTGGATTTGTCAAACTGTTATCCTCCTGTTGCTGTTCGCACCGGCCACTTCCCATGCCGCGCAGTCCGATTTTCAATCAACCGCCGATATCCTGAAATCGCGGCAACAAACGATCGTCAAATTATTCGGTGCAGGCAGCGGCAATCTGGATTCCTATGGCAGTGGCACGTTGGTTTCTGCTGAAGGCCATTTTATTACGGTCTGGAATCACCTCATCAGCACCGGATATCTCACAGCCATCACCGCTGACGGACGAAAGTTCAGCGTCGATGTTGTCGGCACGAGCGGAGAACATGATCTGGCGCTATTGAAATTGCGTTCAGAACCGGGTGATTCATTTTCGCATATTGATCTGACGAAGATCATCGATTCTTCCCCCGGAACTCCGGTGCTGGCCTTCAGCAACATGTTTCACGTGGCGACCGGCAATGAGCCTGTGTCGATCGTGCATGGCGTGATCGCCGCCAGGATTCCGCTTGAAGCGACTCAAGGTCGCTGGAAATTTCCGCTCAAATCGCCCGTCTGGTTGATTGATGCCATTACTAACAATTCTGGTGCGGCCGGAGGCTTGTTGACCGATACACAGGGCGCGCCGATCGGGTTGATCGGCAGAGAAATTCGTCATTCCGCCAGCCGCACATGGGTGAATTATGCTGTGCCACTGACGACGCTGAGGCCGGTCATTGAAACGCTGCTGGCTGGCAAGAAAGTCGATTCACGCCCGAAGGACGCTGACGCAAATCTTGCCATGATTTCCGATCAGGAACTCACCGCAAAGTTTGGCGTCACGATGCTGCCGAATGTTGTCGAGCGAACTCCGGCATGGATCGATGCCGTGACGCGCGATTCCATCGCCGCCAAAGCGGGGCTCCAGCGAGGGGATTTGATTGTGCTTGTTAACGATGCCGTAATCACAAGCGTCACTGATTTTCAACGGCAACTCGCGACTTTTCGCAGCGGCGAACGTGCGTCGCTGACGATTAGTCGTGATCAGCAATTGTTGCCTGTGGATTTTAGAATCCCGTAATCAGGCGAGCGGCTGGGCGTCAGCCCGCCGTTACAATTGTGATTCTTGTTGTCAAACGTTGAATTGAAATGTTAAATCTATAAGTCGCATCGTACCGGCAAGCTGACACAGGCCGCTCGCCGAGGTCTCGGATTTATCCTACACGCAGCCCCCGTCGTCAGTTAGACTAACGGTCCTCACTGTTTTCTTACCGGAGTCCACTGTCCATGGAAATGCTCACGATCGTTTTGTCGTCGGCCGTCATCCTCACTATCGCCTACTTTACGTACGGTCGATGGCTTGCACGCATGTTCCAACTGGACGACAGAACGCCGACGCCTGCTGTCACGATGCGAGACGACGTGGACTACGTTCCCTGCGAAACCGGGCCGTTGTTGAGTCAGCATTTTTCCGCGATCGCAGCCGCCGGACCGATCGTCGGACCGATTCTGGCCGGAGTTTTCTTCGGCTGGCTGCCAGCGTTGATCTGGATACTGATCGGTTCAATTTTGATCGGGGGGGTTCACGACTTCGGTGCATTGGTGGCGTCGATTCGTCACAAGGCGACATCTATTATTGAAGTTGTCCGAATTCATATCAGCGGCCGAGCCTATTTGCTGTTTCTGGCCTTCGTCTGGCTGGCTCTTGTCTACATCGTGGTCGCGTTTACTGACATCACGGCCACAATGTTCGTGGGTGCGATGGATCTTGAATCCGGAAAAACCTATGCCTCAATCGCCGACGCTAAAGAAGATACGGCCGCGACGAGTTTGATTGAATCCGGCGGTGTGGCGACATCGTCGTTGTTGTATCTGGTACTGCCACTCATCATGGGTTGGTTGGTGAAGACCGGAAAGCTGACGATGAGTGCGGCCACCTGGATTTTTCTACCGTTGGTTGGAGTTGCGATCTGGATCGGGCCATACATCCCTTTCAATCTTGATGTGGTGATTCGCAATATGATGCCGAATCTGTCTCCGGCAGATTCCGCGTTGTACGCCGTTCGAAGTTGGGATATTTTTTTGCTGCTGTACTGTGCCGTTGCATCAGTCGCTCCGATGTGGCTGCTGCTTCAGCCGCGAGGTCAGTTGGGAGGATATTTTCTGTATGCCGCACTTGGTGCTGGTGCGCTGGGGATTCTGATGGGCGGTCAGGAAATTCAGCAGCCAAAGTTTACGGGCTGGGTTCATCCTGTTCAGGGTGGCATTTTTCCAATGCTGTTTATTACGATTGCCTGCGGAGCCTGTTCAGGATTTCACTCACTGATTTGTTCTGGCACCACATCCAAGCAACTGCGAACAGAAGGCAGTGCTCGGGCGATTGGATATGGAGCCATGTTGCTGGAAGCGATGGTTGCGATCGTGTCACTGTGTTGCGTGATGATGCTGCCCATTGGATCGCCACTAATTGCCAACCCGAATCCGAATTTTATCTATGCAAACGGAATCGGAGCCTTCCTGCAGGGACTCGGAATTTCGCGAGCCATCGGCGTAGCTTTCGCGTTGATGGCGTTCAATACCTTTGTTTACGACACGTTGGACGTTTGTACTCGCCTTGGGCGTTTTATTCTGCAGGAGTTGACCGGCTGGAAGTCCACTGGCGGACGTTGGTTCGGCACGTTGCTCACGGCTGGCGTTCCGATCTTCTTTGTGATGGGCAAAACGTTGGATCCTAAAGGCAATGTCGTTCCGGTTTGGAGAACGTTTTGGAGTCTCTTTGGTGCCAGCAATCAGCTTCTCGCGGCATTGACATTGCTGGGTGTAACGGTCTGGCTTTGGCGAACTCGGCAGGCGATTTGGGTTTTCTTTGTCACTGGGATTCCTGCCGTCTTTATGTATGCGATGAGTTCCTGGGCGTTGGTGACGATTGTGAAACAGCAGTTTAGCAAAGGAGGCAGTACCGATCCCGTTGCATGGATTGCCGTGACGTTGCTGATCCTTGCAGCGCTGATGCTCATCGAAGGCATCGCTGCCCTGCTCCGCCGGAACCCACCGGTTGGAAGTCTGTCGCCGGCAATGACGTAACACAAACTACAGTAGATCCGTTTGTCCTTGTTCCGAGGCTCCAGCCTCGGAACACACTGCCTCCAGCGTAGTCAGACCTGTCCCAGGTCGGATTCCTTCGACGTGGTGACATCTTTTACGCATACTTGCCTTTGTCGCTCGCCGAAGAAGCCGGTTTTGCTGAAACTTCCATAAACACTTTTCATATCCCCAGCCGAAAATTCAGGCTAAACTATATCCAACCGGCTGCTCATTCCAGTCAATTCTCCCCCGCCGCAGTTCTATCCGAGCTTCTCTCAATGACACAACGCAGCGCGACAACCCACATCGACAATCTCCGAATCAATTCACGCCGCCATTTATTGCAGGTCGGCTATTCCGGGTTGATGGGACTGGGGCTGAATTCCCTGGCACCGAAACGCGCCGCGGCGGAATCATCTCCGACGGCTCCCGCGCCGCGAGCGAAGTCGTTGATCATTGTCTGGTGTACCGGGGCTATCAGTCATCATGATACGTTTGACATGAAGCCGAACGCGCCGTTAGAAATTCGTGGTGAGTTCAATCCGATTGAAACGTCCGTCACAGGAACTCAGATTTGTGAACATCTGCCGCGCCTTGCCGCGCGGGCTCACAAGTATGCCTTGGTTCGAAGTCTGTCGCATAAGGACAACAATCATCTGATGTCCACGCATCATGTGCTCACCGGACACGTGCAGCCGGGTGCATTCTTCGACAAGGTTGCGTCTCGCGATGACTGGCCGAATTACTCGGCCGGTTGCGAGTACCTGCGACCTCGCAGCGATGGAATTCCAAACGGCGTGAATCTGCCAACGTTCCTGATGTCCGCACCGCTCACATGGCCTGGTCAACATGCCGGTTTTCTGGGACCGAAGTACGATCCGTGGCAGATTGTTGGCGATCCGAACAAACCTGATTTTCGAGTCGATGCGTTGACGCTGGCACAAGGGATTGATGCATCGCGTCTTGATCAGCGTCGCGGCTTACTGAAGTCACTCGATCAGCAGACGAATGTTGCGTCAGATATCGGTGCGTTTCGAATGACCGAAGATCAGCGGCTTGCGTTCACGATGCTGTCATCCGGCCAACTTTCGCAGGCGTTCGAGTTGCAGCGAGAATCGGATGCCGTTCGCGACACCTACGGTCGCCATGCATTCGGGCAATCTTTGCTTCTGGCACGCCGCCTTGTTGCAGCTGGTGTACCGATCGTGCAGGCGAATATGGGGCCGGTTCAGAACTGGGATCATCATCAGCAGATCTTTACGACACTGAAGGGGCGGATGTTAACGCCGCTCGATCAGGCGGTCGCAGCATTGCTGGATGACTTGGAGGAAAGCGGATTGCTCGATGAGACGATGGTGATCGTGATGGGTGAGTTTGGTCGTACGCCAAAGATTAATAAGGATGCCGGCCGCGATCATTGGGGGCCCTGCTTCACTGGTCTGTTCGCGGGTGCCGGTGTACTTGGCGGAAAAGTTATTGGACAGTCTGACGAGATTGGCGCGTATCCTGAAACGACGCCGTATTCTCCGGACGACATCGGCGCCACGATCTACACTGCGTTGGGAATTGATCCGCACGTCGTTGTTCATGACCGCATCGATCGCCCTGTACAACTGAATCAGGGAAATGTGATTGAAGAATTGTACGGCAACGTCAGCACTTAGTACCTGTCCAAGAACGATTCCGAGATTGTGAGCTGCAAGGCGCTAGCCGCGGGTGGCAGCGAGACGAACCGCGGCTAGCGCCTTGCGGCTCACGAAATCGCGGTCTTAATGTTGGACAGGTTCTTAATCTGCCTGCGTAGTCCGACCTGTCCTCAGATCGGATTCCTCGCCACTTGGAAAATTCGTCACTGCCGCCCGTGCCCGTGCCCGTCTCACTGCTGATTGATTGAGCAGCCTCGCCTTGCCTATTTATGCGTGCGACCATGCTGTTCAGTCTTCGTGTGGGTGTTCATTCCACCACGAATCGCATGCAAACTCATAATGTTTGGCTGATTTTGCAGCCTTACGGATTTATTTTCTCACCGGTACGCGACTTGCCTTTCTGTGATTTCAGTTGTGCGGTATTCGATGGACGAATGCCGCAACAAGCTGAATGTCTTCACGTACAGAAGGACAAAGGATTCATGAGTACTGGTTATCGTACGATCTTGGTGTTAACGGGTTCAACAAGCCGCGATGATCTGAAACATTTTGCGTACCGCCCGGATGTGATCGTCAATTCGATTGCCGATCTGTTGCATCCGTCATTCGCAGTTCCACAGATGTTGAATGAACTGCAGCCGGACTCAGCGTTGCTTGCGGGATGACCTAAGCCAAACGCCGGACCATAATCGGTCCGGCGTTTGTAGTCTTTAAGCCGCCGAGAAGCCAATTCTCTCGCAGCGGTGGTTACCGAATCGAAAAGCCTTTCAGGTGCGAGTTCGTTTTTGCGAACTCGTCAAGTTTAGCTTTGTAGTCCAATGTCGGGTTGGCAACGCGAAAGCTGCACACCTGGTTTTTCGTGTCGGTTTTGATATCCGTGATACCATCAATTTTTGTCAGATCGCTTCGCACGGAAGCGGCACAGCCGCCTCACGTCATATTTGGCACACTGAGCGACACAAGAATTCCATCGGCGGCAGCAATAGCCACCGGCTCTGTTGTAGCCGGCGTTTCTGTAGCCGACATCGTTGAGGTGACCGGAGTTGTATCGACGGCAGCCGGAGGATTGACGGCCACAGGAGCCGATTCCTCTGAACATCCCACCATCGACGCCATGGCCCCGGCGGCCATCAGCATTGGTACAAATCTTTTCACAATCAATCTCCAAAACAAAACACAAAAACCGTGATCACGGGCCCTGGAAACCTCCCAGTGCCGACGATCACACCAACCCGACACGCAAGCGAGACACGCGGTCTCGCTTGCGTGTTGGGCTGTTGATGGGCGTCATTCTACTTCGCAACATAACGCAACGATAGCTGATCCGATGCAGGGGCGATCTCGATTTTTTCCGACGGAATCATTTCGCGTCAGATTTTTCGCTTTGAATCGACTTCAGGAACGCATCGGCGTCAGGATTTGCATCGGGCCACTTGGGAGGATACTCGAACGAGTAGCTGAGCGGCAGATTGATTTCGAGTTGCTTGTTGTCTCGCAGGATTTTCAGGGGCACGGTTGAACCGGCCTGCGTGAGGCGTTTTTTGATTTCCAGCATTGACAGATCTTTCGGCATCTTGCCGTCGAAAGTCAGCACCTGATCGCCTTCCTGCAGTCCGCAATGAATCGCAGGACTATCGGGCTGCATTCGGACAACCTTCAGCAGGTTTGCATCATAGTACGTCATCACGAGACCACTGGCGTCCGGAGGTATTCGAACGGGCCATTTCTTCTCATGCGGTTTCAACCAGATATTGTCGTGGGAAAGATCGACTACCATGTCGAATGCCTGAAACAACTCACAACCGACCAATGGCAAATCCAGTTCAGCCACCTGTATGTCTCTGAATTGAAACTCACCTAGTTTTACGGATCGAAGGATGAACGTTTTCGTTTCAAACTCTCCGATCGGTGTAACACCTTGGACGGTCGGTCCCACTTTCATCTGTCCGGCACGGACTAGTCGTTCGATCGTCTGCCTATCGAGCGCAAGTGAGCGTGAAAAACCGGTATCGAAAATGACGGGGCGTTTACCAAGGACAGGCAGTTCAATCATGACCTTTGGTGACACGCCCAGCCAGTGTTCCACTACATGCAAGTTCGTTGTATTTTTCGGAGGCATTGCCTCATCATATTTACTGCATACATGATTCTGTAAATCGAAGCGGAGTGGAAATCGTCTGAATTCTGGTACACCAAGAATTCCACTAACAATAAACCCTGACTTCTCCACAGACTGCCACTCGCGATAATTGACCACCGTTTGGACTGCTGGCGTTCCAAATGCCGACACTGTGATTCCGGAAATCCGGTTGACCGTTCGGACGCCCGTCGCATATTGAACTTGATCACGGTAGATTCGCCATTTGGGATCTGGCGAATCATGAAGAGCACGCGGACCGGAAACCGACGTTGTTGTCGCGCCCGTATCGACAAGAAAGACACCGTTGAAATCGCCGTAATGAACGATGGCGCACGGTTGCCCTCCTCGTCGGAAGTGCTCTTTACTAAGTTCTGCATCATCAGCGCCAGCCTGCGAAGGAGACAGAATCGCAGCAAAACAAAATGCCAGTAACGATGGTGAAGTCGTCATCAATTTCATCCTCCGAGTGCTTTTGATGATGCCTATAATCTCGTTTAAGGGGGGCCTAGCGTATTCCGTTTGCCGTTACGGACGAGAGGCGGAATACATGGAGCACCATGAATAACTGCTGCGCCCTCGGTGCAATGGTGCATTGCTTGCGTGACAGTCGTAATATCAGAATTTGTGCTCTGGAATGCGTCGGCAAACTCAGACATCGTCAATGGATCAAATCCGTTTGGTGCCATGTTCAGCCACCCCGTAACACTCCGCACTTGCAGTCGGGCGTCAGCAAGTGAATTGCCGAATGCGGTTCCAATTCCATTCACTGTTGCTTCCACACTGTCGGCAACTGCACTGTTTGCCGTGGTAAAGAAACTCCCTGCTTTTGTGTTCAACGGGCCAAACATCGCACTGGCGGAGCTTGGGTCAGTCAACAGTTGTCTTGGTTCAAGCGATTCAATCAGCCGAACTGGCTTTCGCTTCAGTTTGCGAAGGCCAATTCCAAGGTTGAATCTGGTAGCAAAAATCGCACGTTCTGGAGTAAACTCTGCAGCAAAGAACTCATCCAACGCCCCCCAGCCTGGTTCCCAGAATTACCCATGGCTGTCCCCCACACTGAAAAATTTAACGCCCTACCGGTTAGCGAATGCACACACACTCTTAAGGGGAGGATAGATTATCTGTTCCGTTTCGGAATGCAAATGAGAACTACTCATTGGGGCCGCATCAATTCTGACTCAGCGATAAATGCTCCACTTCGGTCGCCGTTAATGCTCGATCGAAGACAGCGATTTCGTCCAGCCGGCCTTCCCAGTTGTCGGTGTTGTCGCTACGACCGCCGAAATAGAACTGAGGCTGTTCCGCAGGGCTGATCGCTGGAAGAGTCCGTTGGATTTCCGGTTCTGCGTTGCCGTTGAGATAGATGGAAACTTTATTGCGTTCACGCACGAGCACCACGTGATTCCACGTCCAGCGGTCGATGGTTGTTTTCCCCCCGATGACGTCGTCTTGAATCCCGTCGCCGTGCTGAAAGATGAGTTTTCCGGGCGTGGTCGATGTGCCTCCGATGCCGAAGTGATCGCCATGCGATCCGATGCCGTGGTTGGCGTCGCGAGAAAGTAACCAGCCTGCGGTGCCGCGGCCTTCGTTGGGCATGCCGTTCCAGAGCCACATCGAAATTGTGTATTGATCTTTGAGTTCCGGAATCCGAACGCTCATTCGGCCACCGGCGAAATGGGCGCAGCGGTTGGCTTCTTTATCGAGACAGAATGATTCCGATTGCGGCCCGGCCAGAAAGAAAACGACGCCCGGTTCGTAAACAGCGTCGTGATGATTCGGCGATGAATCGACAGCGTGCGGCGCGGCCATTTCATCCATGCGCCACCAGGCGATGGGATTGAGTTCCGTGATGGCGGTGGCGGCGGCACCGCGAGACTGCACGAACGGTCGGCGAGGTTTTCCAGTGACTTCTTCCAGCAACTGCAGATCCGCTTCCACGATTCTTGGTTCGGCTGTCACTTCCAGTCCCGCCGACCGTGCGGCCCAGGTGTTGTAGCCGCCAAGCAAATGCTGTTCTGGCGGAGGAATGTAGCCGTCGCCGCCGTTGGCCAATTCAATCACCATTGTTTGCTGGAGCGGCGATTGTAGTTTGAGTTTCAGGCCCGTGAGTGCGTACGTTTCGTTGGGCGTCGTGGCAATGGCGATGTCGCCGATGCGAATTGCTTGCACGACGATTTCGGTGGACTGAAGTTGGTGAAGTATGACCTGCTCACGAGCGTAAACTTCTTCCGTTGTTTGCGGCGGCTTTTCACCTAGCGCGGCGACGATGCGTTCGCTCCATTCCAGACGCTGCTTATCTGGAACGCGATACTTCATCGGCAGACGACGCTCTGTCATGCCGAGTAACGATGTGGGTGAATATGAAATGGCACCGAATGCTTCCAATGTAATTTTCAGCAGTCCGTCGGTGTATTCTGTAACCGTCGGACTTTGTAGCGGAGCATCGGCTGGCAGGTTGTAGTCACGTCTCCAAATGTCACCGCTGCATCCGTGCGACATGATGGCGACAAACGGAGGCGCGTCGTTGGCAGCAACGACTGGTGTTACGGATTTCGATGCGACATGGTCCTGGAAGCCGTTGCAGAACAGTCCAAAGTAATCCGGATGAAGGGCTTCGACTCCGGAGAAATAGTGCATCGAGAAATTTGAAAGCGCTGCGATAGGGCGACCTTCTGGCGAACGAAACGCAATCATCGACAGATCCGGGTCTTCAGGGCCGGATTCTCCCGTGACGTTGTCGGGATTTGCTCCCGCGTGCATTTGGGCTCGCATCGTCGGATTGCCGAACGGATCAATCGCAATCCGATCGGGGCGAATAATCCAGCGTCGCAGCGCGGTGTAGTCCGCTGCGTTGCGGACAGCCCAGCCGACTTCCGCAGGTTCCAGATGCGACTCAGCCTGTGCGATTGCATCAGCTAGTCGCTCTCGCAAAAAAACAACGTAGCGTTCATCCAGTTCGGTTCCGAGGCATGCCATCGACGACGGAGCGGTGTGCGTATGTGTGGCGGAAATGCACATGCGGTCGGCACGAATTTTCGTTCGTTGTGCAGCCAAATGTTTGGCGTCATCCAGCACGACGCGGCCCACCATGCAGCTATCGACGACGACGATGGCAATTCGTTCGCTTCCGTTGTCGAGAACAATAGACCGAGCATACAGGGGAGCGACGACTTTGTCAGCCGTGCGACTGGTCATGCCGCCGTTCACCAGGACCGGAAACTGCTGTGGCGAGATATCAACGATGGCCGCTCCTGCTTTGAGTTCGGCCTGAATGGCAGGTGCCAGTACGCCAGCGACAGTAATGCTGAGTGCCAGCTTTCGAAAGATTTGCATGGATTGGGTTTCCTTTGTGGTCTTGAGTTATTTCCACGTATTCGCCGACAATAAGGGTTCATGGTAGCCGCACCGTATCACACTTTCCAACTCCACCACATGAACCGCGTCCGTATTTTTCTTTGGAGCTTTTTTCTGCTCCTGCTGCTAAGTCAGGTTCCGATTTTCGTTCAGCAAACACTGACACCGGATACGGTGCTCTACGATTTGCAGGCAAAATGCCTGTTGAACGGCGGTGTGCTCTATCGGGATGTTCTGGAACCGAACCTGCCTGGTATCGTGTGGATTCATGCGATGGTGCGGAGCGTGATCGGATGGTGCTCACCTGCGTTTCTGCTGTTTGATCTCTTCGTTGTGGCTGCTGTCGGGATGCTGCTGGGCAGAATTGCGTCGTGCGATGCAGTCGTTTTGAAAGAGAAGCAGACAATCCGTGCTGCGATAGTGGCAGGCGTGATGCTGTTTTATCTTGGCACGTCCGAATGGTGTCATTGCCAGCGCGACACATGGATGCTGTTGCCGTGTTTGCTGGCGTTGAAGATTCGAATCGAAGTCTTGCGGTCCGAACATTCCGCTCGCAGTTTGCTGCTGAGCCTTGTGGAAGGAATTCTCTGGGCTGTGGCGTTCTGGATCAAACCGTTTGTGGCAGTCCCAGCGTTAGCGGTGCTCTTGGCGTCGCTGCGATTTACATCATCGTTCCGTGTCTGGATCATGCAGACGATCGCTGTTCTGCTGGGCGGATTGCTAACCGGCGCGGCAGGAATTGGCTGGATGATTTCTAGTGACTGCTGGTCGCACTTTATCGACACTTTGATGTACTGGAATGGAGACTATTTTCAGGCCGGCCGTACACGCTGGACGTGGGAACGATATGTGTCACACGCGATGCGATTTCAGCCGTGGATTCTGTTGCATATTGTGGCATTATTTGTGAGCTTCAAGACATTGCGTTCGCGCTCGCGAAGTGGCGATGATGTGGCTTCGAGTTTACTTGTGGCACTTTATCTGGGCTGGATTTCGCAGGCGTTCCTGTTGCAACAGCTCTTCGATTACATTCACGTACCCGGTATACTGCTGGCTCTGACTATCAGCGTTCGTAGTGCTTTAGCAAAAAAAACGAGCGGTGAGCGTCATGCCCATAGCACTCAGTTTCGGGAGGGCGAGGCTCCTGGCGAGCCGTACGGTCAACCACCGTCCAATGGCTCTCCCGGCTCAGCAGGAGCTTCGCCCTCCCAGATTACGAATGTCTGTCATCAATCGAGTGCCATTGCGCGTCATTCCTTGGCTATGTCACCATTCGTCATCGCGTTTACGGTGCTCGCGATTGCCATGTCACCGATGTTTCGCTGGCAGCGGCAACGTCTTTGGGTCCCCTGCGTGCAGGCGTTGTTTGGTACACAATTATCACCAGAAGCCAAAGACCAGCTCGCTCAAATTCCGTTTCCACGGTGGAACGCGCTGCAACCACTTCTGGATCACATTCGTGAAAAAAAAATCGCTGATAAAACACTCATGGCTTACAACGGCAATTTAATTCATCTCTATCCGGAGCTTGGTTTTCATCCCACCACGCGTTTTGTTTATCTGGATGTATTGGCGCGGAGTTTTCCAGATCATCGAGAAGAAATGATTTCGGCTGTTGAAGAATCCGCCGTCTTATATGTCGTGAGCGATCTGCGTGAAGATGGTTTTGAAGGTGACATTCCGGACGGACCGTTGCTGCCGACATCGTTAAGGGAACAACAGGCGTCCCTTTGTTTTCCCTACAATCAGACTCCGATATTTCGTTCGGGCGGCTATGTCTTGTTCCGAATTGATCGTCCAGTCGCACCGCTGTCGCGTGAATATCTGCCGTTGGCGACGCCGTAAAATGTAGCCATCACGCTCCGCGTGATGAGCCCACATTCTGGAATGTTCGTGTCACAAACTCGCGTTCCTTGGTCACGAGTCCAATGCCATGTGGCCTGAAAATCGACCCTTCTGGAATTCCCATGCTGTTCAACTGCAGACCCATGTGACATGCGGGTCTGAAGACCCGTCTTACTTTACTTTGGCCAGCGTTGGTCTTCGGCCAGTTTATTGGCAAACGACATGACGTCCTGTGATTCCGGAGTCGCGGTGATCTTACTGCGGAATGCGGCAAGGGCGACCAGTTCCTGTGGAGTGATCGTGCGTGCCAGATTTAAAACGTCAGGCCATTGAGTTGCGTCGATGGCTTTGTCGCCGAGTTGCAGTGTTGCTGGAGGGCTCTCAAAGAGCATCGCCAGCAGGACGAGTTGCCCGTAGTGTTGATCGAAAAGTGATTGTTCGCCTTCGACCTTCGGAGGTGTTTTTAGGGAGGGGCAAATGTGTTCCAGGATCTGGAAGGCACGGCGAATATCCCAGATGCGTTCCGCATCTGCGGTCGTGCCGATCAGTTGAAATCGACGACGAATCTGTCGCTGCTTAGCTTCGTTGCCTGCCCATGCGTGTGACCCGAGGCCTCGAGGTGTGAAAGCCACGAAACATTTAGTTTCGCCGGGAGATGTGTTGCCAAACGAAGATTCAGGATCGCCATCTGTCACGAACATCGTGGCCTCATTAATCGTCTCAAGCGTCTCTGTTTTGGGCATCAATATATCAAGATACAACGCCACGTGCGGTTCACTTTCAAAGTGTATGCGGATGCGTTGCAATTGTTCGGGGTGCGATACGTTGAGTTGACTCACCGGAAGTGTCTCAATCCGCGTCTCAATGGATGGTTTCCAGTCTGTATCATTGTCCGGCCACGCTCGAAAACAGCGCTGTCGCAGGATTGCAATGCGGTCGTTGTACCACGCGGCTGGATCCTTGAGGACGTCTTCGATTGAAGGCAACTCGCCAGATGGCACAAATGTTTGATCGATCTTTGTGTTGAGTTCATCGATCGGCAACTGAGCAAAAACTTTCAGTTGTTCAGGTTCAAAGAACTTCCTGGCTGTTTTTTCAATCATCGAAGTGTCGTCTTTGAAAAAACGATTGAACCAGCGAAATGCGTGTATGTGTAGTTCCTGTGTGTCTGCGTGCGGGCCTTCGGTAATCTGCAGGCCAAGATTTTTTTCGGCGTCGAAGAGTTTATAGATATGCCGAACCTGACGATGAATATCGACGACGCCTTCCAGTGGAAAGATGGTGTCTTTGTCCGTGTTGGAAATCAACAGTGGCCTTGGTGCCACGAGAGCTGCCAATTTGGCGAAGTCCCAACGGAACGTATTGACCATAAACATACAATCGCAGTGCCCTTCAACACAGTCATTGACAACGTGATCCCTCAACGACGTGATGCCCGCTACAGGAACGGCACATTGAATGCGATCATCCAACGCGGCAATCGACCAACTGTAAGCTCCGCCGCCCGAACGACCTGTCACACCGATCCGTTTTACATCGACTTCTGGTCGCGTCTCAAGGTAATCCAGCGCACGGATGCAGTTCCAGGCTTCGACACCAGCGGGCGTATAGCCGCGTGAATTCCACCACCAGCGATCCAGATTGTAGGTGCCATGATGCAGGCCCTCGATTTCGCCAAGCTGCAATGTATCGATCGTCAGGCAGGCATATCCGTTGCGGGCGAACCACGCACCGTGATAATGATAGTGTGTTTTGTTGCCAAAACTGACGTCGTCTTTTTTTACTTTACCATGACCGCAAACGTATAGAACCGTGGGCAGCGGACCATCAATGTTCCGAGGCAGATAAAGATTTCCGGTGACATAAAGTCCAGGCATCGACTGAAAATGAACTCGCTCGACGATGAACTCTGTTTCTTCTGTCGCTGCGGTAGTCTCGCTTTGCAACGGAGATGCCTCGGGACGAGGACTCAGGCCGAGCATGTCGAATAATTCTTTACGCAGTGCGGGTTTGGCGGCTTGCCAGTCAGTCAGTGTTTTGAATTGAGTCAGCTCATTTTTGGTTTCGAGTTCGCTGACTTGTTCTTCAAAGTATGAGACCAGTTCCGGATTCCCTTTGAGCGATCGATCCTGCGCAATCGACAAAGCCATCGAATTCAGGAATAATAATACGATCGATGCTGTTAACCAGTGCCCTGCCCTGTTCATTTGAAATTCTCCGTGAATGTTTTTCAGTCGATTCTTGCATTTTCGCTGCGGGTTTCAACTTCCGAAGTGTCTGAAAAAATACTTTCAGCGATCAATTTGTCGGTGATCTCAGTGAGATATTCATCGAGCACTTTACTGAGTTCAATGAATTCCGGCCACAACTACTCCTTTTAGCAAATCCCGCCGAGTCGAACCAGGCACTCACTTTGTCAGCCATTCAAAGGCTTCCGGAAGCCAGTCACTGTGCCAGGAGTGTTCGCGGATAGGGCCAGCGATGAATGTGAATGGAATCATTGCGGATTCCAGTTGCTGCTGAATCCTTTCATGTTCTGCGTGGAAATTGCCCTGACCAATGAGTATTAATCGCGAAGGTGTTTTTTTGAGTTCGACCGCGCGTTCCTGGAGGAGACTGCTGATTTGATAATTCCGAAAGTTTTCGACAGTTCCAAAAATCGGGCCGGAGCCGTACTTGCCGGGAGCATCCATCATCATTGGCGCGTCAAACGCAGCAGCGCGATGGAAGAGATCTGGATGTCGTAACAAGAGGCTCCATGCTCCCCAGCCTGACTTACTGAATCCAACGAGCAGCCGGTCTTCGCGGACCGGATAATTCTTCTCGACCAGAGGCAGAACATCGTGCAGTAGATACGCTTCCTGCTGTAGCTGCGGGTTCTCAGGATGGTCTGCGTACCACGGCAAATCAGCAAACGTCGGGAACACGCAAACTGCGTTATGCTTGTTGTGCAGATCGTGCTTTTTAATCTCCGCAAAGGCATCTCCCCAGCGAGTTCCTTCGCCAGCTTCCACAGGCAGGACGTAGATGACCGGCAGCCCTGGCTCGTCATCCTTCGGGACAAGATCCGGTAACAGGACTCGCACGATGGTCTCAGAAGCCTGGCGAGACGAATGCAATTCGTGTACGACTGGCTCTGAGGCCATGCCAATGTTGAGCGTGGCCAGAACCAGTAACGTTGGGATCCACTGGAACATACTTGGGGACATGGACAGACTTTCGAAAACAGTTACCGGCGGCGAGCATCCCTGCTGCTGATGGCTATCTACTGACCGCGCGCGAACTCAATCTGCAATGGTATTGGGTTCGGATCCTTGTCAGATGCTGGTGGCAAGACAGTTTGCTGAACTGCCAGACGGCCCACAATGTGGAGCGGAGAATCAAACCAGTTGCTGAGCGATTCGAGCACCTCGGCGGGGACTTGTAGGCTTTCGGTTCTTGAACGATGACGCGAGATGACGATCACTTTAAAGGCTGTGGTTGCAGACTCATTAGCGGTCCAGTGCCCGCTGCTGTCGGCTTGATAGACAGAGCCTCCGAGTATTTTCAATCCGGCTTCTACTGCCTGACGGGCCTTTGAATCAGTGGCTTCACGTAGCGGGCGAGCGTCGAGTCGCAAGCGTGTGGTGTTCTCCGTCGGCAACAATAGCACAACGGCACCGGCGTCCGGAATCGTACTTCCGGAATCATCAACATAACTGACGATGCCGTTGATTTGCCGCTCGCCCACTTTTGGAGCTGGAGCCATTGCTGCCGGAATGGCATCGCCGCCCTTCGTGGTGGGTTCTGAAGTACTTTGCGGACCATGCGATTGCCAAAAAGTCCCGAGTAATAATCCAATTGCAAATGCCGGCAACGCAAACATGAGCGGCAGGAAGGGGGATCGCTTTGAAGTCGATTCCAGAATCGCTTGTTCAGATCGCATTTGTGATGACGGAGCAGTATCGGTAACGTCTGCCAGTTCCTGAAGTGCGGAATTCAGATTGTGGGGACCACGGCTTGATGTTGAAGTCGAAATTGTTGGATTCGAAACCGCTGAGTCGTCCGCCTGGTTCGGATCAAGCCTATCTGTTTCCAGTCGTTCATCAAGAATCAGTGGTTCGGCGTTTTCGAAGTGAGCCATCTCCGCCAATTCGGAGTACACGTCCTTGTGTTGCGTAGCGGTACCAGGATTGGCGGAAGCGTTTGCGAGCGGGACGATTCGCATCGTGTCGCGATCCGTGCCTGCGCTGGAATTAGGTTTTGGTGCCGAGGTTCGCAGAACAGGAGATTTACGTTCGCGTGGTACAGCTTTTGAAATCGGAGGAGGCCCGACGTTTCTGGTCGTCGGGCCACCGAGTGTTGACAATTCCTGCAGTGCATTGAGAAGCCCTGCGTCTTTGTTTGATGGCTGTTTTGGTTCCGTTCGCTTTCCGGTACCGCCTTCGGTCGGGACATTCACCGATCGACCGCAGGCTGGGCAATCTACGATCGTGCCGCCTTTAGTCGTGGAGATGCCGAGCAGTTGCTGACAATGCGGACAACGAAACTTGATGGCCATCCAAACCTGCTTTGCGAGAATCAATCGGTCAGTGGTTTAGGTACATGATAACGCTTGAGTTTTCGATCCAGTGTGGAACGTTCGATGCCCAGGATTTGCGAGGCTTTTGATTTATTCCAGCCGGTATGTTCCAGCGTCGCAAGAATATGTTCTTGCTCCACATCCGCCATCGATAACTCGCGGTATTCACCTGATGAAATGCGTTCCGTTGCTGGTGCTGAGGCGCGGCTTCCGAGACTTGAAAGCTGAATATCACTGGCACGAACCATTTCGTTGCGGCACAGAATCACGGTGCGCTCGATCGTGTTCTGTAACTCACGCACATTGCCTGGCCAGTTGTAGTCCCGGAGCAGTTCCATAGCATCATCGGTGAAGCCTTTGATCACACGACCGGTCTTTAGGACAAACTTCTTTAGAAATGCGTTCGCTAGCAGTTCAATATCATCACGGCGTTCACGCAACGGGCTTGCAGTGATCTCCGCAACCTGCAAACGGAAGTAAAGATCTTTGCGGAAATCTCCGTCTTCAACAGCTTCTTCAAGATCACGATTTGTCGCGGCGACAATTCGCACGTTGACCTGAATCGGTTTGCGGCCACCAATGCGTTCAAAGGCATAGCCTTCCAGAACACGCAGAAATTTGGCTTGAATCGAAGGACTCATTTCACCAACTTCGTCCAGAAACAACGTGCCGCCGTCGGCCTGTTCAAAGCGACCGATCTTGCGATCCACCGCGCCCGTGAATGCACCTTTTTCATGGCCGAAGAGTTCACTTTCCAGCAGACTTTCATTTAACGCCGCGCAGTTCACACAGACGAACGGACCATTACAACGCGGGCTTTGCTGGTGAATGCTGCGAGCGATGAGTTCCTTGCCACAGCCGCTTTCACCACGAATCAACACACTGGCATCCGTCTCCGCGATCAGAGCCATACGTTCCCGCAAATCAACGACGCTGGAAGTTTCGCCAATCAGCGTTTGCTCCTCACTGAGCTGTTCTCGGAGCGTGCGGTTTTCATTACGAGCCTGAGCCAGCCCGGTCTGCAGTGAATCACGCTCCTGCAATTGCATGAGCGACACGGCCAATTGATTCGACACGGCCAGAGTGAATTCCAGATCGTGTTTGTCGAGCGGATTATCGGGATTTGAAGAATACAAATGAATGAGACCAAGAACGCGATCCGGCGCAATAATCGGCGCGCAGATGACGCTGAGTGCTTTCATTTCGCCGAGGCTGTCAAAGAATGACAGTTGATTGTGGTCGCCAACATCACGCGCCAGAATGGCTTCTCGTTTCGACAGGACGATGCGTGACAGATTGTCGGATACGCGTCGGTACGGCAGATCTTTGCGGCTGTCATACGCAACAACCTGGAGATCTGCCGGAGCTGGTTTTGGCGACGCATCCGGGCCGGCGAGAAGAACGGCAGAGATACTTGCCACGGTTTCTCTGGCAAGATTAGCGAGTACGACTTCGGTCAGTTGCTGGCGAGTTCTCGCAGTGCCCATCTCCAGACCAAGTCGATAGAGTTTGGCAAGTTCCGATGCATAGTTGGCATCAGTTCGTTGTCCGTTGCCTGTGCTTAGAAATTCAGGCATTGCGGTTCGATGCAGGATGCTGGGTTCCTGAACGATATCGACTGCCGTTGCAGTTGCAGATGTGACCTGGTCTGCTGGTGTTGCGAGATCGGGTGGAGTGAACTGAGTCGATTCGAGGTTGGTTGTAAATGCCAGGCGACAATCGCCGATGCCGATGACGTCTCCTGATTCGATGGTGGTGTCGCCCGAAACACGATGTGCGTTGATGTTGGTGCCGTTGCGACTTCCCAGATCTCGCACGCGCCATTCGCCGCCAGAGTGGAAGACTTCGCAATGATTGCGGCTGCACGCATCGTCCTGCAGGACGATGCGATTGGTGGCCGACCGACCGATCGTAGTGACCTGACCGTGTCGTAATCGAACAACGTCTCGCCAGATCGCTCCGTCCCATGTGAGCAGGAATGCGATTTCGTCATTGGATTGTGCAGCGATTTGTTGTTCGGTCATGGAGGGTAGAATCGGGAGAATAAAAATTGTCGTTATCGAATTGATGAGTCACGAATCGTCGTGCCTGTCACAGTGTGAAGTACGCAGCAAAGATTTTCTACTGATCCGACGCCGTGTGTTCGAAAGAACATGTCTGATGTAGGTCCTTTCTGCCGGAAAGGACTTTGTCGCTTGCTGCAAGCTGCGACCAGTTCCAGGTTAATGAGAGGGTAACGCCTCGTCGTTGAGCGGACGTCCGCTCTTATGGTTCGCCTTGCGGCAATTTCAAAAATCCTCCTCGGCAAGGAGGACCTGCCGAAATTCGAGACTGCACCCCAACGGCATTCAGGCGGCGGCAACGTTGCATCTGATGCTCAGAAGTCATACTGTGCGGCGATATTCAGGAGATGTTGACATCCTTCTATAAGGTCTTTTTATGCATCGCCGATCCTTCTTCCTTGCTGGTTTTCTTCTGAGTCTGTTGATGGCCAGTCAGGTTGAGGCACAGAACTGGCCTCGTTTTCGAGGCGAAAATGGGGCAGGCACCAGCGATCTTAAGGGAATTCCATCGACATGGACCGAAAGTGATTATGCTTGGAAGATCGAATTTCCAAATGCTGGGCATTCTTGTCCGATCATCTGGGACAAGACACTGTTCGTGACGTCCGCAACGGAAGGTGGTGCCGAACGATTTGTTCATTGCATCGACGCGGATACGGGAAAAGAACACTGGCAGAAGTCGCTGAAGCTGAATGAGAGCAAGAAGCATCAAAAGAACAGTTGGGCATCGAGTACGCCAGTGACAGATGGGACCCGAGTTTACGTATTGTTCGCCGACGACGCGCGACAGTTTGCAATCGCATGGGATTTTAAGGGCAACGAAGTCTGGCGTCAGGAACTAGGATCGTACGACAGTGAGCATGGGCTTGGTGCCTCGCCAATTCTGCAGAATGGACTATTGATTGTTCCGAACGACCAGGTCGGCCCAAGCTCACTCATGGCGCTCAATGCGGAGACCGGTAAACCGCTGTGGCAGCTTGAACGCTTGCCAGGGAAGACATCCTATTCGACGCCCATGATTGTTTCGAACGGTGATCGGGGACAACAAATTATCTGCGTGAGTGAATCGAACGGCATTACCGGTATTGATTTGCAGACGGGTAAACTCAACTGGCAAACTCCAAAACTTCCGATGCGAACGGTGGCCTCTCCTGTCGCATCAGACGGCATGATTTTCGCGATTTGTGGTGAAGGCGGAAGTGGTAAATATTTTGCCGCCGTGCAGACAGATCTCGCCGTGAGTGACGAATCGCGAATTGTGTTTGAACGGAAGTTGACACTTCCCTACGTGCCCTGCCCTGTGGTGTACAATGGTATGCTGTTTCTATGGGGCGACAAAGGAATTCTTGTGTGTCTGGAACTTCCAACCGGCAAGGAACTGTGGTCGCAGCGAATCGATGGTGGTTTCAGTGGTTCACCCATCTGCATCGAAGATCGGTTGTTCTGTATCGCCGAAAACGGCGACGTCGTTGTCATCAAGGCGGCTGATCATTTTGAAGAACTTGGACGCACTCCTCTGGGAGACGATTGCCATTCAACACCAGCGGTGGCAAACGGACATCTTTATCTGCGTACATTCCGGCATTTGATGGCGATCAAAGCCAAGCCAGATTCAATAGAATAGGCCAGGACTCAAACAGCAGATCATGAATCAGTTCCATTGGGTTTTCGTTCCATGTCGGCACCCATTGTTTCGATGTCACGCCAACGGTCCAAAGCAGGGTCTGGAAAGGTATGAATAGAAATCACAACAGAAGAGATCGAAACGATCGATGCGATCGCAAAGACCGGAGCCAATCTGACTCGTGACCTTCCATAGTCATGGACGCGACACTTCTCGACACGGACATGCTGTCCGAAGAGCTCAAGCGAAAGAACCCTCAAGTTCTTTCGCATGCCCGCAGATACCTTGCCGCCCACAGCCGATTGGCATTTTCAAACATGACGATCTATGAAATCGTCCGTGATTTGAAGTGATAAAAGAGCCACCAGTGATAAAAGAGCCACCCACCTTGACTTGCCGTGCCTGGAGTGCGGCACCTCAGTGCCGCCTTCACTTGCGGCTTAGCCGCCTTTAACTTCTCCGTTCATAAATCTACAGACGTTATCGACAGGTAACGCATTGCCACGCGGAGGCGGCTTCACCGAATTACAAATGCGGCATTTATGTGCCGCACTCCAAATTCGCCCATGATCGCAGTACCTTGAACTCCGGTTTTCGGTTCCTGCGACCCTTTGTCGCTCTCGAGGACCGCCTGATGCGAGCCCGCATACCAAGTTGTATGGGCAAGGCTGTCAGCGATGATTGGCCTCACTTGATTTAGTCATGCTCAGGAAGAGTTTGAAGAATATCGCGGACAACATGGATCTGCCTGCCCGCTACGAATACGCGATACCTTGGGTCATCGGCGTGAGCAAAAGTTGGTATGTCATTTCTAATCGGATCAACACAAAGATCACGTAATTTTGCCTCTAATGTCGTCGCATATGTTTCGTTTTTGAAGAATCCAACGCAGTGCCAGTTCGGCTGTTTCTTCATGTGTTCCAGGAAAAATTCACATGCGTCGGCCTCAGATGCCGTTGTATAGATTGGTGGAGAATCCGAGCCGCGTTCCCTGTAGAAGATGTTCCATTCCGTGCCCCACAGTTCGACACAAAACGCATCGATCTCAGGGCCAAAGCTGCGGCCTTGTATTACGAAACCATTGCATCCTTCTTGATGCAAACGACGCTCAAGTTCTTCGATATTCATGACTGTGGGCTAAAATGTAAGTAGGTGACAATTCGTCCCGGTAAAGCGTTTGCCACACAGACAACCGTGAACCGAAACACTACCACTGCCAGACGCATCTGGCAAGTCTCTCATCGTTCTATCGGCGGCATCAACATACGCTCGTGCAGTGGCTCCATCTGATCCAGTATTGTAATTACGTTCCGGTCACAAGAGCCATGCACTTGCAACTTCGCTTTTTCGGCCCTGTGCTGGGCAGTTGGAAAGTTGGCCTTGACCCAGAATTTGGGTTAAAAAAGCGATGGTGATTTCGGGCTTAATTTGTTTTGCAAATTCAGGCAAACAATTGGGTTGGGCGACGGTAACTCTCAAGGGATCC
>Ga0209390_10000758_pt1 | contig 64129 bp, 48 predicted proteins | sample BON01_FD_187212 | JGI IMG/M metagenome (GOLD analysis project Ga0209390, IMG submission 187212) | Freshwater microbial communities from Lake Bonney liftoff mats and glacier meltwater in Antarctica - BON-01 (SPAdes) (version 2) | ecosystem: Environmental > Aquatic > Freshwater > Ice > Glacier...
GCGCTCAGCCTGGTGCGGCGGAAGGTGATCGTAAGGACGCTGCGCAACGGGCGGGTGCAGGTGGTCTATCGGGGCAAACCCCTCAAGTGGCGGGCCCTGCCCGAAGGGGCGGCGAGGAAGCGGCCGCTGGTGAAGAAGGTTCGGAAGGAGAAAACTCAAACGGTGGCGAAGGCACCGGCAAAGGATCATCCGTGGCGGCGGGACGGAGTGGGAAAGGGGCGCAAGCACCGGAAGGGAATCCAGGCGCAGGGACGGGCAACGGCTGGCGTGGTGGAGCGAAGCGCAACCACGTTCGGTCACGCGGCTTGTTCGGCGAGTTCATAGGTGCGTGGCCGCAAAGCTTAGGGCCATGAAAAGAGCAACGCCCGGCAGCGGCATGAGCACAAATGCGAGCAGTGCCTGCCAAGGCTGTCCACGCCAGAATAGAGGAACCACACAAACCAGAGTAAATGCACCGATGACTGCACTCAGCATCGTATCGCGAAACTCTCGGTCGATGCTGCTACTTACTTTTCCAATGTCGTGCCCAATCCAAGCCTCCCCCATTGCTCTGTGCGTGATTTCTTCATGAGCGTGTCATGCCGCCGAACTATAAATGTAGCAGGAAAGTTTTCCCTGCTATTGGATATTGAGGGCCAAACAGGGAAATTGGCTTCCGTGATCTCTCTGTTCCGTCCATGGTCTGTTTATGCCACATGAGCCTGTGAAAAGTCAACGGCCAAGGCCAGTCAACCCAGCCTCGTTCGCGTAACCCTTGCGAATTCCAGGATGTAACATGGGTTGCCTGCGCCGGCTTGAAAGCGGGCTCCCGGACCAGCCCAATGAGACGATCCCTCCATTCATTATCAAGGAGCTGCATCGTGGGTCCAACCGGGTAAATCCAGATATCAGAAACAGCCAACCGGACTTGTCCTTCGATGTGGAGTGCGGCTCCAGACCGAAGCGACGACACCGCTTTCTTGCGGATGATGGGTTACGGAAGGTTCAAGCTGTCGCGAGCGGATCAAAGCGGCTTCGCGCTTCCGCCTCCCGCTGCCACCCAAATGTCGTCATGGAACGGCCGAACGCAGTTCAAAACTCCCTTCGGACTTCCCGCTCTCCCGCACGACCAGAAGTGCTCATCCATTGCTGCCAGTCATTGCGCCCGCAGGTTCGTTCGGAGCACTCACCCCACCTTGGAGGGCGCATGCAAGTCGGGCGGCGAGATACGTCGCTTAGAACAAGCTGCCGATGGCGAGACCGATGACACTGAGCGGGCCCTGGTCTTCGAGGCTGTCGGTGGCTTTCTCCACCTTCTGCAACGTCAGCTTCAGCGTGCTCAGGAAATCCTCCTCGTTGATCAGTTTTCCAATGGATCCCTGCCCCCGGTTCATTTTCTCCAGAATCTCCTTCAAGTTGACCATCGCGGTGGTGGACTCGCGGTAAAGCGCCTCGTCCTTCAGGAGTTTGCCCATCGTGCCGCGGCCCGCCTCGATCTCCCCCATCGTGTTCTTCGCCGATGCCATGATGTCCCCCATGTCGGTCAGCATTCCATCAATCTTGACCGATGACTGGCTGATGGCGCTGACCGCCGTGACGGCCTCGTCGTAGAGCGTGTCGTCCATCACCATTTTTCCGACCGAGCCCTTGCCCGCCGCGATTTGGCCGGACACGATCTGCATGTTGCCAAGAATCGCGCCGAGCTTTGGACTGTTGTCCCGCATGAAATCCGCCATCGGCCCGAGAACGTTCTGCAACGAATCGCCGCTGAAAGACTTGGTCATATCCTCCACCCCCTTGGCGACATTCTCCATCCGTGCCATCAGCACATTAAAGTCAGGCTGTTCGACGGTCTGCAAGGTGCCACCGATCGCTGGGTCGATCGGGATGCCGTCCGGAGTTCCAAAGTCGAGGTCCACGAAGTTCTGCCCCATCAGCCCGGCGAACTTCACCCGCGCCTTGGTCGTCGTCCGGAGCGTCCGCCCCTGATCAATCTTCATCGAGACCTCAACCACATCGTTGGTCAGGTCAATCTTGCTGACACTGCCGATACGCACGCCCGCCAACTTCACCGGATCGCCTGTTTTCAGATCCTGGATCCCGCGGAAGTACGCCGTGATCTGGTAGCCTTTGCGAAAGAAATTGGCGCCACCGATCGTCTCAATCAGCAGCACGGCCGCGCACATCGCGAGTGCGAAGAAGATGCCGAGCCGGGTTTCCAGTGAGTTCTTCATAGGGTTAATGATCAGAATTTTACTAATTTTCCAAAGGCCATACCGATGATGCTGAGCGGTCCCTGGTCTTCCAGACTGTCGGTGGCCTTTTCCACCTTCTGCAGGGTGAGGGTCAAAGTGCTCAGGAAATCCGCCTCGTTGATCAGGTTTCCGACCGTCCCCTTGCCGAGGTTCATTTTCTCCATGATCTCCCTCAAATTGGTCATGGCCGCCGTGGTCTCGTCATACAGGGCTTCATCCTGGAGCAGCATTCCCATGGTGCCTTTGCCCTCCTCGATCTCGCCCATCGTCGTTCTGGCGAAGGTCATGATATCGGCCATGTCGGTCAGCATACCGTCCACCTTGTCCATCGATTTGCTGATCGATGTCACGGCCCCGACGGCCTCGTCATAAAGGGCCTCGTCCATCACCATCCGGCCGACGCTTCCCCGGCCGACGGCGATCTGCTCCGAAACGACCTGCATGTCACCAAGAATGGCCCCAATCTTCGGGCTGTTGTCTCTCATGAAATCGGCCATCGGCCCGAGCACGCTGTTCAACGAATCGCCGCTGAAAGACTTGGTCATGTCCTCAACCCCTTTGGCAACATTCTCCATCCGTGCCATCAGCACATTAAAGTCAGGCTGTTCGACGGTCTGCAAGGTGCCACCGATCGCTGGGTCGATCGGGATGCCGTCCGGAGTTCCAAAGTCGAGGTCCACGAAGTTCTGCCCCATCAGCCCGGCGAACTTCACCCGCGCCTTGGTCGTCGTCCGGAGCGTCCGCCCCTGATCAATCTTCATCGAGACCTCAACCACATCGTTGGTCAGGTCAATCTTGCTGACACTGCCGATACGCACGCCCGCCAACTTCACCGGATCGCCTGTTTTCAGATCCTGGATCCCGCGGAAGTACGCCGTGATCTGGTAGCCTTTGCGAAAGAAATTGGCGCCACCGATCGTCTCAATCAGCAGCACGGCCGCGCACATCGCGAGTGCGAAGAAGATGCCGAGCCGGGTTTCCAGTGAGTTCTTCATAGGGTTAATGATTGGAGTTTTTGATCTGAAAATCAACCCCTAGAAAGCGCTGAATCAGGGGATGTTTGGAATTGCGGATTTCCTCGGGCGTGCCGATCTCCAGGATTTCTCCCTCGAACAGGATGGCCATGCGATCGGCGATGCCCAGTCCCATGTCGCGGTCATGGGTCACCACGACGGAGGTGGCACCGGTCGCCTCGTTCAGACGGACGATCTCCACGGCGATCGCGAGCGCGATCATGGGATCCAGCTCGCTGGTCGGTTCGTCGTAAAGAATCATGTGCGGCTCCATGACCAGCGCGCGCGCGATGGCCACGCGCTTGCGCATACCGCCGGAAAGTTCGCTGACCGGACGGTGCTCCTGCCCCGAGAGGCCGACGAGCTCCAGTTTTTTGATGACGATATCAACGATCTCCTCCTCCGGCATCAACCGGTGTTCGCGAAGGTACAGACCCACGTTGTCGCCGACGGTCAAAGAGTTCAGCAAGGCACCCGACTGAAACACCATCGCCATCCGGCATTCATCGCGCAGGGCTTCGTCCCTGATGCTGCGACCGCCGACCGATATCTCGCCGGCGTCCGGATGTTCCAGTCCGATCAGATGCCGGAGCAGCACGCTCTTGCCGCTGCCCGACGGCCCCATCAGCACAAACACCTCGCCGGGCTCCACCTCGAAATTAATACCCTTCAACACGGGCACCCCGGCGAAGCTCTTGTGCAGGCCGGTCACCCGAATGCCGAGCCCCACTGTCGTTGCTGCGGTTTCTCCGTTCATGATCATTTGTCCGCGAACATGAGCAGCCGGGTGAGGAAGTAATCCAGGATCAAAATCGTGACGATCGAGTTTACCACCGACTTGGTGACCGACCGGCCGATCCCGCGCGGGCCGCCGTGGGTATCAAATCCCTGCTGACAGCTGACAAGGCCAATGACGACCGCGAACCCAAAGCTCTTGACCATGCCATTCAACAGGTCCAGAAAGTCGACCATCTCGCTCAGATTGCCGAAGTAGGCGGTGAAGCTGATTGAAATATCACTGTTATACACCGAGACAATTCCGCCGCCCATCCATCCGACGAGTATGGAAAAAATCACCAAGGTCGGCAGCGCGATGCTGATCGCGATAATCCGCGGGAGCACGAGGTAATGAATCGGATTGATGTTCATGGTCCGCAACGCGTCGATCTCCTGATAAACGCGCATCGACCCTATTTCAGCGGTCATCGCCGAACCGATCCGGCCGGCGATCAGCACGGACATCATCACCGGCGCGAGTTCTTTGCACATGGCCAGACCGACCAGCCCGCCGACCGCGCTCGCCAGACCGCGCTCGACCAGCACCGGCCCGGTTTGAAGCGCGATCACCCCGCCGATGAACGCCGACAGGATGCACGCCATCAACAGGCTGGAGTTGCCGATCTCGAACAACTGGTCGAAGATCTTTCGCCGTTCCCGCATGGCCGCCGGCAACGCGCGGAGCGTCGCAAAGAACAGCAGGATGATTTCGCCAATGGTGTGAAACATAGTTCGGCGCGACAGTTATGGCGTGGTTTGCCCGGCTTCCTCAAGCGCTGGTTTGGCTTCTTCGCTTTTTCCCCACTTGATCCGGGGCAGGTAGAACAGCCTCAAGGATTTCCCATCGGCGCTGGATTCGTGCTGGAACAGGCCCATCAGAAACGAGGTCTTCTTCGTTTCAGGAGTTTTTTCGCGGCGGTACAGGTTCCAAAGAAGGCTGTCACTGCGTTGCCCGGTGTTGGCATTCTTCTCCGTCCGCCAGAGCGCCCACAGCGGGGAAATTGTCCGCCGTAAGGTGCTGTCGGTGGGCAGAAGCGGTTCGAGCAGGGCCAGGATCTGCAGAGATTCCGTGCCGTCCATCTGCTTGTTGTAAGTGAAGAGGGGGAGCTGGTTGCGGCGTTGATATTCCTTGCCGGTCTCGGTGTTTCGCTCGTCCACGTGATCGTACAGGAAATAGGCGATCCGCCACCGCAGCTGGTGCAGGTTCCCCGAGTTTATCTCTTTGGACCGGTACAGCGGTGCCAGCACGAACCGGGTCTTAATCGTGTCGTTGCTGGCCTGGCCGTAGATCGGCCAGAAGCGGGCCGAGTTCTTGCCGGGTCCGCGCGCGAACACGATGATCGGATACGGCACGCCCCATTCCCGGTAATCGTGCTCGCGGTCCTCGGTGTAGGGAAAGAACGGCCAGAGCACCGTCGTGACATCACGGTGGGCGGACCGGCGAAAATAATAGAAGGGGAGAAACGTGCTTTCCTGGTCTTCCTCCGGCGTCCCGATGCCAAGGTGTTTGTCCATGAAAATGGGAAACAGGAAAAACGACTTGTGATGTGGTGCCACCTGCCGGACTTCGCCGAGCACGTTCGTCACTTCGGTAACGCCCTTGTATTCCTCGCCGACCAGCGGCCAGAGCTGCCAGCCGCTCAGATTGTCACCGGTCCGAATGTGGAAGAACGGCAGCGGCATGTTCTTCGTGACCACGTCCTTCTTCCGGGTTTCGACGTAGAGCGGGGCCATTACCCAATTGATCTCATCGCGAAACATCCGGCTGTGAACCTTCCCATAAAAAGGAAAGACCGACGTGTAGTCGCGCTCCGGGTTCGAGGAACGGTTCTGAAAATAAATTGGGAACAGGGTGAAGCGCCGGTCATTCTCCTCGTTCAAGGTGCGGCCGCCGGTGAAATTGAAGAACTGAAAAAACGCGAACCGGTATTCCGGCCCCATCCGATCAACCTCGGCGAGCTTCCAGACGATGTCGATCGAGAGCCGGTCCGCCGCCGCATCGTAGTGGCGCGTGTAAAACGGAGTGATGGCCCACTCGTCGTAGTTGATGCCGACCTCCCGATGATAAAACGGCCCCATCGCCTCCACGCGGTAGCCCTCCCCCAGCGTCAACCCGACCTTGCTGTAAAACGGACCGACATTGACTTCGTCCGCTTCGGTCTCCGTGACCGGGCACGCCAAAAAAGTCCCGGCAATCAGCAGCAGGAACAACCGGTAACGTAATGGAAAAATCGGATTTATAACTAGAGCGCGGGAGTTTAGAGAGGAAGACGTGCCGGTCAAGGCCGACTTGCATCCGGTGAATCGTTAAAGCTCTCCGTCAAAACAACCTTAACTATATCGTTAACTTGCTTGATTCAACTTCATTTGCCGGTCGTTTTGACATCAGAGTTGACTTTCTTTACGATATTCATACTCTCCCACCCGCTTATGAGGTTTTTACCTCGGTTCCTCCCTGCCCAGTGATGTCTGCATTGTCGTCGCTGGGCTTTTTCTATTTCAAACAGGCTTTTTCAGCATCAACAGCGCGGGCATCACCGTTAACGCCGCGAGCATGCAGCACGCGACTCCGATCGACATTACCAGCCCGAGACTTTGAATCCCCTGATGATTTCCAAGCGCAAGACTCACGAATCCGGCAATCGTCGTCAGCCCTGAAATCACGACCGCTTTTCCGGTGCTCTTCGTCAGCAAACTCGGCGTCCCCTCCTCCACGTAACGGTTCAATATGTGAATGCCGTTGGTCACACCTATCCCGACGACCAGCGGGAGCACCATGATATTGGCGGGATTCACGGGCAGGTAAAGCAGGTGCATGATGCCGGCCGTCCAGATCGTTCCGATCACCACCGGCACCAGCGAAAGCAGAACCATTCCGACTTTTCGGAAGTGAATGCCAACGAGCACAATGATCGCCGCCAATGCGTACAGTGCCGCTTCGATGTAACTGCGCACCAGCAGTGACGTGTACTCGTACTGCTCGACCGGGGTGCCCGTCACCCGTTCGCTGACCGTTCGCAGTTCGGTGACGAATTCCTCCTGGTTGTCCCGGTTCCAGATGTTCTTTTTCGGGTAGATTTGAAGCAGATATTTTCCAGTGACGCCAAGGAACCGGTCCCGCAATGAGCCCGGGAGATCGTTCACCCGCAGCGGTCCGGACGCGTCCTGATCCCGGATAGCCGCGAACGTCTCCCGGATGTCGCTGAAGAGACGATCCTGAAACAGACCCAGCTTCCTGCCCGGCTGCCGGGTCGTGTCGTCAAACATCCGTTTCGTCAGGTCGAACGTGGAACTGCGCACAGCCAACAATTGTTTGCGCAGCGTCGGGTCTTCGTCTCCCACGGCGTCCGCCGCCGATCCCATGTAGCCACCGAGCGAATACAGAACGCTGCTCAACAAACTGATGTCCACTGGCGATGCGTCCGATGGGACGAATCTTACGTGGCTCACCACGGCCTGCACCTCCTTCACGAGCTCCAGTTTTACCGATTGATCTTCGGTCAGATAGCGGCCCATGTTGTCGATCCCGCCGAAGTTCACGGTGGCAACCGATGGCAGGTCTTTAAATTTTTTCTCCATGGCCAGCGCTTCGGCCATGCTGTCCGTTTGCACTGCAGCGTAGATGACGGACCTCGAATTCGAATCGATCAATTTACGGGACAGCGCGACGGCGGGCAGGTCCTTGCTCTGCAAATTCAGCAGGTTGTAGTCGAAAACCACTTTTGAACCCTGCCACGCGGCCAGCGCGGTGATCACCGTTCCCAGGCCGATCATCAATCCCGGCCGCCCCAAACAGAATTTCTCGACCCGGTTGGTCAGGCCCGGCTTCACGTGCCGAAAATGATCCAGGCGGTTTTGTCTGCCCCGGAGCAGCAACGCGGGCAGCAACGTCATCATTGGAATCAAACAGACCAGCATGCCGCCGCCGCAGATGATGCCCATCTCGCGGATGCCCTTGAACTCCGTCACGCCCATCGCAAAAAATGCACCTGCCGTGGTGAACGCCCCGGAAAAAATGCCCTGCCCGGTCTGCACGATCGCGATGTGCATCGCCGCCTTTTCCTCCGCGCCCTCCCGCAGCTCCTCTTCGTAGCGCGTGATCACGTGAACCCCGAAATCAATCGCCAGCCCCACGAGAATTGGCACGAACGTGATGGTCAGAATGTTCAGGTGGCCGACCGTCAACGTGGTGAAACCCATCGTGAAGCCCAGCCCGATCAAGAGGCAGAACACCGCCTTGATCGGTCGTCCGGTTTCCCGGTACCCAAAAACAAAGATCAATCCGCACAACGCGACCGCGACGAACGACGCCTTCGTCGAGTCTTTCTGCGACTGCATCATTTCATCGAACTCAAGAATCTTTTCGCCGGTGGCCGCGACGTTCATGCCGGGCACTTCCAGCTTGGTCTGGGCAACCAGCTCGCGAAGGCGGATGACCGATTCCCGCGCGACGGCCGCACTTCTGGGGCGCGCGGTGACCAGATAAAGCCGGCCGTCTGAAAAGGTGATGTACATCTGCTCGGCCTCGCCGCCTCCGCCGAACAACGCCGCCAGTCCCGGTGACGGCGGCACGCCCGGCCGCCCGAGACTGTCGGTCGCCTGGTCCACAATCGTCTCGATCGCCGGCAACGCGCCGAGCAGACTTTGATTTTGCGCTTCAGTTTTTCTCTGGGCCGTCCGGATCTGCCGGTTCACCTGGTTGAAGAACGAAACCAAATTGGAAGCCTGGGTGAAATTTTCAATGAACGGCTCGTAATCCTCCAACCGCGTCTTGAGCGCCCGCAGCTCTTCCTCCGGCAGGAACAGCAGCGCCTTGTCTCCGAGCAATTTCAAATCACCTTTGTAGAAAACGTCGGTAAACAGGTTGGTTTCCACCTCCAGTTTTGCTCCCAGCCGTTCCACGAACTGGCGGTTTCGTTCCTTGCTTTCGCTTTCCGCGACGATGACCAGCTCGGTCTGCAACGGAAACTCTTCAAGGTATTCCATGTAGGCCCGGTGCCCCTCGTCGTCCGCGCTGATCAGGTCGTTCCGGTCCATCTTGAACTCAAGAAAGTTGACCGTGTAAACGACGGCGAGCACGAACGCGATCAACTGCGGAAAAATCCACCAGCCGGGATGCGCGCACACCGAGTCCGCCAGCCGGGTCAGCAGGCGGACGGGGATCGATGGGCGTTGGTTGTTCATGGGAAACCGTGTCCGGCGTTGTGTAAAATGAACTTGTTGGACACGGTCACCAACGGGGCGTTCAGTTGTCAGGAATCGTCGGGCAATTCCGCGTTGTGATGCAACGACCGGACGTCGTCATGGTCTTCCAGCAACTCGATCAGCCGGTGCAGCATTTTCGTCGATTCCTCGTCGGGCATCGGCGTCCGGATCAACGGCAGATGCGTCACTTCGGCGACCTCGCACGGAATGTTCTTCTCTTCAATCTTCGCGTGAACCGCTTCAAAGTGAGCCGGGTCGGCCAGGATTTCGTAGCCGTGTTCGTCCGCGATAAAATCCTCCGCGCCAGCCTCAATCGCCAGCCCCATCAATTCCTCTTCGTTCGCGTTTTCGCGGGCAATAATGACCTGTCCCTTGCGCTGAAACAGCCGCGTCACCGCGCCGGTTGTGGCAATGTTCGCCCCGTTTTTCCCGGCGATCTGGCGCATGTCAGCCGCCGTACGGTTGCGGTTGTCGGTGCTGATTTCTGCGAAAATCGCGACCCCGCCCGGCCCGAAGAGCTCGTAAGTGAGCTCGTCAAACACCACGCCGTCACCGCCGCCGGTTGCCTTGGCAATCGCGCGTTCGAGATTGTCCGCCGGCATGTTCGCCGCCTTGCACTTGACGATAACCATGCGGAGGCGGGCATTGAGATCGGGATCGCCGCCCCCTTCCTTCGCGGCGATGAACAGCTCGCGGGCGAGTTTGGAAAATATTTTCCCGCGCTTGACGTCGGCGGCGCCTTTCGCCCGCTTGATCTGGGACCATTTATTATGCCCGGCCATATTGCATCAACTTCAGTCAGACAGTGACGCGCCTGATTCCAGCACAACCCCGCCCCGCGCCGCAACGTTTTGTCCACGGCAATGTTCGCGCCGGGATGCGCCGCGCGAACCGACGCGAAACAACGCTGCCGGAGTGTCTCCCGGCCGAAAATCTCTTCGACAACGGGAAGTCGTATGAAGAACTGCGTCGACGAGGGATTCAGAATCCCATTCGCGCGGAAGGCCATGGCACCTTTCTGTTGACCGAGCGAAAGAAGGGGGCCAACACGCGGAAGAGCAAACTCGCACGCGGTTTAAACACATCGTTGGGTTTCAAGCCTCCCGGAAAAACTACGGAAGGGGCGCCCTTCGGCTCGAGTAAGATCGAACCGGGAGGGTTGGGTGTTTGGTGCGAGCCGGATTTCCGCTGCCCCGGCCGAGTCGCTGTTTGCTTTTTCACCAACCGTCCGGAAATGCACAGTCTCCGCAGATGACTGGGCGCTCCGGATTTGAGACGCTTCGACCGCGCTGCTCGTTAGAAATCGTCCTCGTTCAACGAGCGCTGGTATCGATGCTTCTTGCCGAGTTCCAGACAGGCGTTGAGCGGGATCATTCCCCCGGTGCAGGTCGGATCGGCGAGACTGGCGGCGGCGGTGCAGACGCCGAGTTCGAGGCATCTGGTGAGATCCCAGTTCTCGTGAAGTCCGAACAGCACTCCGGCGCAGAAGGCATCCCCCGCACCAGCGGTTCCCTGGATGAATTTCTTGGGAAGCTTGACGGCGGACTGCCAGACGTCCTCGCCCTTGCGGGTCCGGGCAAACGCGCCTTCGGGAAAATGAATCACGATGAGCTCGCTGTTTCCCTGTTGAAGCAGCGCCCCGGCAGCGTGCCGAAGACTGACGGTGTCCAGTTTGCCGTCGGGTTGGCGGATCTTGAATCCGGCGGTCTTGCCCGCTTCGATCTCATTGAGAATGCAATAGTCCGTGTGTTTCAACGCCGGCACCACCACGGCAGCGAAGCGCTCGCTGTCCTCGCTGACGACATCCACGCTGGTTTTGAGCCCGGCAGCCTGTGCTTCGGCGAGCAGGCGCGCGGCCTTGGTTCCGTATTTCGCGTCCTTGGCATCCAGTGCGTCGAGCAGGAGGAGGTAGCCCAAATGAAAGATCTTCGCCTTCGACTTGTTGAAATCCAGTCCGTCTCCCGCCCATTGCGCGTTCGCGCCGCGCATGTGAAAGAACGTCCGGTGGCCGCCTTTTTCCTCTGTCATCACGTCGGTGTAGGAGGTCGGGGCGCTGATCGCCTTGAGGGACTTGGAATCGATCTTGTGCTTCTTGCAGTCGTCGAGGATTGATTGGCCGAGCGCGTCTTTTCCAACGAGGCCGGCTCCGGCCAGTGGGAAGTCCGCGCCCATTTTGGCGAGGTTCACCAGCACGTTGTACGGCGCGCCGCCGGTCCCGACAAATTGACTGCGAATGTTGGCCAGCGACTCGCGCTGCGGGTAGGTATCGATCAGTTTCACCTGATCGATGATCCAGTTGCCACCGCCGAGGATGCCGTCGTGGGCTGCTTTGGATTTGGCTTTCATAGGCTGTAAAAGACGGTCTGAAGAAGGACCTGCCATTCAGGGAATGAAAAGACGCACCAGACTCGGCCCGAAGATTATCTTTTCTAAAATCACGGTTCCAGCTAATTATCGCGCGTGACCGAACCCACCAGTAGAGGAGAGTTGGTGCTCCGCGGCATCCCCGTTGCTCCGGGTGTGGCGCGAGCGAAGATTCTTGTGATCGGTCAGCCCAAGGGCGGCACCATCCCTCGCACGGAGATCACCGAAGACGAGATACCGGTCAATCTGGAACGTCTCCAGAACGCGCTCATCGCCACCCGCCAAGAGGTGCTGAAGATCCAGAAGAAGGTCGCGGAAATGGTGGGGGCCAAGGACGCCAGCATCTTTGAGGCGCATCTGATGGTGCTCGAAGATCAGACGCTGATCGATGAAGTCACCCGGCTGATGGAAGGCGAGCGGGTCAACGTTGAATTCGCGTTCAACCAGGTGGCCAGCAAGTTCGTCAGCGAACTCGGCAAGATCGACGACGAGTACCTGCGTGAACGTGCGGCGGACATGCGAGACGTCACGGCCCGCGTGATGAACCACCTCCTCGGCACCGGCGAATCAACCGACTTGTCGGACCTCAAGGAGCCGTGCATCCTCGTCAGCCACGATCTGGCCCCCTCCACAACGGCCACATTGGACCGGAAAAAGGTACTGGGATTCGCCACCGACATCGGGAGCAAGACCTCCCACACCGCCATCATGGCGCGGGCGATGAAGATCCCCGCCGTGGTCGGGCTGCGGAACGCCACCTCGCAGCTGAGCAGCGGTCAGCTGGCGTTGGTCGACGGGTACAACGGAATGCTCATCGTCAATCCGACCAACCAGACGCTTTACAATTACGGTCAGATCATCCGCCTGAAGTCCGATCTAGACGACCGACTCGCCAAGGTCAGGGACAAGGCGGCAGAGACCACGGACGGGCATCGGATCATGCTCTCGGCCAACATGGCGCAGGTCGAGGACATCGAGGCCGTCATCTCCAGCGGCGCCGAGGGGGTGGGATTGTTCCGATCGGAGTTCCTCTATCTCAACCGTGACAACGTCCCGGATGAAGAGGAGCAGTTCGAAATCTACAAGCGCACGGCAATCGAACTGCGGCCGCACCCGGTCGTCATTCGGACCCTCGACGTCGGCGGAGACAAATTGCCTACGCACACGAACTCTCATCCCGAGTGGAATTCGTTCATGGGTCTGCGCGCGATCCGGATCTGCCTCGATCAGCCGGAGATTTTCCGTCCGCAAATCCGCGCCATCCTGAGGGCCAGCGCCTTCGGCAACATCAAGATGATGTACCCCATGATCTCGGGTAACGGCGAGCTGCAGCAGGCCCGCAAAGTGGTGGAGCAGTGCAAGGCCGAGCTTCGCCAGGAACACATCGCCTTCAATGAAAACATCGACATCGGCGCGATGGTCGAAGTGCCGTCAGCTGCGTTGACGGCGGACAGCATCAGCCGCCAGGTGAAATTTCTGAGCATCGGCACCAACGACCTCATTCAGTACACGATGGCGGTGGACCGGATGAATGAACGGGTCGCCCATCTTTACGAACCGACTCATCCGGCCGTGATCCGGCTGATCAAGATGACCGTGGATTCCGCGCACAAGAACGGCATCTGGGCCGGCGTGTGCGGGGAGATGGCCGGCGATCCCGAACTCGTGCCGCTGCTGCTGGGATTGCAGATCGATGAGATAAGTGTTGCCCCTCCGTTGGTTTCACAAATTAAATACCTCGTCCGGCGCCTGTCGATGCAGAAGGCCACGGAGTTCGCCGAGTTCGCGCTGACCTGTGATTCGTCGGAAGAGATCCTGATCGGGTCACGCGAGCTCGCCCGCCGGGCGGCCCCGGCGCTCTTTGAGCAGGCGGCTGTCAATTGAACCACGACTTGAAATGAGAATTGTTATTCTTGCAGCCGGTTACGCCACGCGGCTGCATCCCATGACCCTGACCCGGCCGAAGCCGCTCCTGACGGTCGCCGGCAAACCGATGGTCGACTACGTGCTCGATCACCTCGCCCCTTTCGACAACATCTCGCACGTCTACGTCGTCACCAACGACAAGTTCGCCGGACATTTCCAGAACTGGGCCGACCGCTATCAGGAAAGCAAGCCGGACCTTCATTTCAAGATCGTCAACGACGGCTCCACCGAAGACGCGAATAAGCTCGGGGCCATCGGGGATCTGCTCCTCGTCCTCGAGCAGGAACACATCGACGACGACATCCTGGTGGTGGCCGGGGACAACCTGTTCAACAAACCGCTCGGCGAGTTTGTCAAATTCTGCCTGGAAAAAAACGCCCCGGTGCTCGGCGTGCATGATGTGCAGACGGTGGAACAGGCCCGGAAATACGGCGTGGTCGGGCTCGACAAGACCGGCCGGATCACGAAGTTCGAGGAGAAACCCGAGAACCCGCCCAGCACCCTGATCGGGATCGCCCTCTACTACTATCCGAAGGCGGTGCTTCCGTTGATCCATCAGTACATGGCCGAGGGAAACAATCCCGACCAGCCCGGCCGGCTCGTCCAGTGGATCTATCCCAGAACGCCGTTCTATGCCTGGACCGTGCCCGGCATCTGGTACGACATCGGTTCCAAGGAAACGCTCGACGAAGCCAACCGGATCTTCGGTCAGAAGCGTTGATGCCGTATGCGGAAAGCGGACGACCGCATTCCGAAGTCCTGTGCGGATCGGTATTCGCCGGTTGAAGAACTTACCCCGACGGCAGCAGCGAAAGCGGCTGAGAAAAATTAAACAAAACCTTCAGGCGGCTGCGTCCTCCAATCACACATGCCGGATGAATTGGAACGCCTGTACGACGCACACGCAAATGCGTTGTACGGATTCCTGCTCACTCTTACGCGTGCTGATTCCGAATCTCGCGATCTGTTGCAGGAGGTCTTCATCAGGCTGGCCAGGAAACCCGATCTGCTCTCGCACGCGCTCGACGAACGGGCCTTCCTGATTCGCATGGCCCACAATCTGGCGTTGGATTCGTTTCGTCGACGGGATTCCCGGGATCGTCGGCACGATCAACTTGCCGCCGCGTCATTCGGACTGTTCGCGCGCACAGATGATCCGGATGAAACGGAGTTTCGCCGACAACTTGCCGGGGCTCTCGGTGAACTTCCCCCTGAACAACGGTCGGTCGTGCATTTGAAACTCTGGGGCGAACTGACCTTTGAGCAGATTGCCACGACCCTCGACATCCCCCTCAACACCGCCGCCAGCCGGTATCGCTATGGATTAGACAAACTCCGTGGCCGGCTGCGTCCCCTCTATGACGAGATCAAGCATGGACAAGTTTGAACAACATCTCCAACGCCAGCCGCTGAACGGCCCTCCAGCCGATTGGCGAACAGACATCCTGGAGGTGGCGCGGCAAAGTAGGACAGGCATCCTGCCTGTCACCGAACGGATCGCAGAGAACGAGCTTGCCCAGGAATTGAATGCGACAGTTGCGGTCGAGAACGAAGGCCCAACCCGCGAAGGAAGATCAGGCGATCAGACTTTGAAGCCGGGTTGGTTGCACCGGGTGACAGGCAGGATGCCTGTCCTACGTGATCTGCTCTGGCCGCATCCGGGTGCTTGGGCGAGTCTGGCGGCGATCTGGTTGTTTCTGTTCGTGATGCAGCACCAGATGAATGTCGAGATTCAGGAAGAGATTACGTTGGCGGGAATCCAGCCGCCCGTCACCGACGTCATGGTCGCGATGGAACAACACCAAATCGCCATCGAACAACTTCTCGCAATGAACAATTTCGAACCGCCGGTCATTGATCGTCCGAGACGGATGATCGTCTCACCAACCAACTTGCCACCCCTGATGATCCTCAAATCATAAACCTAAATCCGGAGATGATGACCACGGAATGCACAGAAAACACGGATCAGGAACGGATTGGAACTGCGGAGCGGTTCACCCTTCGGGTGTTCCATCCGGTTCCCGCAAGTTGCTGTTCATCTGTGTTAATCTGCGTCATCTGCGGTTTTCAGTTTCCCCTTTAGGATAAATCATGACGAATTCAACCGAGACGAACACAAAGAAACCCAGGCCCAAATGGCGCTGGCTCAAGCTCGGTGTATTCGCGGTCGTGGTGTTTATCACCTTGCTGGCGGCTGTCGTTGTATTTGAGAATTGGCGGGGCCGTCGTGCGTGGGCGAACTATCGTGCTGAACTGGAAGCAAAAGGCGAAGTGCTCGACTGGCGAAAACTCGTTCCCCAGAACATTCCCGACGAACAGAATTTTGCGAAGACGCCGCTGCTTGCGCCCCTCACAGAATTTCAACTCGATCCCGCGACCGGCCAAGTTGTGTACAGCGATCCGGATGCGCGGAAACGGATCGATGATATTTTTGAAGGGATTCAAAAAGTGCGCGGTCTTGGCTATTGGCGCAAAGTGGAAATGACGGACTGGCCGGCAGTTCAAAGTGAGTTACGGTCTCAGACCAATTCAGAAGTGGCTGAGTTTCAGGCCTTGATGATCCGCAAACCCGGGCGCCCGGTTGACGATCTTCAGTTCCTTTTCTCGTTCAGCAAAGATGAAATGAACGAGATTGCCGCTGCGGCAAACCGTTCATATTCGAGTTTTGGAAGCCGCGCCGATAAAGATTCCAGTGTGCTGCTTTCACAATTGGGAGTCGTCAAGACGCTCGCCTTTGCATTCGTTGTCAGAGCGCGGGTGGAGTTGCTGGCTGGTGACACGGATGCGGCGCTTGCTGACTGGCAAACCGCCACGTCCTTAGGTGAAGCGTTGGATGGGGATCCGCTCTTGATCAGTTTGCTGGTCACGATTGCGGTTACTGAGGGGCCGCTGCAAATCGTGTGGGACGGTCTCGCGCAACATCAATGGAGCGACGCGCAGTTGTTAGAGATTCAAACCACACTTGAAAAACGAAACCTGGTGGGAGACGCGGCGCGAGCTCTGCGCGGCGAGCGAGCTTTCAGCGTTCGCCTGATGGACCAGACGCTGTTCCCCGGCGGACCGCCCGCAACAAATCCACCTGGTTGGATTCAAAAATTTCTGCTGCCGAGCATCATTTCGCAGAACAAAATTTCGATGAGCCGGATTTATGATGAGCACGCCCTTCCGTTGTTGGATGTGGGCGGAAATCGGGTGCGAGTTGCCGGAATTGATTCTAGTGAGCAAGAACTGCTCGCTGCGTTGAATGGATTTGCTCCCTACAATCTGCTTGCCAGAGGGCTTGTTCCGGCAGTGACCAAGACCTTGGGCAAGGTGGCCAACGTTCAAAATTCCATCAACATGGCGATGGTCGCTTGCGCTCTCGAACGGCACTGGTTGGCGGAAGGAAGTTATCCCTTGGAATTGAACGCGCTGGTTCCCAAATATCTCGATTCGATCCCGCTTGATCTGGATGAGCAACCGCTCCGCTACAGATTGGAACCGGACGGATCATTCATCCTCTACTCAGTTGGCATCGACCTGAAAGACGACCAAGGTCGCATTGGAAAAGAGGACGGCACGTTCACTCACGAAGAAGGCGACTGGGTCTGGAAATATCCGGACGTTCAGAAGCAGGAGTAGGTGGGGCGAGTTCTCCGAACGAGCCTTGAGCGCACGAAGATGTTTCGACTGTCCGGGCGAGGTGGTTCGTAATGGAATGCTTCGGATGCGTGGCCATTCAGACTGTGGTTGCACAATGATTCAGATGACGCCACCAGACTTCTCAGTCTCGTTCGAAGAACTCGACCCACCTAGGCAACCGCGTTGGCGTGACCCAATGGTGGGGAGAGCTCTCCGAGCGAACCTTGAGCGCACGAAGATGTTTCGACTGTCCGGGCGAGGTGGTTCGTAATGGAATGCTTCGGATGCGTGGCCATTCAGACTGCGGTTGCACAATGATTCAGATGACGCAACCAGACTTCTCAGTCTCGTTCGGAGAACTCGACCCACCTGCGGACCTGCTCTCGAGCAGCCATCGAAACAATCTGCGCTTTCCCGTGAACCTTTTCTCGTCGGCTGCATTCTTCTTGGTGTAAATGCCGTTGTTGGATCGAGACGAACATCTGCCGGTTGCTGAAGCCCGCGCCGGACAACCGGTCGCCTGGGACGCGCTGTTCCGTCGCTACCAACTCCCGCTCTACGCCTACGTCCAGTCACTGACGCGCCATGAACAAACCAGCCTCGACATCGTTCAGGAGACCTTCATCAAGGCCGTCCGCCACATCAATACGCTGCGCGACGATGCCCGGTTCGGTTCGTGGATGTTCCGGATCGCCCATCAACAATGTCAGCAACACTGGCGCAAATCGCGACCCGTGGAATCGATTGAAGAATCTCCCCGTGATGAACCAGTCGACAATGGTAACAGTCCGTTGGATGAACTGCTGTCCGCCGAACAGGAGGAATTGTTTCTCGCCGCTATCGACGCGCTTCCCGAAGAGCATCGTTCCGTTGTCCTGCTTCATTGCCTCGAAGGATTTTCGCTGGTCCAGATCGTGGATATCACCGACGTCCCGCTCGGCACCGTCAAATCGCGATTGTTCAACGCGCGCAAAAAACTTCGCGCTCAACTCTCATCCGAATTCCCATCATGAAATCGCCCCGTGACATCTTGCTTGAACAGCACCGCGCACAATCACCCGTGTTGGATGAAATCCGCCGGCAGGTGATCGCGCAAGAACTGCCGGATAGCCATCCTTCTGTCCTCTCCAGTTTTCGCTCGTGGCTGACGTTCAACCGTGCGGCGTGGGGTTCCCTCGCCGGCGTGTGGGTCGTGATCATCGCCTTGAACATCTCGGCGAACATGGGCGACGGTTCAGAGGCGGTCGTACGTTCGCAGGCGGATGCCCGGGAGGTGCTGGAGGGGGTCAGGGAATATCAGGTCCGACTGGCGTTGCTGTTGTTTGATCAGGAATCGGTTGAAGAACAAAACCAGATTGCCGAGCCAAAAAATCCCGGACCCCGAAGCGAAGCGCCGCGCCCGCGCCGAAACGCCCAAATTCAATCGACCACTTTATACGCATGAACAACGACACATCCAACGCAACCGGTTTCCAAAAACACTTCCCTTTTTTCCATCGAATAGTCACGGGGCTGTTTTCGCGACATCTCTTGAAAACGGCCGGATTGGCGATCCTTGGTCTGGTTACGTTGGTCGCGCTTTTTTACGCAATTGAAAACTGGCGGGGCGCCCGTGCTTGGAAACAGGTGAAAGCCGAACTGAAGGCCAAGGGCGAACCGGTCACGTTCGCGGAGCTTGTTCCTCCGATGCCGCCCGATGACGAGAACTTTGCGATGACACCGTTTTTCAAAGGAATGTTCGACAAGTCGATTGATCCGAAATCGGGGGAACCCGTTTGGCGGGTGCGTCAGCGGGAGAGCGCCGTGCCGAGGTGGTACGAGCGGGTCAAAGACCGGAGCAACTGGCGCGTGTCCCAAAAATTCGTGTTCGACCGCGCCCTGTTTCCGACGAACCTGACGGAGGTCGAAGGGATCAATCTGGAAACGAATTCCATGATGAGCGTCGTCCGGCAACTGCTTGACGCCGCGCAACCGACCATGGAGGTGATCGAAGCCGCCGTGCTCAAGCCCGAGTCCCAGTTCCCGATTCACTACGAGGACAACGCAAGCGCGATCCTTCCGCATCTGTCGAAACTTAAGGGGCTCAGTCAGCTGTTTTCGGTGCGTGCGTCGCTGAACCTTGAAGCCCACGATGCCGCCGCGGCGCTCAGGGACGTGGAAACAACGCTGCGCCTGTCCGAAGCACTCAAAGACGAACCGATCCTGATCTCCGGCCTCGTGCACGTCGCCATCTTGAATCTGGCATTGCAACCCATCTGGCAGGGGCTTGCAGATGGGCAGTGGAGTGAACTACAGTTGATAGAATTGCAGCGTCTGCTCGGACGGTTCGATGTTCTCCAGACACAGCAATCTGGGATTCGCGGCGAACGCATTTTGGGATTCGACATTGTCGATATGGTTGAAAGAAACCGAAGCGTGGGATTACTCGATCAAATCAGCCCTAACTCTGCTGATCTTTTTGGAGCCGCGACACTTGCGTTCCTTTTCCCAAAAGGATGGCTCGATGCGAACAAGGTGGTCATGGCCAGGCTTCATCAGGACTATTCATTGTCGGCAGTCGATCCCCAGGGGCAGCGGTATTACCCCGAAAAAGTTACCGAATACCACGTCGCCATCGAGCGCGATGTGCTTCCCTTCTCCACCATGTATCTGGCGAAACTACTTCTTCCGGCGGTTGGAAATGCCGCCGTTAAATTCGTCCTCGCACAAACCGACATCGATCTCGCCAGTACGGCCTGCACGCTGGAACGCGACAAACTGAAAACGGGTCACTACCCGGAGACTTTGGCGGCGCTGGTGCCCGATTATCTCAATGCCGTTCCTCACGATGTCATGGATGGACAGCCGCTTCGGTACCGACCGGAAGGCGACAGATTTGTTCTGTATTCCATCGGCGCCAACCAGATCGACGACGGTGGCCGTCCGGGCTTCACCGAAGACAGCAAAGGCCGGCACTGGCGTCGAGACGAAGGCGACTGGGTCTGGAAATATCCGGATACGGTGAAGCCGTGACGCGTCCGCGCTCGGAGACGACGGATCGCTCAGGGGCGGTGCGCTGGTTATTTGATCACGAACCGGGCTTCTCCAAGCACGTCCAATTTCGGTTCGATCCCCAGCCCCGGCGCCGTTGACGCCTTCATAAGACCGTTCTCCCGCTTCGGTGCGCCGTCGGCGATCGACTTGGTGACGTAGCTGTTGAAATCGGTGGAGGTGAACCGGAACGCTTCGGGTGTGCTGTGCGCGACGTGGGCGATGGCGGCGGTGATGATGTCGCCACCCCAGGTGTCTTCGAGCGTCATCGCGATTCCTTGTGACACGCAAAAGTCTTTCGCGAGCTTCGTCTTGGTGATGCCTCCGAGTTTGCTGATCTTGAGGTTCACGACATCGCACGCCAAATCCGCTTTCGCCCGGACGAGCGTGTCGATACTGTCGATCACTTCATCAAGCACGAACGGATGATCCGTGTTGCGACGAACGGCGAGGCATTCCTCGTAACTTGCGCACGGTTGCTCGATGTAAACATCCACATCACGAACGCCTCGAACAACGCGCATGGCTTCGTGCTGCGTCCAGCCGGTGTTGGCGTCGGCAACGAGTTTGTCGGTGGGTTCGAGGATCTCCCGGGCGGCGTGAATGCGGGCGATATCTTCATCTGGATTGCCGCCAACTTTCAGTTGGAAACGCCGGTAACCCTGTCGTCGATACTCGGCGACGTTCTCCGCCATTTCCTTCGGCGGCAATTGCGAGATCGCGCGATAGAGTTGAACGGCTTCGCCAAACCGGCCGCCGAGCAACACGCAAACAGGTTGCCCGGTTTGCTTGCCGAGAATATCCCAGCACGCCATGTCGATGGCGGACTTCACGTAGGGGTGCCCCTTGAGGCAGGTGTCCATCATGAGATTGAGACGACCGAGTTCGAGCGGGTTTTCGCCGATCAAATTCGGACCCAGCTCCGCGATACCGGTGCGAGCGCCCGCCGCATAGCTCGGCAGATAAACCGGTCCCAGCGGACAAACCTCGCCCCAGCCGGTGATGCCTTCATCAGTTTCGATCTGCACGACGGTGCTGTCGAACACATCGACGGACTTGCCGCCGGACCATTTGTAACTGCTCTCGTGCAAAGGCAGGTCTACTTGATAAACAGAGATGCGGGTAATTTTCATGGAAACGTCGGAGGAGAGTTAACCACGAATGGACACGAATGAACACTAATTCTGAGGAGGAGGTTTTACGCTAATTGGCGCGAATAGACGCTAATTTTGAAAAGGCAAACAGAAGTCCGTTTCAGTGTTGATGTGGCGTGCGCCGGCAGAGTGAAACGTCGACGGCGCTTTAGAGCGTTCAAATATGGTCCGCTATACGGGCTGTCAAGAGTGTGCAACAGCGGTGTCGCCGCGTTGCTCTGTCACCGCACAATCTTGTTCGCAAAAATTAGCGCCAATTCGCGTAAAAATATCAGCGTTTATTTGCGTCCATCTGCGGTTATGCAATCACGCCGTTCACCACGCTCGCCGGTTTCACGCCCGTTAATTTTTGATTCAGGCCCTGGAAACTGACAGTCATTTTCTTGTGATCGAATCCGAGCAAATGGAGCATCGTCGCGTGGAGGTCGCGGAGCTGCACGGGATCTTTGGCGGGCGCGTAACCCATCGGGTCGGTCTCGCCGTATGAGAGTCCGGACTTCACGCCGCCGCCGGCCATCCAGATCGTAAACGCCTCCGGATTGTGGTCGCGTCCGACGTAGGTCATTTCCTTGCCCCCGCGGTTTTCGCGCATCGGTGTGCGGCCAAATTCGCCCCCCCAGACCACGAGCGTGTCGTCGAGCATGCCGCGTTGTTTGAGATCGCTCAGCAGGGCGGACATTGGCTGGTCCACGTGTTCGCACTTGGTTTTGAAACCCGCGTTCAACGCCTCGTTTTTGTCCGCACCGTGTGAATCCCAGCCCCAGTCAAACAGCTGAATATAGCGCACCCCCTTTTCCGCGAGCCGACGCGCGAGCAGGCAGTTGTTCGCGAACGATTCCTCGCCCGGTTTGGCGCCGTACATTTTTCGCACATGCTCGGGTTCGTCGGAAATGTCCATCACCTCGGGAACGGCCATTTGCATGCGAAACGCCATCTCGTATTGCGAAATACGCGTGAGCGTTTCGGGATTGCCGAACTCCGCGTAGGTCTGCTCGTTCAACCGGCCCAGGCTGTTCAGCACTTCCCGGCGAATCTCGCGGCTCACGCCCTTCGGGTTGGACACGTTCAACACCGGTTCACCTTTCGAGCGACATTGAACCCCCTGATAAACCGACGGGAGAAAACCGGAATTCCAAAGGGCTTTTCCGGCGCGCGGCTGGCGTCCGCCCGAGAGGAGGACGATGAACCCCGGCAGATTCTCGTTGTCCGTGCCGAGGCCCCAGGTCGTCCACGAACCGATCGACGGCGAACCCATCCGGGCGGTCCCGGTATGGACCATGAGCTGGGCGGGGCCGTGGTTGAACTGGTCGGTCTGCATCGTCTTGATGAAGCAGACGTCATCGATGACCTGCGAGAAGTTTGGCAGCCGGTCCGAGAGCCAGTTTCCGCTCTGACCGTATTGTTTGAACGGGTACTGGTGGCCCATCATTTTTGGCGTGCCCTGAATGAACGCGAACCGTTTGCCTTCAAGAAATTCCTGCGGACAATCCTGGCCGTCGAGCCGTTGCAACTCCGGCCGGTAATCAAACAACTCCAACTGGCTCGGCGCGCCGACCATGTGCAGGTAAATGACCCGCTTCGCTTTCGCGGCGTGATGCGCCACTGAAGCCTGCACCAACGACGTGTCCGTGCCTTTTCCAATCGCCGACAATGCCGACTGCGAGGCGAGCCACATGCCGCCGAGGCCGGTCGTGCATTGGCGAAGGAAATGGCGACGCGTGGTCAGTTCGAGTTCCGCGCGTTGCTGTTCTTCAAAAAGTGATTTGATGTTCATGATCATTTCTTCGCGGCGTTATTTCATCACCACTTCATCAAGGTTCAACAGGACCGTCGCCACCATCGCGAAGGCCGCGTCGTCGGGTGACTGGTCGATGTCCCTTAATTCGTCGGGATGCGACCAATAATTTGCCTGAACGGTCTGAAACAGCGACCGCAGTTCATCAATCTGTTCCGTGCGAGATTCCGTACCGGTGACGAGCATGAAACCATACGCGAGTTTCTCATCGAGGCTGCCATCTTTGTCGTTCCTGATCCTTTGGCCCAACGCTTGGGCGCACTCGGCGAACGTGTCGTCGTTCAACATCATGAGCGCCTGCAGCGGCGTGTTGGAACGCAGGCGGCGGGGCGTGCAGAACTCGCGTGACGGCGCATCGAAGGCGGCGAACATCGGGAACGGAATGCTGCGTTTCGTGTAGGTGTAAATCGACCGGCGATAACGATCTTCATCGCCCACCGCGGGAATGTCCCACTTGTCGCCGCTTTGAAACGGTTTCCAGACGCCGTCGGGAATCGGCGGGTGAACGGGCGCGCCAAATTGTTTTTTGCTGAGCAGCCCGGACACGGCGAGCGCCTGATCACGGACGGTTTCCGCCGGCAATCTCACGCGCGGCCCGGTTGCGAGCAGGCGGTTCTGTGCGTCGCGGTCGTAGAGTTCCGGGCGGACCTTGCTGGTCTGACGGTACGTCCGCGAGAGCACCATTTCACGCAGCAGATTTTTGACGCTCCACGCGTGTTCATTTTCAAAACGGAGCGCGAGATAATCGAGCAGCTCAGGGTGAGATGGCGCGTCGCCGGATGAACCGAAATCTTCTTCCGTGACGACAAGGCCGGGGCCGAACAGGCGCGCCCAAAAACGGTTTGCGGCCACGCGCGCGGTGAGCGGGTTTTCGGGGCTGACCATCCAGTTGGCCAGCGCGAGCCGGTCCGCCGGAACGCCCGCCGGAAGCGCGGGGAACGACTCGGGCACGTCGGCGAAAACTTGTTTGTCCTTCGTCAGAAACAGGCCGCGGATGAACACGTGCGTCTGCCGCGCAAACTCGGGGCGACGCTCTTTCAAGACCGGGATGCTGGTTGATTTGATCTGGCTTCGCTGTTCTTCAAGAGCCGTCAATCTCGCGCGCTCATCGGTGATCTGCGGATCGGTGAAACGCCCGATCAGACTCTCGCTGTCCGAGACCGCGAGATGGCCGCGTTGCGCGATCAGCGGAAACGCACCGAGCATATAAACCCGATGCTTGAGGGTAAAACGAAGGACCGCCCCGGGGGGCAGTTCGAGCGGTTGCTTCAAGACGAACGCAATCTGACGGGGTTGATTGATGCGACTGTAGGCGCCGAACCCCTGCCTGGATTTTTCATTGAAGCTTTCGTACGGATCCTGAAACGGCTCCGGTTCATCGGCGATGATGTGAGTCAGCTCGATTGGCCGGGGCTTCTCGTCACCAGGCACGACGAGTTTCGCCTCGACGTACGACAGAACAAAGCCCCACTCGGAATCGCGCTCCGCAGTCTTTGGATTCTGCGGCAGACCGGTGAATCGAATCGCGGTGAGTTGCTCCATGCCCTCGGGAAAACCAGACTCAATCGTGAAATCCGAATCCTGCTCAACGGTGCCGACCGTATGGTATTCACCGTATTCCCCGTTGGTCTCGACGACCAGCTGCGTTGACTTGTTGGATGACGCCTTGATGTCGCTCAGCGGAAGCCAGTTGTTATGATCGGTCAGTTGAGCGAAATCGGATTCCCAGATCGTTTCATTCAACGTCGCGATTCGTTCATCCAACAAAGTCGCTTTTTCGTAATCCGCCGGATTTTCGGGAACGCGAACGACCGGCCATTCTTCGTCCAGATCGGTGTCGGAAGTGTTGTTGAAAAACGCCATGAACTTGTAGAACTCATCGTGCTTGATCGGATCGTACGGGTGGCTGTGACATTGCACGCAGCCGAACGTGGTTCCCTGCCATGTCTGCCACGTCGTGCTCACCCGATCGATGACCGCGCCGATGCGAAACTCCTCGTCGTCGGTGCCGCCCTCCTCGTTGGACTGCGTCAGGCGATGCATGGCGGTCGCGACAAGGTCGTCCATCGTCCGGTTGGGCAGGAGATCACCGGCGATCTGCTCAACGGTGAACTGATCAAACGGCAGATCACTGTTGAACGCGTTGATCACCCAGTCACGGTATTTCCAGATATTGCGTCTGCCATCAGCGCCCAACCCTTTTGAGTCCGCATAACGCACCTGATCGAGCCAGACACTCGCCCACCGTTCGCCGTACTGCGGCGACATCAACAGCCGATCGACGATTTTGGCGTACGCGGGTTCGCCGCGTTTTTCCAAATCATCGAGAAACGCCTTGCGCTCCCCGGGTGTCGGCGGGACACCGGTCAGATCGAGGGAGACGCGGCGCAACCAGCGGTCGGGCGCGGCGTCCGGCGACGGCTCGATCCGCTCGGCGTCGAGTCGCGCCTTGACGAAGTAGTCGATGCCGTTGCGGCACCAAGTGCTGTCGGCAACGGCGGGAGGTGTTTGCGGTTCGGGGGCGACGAAGGCCCAGTGTTCACCCCATGGTGCGCCTTCATTCACCCACCGTTTCAGGGTCGCGATTTCGGCGACGGACAATCCCTCGGGATGTTCGTCCACCGGCGGCATTCGATCATCCGCATCGTCGGTGGTGACGCGATAAATCAGTTCGGACGATTTCAGATCGCCCGGGACGACCACCGTGTTCCCGGACTTCGCTTTTCCAAGAACCTGATCGCGATACACGAAGGAAACGCCGCCGGCCTGTTTCACCCCGCCGTGACAGCTCACGCAGTGGTCGTTGAAGATCGGACGAATGTCCCGGGAAAAATCGACAGGGTCCCCGACTCCGGCGCGGGCGACGAGCAGGATCAACAGTGTGATGGCGGTAAAACGCATGGTGATTCGGGGCGCAGGATAACCGATTCAAAACGGGAACGCCACGATTCAGTCGGAATTCAAATGTACACGCATCGCCCCGTCAACCACCGGCACAGGGATGCTCGGAGCCTCTTTGTATCGCGCAAAAAATGCACGGGCGACTATTTCGTGGACCGCCGGTATCGCCCCATGCCGACCAGTGTTCCGCCGATCAGCAGGAGCAATGCGGTGGAAGGCTCCGGCACTTGCAGCATGTTGATGGGCGCGTTCGGGATGGAATTGTAGGCGGCGTCTCGGAGGCCCCAACGTTCCCCAAACTGATCCTCACGTATTGTCTCAAAACGCATCCAGCCGTAGTTCCAGTCTTCTCCATCCCGCAGACGGAACGCGACGAGCATGTGCTGCATGTTCAGCGCGGTTGTCGTCCACCGGGCCGTTGACCCTGGATCGGCTAGAATCGGTTCACCGCCCGTCCAGTCGATTCCACCTCCCATCAGGGTGCTGCTCATGATTTCCGTCGAATAATTTGGTGGAAAATTAGCATCACCAAATGGTGCCAGACTCCGTAGCTGTATCAACAAGTCGCCGAGGCCGACCCACGGGTGAGACAAAACGAAATCCGTCGTTCCATCCAAATTGAGGTCAATGCTGTTCCCTGACGTGACCTCCGCGCCGTTCCGGTAAACGAAACTTCCCTGAGCGAACACGTTGGTCTGCCAAATTAGAATTCCGACTATTATCAGAGTTTTCATATTTTCAAATTAGTTCAGAGTTGAACAGCACACAAGATGTGCCCTGAAACGCACAGTCACTAATTGTCCTCCTTGAGGATGAGGAATCGGCGGTCCGGGAAGGAACCGACATTGATGAATGCGGACGTCGTTTCGTGGGTGGCATTGACGGTCTGCAACGTCTGCCAGTTCGCGGCGGGCTCGTCCACCTCGTCGAAGTACAGGATCTGATAGGTCTGCCCGACGATGCTCTCCCACTGGAGGATCATCTCGTCGGCGTTGTTCGGGTTGATCACCGCGCTGCTGATCACGGTGTCGACCGGGCTCTCGGGAGCGATCCCGCTCAGGATGATCGAGACGTTCTGCGAACCCGGCGACCCGTGCCATGCGTCCAGGATCGGGCCGGCGGCGGTAATTTGAACCTGAAACGTCCCCGTGCCCGGGTTGCCGAGGACGACCCGGGTGGCCAATACTCAAACAAGTTTGATGACCAGGGCGGGGATTATCGGGAGAACGTAGATTCTTGAGGTTTGTCTACCCGGAGCCGATAGCCACGGCCGGGGGGGACGGATCACCAAGTCACCACTGCTGATGATGGCTTCACGGCTTCCCCATCCCCGGCATTCTAAAGCCTTCTTCTTCACCCGCGAGTTGGGCCTGGATCGACTTTGCGCGCGCTTCAAAAAATCGTTTCAACGGATAAGCGGGTCGATTGGGGTCCATCGGATCGCCGTTGCGTGGTCCCTTCGTCCAGTCCGAAGTGATGCAGGCCTCGAACTTCGCCAGACGATTGGGGGATTCCTCCGCGACGAACGGGCGGATGATATTCGCGAGTTCGTCGAGTCGCCGGCCAAGGCGCCCGGGTTGGAACAACGTGGCCTGCAGTCGCTCGAGTTGCCCGCGATAGAGTTCGCGAAACGGCTCGTGCGCAAACAAGCGTTCGAGGAAGCGGTTTTCACCGGTCCACGGATGCCAGATGCTGGCGCTCTCGCGTTGGTCAGCGGTGCCGACAAACGGAAATTCACCCCAGGAATGATCAAGATCCCAGGGACTGAAACCGAACCGGTTGCTGCGAGGATCGAGATACATCAGGTAGTTCTGGCCGGTGGTGAAAAAGCCGTCGTAGTTGGAGAGAGTGGTCTCACAGGCAAGCCAGGTGGCGAACTCCTCGAGATCGATAAACTCGCCGATCCGTTTGCCGAACTCCGCGTCGTCTGCTTCGCTGCACAACCAAGCCAGAGCGATCACCTGTTGTTGCTGTTCCGCAGTGACATCGGTCTTCGCGTTGTAGTCGCGTTCGTAGGCAGCCCAGTCATCACCGCGATAGTGAAACAGTTCGTACGTGACCGGTTTGAAAACGGCGACGCCTTCGGTGCCGACGGCTTGTTCCGCCCATTTGGCATCCGGATCTTCGACCAACAGGTAAAGCCCCAGCGCACGTCCATCGAAACGTCCGTCGATCGAGAGCAACACGCGGGCGAACGCGGTGCGGATCGTCGGCACACCGGCTTCACGGTAGAATTCGTAACCCATCGTGTCCGTCAGCATCGAGTTCTCCGCGAGGAGATTGCCGAAGTTTAATTTCGCGACGCCGCCGAGTTTCTGTCCTTTCACATGTTCGTTCAGGTCGAGTTTATAGGGGCGTTTGTAGCTGCTCATGGCAGACAGAAACGTTCCGTTGCCCTTGAAACGAATGGCCGCGTTGGTGAGGGTACGGCCGCCAAAATCGACGGTGCCCTGCGACCACGGAAAATCAATTCCCAGCACGCCGGCAAGTCCGGGACGCGAGGCTTCAGGATTGTTCAACTGGATGCGGCCGTCGCCGCCCATGAACCCGGGAACGCCGGGAATCCGGTTCGGCCCCAACGCGGTCCATTCGTCCCCCGTGAATCGAAGATGCACGTCCCAGACATTGGTGGTGCCGAAGAGCTGCGAGGCGTTCTCCAGCGAATCAGCGTCGTTGGCCAGACGGTCGAGATCCCCGGCAGACAGCGAGGGATGAGGCGGCTCCGGCGGCGGGTTCCGCAATTCCATCGTGAAGAAAAAAGACATCACGCGGGACTGGATCGCTGGCTGTTGGAGGAGGATGAAAACGGTGATTCCCAGCACAACCAACAACAAGAATCCGCCCCCAAGAATGATGATGGACCACCGCAACCAGCGGCGTTTGGGGAGCCATCCGAAGAGCTTGGGCATCCCGATTTCTAGCGGTTGGGAGCCTCCGCCCGCAAGTGGCAAATCGCGGCGAACCGCCGGCCTCCACGGCGTTTGCCCCCTTCCCCGGAAAGTTTCGTTGTAACCCGTGAACCGGCCGGCTCGTCGAATAGAGCACCCCGTGTTCAACGGCCTGCCGATGCAGGATTTCCGCTGACACTGGGGCAAAAGCAAACCTCGTTCTCATATGAAAACATTCCTCAAATCAGTGCTTTGCGTCGCCGTCGGCTTGCTCGTCACAGCGAACGTCCACGCCCAGGACAAGAAAATCGATCCGACCGGCAAGTGGAGCTACACCAGCCCGGGGCGCGATGGCGCGACCCGCACGAACTCCTTCACCCTCAAACTGGTGGACGGCAAGCTCACTGGCGCAGTCAGCGGCCGGCAGCAGGAAACACCCATCGAGGACGCCGTCATCAAGGGCGACGAAGTCAGTTTCAAAGTCACCCGCGAGTTCAACGGCAACAAGATGGTGTCGAAATACACCGCCAAGATTTCCGGAGATACTATGAAGGGGAAAACGTCCTCCGACCGCGGTGGAGAAACCCGGGAACGCGAATTCGAAGCCCAGCGCGAGAAAGCCAAGAAAGAGTAGTCCGGCCGGTTTCAAAGGATGATGATCTGACGCCGCAAATCAGGCCTGGATTACGTCAGTTGAATGAATCGCGGGCACCGGAGTCAAAACCACCGGTGCCCGTTCCTGTCTTTCCGTTGCCTCCGGATGAAATGATCTTGGCCGATGGCCGGAACCCCGGAATGATGTCGGTCCTACTTGAAAACAATTCACCCAGTCTTATGAAGAATCCACTCTGCTATTCTGTCGTGGCCGCCGGGCTCGTGGCCTGGTCCGTCACCTCAATAATTGCCGCCGAAGGTTACACGGACACACCCATGCAGCCCGACGGCAAATGGCATGTCCACGATCCGAACCGTCCGAAGCCCAAAGTCGTCACGCCCCCAGCACAATTCAGCCAGCAAGCCGCCGCACCTTCCGACGCAACCGTTCTGTTCGACGGCACTGACTTTTCCATGTGGCAGGGTGAAAAAGGCGACGTCAAATGGAAGATCGAAGACGATTACATGGAGACCACCAAGACGGGTCGCATCCGGACCAAAGACGAGTTTGGCGATTTTCAGATGCACCTTGAGTTTGCGACGCCGTCCACGGTCGTCGGCAACGGTCAGGGACGCGGCAACAACGGCGTGAACATCTTTGGCCGATACGAAATCCAGGTGCTCGACTCCTACAACAACGAAACCTATGCGGACGGTCAGGCCTCGGCCATCTACGGACAGAAACCGCCGCTGGTGAACGCCTCCAAACCGCCCGGTGAATGGCAGACGTACGACATCATTTGGGAAGGCCCACGTTGGGACGACGAGGGCAAGCTGATCAAGAAGGCCTACGTCACCGTGCTGCACAACGGAGTGGTCGTTCACCACCGGCAGGAACTCTATGGCAGCACGCCCTATCGAGCCGTAGGCAATTACGACAAACCGCAGCCGCCGCACGGATTCATCGAGCTTTACGAGCACGGCAACCCGGTCCGCTTCCGCAACATCTGGATCCGCCCGCTCGGGGAATACGATGCGCCGGGAAAAAACTGATCTCCGAAACTCACCGCCGGATGCCGCCGGTGCGTGATTCGATTATCGCCGGAATTACCAGGAGTGATCCCGGCGATTTTTTTCTCTCCTCTTTCCATGAAATCCGCCGTTCACTTCATCGCCGCTTTTGTCGCCTGGCCGGTCCTTTTATTTGCGGCCGTGCTTTCCAGTTCCGCGCAGACCTTGCCCGTAACGCTTCAGCTGACATCGCCCGTTGAATTTCAGGTTTTTCAACGCGCCAACCGGTCCGACGGAATCGTCCGTATCGCCGGCACACTGGTGCGCGCCGGTGAATCGCCCGTCGCGTTGGAAGCCCGGTTGTCCGGCGGCGATGCGGCGAACGGCTGGCGAACCTTGTCCGTGGACGCCCCGCAATCCGCCGGGTTCGATGCGAAGTTGGTAGTGCCCGCGGGCGGTTGGTACCGGTTGGAGGTTCGCGCACGGGTCGGGCGTTCCGTGCTCGCGCAGGCGACGGTCGGGCATGTCGGCATCGGCGATATTTTCGTCATTGCCGGCCAGTCCAATGCCGCGAACCACGGCGAGGAACGGCAGAAAACTCAAAGCCACCTCGTGGCCGCGCTTCAAAACGGTAACTGGCAATTGGCGAATGATCCGCAGCCCGGCGCAAGCGGGGACGGCGGCAGCTTCATCCCGTCGTTTGGCGAGGCGATGGCGGAACGTTTTCGCGTACCGATCGGCATCATTTCCACCGCCGTCGGCGCGACCAGCGTCCGCGAATGGCTGCCGCGCGGCGGCACGTTCCCCAATCCGCCGACGTTGACCGGCAACGTCACCCAAACCGCCACCGGCGAACGGGAAAGCAACGGGAGGTTGTTCGACAATCTGATCGCGCGCATGAAGGCGGCCGGACCCGACGGGATCCGCGCGGTCCTGTGGCATCAGGGAGAATCCGACGCCAACCAGCGGGACGCCAACCGCACGCTGCCGGGAGATCTTTACCAAAAATATCTGGAGCAGGTGATCCGGGCGTCACACGAAGAACTGGGCCGGAAAATCCCGTGGTTCGTCGCGCAGGCGAGTTATCACACGCCCGACGACCCGGGCTCGCCGGACATCCGCGCCGCGCAAGCGGCCACATGGAGATCTGGGGTCGCCCTTGAAGGGCCCGATACCGATGCGTTGACCGGCAATCTGCGTGCGGACGGTGGCCGGAGCGTACACCTCAGCGGCAAAGGACTCCGCGAACACGGCCGACGCTGGGCCGAGAAAGTCGCACCGTGGCTGGAACAACAACTCGCGCGCGAAACCAAAAACGCGTTGCCCGAACAATTGCCCGCCGCCGCGAACGGACTGGCGCTGCCCGAGGGCGAAAACTTCACGGTGGAAGACCACCCGGCATTTGTGTTTCTTCCGCCCACCGACAAGCGGACAACCCCGCAGCCGTGGATTTTTTACGCGCCCACCTTGCCCGGCCTTCCCGATGAAGCGGAGCGTTGGATGCACGAACAGTTTCTGGCGGCGGGTATCGCCGTCGCCGGGGTTGATGTCGGCGAAGCGTACGGCAGCCCAAAAAGTCTGGCAGTTTTCGACGCGCTCTATCGGGAGCTGGCAGACCGCCGTGGATTTGCCGAGAAGCCAGGTCTTCTTGGACGCAGTCGCGGCGGGCTCTGGATGACCGGTTGGGCGCTCGCCAATCCGGATCGGGTGGCGGGCATCGCCGGTATTTATCCGGTGTTCGACTTTCGGTCGTACCCGGGAATCGAGAAGGTGGCACCGGCGTATGGTTTCACTCCTGATGAACTCGGCGCCCGTGCGGACGAGTTCAATCCGATCATGCGCATTGGCGAACTGGCCAGGGCGCGAATTCCCGTGATTCTCATTCATGGTGATGCGGACAGAATCGTCCCGTTGGAGGAGAACTCGACCGAGTTCGTCCGGCGCTACCGGGAAGCCGGTGCGGAATCACTCGTGCAATTGATCGTGCTCGAAGGCCAGGGACACAATTTCTTTGAAGGTTTCTTCCGCTCCCAAACCGTTGTGGATTTCGTCATCTCCCACGCCCGAACGGGAGTTAAGCCCGGTCTGTGACAACGGAGCCGTCCGCGTGCTCGGATTTTCAGCCGTGCAAAATGGTCTGGTTAAGATGCGGACAGGTCTATAGCGTCCCGCCATCAGTTCTGAATCAGACGACACCGTCATATGACACCTGCACCAGCATCACGGGAGAGCATCGCCCTGCTGATCGACGCGGACAACGCGCCGGCGGCGAAGATCAACTTCGTGATCGCCGAACTCGCCAGCTACGGCGTGGTCAACATCCGGCGCGCGTACGGCAACTGGAAGAAACCGGGGCTGATCGGCTGGGAAAAAGTCCTGCACGAATACGCCATCCAGCCCGTCCAGCACTTCGACATCACGAAGGGAAAAAACGCCACCGACATGGCGCTTGTGATCGACGCGATGGACATCCTCTACAACAAGAACGTTGAAACCTTCTGCCTCGTTTCATCAGACTGTGATTTCACCCCATTGATCCACAGGCTGCGGGCCGACGGCAAACAGGTGATCGGTTTTGGCGGGCAAAAAACACCAGCTCCATTTGTCAGCAGTTGCACCCGCTTCCTGTTTCTCGACGACGACGAAAAAGTCCGGGCGGTGCGCAAGAACAAGGCGGCCAGCACCCATGAACTCAAACAGAACACCAAGTTGATGACGATGCTTCGCAACGCGGTCAAGGCGGCGGCGGATGATGACGGGTGGGCGAAGCTCGGACCGGTCGGATCGCACATCTCGAACCAGGGATCGTTTGATTCACGCAATTACGGGTTCAGCAAGCTGAGCGACCTGTTTGCGGCCATCGACTGTTTTGAGACGAAGAAAAGCACGGTCGCAGGTGGCAACGCCTACGTCGTGCGGGAACGGGTGGGTGCCGCCAACAATAGCAGGCCGAAATGAAACGGGGAGGATCGGCGAAAATCGTTCCCGTGGGACCTGTCCAAGCCAGCCGCACCTGAGAGCCCACACGAAGGAGAGCCGAAAAACTATCTGTTGCGGAGAAAACATTCTGTTCGGGCCGCAGCGCAAATGGAACCGCTTTGGGAATGTGCCGCCCCGGTGTTCGTGACTCGAATAATCCTGGAGAAAAGGCGATCATTCGGTGCGGCTAGAAAATTCATCATCAAATCCAAACGATCTTCATTCCCAACGGTTTTTCGGACAGACCCCGATCAAAAAAGGATCTCCGTCACCACCGCCGGTCGTGACTGGTTCACTTCAGAAGTCGGCGAATGGGTTGATTTTGACAACGTGTACCGAGGTTATCGGCTTTCCTGCCTACTCAACTTTCTTCGAACTGCGGGCGACGCCGGTTCGAATGGCGGCGTTCATGACTGCCTGCGAAACCTGCGGCACCACCTGCTTGTCAAACACGCTGGGGATCACGTAATCATCGGTCAGATGATCTTCGTCGATCACGTTGGCCAGCGCTTTTGCCGCCGCCATCTTCATCGATTCGTTGATTTCGCTTGCCCGGCAATCGAGCACGCCGCGGAACAATCCCGGAAAGCACAGCACGTTGTTGATCTGGTTTGGGTAATCGCTCCGACCAGTCGCCACGATGCGGGCATGTCGCATCGCAATCTCCGGCATGATCTCCGGGATCGGATTCGACATGGCAAAAACGATCGCGTCCTTGTTCATCGCCTTGATGTCCTCTTCATCAAGCAACCCAGGACCGGACAATCCAATGAACACATCCGCACCCTTCATCAGTTCTTTGAGCGTGCCACGTTCCTGATCCGGGTTGGTCATTTCTGCATATTGTCTCTTGGAATCATTCAAATCAGTCCGGTCCCGCGTCAGAGCACCCTTGCGGTCGAACCCGATGATCTTCTTCACGCCAAGCGTCATGACCATCCGGGTGCAAGCCGTGCCCGCTGCTCCGACGCCCGCGACGATGACCCGCAGATCTTCGGGTTTCTTTTTCACGAGCTTGAGCGCATTGATCAGCGCCGCCGTCAGCACCACGGCGGTGCCGTGCTGGTCATCGTGGAAGACTGGGATATCCAATTCCTCACGAAGACGCCGCTCAATTTCAAAACAATTTGGCGCGGCGATGTCTTCAAGATTGATGCCGCCGAAGACCGGCGAAATCCGTTTCACCGTTTCCACAATTTCGTCGGGATCCTTGGTGTTCAAACAAATGGGAAACGCGTCCACACCAGCGAATTCCTTGAACAACATCGCCTTGCCTTCCATCACGGGCAGCGACGCCTCCGGGCCGATGTCACCGAGTCCCAGCACGGCCGTTCCATCGGTGACGATCGCGACCATGTTGCTCTTGATGGTCAGGTTGTAAACCTTCTCCGGGCTTTCATGAATGGCCATGCATACGCGGGCCACACCGGGGGTGTAGGCGATCGACAGCCGGTCGCGAGTGGTCAGCGGGATCTTGCTTTTGACTTCGATCTTTCCGCCGAGATGCATGAGGAAAACGCGGTCCGACCAGTAGACCACTTCGACGCCGTCGAGTCCTTCCACTGCCGCGATCAATTCCTTTTCGTGCGCCTCGCCGCCCGCATCGATCGTGATGTCGCGAATGATCGCCTCCTTGCCCGGCTTGACGATGTCGATGGCGCCGACGTTGCCGCCCTTGTCCGCGATGCGTTGGATCAAGCTCGCGAGCACGCCCGGCCGGTTCATGAGTTTGACGCGAAGCGTGATGCGGCTGACGGATCCGGCGAATTCAGAATGTTCGGTATCTTGAATCATGAGTAATGGAATGCGCGGACATTCGACGGGTTTGGCTCCGATCAATCAAGCCACGAATTAGCAAGAACTCCTCCTCCTGTTCATCCTAAATGATGGTTGTGATCAAGAACATGATGAGAGCAGGAAGCCGGCACGCCGTAAGCCAGTCCGCTCACTTGCGTTTCTTTGCGCAGTTGAGGGCCTGCACAACGGAGAGAATGGCCAGAGTAAAAAACGGCAGCGTTCCAAGATAGACCAGGCCCAACCTCAGGCGTCGCGACTGTATGGAGCCGCGCGTCCAGATGGTGTCCACCCTTCCCGCAAAATCTTCGACCATGGTTTCCGTGGAAACCCCCTTGTTGGCGGTCTCGTAATCCTTTCCCAGTTCCGTCAACTCCGTCCCGACGACCAGTCTTTCGCCGTAGTAATTCGTCGTCCACATTTCAGCTAAATTCAGATACGCGAACAATGAGGCCAGCGCGATCAGGATCGATCCGGCCGCGACCAGTGACCAGCCAACGGCGTGTTTGCGCGACTGGTATTTTGAAGTGAAGACCAGTATCAGCCCGACCACCACGATGATCACGAACTGCGCGAGCCGCGTCCAGTTCGCCTCGCCGAACTGGCCCGCGCCGACCGGCGGCGGCAGGAGGAATCCACCGATCACGGCCGCGATCCAGACCCCGCTTTTCGTCAATGAAGCCCACGTGCGTTGCGTTCCGTAAAGCCAGCGACCGGGCGACCACTTGTTTGCCATGATGTCAGGGAATGACCAGATCGATTTGCACTTCAGCGAGACCCTTGCCGCCGATGCGATAAACGGCGGGTTCCGTCTTCGAATCTCCTTTGACACCCCACATCAGGTAACCGCCGGGTGACAGATGAATCGATTCCGTGGGACTGCTGATCCTGTTGAAATGATCGTGCTCGGCTTCGACCGAAACGAGGCCGCGCGGCACGTACCAGACCTGATAGCCACCAACTGGGGCGGCGTCTTTTTTCGTGGTTACGGTGACGACCACCGTCTTGCCGAGGCCGTCTCCGGCGTTCCGGCAGTTGTCCGCCTTGATCTGCATGTCCATGTCGACGATCTCAATGAACTCGTCACGCTCCTCCGGTTCCTCCGAATCGCGCGCGCGCTTCAGCAAATCAAAGTTGTGCTTCAAATCTTCCAGATACCGGTCGCGGCCCGGGACATAATTCGAACCGTTTCGGTTAATCCATTCCGCCCAGCGGTTCTTCAGGAAACGCGCGTTCGAAATGATGTTTGTCAGCTGCTTGTTCGGCTCGGCATCGTGAATCTTCTCAACGAGTTTCTCAGATTCAGTCGCGACTCGGGCGAGGGCAAAATTGTAAGCCACCGCCTGGTCGCTCCAGGTTGATTTCTTCAGCCCGCGGTACGGATTGCCGGGCCTGGTTCCGTAGTTCTGGGCAACAAGCTGAGCGGTCGTCAAGCACATCACAACAACCAGCAGCAACCGCCAGGGCACGTCATTATTCATCGTCCTCATGACTTTGATATACTCCAACACGTGAGCATCGGCGAGCTGCGATTTCGCGGCGGGGGCCTCACTCGCGCTAACGTTTCTTCAGGAGTTCGACCGCGACCGTCCCGCAGTCGGAGCAATTCCCTTTCTCAAACGTGAACTGGCTGCCACACCGAGGACAAAACGAGCGGCAGGCCGGATCGCCCGGTGCCGGCATTACCAACAACGCCTTCACATCGGTTTTCTGTTCGCGCAAGAACGTGCGGGTCGCGGTCTCAAGCCGTGCAAAACACTCGCGCTCGTCCAGGTCGGTTGTTAACTGAATCCGAACACTCAGTCGCCGGAGATGTTGCGCGGCGATGCGTTTGAACACGTCGCCTGTGAGCAGGACCTTTGCGACCGCGAGCGGGTGAAACCCTACGAGGAACGGCTGTGCCAACGTCTCCCTCGCGCGAATGGAAGCGAGCGGGTAGAGGCACATCATGAACGTGTGTTGAAACCGTTCATCGGATGCAGCGGGATAGAAACGACGGTGCAGCCGGCAAAATCGAATGGCGATCGTGGTGTTCACGAACAGGAGCACTCCCACCAACATCGGCCAGGTACTGCTGAGCGTGTATTTCAGGCCGATCCACGGCACCACCACGGCAACATGCGTGAGCAGCATCAGGCTGAGAAACCCGAGCATCCGGCCGGCGTCGTCGAGGGATTTGACACCGTCCCGGATCGGCTTGATGTCGAAGGATTCCTTCAGCCATTGTGCTTCCATCTCCGGGCGTTCCGCCGGCTTCGCCGCCTTCAGTTTCTTGATTCTGCCGACCAGCAGCTCCGCGAGCACGGGAGAACCGGCCGCCAACTCCTTCCGGCCGTTGATCAGGATGTGATGCCGCTTGGACCGGACGGTCTCAACCGCATCAAACGCGATCCGGCCGTCGCTTTTCGTGGGGGCTTCGTCGTAGAGATCGAGCAGGTCCCGGTGTTTGACGAGGGCGTTCTCCGTGACGGCAAACGTCGGCCAGTTCACGGGGAAGAATCCGCCGAACGACGGCAACGGCATCGAGAGCAGGAATCCGCCGAAGCGATTGCTGAGCCCACCGGTCGGCAGTCTCCAGCTCCAGCCGACACCGAACCAGGATCGAAACGCGACGCCCGGCCGCCGGATCCAGCACAGACATTCCCACACATAAAAGACCGCCAGCAGCAGCAACAGGAATTCAAAGTCATTCATCTAGGCGTTGGGGTCTGATGGGATCGATTTGGTTTAGCCACGGAACTGAATGAATCAGAACAACTCTGTGTTCCCGTCGCCTGTTAGTCAGTCGCGTCGTCCGTGATTCAGCGCGACCAACAAACCGGCTCTATTCCGAAGAGCGGCGTCCCGAGAATATTTTTTTGATGCCAACACCGATGGCGACAATGCCGACCGCGACGAGCTTCCATCCCTTTTTGAGAAAGACGAGCAGCCAGGTGAACAAGCCCAGTTTCGCGGCACCGGCAGCCGCCCCACCGAGCACTAGCGCGGCCAGTCCGTACTGGGCGACTTTGTCGCCCTGACGGTACTCCGCGTAGGTTTCACCGGACTCGAACTGGTAACCTCTGAGAAGCTCCTGATACGTCGGCAACGTCGCGCGGAGTTCAGACGGATCAATGACGAGATTGACCTCCATGACACCGCGCCGACCGAGCAGGCGGGTGTTGTAGTTGACGACCAGTTCGCCCTCGCTTTCAAGCCGGAGCGCCCATTCGAGATTGTGGGTTGTCTCATTGTAGCGCGGCTCCTGTTCCCAGCCGAGGAGGGTCAAAGGTGGCACGCCCATCCGCTCGCGTTCCTCGTTGGCATACTCGTTGCCTTCCTTGAACGCCTTGAGAAGTTTGGCGGAGTCGAGTTCGTCCTTGTCATCGTCCTTCACATAACCGGAGTCGCTGAACTCGAAGACGACAAACCAGTCCGAGTTGGTGCTCATCAGAAATCCGACCTCGTCCTCACCGACAATATTGCCCATGGCGGAGAGCAGATCGCGCGTGCCGTCGCCGTCGGTAAAAATGTAACCTGCGGGCACCTCGACATCAGCTTGAATCAGATCCCCCGTGCCGGGGCCGACAATCCATTTCTGACGGGCCATCAATTGTTCCCACGGATCGGGTTCGGTGGCGGGCGTATCTTGTGCCTGCATCGAAGCGGCGCACAGCGTGAGCGCACCGGCGGCGGCAAGCGATAGGGCGAATGAGTGTGAACGAGTATTCATGAAGGGCATTCCCAGTGTCTTGATTTGAATGGAGGTCGGCACATCCTCTGACCGACTTTCGTGAGTCATTAATCCGGGATGCCCGACCAAGGTCAAGCCGTAACCCAAGCGGGATCGATTCCATATCCAAAAAAATTCTTCACCCCGGGGAAAGGTGCTCCGAGTGGCTCCCATCGAATCCGATACATTGTCGGAGTCGAGCCGCACCACCACGTTCTGTTCACATTCAAACTCACGCGTCACGAACTTCATCGGAACGTTTCAAACACGTACGGGCCGAAGCGTTCTGTTTTCACAATTTGTTTCGGCCTGCGGTGTATTTTGATTTCGTTACCGTCCAATGGAAGGAATGAAACGATGGAGTTTGAAGAACCGACCAAAGGCCGGGGCCACTGGATCTCGCTCGAAGTTTCCGCTGCCGACGCGGAGCACGCCTGGCTGAAGAACCGCTGCGTGGACATCGTGCAACCGCCTGATGATCAAACCTGGGAAGAACGCTATTTCGTGATCCGCGATCCCGATGGCGTGTTGATCTACATCGCGCACAAGTTCGGCATCGCCGAAGCAATGAAACCGTTCTTCAAACGGGTGGCCTGACCTCATACCGGCCGCTTCTTCGCAAAGCACTCCGGCGGAATTCAAACGCGCGAGGTGCTCCCGCTGTTTCGCGATCACCCTGGTCGCTATTCCAGTTGAACCCGTTTCAACCTCAGAGCATTCTCGATCACGTTGGCGGAGCTGAAGCTCATAGCCGCTTCGACGATCATCGGGTTCAACAACAGTCCGAAGAACGGGTACAGCAGACCGGCGGCGACCCCAAACCGATCCGCCTCTTTCTTCAGCACGGGATGAACGACAACCGGGGCGTCGTCGCAGCGGCGAATACGACTCCAAGTGGGACTGGCACGCGCAGAACATCCTGATGGTCGAGGCGCGGGAAAAGAAAGGTTACGACGTGAACTACTGTTGGGGCATCGGCACCCACTCGAACAAACAGGGCGACGCGATAATGCCCGACATGCTCCGCTGGATCTGGCGCGACTCCCCGCGTTCCGCCGAGCGAGTCCGCCGGTCCACTGCATCAGGTTTCGCTCGAGTTCAAAGGCTGTGCCCGCATCGTTCGATTATGTGTAAAACATCGGATGTTTGGGCGGATTGTCCTTTTCCTTCTTGGAGGTCTTGCCGCTGCCCCTCCAGGCAACGTGCACACGATCATTCTACCCAAGTGCAATTTGCGCTCCACGAATGGGGCCCATCGCCACGGCGCTTTCGGGCGTTTGGTTTACGCGAATAGTTTGGGCGAATCCCTCCATTCAGCACGCGGATAATGCTCGTTTCCGCCATAAACTGAAGGACGGAACTGACCACCAGCAGCGAGGTTAAAATGCTTCTCATAGTTTGCGCGTCATGAGCTTGGAGAGCATGGACAAAAGCAGAAAACAACCTCGCAGAGGTTACTCCACCCAGCGTAGCCGATAGCTGGCACTAGGCCCGGACTGCGGGACCGGCAAAACGAAGGTCTCCGTGAACGGCTGGTTGGTGACGATCCCGGTCCAGATATTCAGGTCTGTGGATACGTCGACCGCATAGCGTAGCGATTGCAACGCCTCGACCGTGAGCAAGATCTGGTCGCCGCTCAGTTCTGCGCTCAAGATTCGTGGAGGTGGAATCACGTAGTCCGTGCGCGGCGCGTCCCCGAGATACAATTCAACCCCGGTGAGCAGTAGGCTCGTCGTGCTGTTGTTGGAAAAAGTGATATCGACGCTCTTTCCTGAGAATCTACCCAGCAGCTCCCCCTCATTGATGGGAAACGAGACCGAAGCGTACTCTCCGTCGCCGGGCTCGATCAGTCCGTCCTCGTCCCAGTCAAAGGTGATCTGCTGAAAGCTGGTCAATGTTTTCGAACTGCCATCCCCCGCTGTCAGAGTCGCGGTGAAGCTGTCCGATGGAAACGACGAAAACGGCGGGAATCCTAGCCCTTGCGTCTGCGGTTGGCCTCCCGGTTCGACGTTCACCCTCAGCATCGGCGTCGAGTTTGGATCCTGCGTCATCAGTTTGTGCAGTTCATCACTACGTGGAATCACGTTCAGAGGATTGGGGAACATCACACTGCTACCGGCGGCGGCAGCGACCTGGCTGCCCGTCGGCAGATACCCAGTGCCTCCATGATCACCGACAAATAGGATAAACTGCTCACGTGCCGGATTTTCTGATGCGGCAATGGCGTCGCCCGCCGCGCGGAGAGCACGGGACAATTCGATGGAGCGACCCGGCTTCTGCCAGCCGTTCTGGCCGTCTCCGCCTACGGTGACAATGGTGGTGTTCGGTTGGCCGGCAAACTGTTGGATGATCGCGTCACGGTCCGCGTTGTCCGAGATAGGGCGAACGGTTCCGAAGTAGCTTGGAACAGTGATGGTGCCAAATGTTTGAACTCTGATATTCTTGGTCTCGGGTTGGCCCATGAAAATCACGATGTGACGGCTCTGGATTTGGCTCGTCGGAGTGATGGGCTCCAGCGAGAACGCTTCGGGGGCCATGGTGCCCCCAGTGAGCGGCCATTCTGAATTACGAAAATGAAAGGCGAACGTGTTCGTCGTGCCGGGAGCGGGCACGGCGGTCATTTTGCCCTGAACGCTCTCTGAATGAAGCGTTTTTGCTGTCCGGCCAGTTTCTGGTTTCAGTCCGCGAGCCGCATCATCGTGATACCCACCGTACTTGCCGGTCTGATTGGCGACGGTTGCTGACAGGATGCAGAGATTTGGGGCATCTGCGAAAGAAGGTGAAATGATGATGTTGCCCCCAAAACACTGCGTGAACACAAACAGCTTCTCTGACTGCGTCGGGATGAACCGGTCGATCATTCCCCTCAACGTATCGGCGGGCACCGAATGGTCGTTGGCAACCAGACTTCCTTCACCCGGCGCGGTGCTGTAACGCAGCGGTGTTGGTCCATCGATCACCCGGATGGTCACCGGGCAGGTCGCATTAGCACCGTTACCCTCGTAGAGCCAGTGGACACTCAATACGTTCGTGCCGGGAGTCACGCCGGTAAACACGAAGACTCCATGCCGCGAGCGGAATTCGTGATCGGGAAAGACACGAACAACGTTTGCGGGGCCGGTCAATGTCGGCGTGTAGACGGTCTCCTCCTCGGTCATGTCTGCGGTGATTCGCCAGGTCAACGTCTCCCCCACCTGCAGTTCGATATCGGTCGGACCGCAAAAATGGGCGAACCCAGACCTTACGCAGAGAAACGTCAGCAGCAGCGATAGGCGAGCAATTCTAGTTTGATGCATTTTGGGTCCTTTCGTTGAAGGAGTTGAGTGATTATTCCCTTTTTGGTAACTCCCTTCACCAGTTCAGTTCAAGGACCGAATTTGTCTTCTCCTGCAAGCCTTTGAAAAATCAGTAACAATCCGGGCCGGGCATCAAAGACGTGTGCGCCGCAATCGCAAGGCATTGGCAATCACGCTGACGGAACTGAAGCTCATCGCGGCACCGGCGATCATGGGTCCGGGGGGAGGGGTTAAGCACCGACTGGATTCGCCAGTCGGCGCGAAGGATTCAGGCCGCCTGACCGACTCCGGCCTCTTGCAATGCGGCACGATCCACCCCTTGAGCGGCGCAGCAGGATGCGAGCTTGCCGTCGATGACAACGGCTGGCACCGAGCGGATGCCCAGTTCACGCGCTCGTCGGGCCACGTCGGCCTGATTCATGTCCTGCACGATCACCTCGCATGACGAGCATGCCAGTTCACGAACCAGTGCGACGGTATCCTTGCAGGCAGCACAATCCGCGCTGAAGATTTCCACTTTACGTTTTTCATTCATTATTCTCACCTCCTTTGGTGGTTACCGGGACGCGACAACACTCACGCCCACCGGTGTTTGTTTTCCTTCTTTGGCGTAACAAGACGGTGTTCCATAGAGAACCGCACACCAGTAAACCGAGACCTCCGTAGAGCGCCGCTGTGGACGGAAATACAAACCGTCCTGACATCACGAGAACGGCTCCCAGGATTCCGGGAACGAGTGTTGTCCAGTTTCTATGCCGGGATGCCTGCCAAAGCTGAGCGCCCACTGCTATCGCCAAAAATGTCGCCGTAGCTGGCAGCAGCCATTCGGTGTATTTGGAAAATTCAATACCAACCGTGGACAACAAACCCGCATAGACCGGCCAGCACGCTGGACAGGTGATGTTCGGCAGCAGAGCTGCAATTACCGCGGGTGCTGTGGAAAAAGTGGCTGCAATACCGGTTCTGCCAGGAGGCGTCGGTGCTTTGCCCGATGAAGTCGTCATTGAGCGCAACGCGACGGCGATGACCTCGGCGGGTGGGATCTTCACGATCGCCCCATTCGTATCACGATAAAGTCGGCAGGAGGTCGCGTTTTCCGCAGGGTCGGCGCCGACGATATCATGACCGTTCACCAGCAATGTTGGTGACCCGTACAGTCGGACGTGTGCGGGCGCCTTTGGATCACCCCGCTCCCATTCCTGCCACTGGGCCGGCAACCCGGTATCGGCGAACACCCGCAACAACTGCTCCCGCATGAGTGGCACGTTCGGGCAGGTTTGATCATAAATTAATTCCACGGTTTTCGAATTCATCAGTTTCCTTTCTCTATGGCATTCAAGATCGGGCACTTCGAAAGCGGGCCTTTGGTAGGACAGTGATCCGCCAGTTCCCGGAGTGCATTGCTCATCCGGGCAAGGCTTGAGATCTTTTCTTCTATATCGGAAATTCGATTCTGTGCCTTGCGACGGACGCGTTCGCAGGTGCCATTGCGAGAAGCGCGCAGTGAAAGCAGTTCCTCGATTTCGCCAAGGCTGAACCCAAGGCTCTGTGCCTGACGGATGAATCGCACGCGTTGCTGCGCGTCGTCCGGATAAATCCGATATCCCGCTGCGTTGCGCGGTGGCTCCGCCAACAATTTGCGTCGTTCGTAATAGCGAACTGTAGCCACTTTGACGCCTGTTTCTCTGGCGAGGACGCCGATGGTTCGACTTTTCACGAGATCACTCTACACCTTGCACCTAAGTGCGGGGTCAAAGAAAAAATAGAGAATTTTCGGGGTGCCTCGCTACAGACGATAACGACGCAGTCTGAGTGCATTTGCAATGACGCTGACGGAACTGAAGCTCATCGCGGCACCGGCGATCATCGGGCTTGCCGACAGTCGCGACGATCCATAGCCTTCAGCATCTATGGCGAGTGCTGCTCAAATTAAAGCCCTTCTCCAAAGCCACGCCGATGGCGATGAATCGCGATTTTTTGCTGTCGGATTACAAGTGGCAGCGGCGGAGGCGCGCAAAGGCCACCCGGATCTCGCAAGAGAACTCCGAGACATCATGGAGAAGAACCGAAAGCGTGAGACTCAGCAAACGGCTCGCGAAAACTTGCTGCACATCGCGCAGCCACAAGACGAAGTGGCAGACCTGTTGAGTGTCCGCCAATCTGGGACGCGGCTTTCCGACCTGATTTTGGATGAGGCAGCAGGTTCTCATGTGCGCCGGGTGCTGCACGAACAGCAACACCTCGACAAGTTGAAGTCCCACGGGCTTCGCCCTCGCCAAACATTGCTTCTCACGGGCCCCCCAGGTTGTGGCAAGACGCTCACTGCATCAGCCATTGCTGGAGAGCTTGGCCTGCCTCTTTTTATCGTCCGGCTGGAGAGCTTGATGACCCGCTATCTCGGCGAAACTGCGTCAAAGCTAAGGCTCATTTTCGATGCGGTGGAGAAAACCCGTGCTGTCTATTTGTTCGATGAGTTCGACTCCATCGGCATCGCGCGCGGTTCGGAGAACGATGTCGGTGAAATGCGCCGTGTCCTGAACAGCTTTCTTGTCTTCGTGGAAAATCACCGGGGCAACAGCGTAATCATCGCCGCTACGAATCACGGTCACTTGCTCGACCATGCGCTTTATCGCCGGTTCGACGACCTCATCGAACTCGGAATGCCGAATGTGGAGCTGGCCGAACGCACGCTCCGCGAACGACTGGCCGGTCAAAAGGCTCCACGCCTTGCCTACGCGAAACTCGCTGCGGCGGCAGAGGGGTTGAGCTTCGCGGAAATCACACGGGTGTGTGAGGAGGCGATCAAGGACATGCTCCTCCACGACAAGAAAAGCCTCACTACGGAAGCATTGCTGCGAATCATCAGTGAGCGGCGGTTGTTTTTGGATAGGCGGAATGCGCAGTAAACCCGATGCCCGGTGAAGCACCAGTAGTTCTGCGCCATCTTGATTTTCGGGGAGGGCGAAGCAGCAGCCATACACGGCAAAAGGAAGCGGCGGAGGTAGCGCATTCAGCATTGTCGCCCGCCAACGCGCGACCCATGCGGCAAGATTGAGTGGCGAACTGCAAGCGGCCCAATTGGAATCCGAACGCCTTCGGCTTTCGCAGGAACTTGCGCCATATCAGGAAGACGCTGGAGTCAATTTGGAGATCCGTGGAGTGGCCGGTTACCCACTCTCGGTTGAGCTTTTCGATGCAGCTCCCAATCGAGGTGTCGCGCTGAAAAACGTGCGGCAGGAGGAGGTCACGCTCGCCGACGGCAGCAAGGAAACGACGACGATAGCCACGGTGTTTGTGCTGCACGGCAAACTCTCGTTCCTCGCGAAACGCATCGAAGATTATGCCGCCGAGCGCCAGACCGTGATCGCGAAGGGAAAGCGCGCCGGGCAGGTGATTAAGTTGGACCACGAGCCGCTCATCGCGAACATCGAGTCCATCGGCATCGCGGCGATTGAGGCGTTCTGGACTTCGCGCCATCCGCTGCCAGGCATGGATGTGGAGACATGGTGGGAAGTGTGGGTCCGGGTCAGCACGGAAGCGGAGCGATCCCGCCACGAAGACGCGGTGATGGCTGAAACCGACCGCCTCGGGATGGAACGCAGGCGCGACAAGCTCGTACTTCGGGAAAACACGGTCTTTCTCATCAAGACCTCGCGCCGCGCGCTCGCGTCCGCGACGGCAATTTTGAACTTTGTGAGCGAGCTGCGACATCCCACGCTCACGGCGCAGTTTTTCATCGAGCAGACTCCCGCCGAACAGCAACAGTGGGTCGCCAATCTCCTCTCTCGCGTTCAGATTCCCGCAGATGATGCGCCCGCCGTTTGCGTCCTCGATACCGGCGTGAACCGCGGGCACCCGCTGCTGGCCGACATTTTGGCGGAGAGCGACCAAGGCACCGTGCGCGAAGAGTGGGGAAAGGATGACCATCATCCGACAGGCCACGGAACACCGATGGCCGGACTCGCTGCCTACGGTGACCTCACGCCATTGCTGGAAGGCAGCGCTCCGGTGGCCCTCGCGCATCGTCTCGAATCCGTAAAAATCCTGCCTCGCGTCGGAACGAACGAACCGGAGAACTACGGACCAATCACCCAGGCGGCCATGTCCATCGCGGAACACAATGCGCCGCAGCGAAAACGGGTTTTCGCACTCGCAGTGACCGCCAGCGACGCAGAAGACTTCACCGAGAGTGGCAAGCCAAGCGCGTGGTCTGCGGCACTCGACAGCCACGCATCGGGAGCAATGGAGGACGACGAGGTAAAGCGCCTCATCTGCGTGAGTGGAGGAAATACGTGGCTCGAAAACAGCGCGCAGTATCCCAGCCTGAACCACCTTACTTCCTTCGGAGATCCGGCCCAATCGTGGAACGCCATCACGGTCGGTGCCTACACCGACAAGGACATCGTGACGGACGAAAACGGGAATTTGTTGCCGGATGCCCGCATTGCCCCACGCGGCGGACTCTCGCCTTACAGCGCCACCACCTGTCTCTGGACTTCCAAAGAGTCGCGACAGTGGCCGCTCAAGCCAGACGTTGTTTTCGAGGGCGGCAACATCGCGGACGACGCAGCGGGGAATCCAATCGAACACGACAGCCTTTGCCTGCTTTCGACCCATTCCAGAATTCAGATGCGGCTTTTCGCGCCGTTCTGGGCCACGAGCGCCGCCACTGCGCTCGCAGCCAGATTAGCTGCGCAAGTTCAGGCGAGCTATCCGTCGTTTTGGCCGGAGACTGTCCGGGCGCTCATGATCCATTCCGCCGACTGGACCGACGAAATGAAGCGCGGCGCGAAGCTGCACATCAAAGGCGACGTCCAGCATATCATCCAACGCTACGGCCACGGAGTCCCCGACTTGACTCGTGCATTGTCCTGCGCTCGCAGCCGGGCGACACTCATTTGTCAGGACGCGCTCCAGCCATTCGAGAAGACGAAGGACGGCATCAAGACGAAGGACATGATGCTCTATCGGATGCCTTGGCCGAAAGACCTGCTCCAAGCTCATAGCCACACGGAGGTCCAGTTGCGTGTCACGCTCTCCTACTTTGTCGAACCGAATCCCGGCTCGCGAATAGTGTCGTCGAAATATCGTTACGCAGGCTGCAACTTGCGATTCGCAGCGCAAACGCCGACGGATAAATCACTCAAGAACTTCATCGCGCGGGTCTCGGACGCCATTTCGGAAGATGACAAAGAAGCCTACGAATCGCCGGGAGACGTTAGCGACGGCTGGGTGCTCGGCGACAATTTGCGCCGACGCGGCTCGCTTCACTCCGACACGTGGCTCGGCACCGCTGCGCAACTGGCGGCAAGGGAACACCTCATTGTGTTCCCTGTGAATGGCTGGTGGCGACTTCGGACCCAACACAAGCGATATAACCATCGCATCCGCTACTCACTCGTCGTTACCCTAGAAACAGTTGGTGCAGATCTCGACATTTTCACGCCAATTCAGACAGCCGTGCTGCAGTCAATCAGTGTGTGATCGCCGCACAAACGTTTTTAATGACTAAAGCTTTGTGCGCCGCAACCGCAAGGCATTCGCGATCACGCTGACCGAACTGAAACTCATGGCGGCACCAGCGATCATCGGGTTTAACAAGAGTCCGAAGAACGGGTAGAGCAGTCCGGCGGCGATCGGGATGCCGGCGGCGTTGTAGATGAACGCGAAGAACAAGTTCTGCCGGATGTTGCGCATCACGGCCCGGCTCAACTGGATGGACTTCACGATGCCGGACAAATCACCTTTAACGAGCGTGATGCCCGCGCTTTCAATCGCGACGTCGGTGCCGGTGCCCATGGCGATCCCGACATCAGCGGCGGCGAGTGCCGGGGCGTCGTTGATGCCATCGCCCGCCATCGCCACGACCGCGCCCTTCGACTTCAATTCTTTCACGATTCGTTGCTTGTCTTCCGGCGTGACGCCGGCGTGGACTTCGTCGATGCCGAGTTCCTTCGCCACGGCGCGGGCGGTCTGCTCGTTGTCGCCGGTACACATGATGATCTTGATTCCCAGACCATGAAGCTGACGAATGGCGTCCGGCGTGGATTCTTTGATCGGATCGGCGATGGCGATGAGTCCGATCACATCGGAATCCTTCGCCACCCAGACCACGGTGCGCGCTTGCTTCTGAAGCTCGTCCGCGTGTGATTTGAGGTCATCGGTGGAAATGCATTTGTTGTCTTCCAGAAACGCCAATTTGCCAACGCGAATAACGTTGCCGTCCACTTTGCCGGTGACGCCACCCGCAGTCGTGGATTCAAAACCTTCCGGCGAACCGAGTTCAATTTCGTTCTCTTTTGCGGCATCAACAATCGCGCGGGCCAGCGGATGTTCGCTCTGTTGCTCGAGTGCAGCCGCGAGTCGGAGAAGATTCTTTTCCTCATCCCGGTAGGGTGATGCTCCTGCGGAGCCCTGACTCGATCCGGTTTTCAGACCTCGGCTCTCGGAATCCTCGGTTTGAGCCTCCTCACGTCGGCTGCTACCAGTGCAGACGATCTCCACCACCTTCGGCTTCCCCGCCGTCAATGTTCCGGTCTTGTCCGTGATCAGGTGGGTCACCTTTTCGGTGCGTTCCATGGCTTCGGCGTTCTTCACCAGAATACCCGACTGCGCTGCACGGCCGACGCCGACCATGATCGACATCGGCGTGGCCAGTCCGAGCGCGCACGGACACGCGATGATCAGGACGGCAACCGAGTTCACGAGCGCAAACGCCATCGCCGGTGCCGGACCCCAGATCGCCCAGACGACAAACGTGATCAACGCCGAAACGAACACGGCGGGAACGAACCACGCGGCCACGCGGTCCACCAGGTTCTGGATTGGTGCCCGGCTCCGCTGCGCCTCGGAAACCATGTGAACGATCTGCGCCAGCATCGTATCGCCGCCGACCTTCTCCGCCTTCATCAGAAAGGAACCGGTCTGATTGACGGTTCCGCCAATGACTTCGGCGCCCGACGTTTTCTCCAACGGCAACGGTTCGCCGGTGAGCATGGATTCGTCGATGTTGCTCTTGCCTTCAATGATCTCGCCGTCGATCGGCACCTTTTCGCCCGGACGCACGCGCAACTGATCCCCCGCTTTGATCTCGTCAATCGCGACGTCCTCTTCCTTACCATCGCGGACCCGGTGCGCGGTTTTCGCCCCGAGTTCAAGCAACGCCTGAACCGCCTTGCCCGTGCGGCTTCGTGCGCGCGACTCGAGCAATTGTCCTAGCAACACCAATGTGACGACCACCGCCGCTGCTTCAAAATAGAGACCGACTTCCCCGTGATGCCGAAACGAATCGGGAAACAGATGCGGCGCAAGCACCGCCACCGCGCTGAAAATGTAGGCCGCGCCGACACCCGCCGAAATCAGCGTGAACATGTTCGGACTGCGGTTGATGATCGAGTTCCAGCCGCGCTGAAAAAACATCCACCCGGCCCAGAGCACCACCGGTGTGCTGAGCGCGAACTCCAACCACTTGCCGACGCGATGCGGAATCCACTGCTCAAGATTCAGGCCGGGAACCATCTTGCCCATCGCCAGAAAAAACACCGGCACCGTCAACGCGGCCGCGATCCAAAACTTGCGACTCAGCGACCGCGTCGCCGCCGCTTCCTCATCGCCGCCATCCCCCGTCGATTTGGGTTCCAGATCCATCCCGCACTTCGGGCACGAACCGGGGTGGTCCTGCTCGATCTCTGGATGCATCGGGCAGGTCCAGATCGTTTTGCTCTTCGTCTTCGCGGCGGGATTACGTTCCAGCGGCATGCCGCACTTGGAGCAGTCGCCCGGCTTGTCCGATTCCACGCCGGGACACATCGGGCAGTAATACGCGGCGCTGGATTTGGGTGGAACGGCGTGGGACGAATGGTCGTGATGTGGGTGATGTTCGTGTCCGCCTTCATCTTTCTTCGTGGAGCAGCAGGAAGGTTTCGCCGCCGCAGCCTGCACGTCGTGTTCCAGAAATTTTGTCCGGCAATGGTCCGAGCAAAAGTAGTGGGTCTCGCCGTCCCGCTCGGCCTTCAGCGCCGTCGCCTCATCCACTTCCATTCCGCAAATGGGGTCTGTCTTCATAGTATATTCGGTAGTTTCTCCGCGACTGGTTTCACTACAGGACCCTTCCCACCAATGCGCCGACACCGGCCGTGATCACCATCGCCAGTGCTCCCCAGAAAGTCACCCGAACGGCTGCCTTTCCCATCGGAGCTCCACCGGCCCTCGCGCCCGACGAACCCATAAATGCCAGGAACAACAGGGACGCTCCAGGCACCGTCCACACCAGTGACGCTTGCGGCGCCACCACGACGACAAGGAGCGGCATCACCGCTCCCACCGCAAACGTGCCCGCAGAGGCGAGTGCAGCCTGCACGGGGCGGGCGCTCAATTCCTCCGATATCCCGAGTTCATCCCGTGCGTGAGCACCCAACGCATCATGATCCATCAATTGAATGGCAACCTGTCTGGCCAGTTCGGGATCGAGACCGCGCTTCACGTAAATTTCACTGAGCTCCTGCTGTTCGTGATCGACATAGGTCGCCAGTTCCCGGCGTTCACGATCCAGATCCGCCAGCTCAGTGTCAGCTTGTGAACTGACCGATACGTACTCGCCAGCGGCCATGGACATCGCCCCCGCGACAAGACCCGAGATCCCGGCGAGCAGAATGTTCCCACGAGTCGCCTCCGCAGCGGCAAAACCAACGATCAAGCTCGCGGTTGACACAATGCCATCGTTGGCCCCCAGAACGGCGGCGCGCAGCCATCCGGTGCGGTGGGTGAAGTGACGTTCGGGGTATCTCATGGTACAACGGTCAGTTGAATTCTTGGCGATAACGATGACGGCGGCAGCGCAAATTCACACGCCGCCGCCGGTCATTGAAACTGACTATTTCTTGTCGTCCGCTTTCTGGGCTTCGGCGATCTTCGTCATGTACTTGGCGGGTTCTTTTTTGAAATCCGCCAGACAGTCAGTGCAACAGAGCTTCACCTGCTGACCTTCGTAGGCGAAGACGTAGGGTTTGCCGTGGTCGAATTCGTCACCGGACACCACGCAGGTTTTCAGGGTGTAGGGTTTGGCGTCGGCCTCTGCCTTGGCGAGCTTCTTCATGTAACCGGCCTTGTCGGCGTTGTAGTCTTTCACGCAATTCTTGCAGCAGAACTTGATCTCCTGGCCGTCCACAACCATGACGATTGGCTTGCCCATCGAGTCCAGTTTTTCTCCGGAGATCAAGCAGGTCGCGGCTGGATACGGTTTTGCTTCCGCGTCCTTGTGCGCCTTGTGGTCGTCGTGTTTTTCGTCGGCGCGAAGGCTCAAAGTTCCGGCGGCCAGGCCGGTGAGCAGCAGCGCGGTGAGCAGGTGTTTGTTTAACTTCATATGTTTTGTCTTTCGTTTGTTCTTCGGTTCGTTTCGTACCGTCGTTCCGACGGTAAAATATGTATTCAGACCGGCGGCCTAATGAATTTTGATCCGTGCGGTCACTTCGTTCTGCGCGAGCAACGGTGTGTTCGCTGAAGGTAGGACGCACCAGGGATCGTTTGGATTCCGCAAAACCGTCGACGTATTTGGCAGAGCTTCCGGCAATTGGATTCCGTCCCGTCGCAGGTCCGCAACGGGCGCGATTTCAGCGAGTGTCCCGGGCGGTGATTTGTACCAACCCGGATCCGATCCGTCGGCAGGGAGTTCTTCGCGAACCTTCAAAAGCGTGAACATCCCGCCCATGGTGATGTAGTCGTGCTGACCGGGCGCGCCCACCATGGGGATGCTGTTCGGTGGCACGGCCATGCCCATGTCACCCATGTCCCCCATGCCGTCCTCGCCCATGACCATGTAGCCGGGAATGAGTTTGCGGATCTTCTGGCTGAGGCCGCTCGAATCAATGCCGATGACGTTGCCAAATTCGTGCCCCATCTGGTTCATAACGTGATGCAGCATGTGACAATGCATTACCCAGTCGCCCGGCGCATCCGCGACAAACTCGACGGTGCGCGTGCTGCCAGTCGGTACGTGGACGGTGGTTTCCGGCCATTGCCCCGCCTCAGGAATTTCCCCGCCGTCGGTCTCCGTCACTTTGAAATAATAGCCGTGCAGGTGAATCGCGTGATGGCTCATCGTGCTCAAATTTCCGATGCGGATTCTCACCCGGTCGCCCACTTTTGCCACCAGCGACTCAGTGCCGGGGAATGCCCGCCCGTTCATCGTGAAGATGTTGAAGTCCGTCATCTCATTCGGGTCCGGACGCCGCGCACCAACCTCGACTTTCCACTCGCTCAACATGATCGCGTAGTCGCGGTCCGGAAGGGGTTTCGACGGAGCTTTCGGATGGATGACAAAGAGGCCGATCATGCCGAGCTGCATCTGCGTCATCTCGTCGTGATGCGAATGATACATCAACGTCCCATGTTGCTTGAGCGTGAACTCATACTTGTAAGTTTCGCCCGGTTGAATCGCCTTTTGCGAAACACCGCCCACGCCGTCCATGCCGCTGGGCAAAAGAACACCGTGCCAGTGAATCGTCGTGGGGGCACTCAGCCGGTTGGTCACGTAGATGCGCACGTGATCGCCCTCGACCGCCTCGATCGTCGGACCGTGGACACGGTCGTTGTAACCCCAGCATTCGGCGACAAGCCCGGCGGAGAACTCATGCATCACCGGTTCCGCGATGAGATGAAACACCTTCACGCCGTCCACGATTTTCCACGGCAACGTAAGCCCGTTTGGGGTAATGACCGGCCGGTAGCCCTTCCAGTCCGAAGGAGGGACAAAAGGCGTGGTGGCGCCGGTGCTGACAGCGTTCATGGCGGGTTCAGCTGCCTGCGCGGTCGGCATCATGCGGGCGAGCAGCGCGCCCCCCGCAGCAGCGGCGGTTCCGGAGAGAAAATTGCGTCGATTAGCTTTCATAGAATGAGTGTTGGTTTCGATGGTAAGGCTTTTTCAGGCGGACCCTTTGGCTTCGTCCTCGCAACGGTTTACTTCGATGGTGAGATGGACGAGCTCTTCATGCACCCGCAGCAGGTGCTTGTAGTGTTCAGGAGATTTCGGCTCATGCGCCACCACGCTTGCAATGGCGGAAAATTTGCCTGAACCCACCTGCCAGACATGAAGATCGGCGATACGGGTGTCGCCGTCCTGCTCCAATGCTTCGTGAATTTCGTCGTGCAGATGCGGCGCCGTTCGACCATCCAGCAATACCTCGCTGGTATTCTTGAGCAGACCATAGGCCCACACGGAAATGACCACCGAACCAACGATGCCCATCATCGGATCAAGCCAGTTCCACCCAAAATATTTTCCGCCCACCAGCGCAACAATCGCCGTGACGGAGGTCAGGGCGTCCGCGAGCACGTGCATGTAGGCCGCCTTGAGATTGTGATCGGCATGCCCCTTGTGCCCGTGATGGTGATCATGATGATGGCCGTGGTCATGGTGATGATGATCCTTCAACAGCCACGCGCTAATCAGGTTTACCACGAGGCCGGCGACCGCCACCAGGATGGCTTCATCAAAGCGAATGGCAACCGGATGCCACAGGCGTTGAGCCGACTCCCACGCCATGAACAAGGCAACCAACGCCAGCACGATGGCGCTGGTATATCCGCCCAGATCTCCGACCTTGCCCGTACCGAAGGTGAACCGACTGTTGCCGGCGTGCCGGCGAGCGTAGGAGTAGGCGAAGACCGTGATGCCAAACGCAGCCACATGGGTCGCCATGTGCCAGCCGTCGGCGAGCAGCGCCATCGAACCACTGAGAATTCCAAAGACAATTTCGACAACCATCATGACCAGCGTCAGCACCATGACGCGGCGGGTGTTGCGCTCACCATGTTCGACGGGTTGATGGAAATCGTGGTTGTGCCGCCACTGTTGAAGATGTTCGGAATGCATATGGTTAATTTCCGTGATTATGTTCGTGCTGCGGCATCTCCGCGTCCGTCGCCGACATTGGAGATGTCATGGGTGAAACGTTCGTTGTCAGGCTGCCACCAACGGCGCGTTCCAGTTTCGCACGGGCGATCCAATAATCGCGCAAGGCCTCGATGGTGGCCTGTTCCTCCTGCTGCTCGCGTTCCTTGGCCATCAGCAGGGCATAGCTGCTTTTCTGCATGGCGTTGTACTGGAGGAGCCATTCGTGCAGGATCATCTGGCGCTGCGGAAGGAGTATCCGTTGGTGATAATCCGCCACGTCGCGCGCGGTGATGAGTGTGTCGCGCGCTTCGCGAACTTCGGAACGAATGTTGATCGCGAGTGCCTCGAAATGACGTTGCGCCCGACGATACTCCGCCTCGAGATGCGCGACCTGTCCCTGCCCCTGATCGAACAGCGGTATTTCCAGGGCGAGCGACGGGCCGACGAGCCATGAGCGGTCCAGATCGCGTTCGGCATCTACGCCGACCGACACGCCGGGAAGATAGCGAAAGTCTTTCTTCAACTTCAGCGCGCCCGCGATGGCAATCCCTTCGCCGCGCGCCGCCGCGAGATCCAGCCGTTGATTGATGGCGATAGCTTCGAGATGTTCGAGCTGCGGTTCCTCCTCCGGCAACGATGGGAGCGCGTCCGAGATCTGCCACGCGATCTGATTTCCCCATAATCCCAGCAGCCGGTTGAGCCGTTCCCGATTGGAACGGACCTGCGCCTCGGCCAACGCCAGGTCCAGCCGCGATTCGTTGTAGGCGGCCCGCTGGGTGTGCAATTCGAGATCATTAATATTGCCCGCGTCGTGTTGACGCACCGCCAGATCGGCCGCCGCTTCGTTCACTTCGACGATGATGCTCAATCGTTCCACAAACTGCTGTTGCGCCTGCCCGGTGAAAAACGCCTTCCTCACCTCTTCGTTCAGTTTGAGAACTTCGTGGGCGACGCGCAGTTTCGTGCTTTCAAGATTCTGCGCTGCGATCTTCTTCCGCGCGGGCAGCATGATGAGGTCGAGAAGATTCTGGGCGAGCGTGTACTCCGCGTTCACACCGGGAATTGCGGAAGCCGGCATTTTCCAGGTGCCGACGAACTCCGGATTTTTCAGACGTGACGCCTGGCCCAGCTCCGCCTGCGAGATGCCGATGGACTCGAACTCCGCCTGCAACGTCCGGTTGTTCAGCAACGCGATGCGGACGCAGCTGTCCGCCGTCAGGTTTGTTCGGAGCAGTTCGGCCACGGCTGTTTCAATTTCAGCGCGCACGGCGTCATCACGCATCCAGCGTAATTCCTGTCCGGTGCGGGTCGAGACCTGTCGGCCCACGTCATCAAAGGCAGCCTGTGGATTGGTACTCGTGCAACCGGCCAGCACCAGCGGCAACGCGACGAAGAAAGGGAACAGCTTTATCATCGGTGTCATTTCGGTTCCTCCGCTTTGGGTTGCATTCCGCGCATCCCGTGGTCGGGTTGATGTTCCGCTGCGGGCTCGCTGTCCGAGTTTGCAATCATCGGATCAGTGCCAGTCATGAGTGCTGGCACCGGCGGCGGAAACGCACCTTCCGCCGCGTGGGCATTGGCCGGGTGCGTGGTTGATGCCTCCGGCGATCGCGGCATGCTGGTGCAACCGACAAAGCCGGCGGCCAACAATGTAACGAGAATGTTCAATTTGGGTTTCATGGTTCGTTTGCTGCGTGGCCGCAACGTGTGACGCTATTCCGCTTTTGATGATTTACTTTCATGTCGTCATGAACTGGCCAGTCCAACATCGGAGGGAGTCGCCATTCGAAATTCTATTTCCTTCACAGCGCAGTACAGCACGGGGACGACGAACATGGTGAGGAGGACGATGATCATTCCGCCAAAGGTCGGGATGGCCATGGGCATCATGATATCGGAACCACGGCCGGTGGAACTGAGCACCGGCAAGAGCGCGAGCACCGTGGTGGCCGCGGTCATCAAACATGGGCGCACGCGGCGGAGCCCGGCCTCAATGGTGGCATGGCGGATCGCGATTTTTGTTTTGGGCTTTTCCTCGGCAAATTTTTGATCGAGATACGTGGCCATGATCACCCCGTCGTCGGTGGCAATGCCGAACAGCGCGAGGAATCCAACCCAGATGGCGACGCTCAGATTGATGGTGTGGACGTTGAACAGGTCGCGCAGGTTCGAGCCAAACATGGAGAAGTTCAGGAACCAGTCCTGGCCGTATAGCCACAGCATGAGAAATCCACCGGACCACGCCACGAAGATGCCGCTGAAGACGAGCATTGATGTGATCGTGCTTCGGAACTGAAGGTAAAGAATCAGAAAGATCGCGAACAACGCCAGCGGCACGACGACCATCAGCTTCTTGGTGGCGCGCACCTGATTCTCAAAATTGCCGCTGAACGTGTAGCTCACGCCGGCCGGAATCGTGAGCCGCCCTTCTTTCTTCATTTCGTCAAGATAACGCTGTGCGTGTTCAACGACATCCACCTCGGCCAGATCCGCCTGTTTGTCGAACGTGACGTAGCCGGTGAGAAATGTGTCCTCGCTCTTGATCGCCTGTGGCCCGCGCGTGTATCGGATCTCGGCAAGCTGGGTCAACGGAATCTGCGTGCCGTCCGGCGCGGGCACGATGATCTGGTCGAGCGATTCGATGCTGTCGCGCAATTCACGAAGATAACGAACTCGGACAGGATAGCGTTCGCGGCCTTCGACGGTGCGAGTCAACGTCATGCCGCCGACGGCAACTTGGAGGACATCCTGAACAGTCTTGATGCTGAGCCCATAGCGCGCGATTGCCTCGCGATTGATTTCGATTTCGAGATACGGTTTGCCGATGATCCGATCCGCATTGACCGTGGCGGGCAGGACTCCGGGCACTTCTTTCAACAGGCTTTCCAACGTTAGTCCGACCTTCTCAATCGTCGCGAGGTTGGGCCCCTTGACCTTGATCCCCATCGGCGCGCGCATGCCGGTCTGCAACATGATGATACGAGTCTCGATTGGTTGCAGCTTCGGCGCGCTGGTGACTCCGGGCATCGCGGTCACGCGAGAAATCTCCTGCCAGATATCGTCCGGGTTCTCGACGCCTGCCCATGCTGCGCGGCCTTCGTTCAACGGCGGCTCCAATGCGGGCCGCCACAAACGAAATGGCGCGCCTCCATCATCGACAATCAACTTGTTGTCAGCATCACGGATAAACCTGCCCCGGACGGCGTAAGACTGACCGTCCGGGGCCTTCGCGGGTTCGCCCGATTCATTGCGAAATAAATCGTTTTCTGACGAAACGAATTTAAAGCGGAGGCGTTCACCGTTTTGAGCGACAAGATACTGCGGGTGGTAGTTGACCACGGTCTCGAACATCGAGATGGGCGCGGGATCCAGCGGGCTTTCCGCGCGACCCAGTTTGCCGACGACCGACGCCACTTCGGGGATTGATTCGATTGCGAGATCCTGACGGGAGAGCACGTCCATCGATTCTCCGATCGAGCCGTGTACCATCGTCGAGGGCATGAAGAGAAAGGACCCTTCGTCAAGCGACGGCATGAACTCCTTGCCCAACCCCGGGAAGCTGTGAGCAACCGCGGCGACCGGCGATGAGAGGCGAACGCTCTTGGGCAGCCAACCGAAAACCCGATCGAACCCCAGCCAGATCATGCCGCCGAGCAAAACGAGCATCAACGGCAGCGAGAGGAAGGCGACCTTGTGATCCAGCGCCCAGACAAGAATTGGACGATACACCCGTTGGAACATCAGCAACGAGCCCAGCAATCCACCGATGATCAGCGCCACAAACAGAAAGTTCAAAGCGGTTCCGCGCTCAGGCCCCAACGGCAACCAACTGCGGGCCAGCAACCATGCGACGATCACGACCGCAACAGCATCAAAAATCCAACCCCACTTCTTAGTTGTCGACGAGGTGACGAGGCTCTCCCCATTTTTCTCTTTGTTCAGAGCCTCCCTACGTCGTCGGCTACCCAGCTTGTGTTTGAACGAGACGTAAATGTGGAACAGCGCCGGGATCAGCGTCAGCGCGACGATGATTGAGGAGACCAGCGCAAAAGTCTTCGTAAAGGCAAGCGGCTTGAAGAGTTTTCCTTCGGGGCCTTCCATCGCGAACACGGGAAGGAAACCAATGATGGTAGTGGCCACCGCCGTGAGCACCGCGCCGCCAACTTCACGCGAAGCCTCGAAGATGATCAGGAGTGTTTGTTTCGCATCTCTGGCTCCTTTTTCGAGGCCGAGCTTCTGTAAAATGTTTTCACAAATCACGATGCCCATGTCGACCATGGTGCCGATCGCAATGGCGATCCCGGACAGCGCGACAATGTTTGCGTCCACACCGAACTGCCGCATGGCGATGAAGGTCATGAGCACGGCGAGCGGCAGCAGGCCCGAGATAAGAATCGAACTGGCCAGGTGCCGGACCATCACGATGATGACGATGATCGTGACCAGGATCTCCTCGGTGATGGCCGTGTTTAACGTTCCTAGTGTTTCGTGGATCAGGCCGGACCGATCATAGAAGGGAATGATCGTGAGCTTGGAATATTTCAACCAGTCGGGACGGGCTTCGGGTGGCAACGATTTGTAAAACGTGAGCCGCTCTTCCTCAGACACCCTAGCAGCCGACGTGAGGAGGCTCTGAACAAAACTACTCGTCTCGATCAGGACTCCATTTGATATGAGCCTCCTGACGTCGGCGGCTACCGCTTCGGGGGTTGTTTTGGTCCAATCGATGTAACCCTTTTCGGGCATGCCGGGATCGATTTCCTTCGCGATCTTTTCCTTCACCGCCTTGATCGTCGCCAGTGGATTCTCACCGTACCTAGCAACGACCACACCACCGACCGCTTCGACGCCGCCCTTGTCCAGCGCGCCGCGTCGCAATGCCGGGCCGAGCTGAACTTTGGCGATGTTTTTGATGTAGACCGGGACGGCGTCATTGACCTTGACGACGGTGTTCTCCAGATCGGCAACGGATTTTACGAAACCAAGTCCGCGAACAAGATACTCGACATTATTCACCTCGATGCTGCGCGCGCCGACATCCAGGTTTGCCATTTTTACGGCGCCATAAACATCGGTGAGCTTCACGTTGAACGCGCGCATTGCGTCAGGGTCCACGTCAATCTGATACTCCTGCACAAAGCCGCCGATGGACGCGACTTCGCTCACACCCTTCGCCGCCTGCAACAGGTAACGCACATACCAGTCCTGCGTGGAACGGAGTTCGTTGAGGTCCCATCCACCCGAGGGTTTACCGGCTTCATCACGCCCTTCGATCGTGTACCAAAACACCTGACCCAATCCCGTCGCGTCCGGGCCCAGCATTGGCATGACCCCTTCCGGGAGCGTGCCGGCGGGAAGGCTGTTCACCTTTTCGAGGATTCGGGAACGTGACCAGTAGAAATCGATGTCCTCTTCGAAAATGATGTAGATCGAACTGAAGCCGAACATCGAGTAGCTCCGAACCGTCTTCACGCCAGGAATGCCGAGTAAAGAAACGGTTAATGGATACCCCACCTGATCCTCAACGTCCTGCGGCGAGCGCCCCATCCATTCGGTGAAGACAATCTGTTGGTTTTCGCCGATGTCAGGGATCGCATCGACCGGCACGGGATCCCGGGACAACCCACCCAACTGCCAGTCGAATGGCGCCGAGCGCAATCCCCAGAAAATGAAAAACCCGAGCAGCAGCAGAACAACAAATTTGTTGTTCAGGCAGAACCAGATCAACGACGCGAGAGGACCGCGAAGTTCCGGCGAACTTTTATGATTGTCATTCATCTGATTCAATGTTTGTGGTCGCCGTCGCCCGTCGGCCTTTGCGTGGGTTCAGCCTTTGCGCCCTTCCACTCCAGCTCGCGTGTTTCGTCTCCACAGGAGAACATCTTGGAGCCGAAGTAGGGGTTCTCCGTGCCCTGCTTGTTCTGGATCCAATCAGCCCCTTCGCCTTTGAATGCCATCGGGCAGTGATAAACGTAGACCGAATCGCCGTCACCAATTCCGAATGCTTCGGCAGAATTGATCAGGCCGATGGACACGAGCTCCAATGACTTCTGCCCCGCATCCAAATCTGCGGCTGCCAACAACGCTTCTATTCCTTCATTGATGCCGGTGAGTTCCTTCATCCACGCACTGTGGGCGTCGCCGACCAGGAGTTTCATATCCGTCGCCTTAACCGCCGATTTGAGCGCCGGAGCAAGTTTTTTTGCCTGGTCCAGATTGTCCTGACTGAGGGCCGTGGTCACGGGCACATAAGCTTCCACGATGGCTCGCACCTGTTGCTGAAACTCCGCAGGTGCCTGGAACGCGTTGACTCCCGCCGCCTCACCATGTCCGGAGTGATCTTCTGCCGGATTCATCATGCTGGGTTTCGCGAGAATCTGCACCGCGCTGTCGATCTTGAAGGCGCCGTGCGACACCACGAGATCGCCTTCCTCCAATCCCGATTTGACGATGTACTGATCGCCTGCGCGTGGGCCGAGCTCGATGACGCGGCCTTCGAACACGCCGGGTTGATCTTTGGCCGCGAGATAGACCACGGCGCGTTTGCCGGTGATCAACGGAGCCGACGCCGGGATGAGCAGTGGCATCGCCGACTCGTCAACATTACCCGGCAGGTAGCCGAGCGATTCCGCGCTCACGAGAGCCATGCCACATACGGAGCAGTCGCCCGGCTCGTCGCTCACAATCTCCGGGTGCATCGGGCTGATCCATTTCCCGGCCAGTTCCGGGTTCATCACTTTGCCATCGGAAACCACCTGTGACCGCACCACGGCATTCACGAACATTTCAGGTTTTAATTTGCCGCCGGGGTTTTCCATGTTCACGCGAACGCGCACGGTGCGGGTTTTCGGGTTCAACACCGGGTCAATGAACGCGATCCGCCCCGCAAAAACCTGACCGGGGTACGCAGCCGACGTGAACTCGACCTCCTGCCCGAAGTGCAGCCAGACGAGATCGGATTCGTAGGCGTCGAGTTGCACCCACACGTGATTGAGATTCGCGATGGTATAAATGGGCGCGCCGGTCTGAACGTACTTTCCATCGACTGCTTCCTTGCGAATCACAATACCACTGGACGGCGCGTAAAGAGTCAGCCGGTCACTGATTTTCCCCTTCTCCTCAATCGCGGCGACCTGTTCTGGTTTGAGGTCCCAGAGAAGCAGTTTGTCACGCGCGGCCTGCACCATTTCCTGGGTTCGATCGCGCAACAACGCATTTGAGGAACCCTTCAGTTCACGAGCGGTGCTGATGGTCTGCAACAGTTCTTCCTGCGCAGCGAGCAAGGCCGGACTGTAGATCTCAACGAGATGATCGCCCTTGTTCACGCGAACACCCGTGTAGTCGACAAACAGCCGGTCCAACCGCCCAGGAAACCGCGCGGTGATGTAGGAAAGCTTCGTCTCATCGAAATCCACCTTGCCGACCATGCGCACCTCGACCGTCGGCATCGCGCGAATGACCGGCGTGGTTCGAACACCCGCGATCGCGATGGCTCCGGCGGACAGTTCGATCTGATTGGGACCGAGCGACGCCTGAGAATTCTTGAAGACGGGCACCAGCTCCATCGCGCAGATCGGGCACTTTCCCGGACCGGGTTGCTTGATCTGCGGATGCATGGCGCACGTCCAGAACTCGGCTTGAGCGGCGGCCTCACCAGTCCCAACGGACGAGTTGTGCGGATGCGCTTTCTCTGAACTGGTGGATCGCCCGAGCAGGAAAGCGGCGACCAGCGTCACCAGAATGATGGGGATTAGAAATTTTGTTTTCATGATGAGTTCAGTTGTTCGCCGGGCGTTGTTCCGTGCGGGTCACATCGCGGCCGACCAGCATTTCGATTTCCGCCAGTGCTTTTTGTTGATTCGCCAACGAGCGCTGGTATTCGAGTTCAATTTCCAGGAGCGCGCGCTGCGCATCGATCAAGTTCAGAAAGTCAGAAGAGCCTGACTCGTAGTTTTGTTGCGCGACGGAAAACGCGCTTCTCGCCTGCGTCAGCAATGTGCTGCCGTAGAGATCGGTTTTCCTCTCGGCATCTCTGAAGAGATAAAGCGCCATCTTCAATTTGGCTTCCAGCTGGTTGATTTGATTCTCGCGCATGGACTCTGCGGCATCACGTCGGGCTTCCGCCTCGTCCACTGCGGCCCGGTACTTACCGCGCCACAGGGGGATGCTGATTGAGAACATCGCGATGGCGGCGTCCTGGCCGCTGTCGGGCATTCCGGCGACGCGAGCCGGTCCGGTGACGATGTAGTCGAATCCCAGTCCAAGCTCCGGCATTCCACTTTTCCTCGCGAGACGCGCCGCGTGTTCCTCCTGTTCGATACGGTGGGCCAGCGTTTCCAAAATCGGATTGGCCTCCTTCTGCCAGCTGAACAACATCGCATCGCCCGGCAATGAAATGTCGTGAGGCACCATCAAAGTCGGGCGCGGGATCGGTGCGTCGGCGGGACGGTTCAACAGGGAATTCAACCGGGCTTGCAGCGGCGAGCGCATGGCGGCGAGCGAGACGGATCGTTCCTGAAGTTTGCTGAGTTCTACCTGTGCCTTCGTCACGGCACCCAAATCGCCGCCCGCCTTGAACCGAGCCTGACTGACCCCTTCAAGCTGCTTCACCAGCTCCATGTTTTCATCAGTGATCCGGCGAGCCTGTTCAAGCCATGCGAGTTCGTACCACACATCCTTGATCTCGCGCGTGATCTGCAGTTGCGCGGCAGCAAGCTCGGCCAGCACCGCGGCGGCGTTCGCGCTGGCAACATCACCGGCCGCCTTTAGTTTCCCAATCCACGGGAACGGTTGCATGACGCCGATGCGTTGTTCCTGCGGGCCAACGCGGGTTTCGACGCTTTCCACAAAGTAACCGTAGTTAATGCGCGGGTCTGGCCAGCCTTTGGCCTGCGGCACCTGATGAATGGCGGCCCGCCAACGTTGCGAGGCCGCATGGAGCGCGGGATTGTTTTCCTGCGCGTAAATAATGCAGTCGTTAAGCGTCGCTGTTTCGTTCAATTCAGGGGCAGTCGCCGCGAACAGCGCGGGTCCCGGTGCAGCGATCAGACTCGCCACGACCAACGGCGCGATTCCAAAGATTTTCATGATGCTTGAGTGGATTCATTGTTCGTATACGTGGGGAACCAGGTTCCCGAGTGAGAGGCCTGAACACAGTGGTGCCAGGGTACAGTACGAGCGGGATGCATCTGATCTCAGATCAGGATGGCGCGATGGCGCAGGAAGAGCGGAACGTCGGAAAGGCAACGGAGTGTGCTGCGTTGGAGCGCGGAAATTTCCAGCCCGACCGCGGCACGTGCAGGCGTGAGCAGCTCGGAGATGAAAACCACCGCTGGCTGGATCAAACGAGTTTCCACTTGAGGGACCGCTGGAGCCTGTTTAGCGGGAGCGGGTTTCGACTTCTCCACGCAGCACGTCGGCATTTTGCTGTCGCAAGGGCACGTCTTGCAGACGGCCGGTTTGACGGGGGATGCGGACGCCGTGACAATTCCGGTCTGCCCGACCAGCACGCCGAACGTGAGGAGCAGGACCAGGATAGTTTTTGCGATTGTTTTCACGGAACAGGTATCGGTGGATTCAGCGGCTGACTGATGCACCTAGGAAGTATTTCGGTCGTTTTGGGGAAATTTGCAACTTCCAAATGAATCTCCACCGCGCGGCGGTCGAATCTCGGCCCCGCGCCTCGCAGCCTGTCACGGCGTTGTGACAGGAAGAGACGGGACGTGCGTCACTGTTTGATCATTCCTGTTGCCTCATAACTGAAGGACACCGAAGGGTTTCATGGATTGGGCTTCCATTGCCTCACAACCTGGACCCCGTAGCCTTTTTGGTTTTGGGTGTTTTGATTCGTGGTTGAGTTGCTCTTGGAGCGGGTTCGGAGCGTAGCGGAGAACGCGCTCCAAGAGCAAGGCCCGCTTCCTCGGCTCGAAGCAGTGCGTTGCG
>Ga0209390_10000761_pt1 | contig 64079 bp, 55 predicted proteins | sample BON01_FD_187212 | JGI IMG/M metagenome (GOLD analysis project Ga0209390, IMG submission 187212) | Freshwater microbial communities from Lake Bonney liftoff mats and glacier meltwater in Antarctica - BON-01 (SPAdes) (version 2) | ecosystem: Environmental > Aquatic > Freshwater > Ice > Glacier...
CCTAGATAATTAGAAGAATAAACAATAAAAAAACTCAAAGAATCACAAATTTGAATCTCTGAGCCTAGAATAATAGTGTCTCAAAATTAATGGAGAAAAGAGTTGTTTTTTACCTCAGTTCTTTGTTGCCAACAGTACTTATTTCCACTTTTCTATTAATTTAATCACACCATCTTTAATTCCGTTATAAAATTCTCCGTTTTTAAATTCAGGTATGATTGTTTTGTCAATTACTTCTTTACAAATTTCGTCAGTCAAAATCAGTTCAGTTCCAGTTCCAGTCGCAATTCCGATTTGCCTGCAAGGATTGCATACAACTATTGTTAATCCATTATTTTTTTCGACAGTTCCAACACCCCAAGTTTGTCCCAAATCCGTCGCGTATTTTTGGATGTCATTGTAAGGATTTATGCTGTCAATAGTTACTATTACAATTTGTCTTGTCGTTTCAATATCGTAATCATAAAGTATCTTCGCTAATTCAGTCCGTTGAGCTTCCATAAATACTTGCCCATAGTCATTTATAATCCCAATTGATTTTGGAAAAGTACTATTCTCCATTCCCGAATATTCAGATTCAGTTGTGGTTTTTTTACTTTCCGTTTCTTGAGCACTTCCTTTACAAGAAAGTAAATTCAAAGTCAAGAAAAGGATTAATATTTTAGTTACGATTTTCATTTTTTGTATTGTTGGCAACGTGTTGTGTATGTTTAGTTGCGTTGGCTAGCAACTAAATTAGTAAAAGAAAACGAACCAGAGGAAATTCCCAAGAATTTTCCAGATAGGCACAGACCCAGCAATGGCTTATAAACGGCTTAAGTTTTCTTTAGTAGTAACTGTTTTTTAGCTAGTTTTCAAACAAGCGTAGTTTTTTCAATTTCTTTCAAATTTATAATTTTGACACACTGAGTCAGTTTATTGAATGGCTTAGTCAGTAAAAGTACTTATATTCTTTCTAATTTTGATTCATAATATAAGAAGCCAATATATAATCTTAAAAATTTGAACTATACTTAAAAACAAAACAATCACCAAAGGAATAGCAGCAGCTGCCATAACCATATCACTAATCATCGTTCAAGGTTGTGGTGAAAATGGAGATAAATCTGAGAATAAAGAAAATGCAATAACGACACTATCTCTTGAGGAAAAAGAAGAATCCCATATTCACAATAATTCAACACATACGCACACTAGTAAGAAAATACTAAAGCCAGAGGACGCTCAACAATTGTGGATATTTCCAGAGAGCAAGGACAAACTTGGGTCTGGAGGATTGCTTCAAATTTATATGGATCCTGAAAGTCATCCTGATGCTTCTTCAGGTTTTTCAAAATACGAATTGGGTGTAGGTGGAGCCTTACCAGAGCACAAGCATAATAAAACGGAAGAGATTGCTTATTTCCTTTCAGGAACGGGTATCGTTATAAGTTATGAGAACGATGAGCGTAAAGAAAAATCTGTTAAAGAAGGCTATGTCTGGTATACAGCACCCGGAGAATGGCATTCGTTCCAAAATACGGGTAATGAACCTTTAAAACTGGTATTTGCCACGGTTCCAAATGCCAAACATGGTTTGTTGAACTTTTTCAAAAAAGTAGGGGTAGAGCCCGGGAAGGAATCTTCTACTGCTTTAAGTGCAGAGGAATTCGCCAAATTAGCTTCGGACAACGACCTGATTTTAAAACCTGCAGAAATAGATTAGAAATCCGTTTTTGGATTTATAGTAAGCTGACATAACCACCTAAATTATCGCATATTCAGAAAATAGACAGTTGAGAAGTATATCTAGTAAAACAATAGTTTATTACTGCCTAAAATGTTTATAATGTGTTCATTCACTTAAAAAATTGTACTTTTCAAAGTATAAACTTTACTTAAAAATAATGGGTAACGGTTACGACATCGCAAAAAACACACCTACGTTCAAGAAAATTGAAGTGTCGTCACTTATGTTTTCGGAGTATCGATGTACGGAGGAAAAATCTATATTCACTACTTGGAACCATCTAAATTATTTTATTTATGTACTTGAGGGTAAAAAGAAATGGCGAACGTTAGAGCATAGCTATATGATTCATGCCAATGAAGTACTCTTTGTGAAAAAGGGAGCAAATATTATTGAGAAGTATTTTGACTCTGATTTTTGCGCCATGGTAATCTTTATTCCCGATTCTTATGTCAAGGATTTTATCTCACAAAAACCTGAGATAGGTGCCAATCAAAAAATTGATCTTCAAAGTGATAGCGCAATTCCTCTCAAAATGGATAGAACGTTAAGCACCTATTTTACTTCAATGTTAGATTATTTTTTCAATCAAGAAAAGCCGTCAAAATATTTGATGGAAATTAAATTTCAAGAATTGTTGGTCAATATTTTATCACTGCCATATAACCCTGAAATCGGGAGCTATTTTAAGCAGATTTCCCAAGAAGTTAAACCATCGGTTAAAAACATAATGGAGTCCAATTTTGTTTATAATTTATCACTAGAAGAATTTGCCAGACTATCGCACAGAAGCTTAAGTACTTTTAATCGCGACTTTTATAGTGCTTATGGAACATCACCTGGAAAATGGCTTACTAAAAGAAGACTTCTTCATGCAAAACGGTTATTGGAGAATACCAATCAAAAAGTATATGAAGTGGCTTTTGATAGTGGTTTTGAAAGTCCTGCCCATTTTGCAAGAGTTTTCAAGAACGAGAATGGTATTACCCCTTTAAAATTTCAAAAAAAGCAACTGTCTGTTTGAGAGGCATCACAGAAAAAAATTTTAGTCATATTATGAATATTCATGAAAACAAAATAACTGAAACCCCGTCAAAGCAATGGTTAGACCTTATAGACCAGCTTGGGGACCAATTAGCTGCAAATGGAATTGCCCACGATCAGGCCGATACCTTTGTAGCAGATAATTATCGGTTATTGAAAGAGCATGGATATCTAACAGCCATGATACCAAAAGCATTGGGAGGTGCCGGAGTTTCGTATGCCGATATGTGTGCTATATTGGTTAAAATAGCACAGTATTGCCCTTCTACAGCCTTGGCACTGTCCATGCATCAACACCTTATTGCAGCAAATATCTGGAAATATACGCACAAAGGCACAGGCGAAGAATTCTTAAAAGAGGTAGTTGATAAAAACCTCGTGTTGGTCAGTACGGGTGCACGTGACTGGCTAGATTCTAATGGAACCATGAAAAAAACTGACAATGGATATTTGGTCTCTGCAAAAAAACAATTTTCGAGTCAATCTGCAATAGGAGATCTCTTAGTGACGAGCATACCCTATAATGATCCAGAAGAGGGGTGGCAAGTTTTTCATTTTATGGTGCCCATGAAATCTGAAGGTATACAATTATTGGACGATTGGCAAACATTGGGAATGCGCGGAACAGGTTCACAGACTGTTGTACTCAATAATGTGTTTATTTCAGAAAACTCCATAGTGATGAAAAGGGCAAAAGGCGAGTTTCCGTTGTTTTGGAATGTGGTATTAACCGTCGCGTTGCCCCTAATCATGGCGCCTTATATAGGAATTGTAGAAAAAGCAATGAGGATTACTTTAGAGAAGTCAAGAGCAAAACAAAGTAGATCACTTCATACTACTTTCTTGCTTGGAGAGTTTTATAATAGCCTTACTTTGGCACAAGTGGTTCATAAAGACATGATTAGAATAGCCAATAATTTAGATTTTCAAGCTGAAGAAAAAATTGGTGTTGAAATATTGGCTAGAAAGACATTGGTTGCAAATGCATGTCAGGAAACCTTGAATAAAGCCATGGAAACAGTAGGTGGACAAAGTTTTTATCGAATACTTGAGCTTGAACGACTCTTCCGGGATGTTCAAGCGGTTGGTTTTCATACATTACCTATAAAGCAACAGCAGCATTTTACAGGTGAATTTTTATTAAAATAGCAAAATTATTGCCAACGAGTTTGTGTATGGCTCATTGCGGCTGAAATCAATTTTAATCTGTAGCCATATTTCAGAACAAGACATTTTTTATAGTTTAAACTTTTGGAAGGAAAAAAAGGAAAGGTTTATTGCAATTTCAGAATACGCTTAAGCCACTTAAGTTGGTTTGCAGTATGCGGAGAGTATTTTAAGGGAAATTCCAGCCAGGTAGGCTTGTCGAGTATACTTTTATAATGGGTAAAGGTCTTAAAACCTGCTTCGCCATGATAAGCACCCATACCACTGTGACCCACGCCCCCAAAAGGAAGCTTTGGGTTTGTAATATGCATCACAGCATCGTTGATTGCCCCTCCACCAAAGGACAGCTCTATATAAATTTTTTGTTTTACACTATTGCTTTCGGTAAAAATATAACACGAAAGCGGTTTGGGAAGGCTTTTTACGGTATCTATAGCCTCTTGTAAATTACTATAGGACAGTACAGGTAATAACGGACCAAAGATCTCTTCCTGCATGATGGCATCGTCAAAATCTATATTGTGTAAAACAGTGGGTTCTATATAACGCTCTGCTGCATCCTTCTTTCCGCCATAATATATTTTTGAATCTTCAATCAAACTACTAAGCCGTCTAAAATTATCATCGTTAATTATCTGCACATAATTGTTATTGGAAAAGGCAAATTTTTGTTCTTCTATTTCTGAAGCTAACAGTTTTAAAAACTCTACTTCTATTTCAGAATCTACTAACACATAATCGGGCGCTATACAGGTTTGCCCTGCATTTAGAAATTTTGCCCATACCATACGCTTTACGGTCATCTTTAGGTTGGCATCTTTGGTAACAAAAGCAGGACTTTTTCCTCCCAGCTCTAGAGCTACAGGCGTAAGGTGTTTGGCAGCAGCTTGGTACACGATCTTCCCTACTTTGGTACTACCGGTAAAAAATATTTTATCGAATTCTTGTTCTAACAGTTCGGTGGTTTCAGGAATTCCACCTTCTACTACGGTAAAAAAATCAGCTTCAAAAGCAGCATTAATAAGTTTTGCCATTACGGCGCTTGTTGCTGAAGGTACTTCACTCGGCTTTAAAATCACCGTATTTCCAGCGGCTATAGCTGCCACAACAGGGGCAAGTGATAATTGATAGGGATAGTTCCACGCGCCTATTACAAGACACACGCCTAAAGGTTCGGGGATTATATAACTGGAAGCAGGAAAATTAAGCAGATTGGTATGAACTTTTTTACGGCCTGCCCACTTCTTTAAATTCCGTTTAGCATCTTTTATATCGTGATAAACAAGCGAAAGCTCACTGGTGAAGGTATCGAACTCCGATTTCTTAAAGTCGTTGTATATGGCTTTATATAATGCCGGTTCATTATCCCGCAACATATCTTCTAACCGTTCTAACTGTTCTAATCGAAACGGAATGTTTTTGGTAATTTCGGTATTGAAAAAAGTTCGTTGCTGGGAAACAAGGTCTTGCATGTAGATTTCTTTGATTAACTTTCTATAAAATTAACCGAAAAGAAATAAGATGTTGTTAAATATAACTGAAAAGAAATTTATTATTTCCCGCGGTGAAGCACTTTATACTCTTCATAACAATCACTTATAGCATCAAGGATTTGAAGGTCGTTCGCCGTACGTATAAAGTCTTTAGAATAGCTACAATTGTTTAATATCTCGTCTATATCAACTTTTTCAAGCTGAAGGACTGCCATTAATGTTTCCCTGTCGTATTTGCTTTGTAATAAGGTACGTATTTCGTCTTGTTCCTTCATTTGCCGTAACTTCCGCATCTGTTTGGGTCTTTTGCCAAAAACATTATAGAGAAAATCTGCCGGATTAAAAATAGAACTCAATACTTTATTCACGGCTCCGGGTTGGCTTCCACCACCTTCATAACCCGTGCTTAAACCAGAAATACGATAACGGTAATTATCGTAAATAGGAATAAGTTTTGCGTCTATTTCTACATACCCAGTAAGCTGTATAGGACGTACAGTAACTTCTTCTAGGGCAATCCCTAGTTCGGTCATCTTAATTTTAATATCGCCGTATTTTACCCAGTCGTTTGTTACCCGAACCCGTATGGATTTAAATCCCAAATAAGAAAAAAACAAGGTATCGTTAACACTAGCTCGTATATTAAAACTTCCGTCTTCAGCTGAGCTTGTTCCCAAAACCTTATTGAGGTTAACGATGTTTACATTTTCCAAAGGTAAATCTGTAGCATCATTAAGCACTTTTCCCTCAATATCCATATCCTCTTGGGCCACAAGGGTAGCTGAAATAATAAAAAGTAATAAAACAAAAAGGGTTTTTTTCATAGCAAATACCGTATAAAAATACATAACTAAGACGACTTTTTAAACGTAAAGTTGCAAGAAGATAAAATTTTATTTTTATTGGGTTCTTCTTCTGCGTTTTCCACCGGTACCTTTAGAATCAGGTTTATCGCTTCTTCTTCGGCTTTTTCCTGCAAACCCAGGTTTTCCGCCATCAGAACTACGGTTACTGCTATCAGAGCTTCTGTTGCTACTTCTTTTAAAGCCGCCTTTACCTCTGTCGCCTCCACCGCCGCTTCTGCCACCGCCACTGCGATCGCGATCACCACGCCCTCTTCCGCCACCGCCACCGCTTCTGCCACGACGTCCGGAATCTTTAGATATTTCTACGGAAACTCTTCTGCCTTCCAGTTTAAATTCACTGAAAACACTTAAAACAAGTTCTTGATGTGTCGTATCTGTATTAAAGAACGAGAAACTGTCTTTTACATCCACTTTGTAAACATCATCCTGTCCCAAATTAAGTAAGTCTCTAAGGAAATCTTTTAAGGTCATCCAATCAAAATCATCTTTAGTTCCAATATTTATAAAATATCGAACAGAATCTGAATTCCCAGAACCTTCAGACATATCACCTATTGGTGTGTTAAGGTCTTTTGATTTCTTATAGTAATTATAAAAACGGGTAAATTCTACTGAAAATACTTTCTTTATTAATTCTTCTTTTGAAAAATCGGCTAGTACTTCGTTGATGTTTGGTAGATACGGATCGATATCGTGATTGATCTTCGTTTCCTTTATACTATTGGCAAGGTGAAATAACTGCACTTCGCATATTTCCATTCCTGAAGGAATTTCCTTGGCTTCAAATTTCTTCTGAATAATTTTTTCAATACTGCGTATTTTACGCACTTCACTTTTTGAAACAATTACAATGGAAACCCCATTTTTTCCAGCACGACCGGTACGGCCACTACGGTGGGTGTAGGTTTCTATCTCATCGGGCAACTGATAGTTTATTACGTGTGTAATATCATCCACATCAATACCACGGGCTGCTACATCGGTAGCTACCAGCATTTGTATTTGACGGTTACGGAAAGATTTCATTACGATATCTCGTTGGTTCTGACTTAAATCACCGTGCAAAGCACCTGCATTATAGCCGTCTTCAATAAGTTGTTCGGCTACTTTTTGGGTATCGCGTTTTGTTCTACAAAACACTACCGAAAAAATATCAGGATTAGCATCCGATAGTCTTTTAAGAGCTTGGTAGCGATCGCGAGCATTTATCAAATAATATTCGTGCGATACATTCTCGGCACTCACATTCTTGGAACCTACGGTTACCTCAACCGGGTTATTCATAAATTTCTTGGCAATCGTAGAAACCTCTCTTGGCATGGTAGCACTAAAAAGCCACGTACTTTTATCCTTAGGCGAATGTGAAAGGATTTCAGTAATATCTTCATAAAAGCCCATGTTCAACATTTCATCGGCTTCATCGAGTACACAATACTCAATTTTTGAAATATCAATAAGACCACGGCCTATCATATCTTTCATACGACCCGGAGTAGCCACGATTATCTGTGCTCCTTTTTTTATTTGGCGCGCTTGATCGGTAATACTGGCACCACCATATATAGCTACTACATTAAGCCCTTTAATGTATTTACCGTAGCTTGTAATTTCGTTGGTAATTTGCATACAAAGCTCGCGGGTTGGCGAAAGGATAAGACCTTGCGTAGTGCGGCTTTCTGGATTAATTTTTTGTAGCATAGGAAAACCGAAGGCTGCCGTTTTACCGGTTCCGGTTTGTGCTAAAGAAACCATATCGGTCTCTCCTTGTAAAAGAATTGGAATTGCTTTTTCTTGAACTTCCGAAGGGGTTTCAAAACCCATATCGGTAATAGCTTTCAAGAGGTTTTCGTTCAAACCTAAAGATTGAAATGTTGTCATAAATGTAGTAAATGTTATGTGTGTGTTGATTAGAAGCAATTTCGACACAATAACTTTACTGCCCCTTTCAACACTACCTCACCCTGAGGATTTTTAAAGGCGCAAAGGTATACTTTTAAAACGGATTAAAACCACAACCTCTCTTTTATATTTTTTATTATTTAATAACCTATAAATAACTGAATTATAAAGTGATAGATGCTTTGATAAATTTTTTATTTGGGAATTTTAATTTTGAAGTGCGTACACTTCTCTATTCTGAAAGGTATTCAATAAGCTGACGCATGGCTTTCCCGCGATGCCCTATTTCACTTTTTTGACTCAAAGGCATTTGGGCGAAAGTCTCTTCAAAACCCGAAGGTTTGAATACTGGGTCGTAACCAAAGCCTTCGTCTCCTGTAGGTTCATGCATTATTTCCCCTTCACAAATACCTATAAACATAACTTCCGATCCCTTTAAAGTAAGGGCAATGGCTGTTTTAAAACGTGCTTTGCGGTTGGTCCCTTCTTTTAGATTCTCAAGAAGTTTAGTAATGTTGTTTTGGGCATTTGCATCTTTACCCGCATAACGGGCACTGTATACCCCTGGGTCGTTATTAAGGGCCGTCACTTCCAAACCGGTATCATCAGCAAAGCAATTGTAACCGTATTTATCATGTATGTAATTGGCTTTTAAAGCTGCATTGCCTTCAATGGTTGTGGCAGTCTCGGGGATTTCGGTATAAAAACCAATATCTTCTAAGCTAAGCAACTCTATACTGTGAGGTAGCATGGCTTTTACTTCCTTAAATTTATTCTTATTGTGGGTGGCGAATACAAGTTTCATAAAAGTAGGTTGTAAATTATTATTTAAAAATAAGTCTCCAAAACAACGAGATAAACCTATTTAACATTTTCAACGGTAGATTTTAACTTTTATAGGTAAAGATAAATTTAGCTAAATTATTTGTTTTTTGCGTTGTTATACGCTTCAATGATTTCTTTAGAGCTTTTAATTGTCTTTTGGGTCCATTCCATTTTAAGTTGTAGTTGTTCTGTTTCTGAAAGTTGCCATTCAATTTCAGATTTTTTTAACTTTGCCACGACACTTTGTAAAATAATAGCTGCTGAAACTGAAATATTTAAACTTTCCGTAAAACCATACATAGGTATTTTCAATAAGCCATCGGCTTCATTCATCATCGTATCACTTAAACCATCTTTTTCCTTTCCGAAGAAAAAAGCAGCTTTTTTGGTCACATCAAAATCAGGAAGATACGTAGCATTCGTATGAGGCGTGGTAGCAATAAGCTGGTATCCATCTTCACGCAACGACTGCATACATTCTTTTATATGGTTATGTCGATGCAAGCTCACCCACTTTTGTGCGCCCATAGCAATTTCCTTATCTACACGTTTGCCCAGATGTTCTTCCACAACATGCAGGTCTTGTATTCCAAACACATCGCAAGTGCGCATTACGGCGCTGGTGTTATGCAGTTGGTAAACATCTTCGGTCACTACTGTAAAATGTCGGGTGCGCTGGGCTACCACTTTATCAAAAAGTTCGTTCCGTCTATCGGTTAAAAAACTTTGCAGGTATTTAAGCAATTGTAAATCCACAGGAAATTGGTAATTTTAGGACGAAGATAAAAAATTACTGGAGAATGAAGATTGCCGTGTTAACAGGAGCAGGAATAAGTGCCGAAAGTGGCCTAAAAACTTTTAGGGACAGTAACGGCCTTTGGGAAGGTCACGACGTTATGGAAGTTGCATCCCCTGAAGGCTTTAAAAGCAATCCCGAATTAGTGCTCGATTTTTACAACAAAAGGCGCAGCCAGTTATTACAGGTAAACCCAAACGCAGCACATAAGGCTTTGGCTGAGCTGGAAAAGGATCATGAAGTGGTTATTATTACCCAAAATGTCGATGACCTTCACGAACGCGCGGGAAGTAAGAACGTCCTACACCTACACGGAGAACTTTTAAAAGTGCGCTCTACATTTGATGAAGATCTTATTATGGATTGGCAGAAGGATCTCAACCTAGGAGATTTTTGCGAACATCATCATCAACTAAGACCGCATATTGTATGGTTTGGCGAAGCAGTACCTTTAATAGATAAAGCAATACTTTTGGTAGAAGCAGCCGACACCCTTATTATCGTAGGCACTTCAATGCAGGTATATCCTGCCGCCGGCTTACTTCAATATGCACGAGATACTGCTACAATTTACTTTGTCGATCCAAAACCTTCTATCACTTCTTCACAAAGGATAAAAGTATTTGCTGAAAATGCTACGAGCGGCATTCCTAAAGTAGTTTCAGAAATAAACAAAAGCTAATACGTTATGGTTTTAGATGAAGGTATTGAAAAATTTATTTCTCTTTTGTTGATCTATTTTGTTTATTGTGTTTATTTCCTGGAGGGAAATTAATTAAATTGATAAAACCGCATATTTAAAAGCGCTACTCCTTGAGATTCCTTATCTTTGCACCTTTAAAATAAAGCCATGTCAACCAACGCATTACAAGCCATTTCCCCTATAGACGGTAGATACGCATCTAAAACTGCCTCTCTTATTCCTTTCTTTTCTGAAGAAGCCCTAATTCGGTACCGGGTACTGGTAGAGATTGAATATTTTATCGCTTTGGCCGAAATTCCATTGCCGCAACTGGAAAGTTTTAATAATGACCTTTTTTCAGAATTACGAGAATTGTATACTGAATTTTCGATACAGGACGCCCTTCATATTAAAGAAACCGAAAAGGTAACCAACCACGATGTAAAAGCAGTGGAATATTTTATCAAGGAAAAGTTTGAAGCGATGGGACTTCAAAAGTATAAGGAGTTTATACATTTTGGTCTGACCTCTCAAGATATTAACAACACTGCAATCCCGCTTTCATTAAAAGATGCTATAAATGGGGTTTATGTTCCTCAGTTAAATATTCTAAAAGATAAATTACGTGAGCTAGCCGAAGCTTGGGCAGATATTCCTATGCTTGCAAGAACGCACGGGCAACCTGCTTCCCCTACTCGCTTAGGTAAGGAAATTGAAGTTTTTGTGGTGCGTATTGAAGAACAGTTCGAATTGCTTAACAATATTAAAAGTGCTGCAAAATTTGGGGGTGCTACCGGAAATTTTAATGCTCATAAGGTGGCATATCCAACTATTGACTGGAAATGTTTTGGCGGCAATTTTGTACAATTAAAATTGGGCTTGCATCACTCCTTCCCTACTACCCAGATAGAACATTACGACCATATGGCCGCCTTGTTTGATTGTCTAAAGCGTATCAACACAATAATCATAGACCTCAACCGAGATATGTGGACCTATGTTTCTATGGATTATTTTAAACAAAAAATTGAAAAAGGGGAAATAGGATCTAGTGCGATGCCGCATAAAGTGAACCCTATTGATTTTGAAAATAGCGAAGGAAATTTAGGAATTGCAAATGCTTTATTTGAACACCTTTCGGCAAAATTACCTATAAGCAGGTTACAACGCGATCTTACCGACAGTACTGTATTGCGAAATATAGGTGTACCATTAGGTCATACCCTGATTTCATTTCAATCTACTGTAAAAGGATTGGATAAATTATTACTGAACAAAGAGAAGTTTGCCGAAGACCTTGAAAACAATTGGGCGGTAGTGGCTGAAGCAATTCAAACAATATTAAGACGGGAAGGCTATCCAAACCCTTATGAAGCCTTAAAAGGGCTTACCCGAACCAATGAAAAAATAAGCCAAACCTCGATGGCCAATTTTATTGAGACCTTAGAAGTGCCGGAATCTGTAAAACAGGAAATGCGGAATATTACTCCCTCAAATTATACAGGTATATAAAGAAAAGACTCCTGACGGAAGGAGTCTTTTCTTATTTAAAAAACCTCTTCTTATTTTTACAGAGTCTCTGGTTTTCTGAAAAACATTTTATTCAAAAAATGAATTCATAACAGACTTTTCAAAACACGTGCCACAGGTTTTAATTAATTCATTATTAACATATTATACTGATAGTTTTGTGTTTTCATATAAAATTATAAAAAGAAAAAGGCGCTATATATTAGCACCTTTTTTAATCCAAATATTATTTGTTTATTACATCTCAAATAATTGACCAATACCACTTAATTTAGAGACATCTAGGTCACCTCGATCGATTGAATTCATAAGTTTTATCATTTTCTCGGGTCGCATTTTATCACCTAAAAGACGAAAGACTGCAAATCCTTTTTCATTATCACTTGCAAAAACAATGATCTCATCTATGGCATCTTCTTCTCCAGTGTATTTTAAAGTAGCACCTTTCGAATTAGAACCAAATTTCATTAAGGTTTTATACTTCTCCTGACTTAGAATATCAACTGCTTTTTGTTTTTCAGCTTCATATTCAGTAGTATTTCCATCAGCTATAGGGTAAGCAACCATATTTATCTTTTTAATGGTAGCAAGTATATCCTTTTCTTCTTGAGTAAAAGAGTTGTTTTCATTTTTCAGCAAACTTGCCGCCACGTCAACTTTAAGAAACTTGTCATCATCTTGTTTATCTACCAAATATTTCTGTAAAGTAGGTCCATTATCGCACCCAATAAGAGCAAGGGCTGCTAAGACAATTAATATTAAATATCGTGTGAGTATCATTATTTTTTATTTTTTTGATTCTTCTCTAAGTTTTTTAACTGATCGCCGCCGGGTACTTTTAGGTCTTGCGTAAGTTTTGATATCTTTTTAAGGTCTATATTTCCGGTGATGCTCATGATTACTGTCATCTGTTTTCCATCAACAACACCATCAAGGTACATTAATAGTTCGCTTACAAAGTTTTCATTCTTTCCTTCTTTGGAATAGAACTTAATGTTCTTACCATCGTCTTTTATGCGCATTAATTCTGAAAGTCCTTTAGAGCCTGAAATATAACTGGAAACGGCTGTATTCATTTTTTGTGCTACAGTAGCATTTTCAGTAGTATATATTTTTATATTGTCTAAGTTGTTTACCAGACTCATATATTCCTTTACTTCGGGATCATCAGATTCTAGGTCGATCTTGCTCAATAATTTAAACATATTTTTGGTAACGACGACCGAGCTTACATCTTTGTCGTTTTCAAAAGAATCAAATGCATTCTGTGCATTTATAAATAAGGGGGCGATAATAAACGCCATTAAAATTGCTAACTTTTTCATTGTGTTATAGATTATAGGTTATTTTAAAATTTTATTGGTTGTTTCTGTAAATTCAGTCAAATATGCGAGATCTTCGGCTCCTTTATTTAAACTTTCCGAAAGCATAAACATAACTTCTTTTGATTTGTGAAATGCTATAATAGCTTCTTGTTCTTCCTCAGTTAAAGAAGGTTTTGAAAACATAAAACCTGCTACTCCTATAGCAATAATTAGCATAGCTGCTACACTATACCACCAAGGATTTATTTGAAACCTAGAAGTGGGTAAAATGATTTCTTTTTCTGAAACTTCTTCCTTAGCTTTTTCAAAACTGTTGAATAAGGGCTTGTAAACTTCCAAATGAGGAGCAATATCCCCTGTTGAAAAATATTCCTTAAGCACTTTCTCTTGAGCCAGGCTTGTGTTTCCTTCAAAATAAACATCTAATAGGTTTTCTATTTTAGCGAATTCCATAATTGTGTTGTTTTATTAATTTTTCTCTTACTGTTTTTCGGGCTCTAGACAATGTAACACGCACGGCGGTTTCATTACTATCTAGCATTTCTGCTATTTCATTAAATTCAAATTGCTCTACATCCCGCAATTGCAATATTATTTTTTGTTGTTCAGGCAGTGTCTCTATAATCTTAAAGACCATTTCTACACTATCATTTGCTTCTAATTCTTTGTCTAGGTTGTCAGAATTCTGATAATTATTATGTACTATTTTTAAATTTGAAGCTTGTTTGGACTTTAATCTGTCTAAACAATAATTTTTGGTCATTGTAACGGCAAAAGCTTCCGGATTTTTATACTTTTTAATGCTTTCTTTCCCTTTCCATAATTTCAAAAAAACTTCCTGTACAGCATCTTCAGCTTCATCACTTGAAACAAGTATCCTTTTGGCTAGCCTGTATAACTTATCCTTAAAAGGAAGTATCAAGACTGTAAATTCTTTTTGTTTCATTGGTTTTGGTTGGTAGAAGAGCATCTATTATGCCGTTCTATTATTACGACGAGTCACATTGAATTTTGTTACATTGAATTTTTACATCTGCAATATTCTTTTCAAAATTGCAAGCTTGTTAAGCTGATAGATCAAAATAATATATTTTCACAAAAACAATAATGTACCTACCTTAGAGGTTTACAAGATAACTATCAAACGTTTAATTTATGAAAAAGAAATTCCTTTTTTCCTTGCTTGCAATTTCAATGCTTTTTGTCTCTTGTTTTGAAGACCTGGATGACAATCTGCAACAAGCTTCCACTATAGAAATTCAAGATTTTATCTACAGAGGTCTTAATTTTTTCTACCTCTATAAAGCTGATACACCCGAACTGGCAAATGATGCCTTTGCTACTAATGCTGATAAAAATGCCTTTTTAAGTTCCTTTGATTCTCCTGAAGCACTTTTCGCTTATTTAAAATCTCCTCAGGATCGTTTTAGCATTCTGGTAGATAATTATATTGAACTCGAAAATGCATTAAGCGGAGTCACATTGAATAACGGTATGGAATATGGACTGGTTTTCTATTCTGGCAACAGCGGAAATGTTTTTGGTTATGTGCGTTATGTACTTCCAAATTCGGATGCGGATACAAAAGGAATTAAAAGAGGAGATATTTTTAACACTGTAAATGGAACTCAAATTACTGCCAGTAACTTTGGTAGTTTATTAGCTCCCGATTCTTATACAATCGGTTTAGCAACAATTTCCGGTCAAGATATCGTTCCTACAGGCGAAACCGTAGAATTAGTAAAAGAACAATATACCGAGAATCCTATATTTATTGCAAACACACTGAATATAGGCGGAGAGAACATAGGATATTTAATGTATAATGCTTTTACGGGGGATTTTGACCCGCAATTAAACAATGCTTTTGGAAATTTCCAAGCAGATGGTGTTACAAAGCTAGTTTTAGACCTTCGTTATAATGGAGGTGGTTCCGTAAGAACGGCTCAAGATTTGGCAAGTATGATCACAGGACAATTTGCAGGTCAGTTGTTTTATACCGAGCAATGGAATGAAGATAGGCAAGAAGAATATGCCGAAAACGAAGTGTTTAATACTACTTTAAGAAACGGCACAAATATTAACAGCCTTAATTTATCAAGTGTGTATATAATAACTTCAGGAAGTACTGCTTCTGCCAGCGAATTGGTTATAAACAGTCTGAAACCTTATATTAATGTAATACAAATAGGTACAAATACCACGGGAAAATTTCAAGCTTCTTTCTTATTATACGACGCTCCAGCACCACAATTTAGCCGAAGTGAAGCAAACCCTGCCCACACCTACGCTATGCTGCCTTTGGTGTTTAAAACTGCCAACGCAAATGGAGTTACCGATTTTGTAGACGGATTAACACCAGATATTGAACAAAGTGAAAATTTTGCAAACCTGGGAATCTTAGGTGATCCGGACGAACCTTTATTGGCGAGGGCATTGGAAGATATTTTTCCTTCACAACCTAAAAGTTATACTGATTTTGAGCCTTTAACAGAATTATCAGAAAGCAAGGCAGATTCACCGATATATCAAATTATGATAGCAGAAAAATAATATCTTTTAAAACATAAACCCCCGATTTCGATATAGAAAATGGGGATTTATGTTTTTAATTAGAGCGAGATCGTAAATCCTATTCTCATATTTCTTCCCCGGCTTTGAAATCGATATAAATCTTCATATTCTTCATCCAGAATATTGCTTACATTGGCAAACAACGTTACTTCCTTTGAAAGTTGATGCGTTATGGTAAAGTCCAAAAGACCAAAGCTATCCAAACTAACATGCTCACTTGCAAAAGTTTCGGTATTATAAAAAGAATCTTCCCTTTCACTATTGTATTGATAATTTAGACCAATAAAAGTTGAAGGTATTACCTGATAACCTATAGAGGTATTCAACTTACTTTTGGGAATTCGTAAAGAAAAACGTTTATCAGCTTTTGTGTAGGTATAATTCGCTGTAATATTTAACTTCTCTCCCACTTTTTTTGAAAGTTCTACCTCTACTCCACTTGCCTCAAATTCTTTTGAAATATTTTGATATTGATAGGTAAAAGTATCTGGATTTACTTCAATAAAATCAACATAGTTCATTTCATTTCGGGCAAAATAAACTGCGCTTACACGCAAGGTATTTTCAGATGTAAATTCAAAGCCAATTTCAATGGTTCGGTTTTCTTCAGGTTTTAAATCTGTATTGCCGTACAACGAATCGTATAATTGATACAACGAGGGAGTAATATAGGCGGTACTATAGGAACCCAATATTTTTAAAGTGTTTTTTTTGAAGTCAAAACCATAAGAGGGGTTAAAATTATAAACAAAGTGAGTTCCGTAATCACTATGATTGTTTAAACGAACACCCGTGTTTATATTTAACCCAAAATCTGAAGTATAAACAAAATTAACATAGGGATCGATGATATTGAATTTAGCAACATCCTCATTAACATTTTGTGAAAAAGTCTCTTCTCCAAAAGGAATAACAAACGAATTAAAACTGCTTATATTTAAATTTAATCCTACCAAAGCAGTTATTTGTTTTGAAAAGTTATAGCTCAAATAATTATCCATACTGTAAGCTTTGGCATCATATTTCACAGGATATAAAGATTCGATTTCACGCTCTATCCAACTGTAATTATCATTAAAAACATATACTCCCTTTTTATACTTCCATTCAAAATGCCCGCCTGTTTTTAATTGTTTAGTAAGTGAACGATAATCGGCATCAAAAAAACCTACATCATCAAAATCGGCTTTATATTTATCAAAACTGAAAAACTGGCTGATGGTAATATCTTTATTGATTTTGTACCCTAAATTAATTCTTCCATCATAGCGGTTAAAAACATCAGAGTTAAAAGGTTTTTCGCCTTCCGGTGCTGAAACCGCTGAAAGTCCATCTACGTAATTATTGCTAAAACTGGCATTATAGAAAAATTTCTTTAATGTCCCATTTATCGAAACAAAATTATTAAATTCTTCAGGCTTGTAATCCTTGGTCTCCGTAGCACGATTGCTTCCTACTGAAGAAGTAAAAGTAGCAGCAATAGGTTTTTCAGAAGCTTTCTTGGTAAAAATATTAATAACCGCTGTAGCCGCTCCCGAACCGTATAAAACACTGGAAGCGCCTTTTAAAATTTCTATTTTTTCAATAGAAGTAGCAGGAATTAATCGCAAATCATAATCATTAGCAATTTGTGAAGGATCATTCAATTGTACCCCGTCAACCATAATAACTACCTGCCCGTTTCTTCCTCCTCTAACAAAATAACCAAGGTTTTGACCTGCATTGCTGTGACTTCCATTAATTTCAATTCCGGAAATTTCATTTACAATTTGTGCGACAGATTTACCGGTACTTTCTTCAAGTTTTTCTTTGTTGATAACAGCTATTACTTTACCACTGTTTTTTCTTGCCAATGGAATTTTAGAATCGATAAGTACGGTATCCAATGATTCCATTTTTTGGCGTTGTTGTGCAAATAGAAAGCTACTTGCAATAAGGCATAATGCCAGCATTACATTTTTTTGTTTCATTTTAAAAAATTAAAACGGAAAAAGAAAGAAGCGTTATTAACCCTCATAAAATGAGTCAAAATACTTCCCAAACCTTTATCCCGAAAGTTTGACAATATGAAAAAAGGCAGGTCTCCTGGCTCGTCTGTGTGTAGACCTTCCCATCTCCATATCTTGGATACAGTGGTATAATGAAGTAGTACACAATCTGCCAATTGGCAGAAGACTTACAGTTGCGGGAACAGCTTCGGTATTAAACCGAATTCCCTTTTAAGAAAGAGTTTTAATATCTCTCACCAAAATTCAATGCAAAATTAATATTTTAATTAGAAATGTAATTCCTTATGCGCTATTTTTTATCTAAATCTATCTATTTAAAAAATGATGATGGCATTTTAAAAATGTCACCTATGTAACTACATAAGCTTAAAATTGAAGATTTAACCAAGAACGACTTTATTTAAGATAAATAATCTCATTTTATATTTCTATTTTTTATATTAAAAAATTAGATTTTATTCGCTTGCTTCACCCAACCAAAGTGTTATTTTTGAAAATGCAAAAATTTTTAATACTTCTTTCCTTTACCCTTCTTTTAGTTTCCTGTAAATCGGATACCAAAAAAGAAATAGAACAGATTGATGAACTTCCTATAGAAACAAATATAACCTATGCAAAAGGTTTTGAAATTCATCATTTTAACGGGTACAAAACAATTACCCTAAAAAACCCTTGGCCCGGAGCCGAAGAGGTGTTTACGTATGCTTTAATTAATAAGGGTACAAAAATTTCATCTCCTGAAATATACGATGCCGTAATTGAAGTCCCCGTAAAAAAAATAGTGGTTACCAGCACTACGCACATCCCTTCTTTAGAAATGCTTGAGGAAACAGCTGCTTTGGTAGGTTTTCCAAATCTGGATTATATTTCTTCCGAAGAAACCCGAAAACGTATTGAAGCTGGAAAAATAACAGAACTCGGTAAAAATGAAGATATCAATACCGAAGTGCTTATAGACCTTTCTCCAGATGTAGTGGTAAGTTTTGCTGTAGATGGTAATAATAGCACCTTGAATATCATCCAAAAAACGGGGATTCCGGTAGTATATAATGCCGATTGGACGGAAACCTCTCCTTTGGGAAAAGCAGAATGGATTAAATTTTTTGGAGCTTTTTTTAATAAAGAAAAAGAAGCAGACAGTATTTTTTCAACTATAGAAACCGAATATCTCGCGGCGAAAAAAATAGCTTCAGAAGCCCAAACACAACCTACTGTTTTAAGTGGTGCTATGTATAAGGATGTTTGGTATTTACCGCAGGGAGATAGCTGGGTATCACAATTTATAGCCGATGCCAATGGCCATTATTTATGGAAAGAATCTTCCGGAACAGGAAGCTTATCCCTAAATTTAGAAAGTGTTTTGGAAAAAGGAAAAAATGCCGATTTCTGGATTGGCCCCGGACACTTTATCAGTTTGCAACAAATGAAAGATACCCACAGTGTGTATTCTGAATTCAAAGCGTATAAAAACGGAAATGTCTTCAGTTTCACCAATAAAAAAGGAGCTACCGGAGGCGTTTTGTATTATGAACTGGCACCCAACCGACCAGATCTAGTTTTAAAAGATATTATTAAAATATTGCACCCCGAGCTATTACTAGAATATCAACCCTACTTTTTCAGTAAACTTCAATAATGCAAAAGCAGACCTCATATAAATTATATTTTATTATACTGCTCCTACTTTTGGCAGTGGCATTCTTTGTAAATATAAGTTTGGGCTCTGTTTCAATTCCACTGAAAGAAATTTTTTCGGGTCTATTCGGAAATGGAGCTTCCAAAGATTCTTGGCAATACATTCTTATAGAATATAGGTTGCCAAAGGCAATTACGGCAATATTGGCTGGAGGAGGCTTGGCAGTGTCGGGATTGCTCATGCAAACGCTATTCAGGAATCCGTTAGCGGGACCTTTTGTATTAGGATTAAGCAGCGGTGCCAGTTTAGGAGTAGCCTTTTTAATTTTAGGCTCTGCTTCTATTGGAGGGTTTTTAACTGGTTTTTTAATGAACTCCTGGAGTTTGGTGATCGCTTCTGCAATAGGAAGTTTTTTAGTTTTACTGGCCGTTTTAGCAGTAACTTTTCGAATAAAAGATACCATGGCCATACTTATTATTGGTTTAATGTTTGGTAGTGTAACTGCCGCTGTAGTAGCTGTTTTATCTTATTTCAGTAATGCAGAACAATTACAACATTTTATTTTCTGGTCGTTTGGAAGCTTGGGAAACCAATCATGGAACGGAGTTTTTATTTTAAGTATATGCTGTATTGTGGGACTATTGGTAAGTTTTTTCAGCAGTAAATCACTGAATGCATTATTATTAGGTGAAAATTATGCGAAAAGCATGGGACTTCATATGAAACGAACTACACTTTTTATCATTCTGGCAACAAGTATTTTGGCAGGAAGTATTACTGCTTTTGCAGGACCCATTGCTTTTGTAGGCTTAGCAGTTCCGCATCTTACACGCCAATTCTTTACGACTTCTAATCATTTTATTTTACTTCCGGCAGTCCTAATTTGCGGAAGCTTACTTATGCTTATTTGCGATACGGTGGCGCAATTGCCCTTTAGTGAATATACACTTCCCATTAATGCAATTACCTCAATTATTGGTGCTCCTGTGGTAATTTGGTTATTGGTAAGAAAACGAAAATTGTTGTTTTAATGGCTTCAGAAGAAAAAAATACCGTCTTAAAGGTAACCGATCTTGCTATTGGATATTTCCATAAAAAGAAAGCTTCCACAGTTGCTGAAGAAATTAATTTTTCACTTTCAGAAGGAGAACTTGTAGGTCTAGTTGGCGCCAATGGAATTGGAAAATCCACCTTATTACGGACGCTTTCTGGGATGCAACTTCCCGTAAAAGGAAACGTACAATTAAACGGTAAAGACATTTCTTTGTACACTTCCCACCAATTAGCGTTGCAATTAAGTTTGGTACTTACTGAAGGTCCGGCTTCAAAAAACTTAACTGTTTTAGAACTTATTTCCCTTGGAAGGCAACCACATACCAACTGGATGGGAAAACTTAATGAAAAAGACAAAGAAGCCATTCAATATTCATTACAAGCTACGGAAACATCAAAATTGGCAAACCGAAAATGTTTTGAACTCAGTGACGGGCAAATGCAACGAGTTTATATTGCACGTGCTTTGGCACAAGATACGCCGGTAATATTTTTAGATGAACCAACAACACATTTAGATTTGTATCATCGCGCCTATATTTTAAAATTGCTGAAAAACCTTGCTGCTGAAACTAATAAAACTATTCTTTTTTCCACTCACGAAATTGATCTTGCAATTCAGTTGACCGATAAAATGATTGTTATGGCTCCGGAAGCCACGTATTACGATCAGCCTTGTAACCTGATTGAAAAAGGACGGTTTGATGCGCTTTTCCCAAAAGAAACCATAGATTTTGATTCGAAAACGGGAAGGTTTACCATCAAGAAATAATTATCTTTACTTTAAAACAAATAAGAAATGAACGAAACTTTTCTTTTTTTACTACTTGCCGCTGTTTGCTTATTAATTGGTGCTTTTATTGGAAATCTGTTTGCGCGTTTAAAAAACAAATCGGAAACCGGTAAACTGGAAGAACGATTGGAGAATTTGCTTCAGCAGGAAGAAAAATTAAATGAACGCTACGAACAAATTGTTCAGGAACGCGAAACCATACGTAAAGAAAAGGATTTTTTAAATGTTGAATTAACACGTAGAAATTCGGAATTTGATAATATTGAAGAAAAATTAAGGGAACAAAAGAATGAGGTTGAAAAACTTCAGGAAAAATTTAGTAAAGAATTTGAAAATTTAGCAAATAAAATATTAGACGAAAAGTCCACTAAATTTACTTTAAAGAACAAGGAAAATATAGATGGTATCTTAAAACCTTTGCAAGAAAAGATTGATAAGTTTGAAAAAAGAGTTGAAGACAGTCATAAAGAAAGTATCGACCGTCATGCCATGCTTCGTCAGCAAATTATTGGTTTAAAAGAACTTAATGAGCAAATGAGTAAGGAAGCTACCAATCTTACCAAAGCTTTGAAAGGAGACAGTAAAACACAAGGGAATTGGGGGGAATTGGTATTGGAACGTGTGCTTGAAAAAAGTGGTTTGGAAAAAGACCGTGAGTATTTTGTACAAACGAGTTTCACCACCGATGACGGGAAACGCGTACTTCCTGATGTGGTTATAAACCTGCCCGATAACAAAAAAATGATTATTGACTCTAAAGTTTCATTAGTAGCCTACGAGCGGTTTATCAATGAAGAAGAGGAAGATTTACGCCCAGGTCATTTAAAGGCACATATTCTTTCGTTGCGAACACATATAGACCAATTAAGCGCTAAAAACTATCATGATTTATATAAAATTGAAAGCCCTGACTTTGTGTTGTTATTTATTCCAATAGAACCTGCTTTTGCGGTGGCGGTCAACAAAGATGAAAGTTTATATACCTGGGCTTTCGGAAAAAACATTGTCATTGTTACCCCTTCTACTTTATTAGCCACATTGCGAACTATAGACACTATGTGGAACAATGAAAAACACCAGCAAAATGCAATGGAAATTGCGCGTCAAGCTACCAATCTTTACGATAAATTTAGGGGGTTAATTGAAGATTTAAATAAAGTAGGAAAAATGATGGACGACTCTAAAGAGGTATATTCTTCTGCTATGAGTAAGTTACATTCGGGGAAAGGGAATTTGATTACCCGAGTTGAAAATTTAAAAAAATTAGGTATTAAACCTAAAAAAGATATTCCTCTAAGTAATATTAAACGTGCTGATAAGGATCCAAAGAATAATGACGAAAACCAAGAACTTTTAGAAAACTAACTCATGAAAAAAATACTCTTTATAATTTTGGGAAGCCTTTTAGCTCTGTATCTGCTCTATTTTGCATTTGTGTATTTTGTTCCCTATAGCGAAGGAACCCGTGCCGGAGAACTTATTAAGTTCAGTCATAAAGGTGTGGTGGTAAAAACTTGGGAAGGTGAAATAAGTCAGGGTATTAGTGGGGCACAGATTTTTTCATTTTCAGTATTAGATAATGAAAAAGAAGTGATCGAAAATATGCAGGAATATCAAGGCAGTTATGTAAAAGTAAGTTATATAGAACGCTTTGATACATTCTTCTTTTGGGGAGACACCAAATATTTTATAACTGCAATTTCCGAAGAAAACTCTCCACATTTCAATAGAAAATAAAATGGAAATATTTAAAAAAGTCACCGAATCGCATGTTACTATATCAGAATTGATGCTTCCTTCACATACCAATTTTGGCGGAAAAATTCACGGAGGTTATATACTTTCCTTAATGGATCAAATTGCTTTTGCGTGTGCTTCAAAACACAGCAGTAATTATTGTGTAACAGCAGCGGTAGATACGGTAAATTTTTTAAAACCCATTGAAATTGGCGAGTTGGTAACTATGAAAGCTTCCGTAAATTATGTAGGTAACACATCTATGATAATTGGAATACGTGTGGAAGCTGAAAATATTCATACCGGAGAAAAAAAGCATTGTAATTCTTCTTACTTTACCATGGTCGCAAAAAACGATTCAGGAAAAAGTGTTCATGTACCCGGCTTAATTTTAGATACGAAAACGGATATAAGGCGCTTTGTAAAAAGTATAAGACGATTACAAATGAAAAAAAACCGTAGTATAGAATTTGAAGAAACGGATTTTGTTTCAAAAAAATATATAGAAGAATTAAAAGAGTATAATGTTCAGATTAATTTTAATCCTCCTACTTAAATACTCTATTTGCTTAAATACATTTTCCTTCGTGCATACAAGTCATAAAAAGCATCATCTTTTAAACTATCAATAAATAGGATACTCTCGCCAGTACTTTTCATTTCAGGTCCCAGTTGCTTATTAACATTCGGGAACTTATTAAAACTAAACACTGGTTGTTTGATCGCGTATCCTTCCAGTTGTGGATTAAAATCAAAGTCGGTTACTTTATTATGACCTAACATCACTTTTGTAGCGTAGTTTACATAAGGTTCACCGTACGCTTTTGCAATAAAAGGAACAGTTCGCGAAGCGCGTGGATTTGCTTCAATAATGTACACCATGTCATCTTTAATGGCAAACTGAATGTTTATCAAGCCTACAGTATGCAGTGCTAAAGCAATTTTCTTGGTATGGTCTTTTATTTGCTGAAGTACTAGATCTCCCAAATTAAAAGGTGGTAGCAAAGCATTCGAATCTCCTGAATGGATTCCACAGGGTTCAATGTGCTCCATTATTCCTATGATATATACATTTTCACCATCGCAAATAGCATCTGCTTCTGCTTCAATAGCGCCGTCAAGATAATGATCAAGTAGTAATTTGTTATTCGGAATTTTCCGCAGAAGATCTACAACATGTTCTTCCAGTTCTTTTTTATTGATAACAATTTTCATTCCTTGACCTCCCAAAACATAGGAAGGACGAATTAATAGTGGGAAATCCAATGTATCGGCTAAAGCTAAGGCTTCTTCGGTGGTTTCTGCAACACCAAATTCAGGATATGGAATGTTATTTTCTTTTAGGATATTTGAAAAACTTCCTCTGTCTTCAGCTAAATCGAGTGATTTAAAACTAGTACCCATAATTTTAATTCCGTAACGATCTAATTTTTCAGCAAGCTTTAAAGCCGTTTGCCCTCCCAATTGAACGATAACACCCTCAGGTTTTTCGTGGCGAATAATGTCGTAAATATGTTCCCAGAAAACAGGTTCAAAATATAATTTATCTGAAATATCAAAATCGGTAGAAACAGTCTCCGGATTACAATTGATCATAATAGTTTCGTAACCTAATTCTGAAGCGGCTAAAACACCGTGCACACAACAGTAATCAAATTCAATTCCTTGACCAATTCTATTAGGACCAGAGCCTAAAACTATCACTTTCTTTTTATCGGAAACCACACTGTCATTTTCAGCATATCTATTTCCATCAGCAGTTTCCATATCATTCTCAAAAGTGGAATAATAGTAAGGAGTTTGTGCTTTAAATTCAGCAGCACAGGTATCTACCAATTTATAAACCCGTTGTATATTGAGTTCGTCTCTTTTTTTATACACTTGACTTTCAAGGCATTTTAACATATGGGCAATTTGCCTATCGCCATATCCTTTTTGCTTGGCTTCAAGTAATAATTCTCTTGGCAACGAATCTAAATTGTATTGGGAAATTTCCTTTTCCAACATATATAATTCCTCATATTGACGAAGGAACCACATATCTATTTTGGTAATTTCATGAATTCGGCTTAAAGGAATACCTATTTGAATGGCATCATAAATAACAAAAACACGATCCCAACTGGCGTTCTTAAGTTTCCCTAAAATTTGTTCGTAGTCTTTATAGCTTTTTCCATCTGCACCAAGCCCGTTTCTCTTTATTTCAAGTGACTGTGTAGCTTTATGAAGCGCTTCTTGAAAGCTTCTGCCAATTCCCATTACTTCTCCCACAGATTTCATTTGGAGACCTAACGTACGATCTGAACCTTCAAATTTATCAAAATTCCAACGTGGTATTTTTACTATCACATAATCTAAAGTAGGTTCAAATAAAGCGGAAGTAGATTTTGTAATTTGATTATCTAGTTCATCAAGATTATAACCAATGGCCAGTTTTGCTGCTATTTTTGCAATAGGATATCCTGTTGCTTTTGATGCCAATGCTGAAGATCTAGATACCCGCGGATTGATTTCAATAGCAATAATATCTTCTTTTTCATCTGGGCTTACAGCAAACTGAACATTACAACCTCCTGCAAAATCTCCGATGCTTCGCATCATTAGGATTGCCATGTCCCGCATCTTTTGAAGAGTACGGTCGCTAAGTGTCATAGCTGGTGCTACAGTAATGGAATCTCCAGTATGAATCCCCATGGGATCCATATTTTCAATGGTACAAATGATAACAACATTGTCGTTTTTATCACGAAGAAGTTCAAGTTCATATTCTTTCCAGCCCATCATTGCCTTATCTATCATAACTTCATGGATGGGTGAAATTTCCAGTCCGTATGATAATAATTCATCAAAGTCTTCCTCTTTATATACGATTGACGCTCCTGCGCCACCTAATGTAAAAGATGCCCTTATAACCAATGGAAATCCAAATTCCTGAGCAATCTCTTTACCTTGTAAATATGAGTTCGCTGTGGCTTGTGGAGCCATAGCTATTCCTATCTTTTCCATCAAGCTTCTAAACTTTTCCCGGTCTTCAGTAATATTTATTGCATCAATATCAACTCCAATGATTTTTACATTAAAATCTTCCCAAATTCCTTTTTCATCTGCTTCTATACAAAGATTCAAAGCAGTTTGACCTCCCATGGTTGGTAAAACGGCATCAATTTCCGGGTGCTCATTAAGTATTTTTATAATGGATTTTGTAGTGAGCGGCAACAAATAAATATGATCGGCCATTGAAGGGTCAGTCATGATAGTTGCAGGATTCGAATTTATTAAAACAGTTTCTATACCATCTTCTCTTAAGGAACGTAAGGCTTGAGATCCGGAATAATCAAATTCGCACGCTTGGCCAATAACAATAGGGCCTGAGCCAATAATTAAAATAGATTTTAAGTTGTTGTTTTTAGGCATTTTATAAAAACTTTTTTTAATAGTATAAAATTACGACGCAATAGGGTATAAAAAAAAGGTGTTGCTTTTAAAAACAACACCTTTTATATATAATTTATCAACATTATTTTTTGTGACGGGTTTCAGAAGATACAGAAAGTTTTTTTCTGCCTTTCGCTCTACGCGCAGCCAAAACTTTTCTACCGTTTACAGATGCCATACGCTCTCTAAAACCGTGTTTGTTTCTTCTTTTTCTTTTTGATGGCTGAAATGTTCTTTTCATTTTATAAAACTTTATCTTCTAAATATCTTTTCTTTTCTATCAAGGAAAACTCCCCTTAAAAGTCGGGTGCAAATATACAACGTTTTTTTAGTTAGCAAAACATAAAATGTAAAATATTTTTATTTGTTTTTAGTACCTTTGACACCCCAATAAAAAATGGATTCATGTTCAATAAAAATATTAAATTAATTTTAGCAGCAGCTGTTCTTGGCTGGGCTGTGTATCAATTTACTGAAACAAATATAGGCAATGGTATTATGCTTATCCTACTTTCATTAATATTTGTATTCCTTTATTTTAAAAATGAAATTATCCTCTTGGCCTTCTTAAGGCTGCGGAAACAAGACTTTCCAGGGGCAAAAAAATGGTTGGATAAAATTAAAAATCCAGAATCTTCTCTCGTGAGAAAGCAACAAGGGTATTATAATTATTTAAACGGCTTAATGGTTTCCCAATCAAATATGAATGAAGCTGAAAAATATTTTAAAAAAGCTATTGAGTTAGGATTATCAATGGATGCCGATATGGCAATGGCTAAACTAAACCTTGCTGGTATTGCAATGACCAAAAACAGAAAACGTGAAGCCGAAACATTACTTGCCGAAGCTAAAAAGTTAGACAAGCATAATATGATGGATGAACAAATTAAGATGATGAAACAACAAATGAAAAAAGTTGGACAACCCCGGCAACATTTTGGTCAAGGAGGTCGAGGTGGAAGACGTTAATTTATCATTTTTGCCTTTATTTAATTAATGTATTTTCATATACTATGCGTTTCAACGAATTTACTACCTGATTGTCGAAAATCTAAAATTTAGTAATAAAGCTGGTTATCTTTATAATAACATCGATTATAAAGTATGGTTAAAAAACTACTCTTCTTTATTTTACTTTTTTCATTTTCATCTCAATCACAAAACATTGAGAGGGAAAACCTATTTTCCTATAAAATTGAAAAAAACATTCATATATATGTCGAAAAATCTAATAAAGCCTATAGAGATCAAGACTTTAAAGAGGCTGAGGCGTTATTTGAATATTTTATAAATCAAGTAGTCAATAATAGTTACATGGATAATTTTAAAGTTAAAAAATTATCAGGACGAACTATTGAATTATATGATTTCGAAAAGCCTATTTTTTTAATGACCTATGCGTCTTGGTGCACTCCAGGTGTAGGTGAGATTCCTGCCTTAAATGAAATTGTTCAGGAAAATTATAAGAATATAGATTTTGTGATTCTATTTTGGGATTCAAAAGAAAATGTAAAAAAAGTAGCCCGCGATTACGATAGTAAAATCAATCTTTTATATGTAGATGAAACTGAAAACAAGCACAACTATGTAATTGAAACCATGAAACATAGCTTAGGTTTTCCTACTTCTTTCTTTATTGATGAAAACAAAAAAATCATAGATGTGCGTCGTGGGGTTTTGCATCCTTATAATGAAGAATATGCAATATCTTATGAATTAAATTACAATGCTTTTTTAAACGGAATTTCCCTGCTTAAAAACTTTTCCTCAATACAAGAAGGCTTAGTAACTCAAAAAAATCCGTAAACTATTCACTTTTATTTTTATGGCTCTAGTTATAATACCCTTTTTCAGGGATTTCAATAACGTATTGCTTTCCCGATGAGTTTTTAAGAAATGTTTCCCGCAACCAAGGATTATGAATTTTTAAAATTTTATAATTTATTCCATGGGTTTTTGCAAATACTGCCAAGTCTGTTATGGCTGTATCAACTTTAACCTGATAGGTAGGAATATTTGTATAAAGATCACTTTCATTATAATTAAATCCATACTTTTTAGGGTTGCTTAAAATTTCTTTGAAGGCTAATATCCTAAAAACATAACGACTGGTCTCGTCGTTAAGAAGAAGATCATAATAATTATTTGTTGATTTTTGACGGTCAACCTGTTTACTAACTCCATAATTACCCGCGTTATAAGCTGCAGCGGCCATAGTCCAGTTACCAAATTGGGCTTTTGATTTTTTAAGATACTCTGCTGCCACTTTGGTAGCTAATTCCATATTGTACCTTTCATCAACATAATCATTGATTTCAAGACCATACTCCTGTCCTGTACTCTTTAAAAAGTGCCAAAATCCAGCAGCACCTGCAGGAGAACTATTATTTTCAAGTCCACTTTCAGCAACTGCTAAGTATTTAAAATCGTCCGGCAGGCCATACTTCTTTAACAAAGGTTCTAGAATCGGAAAATATTTATTGGCACGTTTTATAATTAGCAATCCATTGGATTGCCAATACGTATTAACTAACAATTCTCTATCCATTCTTTCTCGTATATCGGGATTATTTAAGGGAACAGCTTCTCCTGCAAAATCCATTTTTTCAGGAAGCGGGAGTGCATACACATTATAATCGTGTACTACATTGTTTTCCATCTTCTGACCATCCAAGTCTTTATTTGGAGAAACTTCTTGTACAGCATTCACACACAAGCTACTTGCAACTATAAGTATTGCAACCAGTCCTATTTTTGATATTAAGTTCATATTTTATTTTTTTTACTAAAGATAAAAAATTAACAGCGCGATCCATATCTAAAATCATAATTCTTTGCTAATAATCTTCATAATTTCTTTTGAAACAATACTTCCTTTATTAATAATCATAATATGTGTACCTCCTTTAATTACAATACAATTATCAATATGCTCAATAGGAAAAACAACATCTTCATCCCCGTGAATATGAAATACACCAGGAACTTGTTTTTTACGTTTCCAACAAACCATGTTTTCAATAGCCCAATCTAAATACTGCTTATCTCGAACGTGCAGATATTCTTGATATATTTTTAACCGCTTTTCTGTTTTGGGACCAATAGCAAATTTTGTAAGATCTTTCGCGCTCAGGACCAAACGTGTAGGTATTAATTTATAAGCCCACGTTTTTCTGGCGAATTTTACTCTTTTCGGTAATTCATATTTAGTTTTAACACTCGAAATAATAATAAGCCTCTTTAAAGATAAAAAAGCTTCCATTTCTTGAACAACAACTCCCCCAAAAGAAACACCTATTAAAATGCTGTTTTTTTCAGTAACACGCGCAGCCATTCTTTTGGCATAATTATATAAGGTTTCCTTTTTTTTGGGGATTAACCATTCTAAAATATGCACCTTATAGCTTTCATCAGAAAAGGAAATATTTCTGAAAATTTCTTTACCAGCTGCTAATCCCGGTACAAAATAAATATGTGTACTTTTTTTAACCATATATGCTTTAACAGAAGTAAATCAAAAAAACCCCAAAGATTATTTGTAAATTTACAAGACAAATATACCATTATCTTACACTAAACAGTAGCGCAATTATATGAAGAAGGTATTACATCCTGCGGCTTCACGAGGTACTGCAGACTATGGCTGGTTAAAGGCGAATTACTCTTTCAGTTTCGCAAATTATTTTAACCCCCACCGGGTTCAGTTTGGATTACTAAGGGTACTGAATGATGATTCGGTAGCTGCAGGAATGGGTTTTGGAAAACATCCACATAATAATATGGAAATTGTTACTATTCCTCTTGAAGGTGCTCTAAAGCATGAGGACTCGATAGGAAACAAAGGTGTTATTCAGAGTGGCGAAGTGCAAGTAATGAGTGCCGGAAAAGGTGTAGAACACAGTGAAAAAAACGCAAGTCTTTCAGAAACTGTAAAACTTTTTCAAATATGGGTTTTTCCTGAAACACAGAATGTAGAACCTCGCTACGATCAAAAAAAAATAAGTCCTTTAATTCATTTGAATCAGTTTAGTACAATTGTAAAACCAAAGAATGAAGCTAAAAAAGATGAATTATGGATTCATCAACAGGCGTATTTTAATTTAGGAAAGTTTTCGGAAACCAGTGAAACTTCGTATTCACTACATAATATAAATCACGGAGTCTATATGTTGGTTATAAAAGGCACTATTTTTGTGGATAATGAAACACTTACCACTAGAGATGCCATTGGAATTTGGGATGTCGAAAAATTTTCAATAAAAGCCGAAAAAGACAGTGAGGTATTGTTAATTGAAATACCAATGAATTAAAAAAACCTGTTTTAAATAGAATTAATCAGGCTTTTACAAAAGTTATATTTATATCGAAATAATTAATATAAAACATGCTCCTATGATTGAAGATGTAGAAATTACCGATAATGAATTTTTGAGACAATTTGAACTTGAAGTGGGCGATAATATGGCTCGCATTGAATACTCTTTACAAGATCGAAAGATTTTTCTTACTAAATATGAAATGCCCGAAGAACTGGAGGAACAAGGTTTTAGGGATATTTTTATTAAAGCTGTTTTTGAAGAGGTTAAGAACCGAAATATAAGCTTGGTGCCAACAAGCCCTGAAATTGCAGGATTTATGCGTAAAAATAGACGTGTTTATAAAGATTTACTACCTGTAGGTATTAGTATTTAAAACATTAAATTAAAATAGGTTCGTTGACAAATTCAAATCGCACCAAGCCATCTTCTCCTATTTCGGTAAGTTCAATTTCATGTAACGTATTTACCAATTCAGGATTCCAAGGGGTTTTTACTTTTACATAGTTTTCTGTAAAGCCATAGATGTATCCTTTTTTATTTTCGCCTTCAAAAAGTACAGTTCTTTTGCTTCCAAGTTGTTTTTCATAAAAAGAACGTCTCTTTTTTGCTGAAAGACCTCGCAACATTTTACTTCGCTTGCTTCTTACTTTTTTAGACACAACTCCTTCCATTTCGGCAGCAGGCGTATTATTCCTTTCAGAATAGGTAAAAACGTGTAAATAAGAAATATCCAATTCATTTAAAAAATGATAGGTTTCTAAAAACCGTTCCTCTGTTTCTCCCGGAAAACCTACAATAACATCCACACCTATACAAGCGTGTGGCATTACTTCTTTAATTTTTGAAACCCGATCTGTATACAATTCGCTCATATAACGACGGCGCATCAATTTTAGAATGGCATTGCTCCCACTTTGCAACGGAATATGAAAATGCGGTACAAATGTTTCAGAATTTGCAACAAAATCTATCGTTTCATTTTTTAGTAAGTTTGGTTCTATTGAAGAAATTCGCAAGCGTTCAATTCCAGGAACCTCATCCAACGCTTTTACAAGATCTAAAAAAGTGTGTTGGTGTTTTTTATTTCCGAACTCTCCTTTTCCGTAGTCACCAATGTTTACTCCGGTTAGTACAATTTCTTTAATTCCTTTAGCTGAAATTTCCGAAGCGTTTTGCAAAACATTTTCCAAAGCATCACTTCTTGAAATTCCTCGTGCCAAAGGGATTGTACAATAGGTACATTTATAATCGCAACCATCTTGCACTTTTAAAAAAGCACGAGTACGATCGCCAATAGAATAAGAGCCTACATAAAAATCGGCTTCTTCAATCTCACAGGAATGTACTTCACCAGCCCCTCTACTTCTGTCGGGCCGACTTAATAATTCGTTGATATAAAAAGTTAAATTGAATTTTTCCGTAGCGCCCAACACCAAATCAACTCCATTAACATCTGCCAATTCATGAGGTTTTAATTGTGCATAACAGCCCACGGCTGCTACAAAGGCTTCGGGATTTGCTTTTTGCGCCTGTTTTACAATTGTCTTAAAACGTTTGTCTGCATTTTCGGTAACACTACAGGTATTAATAACGTAAATATCTGCCTTTTCCGAAAAATCAACACGGTCAAAACCTTCATCGGTAAAATTTCGAGCTATAGTAGAAGTTTCACTAAAGTTGAGCTTGCACCCCAAGGTGTAAAAAGCGACTTTTTTTGTAACGTTCATTCTTGTACTTTTGGCAAATGAGAATGCAAAGATACAAAGTTAAGTTAGAAGTGGGAAGTTAGGGGGTAGGAAGTTATCGCAGTTAATAAATACTGAAGAATGAGTTTTAAGTTTGAAAAGTTGGTAATCTGGCAAAATGCTATGACATTTGGGGAAGATATTAATGATTTGACCGATTCATTTCCTAAAAAAGAAATATATAATCTCTTTCTTCACAAATTAGAAGGGCAGCAGATTCAATTGCTTTAAATATTGCTGATGGTTCCATTTTACAATCAAATCTAGAATATCGAAAATTTTTAGGATATTCCATTCGTTCATTAACTGAAGTAATCACTTGTTTGTATAAAGCTAAATATAGAAATTATATCAACGAGAGTGATTTTAACAAAAAATACAATGAAAGTTTTAACCTCATGAATATGATGATTGCATTTAGAAATACTATAAAAACAAAACAATAACTTCGTGCTTCCAACTTCAAACTTCCATATTAATGTAAAAATTTTTATAGCAAGTATATGTTTTATATTTTTAATTACCTCTTGCAAAAAAAACATCAACAACAATCAAGATTATTTAGTCTTCCGCTACAACGAGCATAGTAACACTACTTCACTGGATCCAGCTTTCGCTAGAAATCAACAAAATATTTGGCCGACCAATCAATTGTTCAACGGTTTGGTACAATTGGACGATTCTTTGAATATTCAGCCGGATATTGCTAAGTCGTGGGAAATAAACGACAGCACCAACACCTATACATTTTACTTGCGAGATGATGTTTATTTTCATAAAAATAAAGTGTTCGGAAAAGATTCTACTCGTGTGGTCACAGCTTCCGATTTTATTTATAGTTTCAACCGTTTAAAAGTTGAAAAGGTAGCTTCACCCGGAAGTTGGGTTTTAAGCGATGTTTCAAGTTATGAAGCTAAAAACGATACCATTTTAAAAATTCATTTAAAAAAACCCTTCCCTGCCTTTGTAGGCTTGCTTTCTATGCGTTATTGTTCCGTGGTTCCCAAAGAAGCTGTGGAATTTTATAGCGATGAATTCCGAAGTCATCCGGTGGGAACAGGTCCTTTTCAATTTAAATTATGGGAAGAAAATGTGAAATTAGTACTTCGGAAAAATCCTATCTATTTTGAAAAAGACAAAGATGGCAATGCACTGCCCTATCTTGAAGCTGTTGCCATCACTTTTTTACCCGATAAACAAAGTGAATTTTTACAATTCACACAAGGGAAACTTGATATGGTTTCAGGACTTGACAATTCATACAAAGACGAAATCTTAACCACTCGCGGAAAGCTACAAGAAAAATATAAAGACAAGGTAAAACTTATAAAAGGACCGTATTTAAACACGGAGTACTTAGGCTTTTTTATGGAAGCAAATTCCCAAGAAGTACAATCGAAAACGCTTCGGCAAGCTGTAAATTATGGTTTTGATCGTGGAAAAATGGTCACTTATTTGCGTAACGGTTTGGGCATTCCGGCCGTAAATGGAATGATTCCAAAAGGTTTACCGGGTTTTGGCACAACCGAAGGTTATACCTACCAACCTGATAAAGCACGACAGTTAGTTAAAAAATACAAAGAAGAAACCGGCGATGACCTGCCCGAGATAACCATTGGAACCAATAGCCAGTATTTAGATATTTGCGAATACATTCAAAGGGAACTTGAAAAAATAGGGATTTCTGTAACTGTAGATGTAATGCCGCCCTCAACACTGCGCCAAATGAAAAGTAGTGGAGAACTTGATATTTTCCGGGCGAGTTGGATTGCCGATTATCCTGATGCAGAAAATTATTTATCACTTTTCTACAGTCCCAATTTTACTCCGAATGGTCCAAATTATACTCATTTCAAAAATTCAACTTTCGATAGTTTATACGATGCATCTTTATCAATTTCCAATATTGATGAGAGAAAAGTATTGTACACAAAAATGGATTCCATAGTTATTAAGGAAGCGCCCGTAGTTCCTTTATTTTACGATATGGCCATACGTTTTGTAAATAAAAAAGTAAGTGGGCTAGGCATTAATCCTCAGAATTTTTTGTTTTTGAAACGGGTAAAAAAAGAGAAATCTACTGATTGAAATTAGTTTCGTCTGTATTTCGCTGTTTCTTCAAATACGTGTTCTAATATATTTGCCTCTGTTTCTGAAAAATCAATAGAACGGCGAGACATCACCACTTTAGCAACCTCAAAAGCTTTATCAGTTTTATAGGTGGACATTCCAGCACTTCCACCCCAACTGAAACTAGGGACGAAATTTCGGGGAAATCCACTTCCAAAAACATTAGAACTCACACCTACAACAGTCCCGGTATTGAACATCGTATTAATCCCGCATTTGCTGTGATCACCCATCATTAAACCACAAAACTGTAATCCAGTTTTTGCAAATCCTTCGGTTTCATAATCCCAAAGGCGAACTTCAGCGTAATTATTTTTAAGGTTAGAATTATTGGTGTCGGCGCCCAAGTTACACCACTCGCCTATTACTGAATTTCCTAGAAATCCATCATGCCCTTTATTAGAATACCCAAAAATAACCGAATTGTTGACCTCTCCTCCTACTTTACTGTGCGGACCAATAGTGGTTCCGCTATAGATCTTGGCCCCCATTTTTAAAGTGGAATGATCACATAAAGCAAACGGACCTCGAACAGTACATCCTTCCATGATTTCGGCATCTTTACCTATATAAATGGGTCCTTCGGAAGCGTTTAAAGAACATAAGGGAAGTTTTGCCCCTTCTTCAATAAAGATATTTTCTTTATTTATAGTAAAAACTGCTTCAGGAATGGGTTGTGATTTTCGGTCTTTGGTAAGCAATTCAAAATCCCGCTGGATGGCTTGGTGGTTTTTGGAGAAAATGTCCCACGTATGTTCGATACGCAAAACATCGTCATAAGTATATTGAATGATATCGTATCGTTCAAAATCTACTTCTTGATCTTCTGTGGTAAAGAAAGCAATAGGTTCATCTTCAAAAAAAATGGCTTGATTTTCAGAAAGATTTTTTATGAGGTTTGAAAGGTTTTCCGAAGGAAGAAAAGAAGCATTAATAAGAACATTCTTTTCCAGCTCGAGCATAGGATATTTTTCTGTTAAATAATCTTCAGTTACCGTAGTCGTTGTAAAATCCAACATTTTTTCCCATTTTTCGCGAATGGTTAAAATACCGATTCGAATATCGGCAACCGGTCTTGTATAGGTAAAAGGTAATAGTTGATTGCGAACACTTCCGTCAAAAAGAATATAATTCATGTAATTTGTATTAATATTCAAAGCTAATAAAAAAAGCCCTCGATTTCTCGAAGGCTTTTATATATATTATAGGCTAAAAAATTATTCTTCCTTTTTAGCTTCTTCTTTTTTTGCTGGTTTTTTGAACTTGTCGTATTTGTTCTTAAACTTATCAATACGTCCTGCTGTATCTATTAACTTAGATTTACCGGTGTAAAATGGATGAGAAGTTCTGGAAATTTCTAATTTCACAACCGGATATTCAACCCCGTCTACTTCTATTGTTTCTTTAGCGTCTGCCGTAGATTTAGTAAGGAATACTTCATCATTAGACATATCCTTAAAAGCAACTAATCTATAATTTTCCGGATGGATACCTTTTTTCATGCTATTATAATTTAAATCCTTCTCGATTTTGAGACTGCAAATTTAATGTTTATTTGTAAACCTGCAATAATTTTATGTCTTTTTTTAGTTTAAAAAACACAATTTAGTTTCTTAAAAATAAACCGTAACAATTTGTTACATTTGTTTACTAACAAACCAACTAAAAAACTTTCAACTCATGGAAACACAAACAGCATCTGTTAAAAAAATCGCTTTAAATTTTGGGCTCTTACTTGCTTTATTATCAATTGTTTTACAAGTTATAGCTTACGTAACCGACACTCATATTGATAGACCCTGGTGGCTAAATGTGACAGGTATTTTAATAAGTGTTGGCGTAATAGTTTATGGGCTAAAAGCTTTTAAAAATGATAATGGTGGATTTATGTCGTTAGGAGAAGCCTTAAAAGCCGGATTGGCAATAAGTTTAATTGCTGGTATTATTGGAGCAATTTTTAATTATATCTTTATAACCGTTATAGAACCGGATTTTGTGGCCCAAACAATGGAATATACACGAGAGCAAATGATAGCGCAAAATCCAAATATGACTGAAGAGCAAATGGAAATGGGTTTAAGTATTTCCGAAAAAATGATGACACCTTGGATAATGTCGGCTATGGCCATTATAGTAACACTTTTCTTTGGATTTATTATTTCATTAATTGCAGGTTTGATAATGAAACAAAACCGTCCTGAAAATTACTAGAATTTGAAATTTCATGAATGTATCTGTCATAATTCCTCTTCTTAACGAAGAAGAATCAATAAATGAACTTTACCATTGGATTGCATCTGTTATGCAGTCCAATGGTTTTTTATATGAAATTATTTTTATTGATGACGGAAGTACCGATAATTCATGGAAGATCATCAAAGACCTTTCAGAAGAACATTCAGAAGTCAAGGCTATTCGGTTTTTAAAGAACTTTGGAAAATCCCAAGCTTTGCACGCAGGGTTTGCAATGGCTGAAGGAGAAGTAGTGATTACTATGGATGCAGACCTTCAAGACAATCCTGAAGAAATTCCAGAACTTTATAATATGGTTACACAAGAGGGTTTCGATCTTGTTTCGGGCTGGAAGAAGAAAAGGTATGATTCAACCATAAGTAAAAATCTTCCTTCCAAATTATTCAATTATGCTGCCCGAAGTACTTCCGGAGTGAAACTGCACGATTTTAATTGCGGTTTAAAAGCATACCGAAAAGAAGTTATAAAGAACATTGAAGTTACTGGCGAAATGCACCGATATATTCCTGTATTGGCAAAAAATGCGGGTTTTAAGAAAATTACCGAAAAGGTAGTTTTACATCAAGCCAGAAAATACGGCAACACAAAATTCGGCCGTGAACGTTTTATTAGAGGATTTTTGGACTTGATTACAATTTGGTTCTTATCGCGTTTTGGGAAGCGCCCTATGCATTTATTTGGAGCTTGGGGAGCATTTATGTGGTTTGTAGGTTTTTGCTTGGCAATGTACTTAGGAATTGATAAGCTTTTTATAAATCCTGTAGGTAGACTTATTACTGAACGGCCCCAATTTTATATCGCGTTAACTGCTATGATATTAGGTACACAGCTTTTTCTAGCAGGGTTTTTAGGGGAATTAGTCTTGAGGAGTAAAAAAGATCAAGGCAATTATAAAGTTACTGAAAGGCTTAACGTTTTAAAGTAAAGTTACCGTTTAACATTCTTCCGTCTTCTAATTCAATTCTGTACCAATAATCACTTGCAGGTAATGGGTTTCCATTATAGGTGCCATCCCAGCCGCCTTTTTGTGGATTAAGTTGTTTGAGAAGTTTTCCAAAACGGTCAAAAATGTAAACCTGTGCATTATTATATTCTTTAATTCCTACTACCTCCCAGGTATCATGAATATTATCATTGTTTGGAGTGAAAAAATTAGGAGGACCTCCAACCACTACTAGTTCTTGGTAAAGCAAACAAGTACCTTTCCACACCTCGACTTCATATAAGCCAATCTTTACATGTGAAAAAACTGGCTCAGACTGAAAGCTAGCACCTCCTGTTATAGAATATTTATAACCTGAAGCATTATCAGTAAAAATTTCAATTTTATTGTTATTACTGAAATCCGAAACAACAACTTCTACCATTTGTATTGGTTCTACTATTTCTACAATAATATTTGCAGTACCATCACAACCGTCTACATTTGACAAATTAACCGTGTAAGTTCCCGGTTGTGTTACTGTAATGGATTCTGTTGTTTCACCAGTTGACCAATCATAATACAGATAGTCTCCGCTTATATATAAGTCCACAGAAACTTCTCCCGGACATATATAAAAGGTTTTGTCTTCAATTACGGGAGCATCTTCAGCATCAATTAAAATATGCCCTATAGAGGCACAGGCGTTTGCATTCTCAATTCTAAAATACAAATCATGTTCTTCATTAGGTCCACCTTCATAAACATCAATTAATACATTGTTTGCACGAAGTGCATCTTCTTCGGTATTATAAAATGTAATAATAAGATTAGGATAAGTTTCTAAAAGTATATTCTCTATATCTAAAAGGTTTATAAGAACACTATCTGGATCAGGATTTTGATCACATAATTGCAAGGTTATTGTTTCTATGGCTGGAAGCGGACCTACATTTAGTGTTATTTCTGCAAGGGCGTAACATGTAGGATTTTGAAATACTCGAGCGTAAATAACCTGATTATTATATAAATTTCTGTAAGTAGACGTTATTATCTGATTAACGTTGGCAATTGCATCATTTCTATCCTCAAAAAATGTTGCCTGGATACCTGAAGGGTCAGTAACCAGTAATGGAATAGCATCCGCTAATGTAAATTCAGTAATACCATCATCCATAGAATCCAAATCACATTCAACTAAGGTAATATTCGGATTTATAGTGGGGACATCTGTAATTACTACATATTCTATAAAAGTTCTATTGGGAAGATTGACAAAATCTACATTTATAGTTACCGTAAAAGTGCCCGTATTACTATACGTATGAGTTGGATTAAGCAATGTAGAAGTATTACTACTACCTGTATCTCCAAAATCCCATTGAATAGATGTTATTGCATCATTAGTATCTAAGGTAAACTGAGTAGCTTCTTGAAAACAAAGATTTTGAATATTTACAATACTTTCAAAAAACGACTGAACAAATGGTGGTAGGCCAAATGTTGAATTACGTCCTCCTAAAGGCACTGAATAAACCCTTAAATCGCTTCCTGCTCCATAAATATTAGGGTAATTTATTACAGAAAGTGAATTTTTCTGAATAGCATGGTATATTTTTTTATCAATACCTAATTGTAATGTTCCAGACAAAACGCTCAAAGATGTTGGTATATCGGCAACGCCATAACGCGAATCAGGAATATTTGGAGCGTCAAGGTCAAATTGAAGTATATTTACATTTTGAACATCGCCTGCGTTTCCTGTTGTATTAATTTTTCCACTGGCATATAATTTTGAAGAATTCCCCGAAAATTCTACTCCATAAAATACTAAATCATCTGCCAAAGAAATTTCATTACTTACTACTCCTGTAGTATTATTAAAATCATATAAAAGTAATTTACCTCCAGAACTTGGAACAAAAAAAGCATGTGCAATTGCAATTTTTTCGCCGTTGGGAGAGGCTTTAATTGCTCCTCTAAAATTATCATATTCTGAAATATCAGGTCCGATTGTTGAAACTACTGGTGGTGTATTAACGCCACTTGAAGAAAGTAAAAAGGAATAAAATTTATCTCTAGCCTGAGTTATTATCCAAAAATCGCTTCCTGAAACTGTTTGCACTGCCGTTATATTTTCGGAACCTTGATTGAGGATTGTAGTATTTTTTACAGTAACATCACCAAGACCTGAATTTAGACTCATATCAACAATAGAATAATTAATTCCGTTTCCATCACCTATATTCCCATTTAAATCTATTTCATATGCAGAAGCTACATCGGATGTGAAAATATAATAGAGAGTGTTGTTTCCAGGCTTGGGTACTATGAGCGCAGATTGAGTAGCAGATCTGTTGCCAAGCAAACCAGTTCCATTAGCCATTAAAATATGATTTTTATTCCATACATTTTCACCATTGGTATAAAAAAGAAGATCTCCTGTAGAGGTTGAAATGCTAGCACAACCCTCAAATGTGTCTAATTCACCATCCAAAAGGGGGACTGGCTCACCTGTGACAAAACTTAAGCCTGCATTGCTCCCAAAATACCAGTTAGCGGCTTCTTTTTGAGCCATTACATTAATTGAAATTAAAGCAACTAATAGGAAAATTAATCTTTTATACATACTCCTTTTTACACTTCGATTATTAAAAGTAGGAATTTTAAAAACAAATCTTTACTTGAATATATTTTTAAACAAACTATTGTAATATCTTATTTTTTCAAAAATAAGGTATCAATATCCCATTTATGTACATTTGCAATAATTTTTAAATATATATGATTTACATAAATCCAAAAATATTGGAAAGAGTTAATCAATGGCTCATCTCTTTTTTTGATAAAGATACTCAGCACACAATAAAAGAGATGATTGCTTTAGACCCTGAAGGTTTAGAAGATAGTTTTTATAAAAACTTGGAATTTGGAACCGGAGGTATGCGAGGTATTATGGGTGTTGGCGACAATAGAATTAATAAATATACCCTTGGAAAAAACACACAAGGACTCTCTAATTACCTAAAAAAGCAATTCCCAAAGGAAACTATAAAAGCTGCCATTGCTTACGATTGCAGACATAATAGTAAAGAATTGGCCCAAATAGTCGCCAATGTTTTTTCAGCAAATAATATTGAAGTTTTTTTGTTTTCAGATTTACGACCAACTCCAGAACTTTCTTTTGCAGTGAAACACCTTAATTGTCATTGTGGGATTGTTTTAACTGCTTCTCATAATCCACCTGAATATAACGGTTACAAAGTATATTGGCAAGATGGCGGACAACTCGTACCCCCCCAAGATAAAGAGATTATTACTGTAATTAATTCACTGAAGTATACAGATATAAAATTTGAAGCTAAAAACTCTTTAATCACTTTAATCGATTCTAAAATAGATGATGCTTTTGTTGAAGCTTCCCTTAAAAATGGGAGTTTTAATACCTCTCAACAATCAAAAGATAATTTAAAAATTGTTTTCACTTCCTTGCACGGAACTTCAATAACCATGGTTCCAAGAGTTTTAGAGGAAGCGGGATATAAAAATGTTATAATTGTTGAAGAACAAGCAAAACCTAATGGTGATTTTCCTACTGTAAAATCCCCTAATCCCGAAGAACCTGAAGCGCTAAAAATGGCACTGGAACTCGCCGATAAAGAAAACGCCGATATTGTAATTGGCACAGACCCAGATTGTGATCGTTTAGGGATTGCAGTAAGAAATGAGAATGGAGAAATGAGAATCCTCAACGGAAATCAAGCCATGACAATACAAACGCACTTTCTGCTTGAACAATGGAAAAAAGAAGGAAGGCTTAATGGGAATCAGTTTGTAGCATCAACAATCGTTTCAACGCCTATGATTCAAAAAATTGCTGAAGGATTTGATGTTCAGTATAAAGAAGGTTTGACCGGCTTTAAATGGATCGCTAAAATGGTGAAAGATTTTCCGGAACTTCAATTTATTGGTGGCGGTGAAGAAAGCTTTGGTTATATGATTGGAGATTTTGTTAGGGATAAAGATGCTGTGACCGCTACCCTACTTTCCTGCGAGATAGCAGCACAAAAAAAGCAAGAAGGCAGCAGTATGTTTGAATATCTTCAAAATATATACAAACAATATGGATATTATAGAGAGCATCTGGTTTCAGTTGTAAAGAAAGGAAAAAAAGGCGCTGAAGAAATTTCAATTATTATGAATAATCTTCGAAATAATCCTTTTACTGAAATTGCAGGAAGCAAGGTTGTTAGAATTGAAGATTATCAAAATAGCCAAGTAACCCTTATTCCACAAGACACTACTTCAATTTTAAATGTTCCAAAATCAAATGTCCTTATATATTATACAGAAGATGGAAGCAAAATAGCTGCCCGACCTAGTGGTACCGAACCAAAAATAAAATTTTATGTAAGTGTAAATGCTAAGAAAGAAGAAAATAATATAGAAGCTGCACTTCAACAAAAAATTGACAAAATTATTACTCATTTAAACTTAGGATGACCTCCAACAAATGAACTATTTTAAAAAAATAATCCGCTATGCAATTCCTTATAAAAGGTATGCTTATGCAAATATAATCTCGAATATCTTTTACGCTCTTTTTGGGACCTTGTCATTTATTTCATTAATGCCTATGCTTAAGGTGTTATTGAATACAACAAAGGATATAGTTGAAAAACCGACATATACAGGTATTTTAAAAATTGGGAACTACTTTTCCGATTATATGAATTACTATGTTACCCAGAAAATCGAAACAGAAGGTGAGTTATACACATTAATGCTTATGATTGTATTGGTTATAAGCACTTTTCTGTTAAAAAACTTTTTTGGGTACTTAGCTATGTATTTTATTACATTTTTAAGAAATGGCGTGTTAAAAGACCTTCGTAACGACCTGTATAACAAAACAATAAAACTACCCATTTCGTATTATTCAGAAAAAAGAAAAGGAGACACTTTAGCCCGTATTTCAAGTGATGTTCTGGAAATACAAAGCTCGTTCCTCTCTATTTTAGAATTGATTGTTCGTGAACCGTTAATGATACTTTTCACTATTATAGCGATGCTTTACTTAAGTGCACAACTTACAGTCTTTGTTTTTATATTTATCCCACTATCAGGATTTATTATTTCCAGAATTGGGAAAAGTCTAAAAAAGAAAAGTGACCGTGTACAAAAAGAACAAGGTGTGTTTCTATCAATATTAGAAGAAACATTGGGAGGGTTAAAGATTATTAAAGGTTTTAATGCCGAAAGTATTTTTAATGAAAAATTTAAAGGATCAACAAATCGTTTTTTCCATTATTCAAATAAGCTTCTTAATAGACAAAATTTAGCATCTCCTATAAGTGAGTTTTTAGGAATTGTTGTTATTGCAATTTTACTTTGGTATGGAGGTACAATGGTTTTGGTTGAAGGCAGTCTAACTCCTGAAGCATTTCTGGTCTATATGGGATTAGCATATAATATTCTAACTCCAGCAAAAGCAATAAGCAAGGCTAGCTATGGAGTAAAAAAAGGAAATGCAGCTGCAGAAAGAGTTTTAGAGATTTTAGAAACCAAATCAACTATTGAAGATGCTCCTGATGCAATCTCAAAAGAAGGTTTTAACAAGGAAGTTACAATTGATAATATTTCTTTTAGATATGGAAACGAATGGGTTCTGGAAAACTTTTCACTTGCGGTCCCCAAAGGACATACCGTTGCCTTAGTAGGACAAAGTGGAAGTGGAAAAAGCACAATAGCCAATCTCGTAACTCGATTTTATGATGTAAATAAGGGCACTATTAAAATTGATGGAATAGGTATAAAAAATATGACTCAGAAGTCCCTTAGATCTCTTTTAGGACTTGTAACTCAAGATTCAATCCTTTTTAACGATACCATAAAGGGAAATTTATTGGTTGCAAATGAAAGTGCAAATGATGAAGAGATCATTGAAGCTTTAAAAATTGCCAATGCCTGGGAATTTATAAAAGATTTACCGGAAGGAATAAATACAAATATTGGAGATAGTGGTAATAAATTAAGCGGAGGACAGAAACAGCGTCTAAGTATAGCACGTGCAGTACTTAAAAATCCACCGATTATGATTTTGGATGAAGCAACTTCAGCTTTAGACACAGAAAGTGAGCGATTGGTTCAAGATGCTTTAGAAAAGATGATGAAAAACCGAACTTCTATTGTAATAGCCCATAGGTTATCTACTATTCAAAATGCTGATAATATTGTGGTACTTTCAAAAGGAAAAATAGTAGAACAAGGTAAGCACAATGAATTATTAAAACAGAAAGGTGTATACTACAGTCTGGTGGAAATGCAATCCTTAGTCTAAAGTAATTTTAAAATATTTTCATAAAAAAAAGAGCGGTTTTGGGGAACCGCTCTTTTGTTTAAGCATTATCGTATTTGGGGCACACGATAATGTTTGTGTCATAAGTATGGATCAAATATATATTAAATTATCATACCGACCAAACAAAAAGTGTATTTTATCTATGAAAATTGCATTTTATCGATAAAATTATATCAAATGTTAATGAAATTCCTACAATGATCTATGTTGTTTTTTTTATTGAATTAAAGGCATAAAAAAAACGGACTAGCCCCCGCTTAAGTCCGTTTTAGTGTTGTTTCTACATTACTTGTTGTAATAATAGAGAACATATACATAAGAAGTATGAATCAAATGTAAAAAAAAAATTCCTACAAAAAAATTATTTTTACTTTTTATCATTGAAATTAACCTTTTATCGATATTAACTATCTAAAAATCAACTAAATTTTCTGAATATTTATTTTGATTAATCCTTTTCTTTTATATATAGTCCTATATTTAAATAAAAATTAAGTGGTTGAAGAAGAAGTATTAGTAACTGCATTACAATCGCCACAAGATAAAGAGAGCGCTTTTAGATCTCTTGTTTCTCAGTATAAAGAACGATTGTACTGGCACATTCGTAAAATCGTACTTAATCACGATGATACGGACGATGTGCTACAAAATACTTTTATAAAAATATTTAAGAATATTGATGCTTTTAAAGGCGATAGTAAATTATATACCTGGATGTATAGAATAGCTACTAACGAGTCTATTACATTTATTAATAAAAGAGCAAAAAAAGCCAATGTAACAGTTGGTGAATATAACGATGCGGCTATCAATAATCTTAAAAGTGATGTTTATTTTGAAGGGGATATTATACAATTAAAATTACAAAAAGCAATTGCAGGTCTACCAGAAAAGCAACAACTCGTTTTTAAAATGAAATATTTTGAATATCATACGTATGAAGAACTTTCAGAGATTTTAGATACTTCTGTTGGTGGACTTAAAAGTAATTACCATATCGCAGTAAAAAAAATAACAGAATTTTTAAAGACCAATGAAACCTTTTAAAATGTTATAAGTCAAAATAATACTTATGAAATCAAAAAAACATAAACACGGATTTAAAGTACCTAAGGGTTACTTTCAAAATTTTGAAGAGCAATTGTTTGCCAAAATTGAGGAAAAGCAATTACCTCAGCAATCAGGGTTTCAGGTTCCTAGTGATTATTTTAAAAAAGTAGAAGAAACTATTATGAAACGCCTAATTGTTTCAAAAAATCCTCCCAAAGTAATTAATTTATTTTCCCGAAGAACCATTGGTTATGCTGCTGCTATTGCAGCTTGCGCAATTTTAATTTTTTCAATTATAAACCACACTACCACTAATTTTAACAACATTAAAACCGCTTCCATTGAAAATTATATTAATGATAGGAATATAGATATTGACTCCTATGATGTAATGGGGTTATTAAATGACACTGAAATAAACGATATTAGTTTTGGTACTCAATTATTTTCAGATAAAAATCTAGAAGAATACCTTTTAGAAAATATGGATGACACAACATTTTTAAATGAATAATATGAAAAATATAACAATACTGCTTTTTTTACTTTCAGCGAGCTTTTATGCCCAAGATTCGCGACATGAAAAAATTAAAGCTTTAAAAACGGCTTTTATTACCGAAGAACTTAATTTATCAACTGCGGAAGCTGAAAAATTTTGGCCAGTATATAATGCCTATGCAGAGAAAATGCATTCTATAAGAATGCAAGAACGAAACGAGATTTTTGCAAAAATTAAAAATGGTGGATTAGAAAATATCACCGATGCTCAGGCAAATGCACTAATTGACAAAGGAATGAGCCTTGAAAATGAAGCTCTTAAAAACAATAATGAATTGATTAAAAATTTACGAAACGTGATTTCTGCAAAAAAGATTATTAAACTTAAAAAGGTAGAAGAAGACTTTAAAAGACAACTATTAGAGCGTTATAGACAGCACAAAAAAAATAAAGATTAACAAGTTGGTTTTTTGTTAACTACCCAAAATAAGTCTTTGGGTAGGTTTAAAAAGGAATATTTTTAAAAATATTCCTTTTTTTATTTTCTAAAAATAAGTTTGGCAATTTTATTTTGTCCACTGGCATATGCTACGGTATCATTTACAAATTCTATAGCGTAAAAACCTTCTTGAGATAATTCTTTCCATGACTCTCCTCGATCATTACTATAGGAAATCCCCGGAGAACCAACAGCTACAAGACCTTCTCCTTTTGTTCCAGGAATAAAACGAACACTTGATCTATAACCCGGTCCTTTTCCATTGCTTATTAACTTCCAACTTTTTCCACCATCTGTTGTAATGGCTTTATTTCCTTCATTAAATTCTTTTGCTTCCCAATCACCACCAAAAATTACACCTATATTTTCATTATAAAAATCTACGCTGTATATTCCTGTCATTACTCCTCCTTGAATTATAGGCGTGTTAAAGACTTCCCAGTTTTTTCCCTTATCGGAAGAATGGAATATACGCGCTTTTTTTCCTCCAGTCGCAATCCAAACATTATCATTGTATAAAGCAATATTTGAATTACTTGCTGCAAAAGCAGCTTCGCCGGTTTCAATTTTGGGCAGAATATCGCACGGTAGTTTTTTCCAATGATTTCCTCCATCTTCTGTAATTATTATAGAAAAACAATCTTCCGTCGGATCTCCCATAGCAATACCTTCTTTATCATTCCAAAAAGCCATGGAATCATAAAAAACCTTTTCCCCTCTTTCCAAATAAACTTCTTGGATATTAGTAGCTTCTATACCATTAAACCCTATTTTATATAAAACTCCCGGATTGGCAACACTTAAAACAAATACTGCATTTTTTGTAGCGGCTATAGAACGAAAGTGTAGTAGGGAATCTTCATATTTTATGGTAGCCAATTTTGGGGTATTACCATCAATAAACCCAACCATCCCTTTATCTGCAGCAAACCAAACACCATTTTCATCAATAGGAGCAATAGCTCGTATACTTAAGCTATCAGTAAAAACAGGTTGAATTGTAACTGAAGAAAATTCTGTTTCAGAAGAGTTATTACAAGAAATAATACTTAAGGAAAACAATAAAATGTAGAAATATCGCATCGAAAATTAAATTTTGCCAAAAGTAAGCAAAACAATTCATTGCTATTGTGATACCTTTGCACTCAATTTAAATTTTATGAAATTACACCGTAATTTAGTATTCGCTACAATTGATTCCCTTCACCTTATTTTTAATGAAGGAAAACAAGCGGATAAGGTACTTAAAAATACACTAAAAAGAGATAAACGCTGGGGGTCGCGTGATAGAAGTTTTATTGCAGAAACAACCTACGATATTGTTCGATGGAAACGATTATATGCTGAAATAGCTGAAGTTAAGGAGCCTTTTGATCGTCCAAATTTATTCAGGTTATTTACTGTTTGGGCTACGCTAAATGGAATTAAAATTCCAGATTGGAAACAATTTGAAGATACCCCTACTAGAAAAATTAAAGGTCGTTTTGATGAGCTTTCAAAAATTAGAAAATATCGTGAATCAATACCCGATTGGTTGGATGAACTTGGTGAAAAGGAATTAGGAAAAAAATGGGATGCAGAAATCGCGGCACTTAATCAGTTGGCCGATGTGGTTTTACGTGTTAATACATTAAAGGCAGATGTTAAACAAGTACAAAACCAGCTTTCTGATTTAGAAATTGAAACCGAAACTATTCCTGGTTATCCACACGCTTTAAAATTAAAAGAGCGTGCCAATGTATTTTCAACAGATGCTTTTAAAAATGGTTGGTTTGAAGTACAGGATGCTTCTTCTCAAAAAGTTGCACAAATGTTAGATCCTAAACCTGGAATGCGTGTTATAGATGCCTGTGCTGGTGCTGGAGGAAAAAGTTTACATATAGCCTCCCTTATGGAAAACAAAGGGCAGGTTATCTCTATGGATATTTATGAAAATAAATTAAATGAGTTAAAAAGAAGAGCACGTCGCGACGGAATTCACAATATTGAAACACGTACTATAGATTCTACTAAAGTCATAAAAAAACTGTTAGGTAAAGCGGATAAAGTTCTTATAGATGCTCCTTGTTCTGGTTTGGGTGTGCTTAAAAGAAATCCCGATTCAAAATGGAAAATGGAACCCGGATTTTTAGAAAAAATTAAAAATACACAAAAAGAAATTTTAGATGATTATTCCCGTATGGTTAAATCCGGTGGGCAATTGGTTTATGCTACCTGTTCTATTTTACCTTCAGAAAATGAAAAACAAATCAAAGATTTTTTAAAACGTGAATCCGGTAAGGATTTTGATTTTGTTAAAGATGAAAAAATATTACCCTCAAAAAGTGGTTTTGACGGTTTTTATATAGCTTTGCTTCAGAAAAAATAAATATTAATTATTGCTAGAAAATAAAATGAAAATTTTTTTACTACTCCTAATAATTACTTCTACTCAAGTAATTTTTGCCCAACAATCTTATTATGATGATGTAGATATTACCTTAACCGGACAAAATCTTTATTTTGAGTTACAAAATAAGATCGATATTGATAATAATACATTTAATTATGGAGATATGCGTGATGCGTTTTTAGTTACAGATGAAGACCCTAATAACAATAATAATGTCTTGCTTATATACGGTTATAATGATAATGATAGTAATTGTACAACAGACCGTACACGTGACAAGGTAGCTTTTGGTGGCAACAATTGTGAGTATAATCGCGAACACGTATTTGCAAAATCACTTGCAAACCCTGATATGGGTAGTGTAAGTAACAGTACAACAGGAATTGGCGCCGACCCTCATAACCTAAGGTCATCGGATGTTCAATCAAATAATAACCGTGGAAGTAAAAAATTTGGCTCTGGTTCGGGAAATGCAGGTGATGTAGGAAGTGGAAACTGGTATCCGGGTGATGAGTGGAAAGGTGATGTAGCACGTATGATGATGTATATGTATACACGTTACGGCGATAGATGCCTTCCTTCTTTAGTGGGGGTAGGAAGTACTCAAGGTAGTACAGAAATGCTTCAAATGTTCATACAATGGAACGTTGACGACCCTGTGAGTATTTACGAAGATCAACGCAATCCATATACTGAAAGTAATTATGGTAACCGAAATCCTTTTATAGACAATCCTTATTTGGCAACGGTAATTTGGGGTGGTCCACAAGCCGAAGATCGCTGGGGAATTTTATCAACAACTGATAATGAATTTGCAAATGTATTAATATATCCCAATCCAGCTTCGGAAACACTCTGGGTAGAAAACACTACTTCTTTTGTTCCTAAAAATTATGTGTTATACGATATCAGCGGAAGAAGAATAATTCAGAAAAATATAAATTCTTCTAGAACTTCTTTAGATGTTTCAAACCTTAGCAGTGGTTTATATATATTAGAACTCACTTCTAAAAATAAAAAAATTATAAAAAAAATAACGGTTCAATAAATTTTATGGTAATTAAAAAAAGCGGGCACTTGCCCGCTTTTTTTATATTCAATTGTTAAAGGATAATTAATCTTTTAACTGAGCTGGTATGTTCGTTTTTCAATACCATTAAATAGACTCCGCTACTTAAATTGAGATTTACCGATTGGTCTTCAGTTATATCTGATGAGAAGATCTCTTTTCCCATAGAAGTATATATTGTAACAATAGTGGGTTCTATAATTCCCGAAATATTTACTTCACCTTGTGTTGGGTTAGGATAAATAACAATTGAGCGTTTATTATTATCATCTATTTCCAAGGAAGGATCATAAGCTTGCCCTTGTTGATCTCCCCAAATATATTCTACCAATTCTGGTCGGTCGATAAATGGATTTCTATTTATTTGCCACGTATAAACTATATTATTTCTATTAAGTTCATAATCATCTGGAGGATCATTACGATGCCAATCTAACAAGATTTCCAAATCACCCAATTCACCAACTGTATTATTTGGCGGATTGCCATTTACCAAAGCTAAACCGTTATAACGCATTGTCATATACATTACGGCTCTGGCAACATCACCACGCCAGCTACCCTGCGTGTTTGCAGGTCCATTATATTCTCCATAATCTCTATTGTTCCGACTGCTATTTTCAGGACCGTCAACGGCACGTAAACCGTGTGCGTCTGAAACTCCATGCCGAAGGGAATCAGCATTGGTAGTTACAAAAACATCCATACCATCCGCATATTGATCTTCTTCTATTTCAAAAAATCCTCCTCTAGATTGTGGATACGTATGTTCTCTGTTCCAAAGTCCCACATTACTGCCTCCTGTATCTTGAAATAGTACTTTTGCTCGGGGCTGTTCAGTATAAACAAGCCAAACCTCATTACTGTTTGCGGGGTTTTGATCGGCCTTTTTTAAAATATCTATAGCATCTGCATAGGTTTGCGCTCTAACAAGGTCGGGGTTCGCAACTATATCCTGAATAGCTTGCCGTAACTCATCGTCTGCTAAGCCTGTTAAACTTTCATAATACCCATTTGGTTGTGTGCTTTGTACTTGATTGTAAGTTGGATTTAATGGAGTCCCCCAAGCTGAAACAACAAAATTAACATCTACTATAAGTACTTCTACATTATCTACGAGCCTGTTATACCCTTCAGGGATTGTTCCAAGATCAATTTCGGCGAATTCATCTCCATCATTAACACCGTCATCAAGTAATTGAATTGCAACAGTTGCTTCACTTGAACCATTAGGAATTATAAATGATGTATTTCCTGAATAATCTACAGAAGTAAACGAACCGTTAGTCAATGTGAAGTTTAAGCTTAGATTACTTGTTACAGGAGATTCGGTAGTAAATGTAATCGACATTATTTCACCTTCACTATATTCGGTTTGATCTGTTGAGAATGAAATTCCGTTAAAATCGATACCACTTCCATCATTTAACGCTCCGGGTGTTGGAGTGGTAACTGTATAAGTTCCATCGTTATTTCGTTGTATAGAATCTTCTGTTTGATTTCCGTTCTCATTCTCATTTATTTGTTCAGAAATACCCAATAAGGCCATTAATCCGGTATCGTCTGCATCGCTCGTATCATAAATTAAGGCATCGATTAAATTTGTAGTTGTGGCTTGGGTTCCTTCCGGGAAATCACTGTCATTTCCTTGATAAACAGCAATAGCGTCTGCACCATTTTGAATTAAAGCCGGAGAGATTAAAAGTTCAGGAACTGGAGATACATTAGTACTTCCAATTAAAAGTAAACCGTTCGCATCAGTGTTATATCCATCTAGGTCGCGAGTAAAATAACTACTGTCATTACCGCTGTTCGACCCATTAAAGAGAACAAGTACATAGCCGTCTAAACTAAAATTAGGGGTGTCACTTTTCAGTTCTATAAACTCTTCAAAATCCTGACCAGGTGTATCGGTGTCGAGTTCATTAATTACGATTTGAGAATAAAAAAACTGACTAAAGAGTAAAAAAGCAAAAAAAGGGAGTTGTGTTTTCATAAATAAAATATATCTACAATATTACCATTAGTAATAGTAGTAAAGAAAATTTTATCAATATTTCACATAAATTTAATATTGAAATTAAACATTCTTTTTAATCTAAATTCAATAGAAAAGAGCGGGAATTCCCGCTCTTTTTCGCTATTAGATAATAAAAGTTATTTTACAATTATTCTTCCCGTTTTAAAAGAAGTTGTGTTTTTACCCCCTACTTTTAAAATGTATACTCCACTTGAGGCTTCTTCCATATTGAGTCTCACTTTATAGGCATCACCATTTTTACTTAAAGTTTTTATACCTAATTGTTGACCCAGCATATTGTATACAGCTACATAGGCAATACCATCGTAAGAAGATCGTAAGGTAATTTCAAACTCATTTTCTTCAAGATGTGTAATAATCAATTCTGAATCCTTGATAGAATAATCATCAACTCCCAAAGTTCCAATGTTTGCTGTATAATCTTCGGTTTCACCATACTCGGTTATAGCACAAGAATCAGTAGGAACAGGAGCATCATAGTTAGTTTTTGCGCGCATACGGTGAGCTCCTAGTGTTGCCGATGGTGGAACAACAAGGTCTATTGTAACTGTATAAGTACCTTGGTCTTGCCCATTTGCAATTTCATAATTTGTTACTACCAATTCGTTTGATGTAAAGATTGAATCGTCATTATAATCTATCCAAACACTTAAAAATTGATCCCCATATCCTGTAGTAACCGTAAGGTCATAAGTATTGCCTGGTTCCAAAACAGCAGTTAAATTTGTAAAATCTCCATAACCTTCACAACCCGATGGATTATTAATCTCGGCAACTGAAAACAATTGAAGACCATCTCCGAAAGAACAGTTTAAACTAGGTTGGCAAAGAAGGTTTTGAACCTCTTCAGTTACAGAATCATTTGAAGGATTCATATCTCCCGATAATGATGTAGAAGCTGTAATACTGTATGTGCCTATTTCAGAAAAATCATACGTTTGATTAAAATTGAATGTAACTTCATCTTCTGGAACAATTGTTCCAGCAAAATTTTCAACTACGGGAGCACTTCCATCAACAGCGTATTGCACATTAAAATTTGATTGAGGATTTGCACCAAAATTTTTAATTGTCACAGATATTGTTTCTGTGCCTAATCCTGATTCAGATTGAGGAGCTGATATTTCAAGCACTCCAATATCATTAGCTAATAAGTGTGTCACGTCTTTAGTGAAGGAATCGTTTGCTGGAAATTCATCACCCACTAAATTTGTTCTAACTTTAACTTCATAGGTTTGACCAGCATTTGAAAGATCTATTGTTTGAGTAAACACATAATTTTCAGTAGTATTAGGAGCAATTACTCCAACATAGTTTTCAGAAGCAATCAAATTTCCATCCACTCGCAATTCCATAGGAATATTGGATTGTGGTAATGACCCATAATTGCGAATACTTACTTCAACATTTTCAGAAGCTGTTAGTATTCCATTATTAGGTTGCAAAATATTACTAATCCCCGTATCATTCGCAAATCCTCCCGATAAAGAAAAGGCAGCAATTTGTGTTCTCCAAGAGTTATTAGAGGAAAAATATTCAGCTGTATGCCAAAATGTAAAATTATCAGGATCCATAGTAAGATGAGAATAATCACCAAATCTATTTGTAAATGTTTGAACTCCTACCCCAGCTACAATTTCTGTTTCACCAACAGTCATTTCACCAAGTGGATCTCCATCAAATCTTCCGGTATAGCTAATTCCAACGGGCAATGTTGCACTGGCAATATTAAAGGCCAATCCAATATTCCCGGCAGCATCCATACCTGCACTTCCCATAAAACGGCTATTCCCATCAGCCGGTGCATAAGTTCCTTCTTGAAATACGGACCAAGGGTTTATAACATCGTTTCTTAATTCTATCCAACGTATTCCTGAAGTATCATTGCCATCAATATCGGTATTAAAGGTAATCACCCATGAATTATGGTCTCCAAAGCTTCTGTAATTTGCAGCATACGAAATTACTCCTCCAATCATATCTATCTTCTGACCTGTTCCCGGTTGATTTACATCTCCACTCCCAAATGGGGCAAAAACCGAATTAAATGGATCGGTTGGAATTTCTAATGGAGAAGATATTGTAGAATTATTTATAGTTCCCCAGTCAAGGTTTATTTCCCAAACTTTTAAATGATCAAAAGTTATTCCTCCCCAACCATCATCTTGAAGATATGTAATATATCCCGGAACATCAGGTGTAAAAGTAGTTCCAATTAGGTTCGCCGGTTCAGGACTAAATACAGTATTTGAATTTTGAACTATTCCAGGCAAAGGAAAACCAACTATTTGTGGATTAGCACCACCTGCAAGAATTACATCTCTTTCTATTGCATATATTTTATTCGTACCTCCTTTATTTGCTGATAAATAATAAGCATCAGGCCAAATACTATAATGTGGATAATCTGGAAATGAATCAAAGGTAAATTGGTATACATTATAAGCTCCTGTAGGATCATTTGTATCAGAAACTCCAATTGCTAAAGAATTACCTAAAGAACCAAATTCACTTACAAAATAACGATCTGCTAATTGATCGTACATAACAATAGGATCTCCTGAATTTGAACCAATACTTAAAAATGAACCCAAAGAAACAGGTCCTACTAACAAATTTCCTGTCTTATCAAATATCTTTACAATTGAATTTACTGAATGTACATAATGATTAGGTCCCGCAGCTCCTGTTGGATCTGGTGGAGTAGCTCCTGATTCAGATGAAGAAGCTCCAATAAAATTTTGTTCTAAAGCAAAACTATGAATACCTCCAAAATCTCTTTGGGCATTTACATCAATCCCATTAGGTAAAGCATCTTCATTCACTTGTGCATTATAACGTGAACCATTGGGAACGATTTCAATTTCACTTATTCCTCTATGTGGATCTTCTTGAACTTCTGCATAATCACGCAAAGGCATTGTTTTACCAATAAACGTCCCAACTATTACTTCATTGGGAGAAAAAGTGTCCTGAGCAAAAATCATCCCACTACATAAAAAGAATAGAGAGAAAAGTAAATTTTTAAATTTCATAATTTGGTTTTTTAGTTTTAAGGATTGCAATATACTCATAAATTAAACTTTAATATCCATCTATATATTAACACTTACATTATTTTAAAAATATTATCTTTGTAACATAAAATCCCACAAATATTTAAAGGATGATTCACTTTTTTGGAGACGTAAAAAACACCGTTTTTGCTGTCCAAACCCGAGTAGAAATTTCAACAGAAAACATACATAAACTTGAGTGGTTGTTTGGCAACCAACCTAAAATAGAAAAATCCGTCATTGCGGATTTTTTTGTTGGGCCCCGCGCTGCTATGGTCACTCCTTGGAGTACCAATGCTGTTGAAATTACTCAAAATATGGGTATTGAAGGAATTATTCGTATTGAAGAATTTCATCATGCAAATGAAAAATTTAAAGGGTATGATCCCATGCTTTCTCAAAAATATAATGAGCTGAATCGAGATATTTTTGATATACACATTAAACCCGAAGCTATTCGGGAAATTGATAATATTTCTTTATACAATGAACAGGAAGGATTGGCGCTAAATCCTGAAGAAATTATCTATCTGGAAAATCTTTCCACAAAATTAAACCGAAAATTAACCGATAGCGAAGTGTTTGGTTTCAGTCAGGCAAACAGTGAACATTGCCGTCACAAAATATTCAATGGCACCTTTGAAATTGATGGTGAAGAAATGCCTTCTTCTCTTTTTAAGTTAATCCGAAAAACTTCTGAAACACATCCCAACGATATTGTTTCTGCTTATAAAGATAATGTTGCTTTTATTAAAGGTCCAAAAGCTACACAATGGGCTCCAAAATCTCCTGGAAAACCTGATTATTACGAAACTAAAGAATTTGAAAGTGTTATTTCGCTTAAAGCCGAAACCCATAATTTTCCAACAACTGTAGAACCTTTTAATGGTGCTGCTACCGGAAGCGGTGGCGAAATTCGCGATCGATTGGCCGGAGGAAAGGGTTCTTTGCCTTTGGCAGGAACAGCTGTCTATATGACTTCATATTCTCGACTGGAAGACCCGTTCGACTCCGCTCAGGGCCGTCCATGGGAAAAAGGTATGAAAGAAAGAGAATGGCTGTACCAAACACCATTAAACATTTTGATTAAAGCTAGTAATGGTGCTTCCGATTTTGGTAATAAATTCGGACAACCCTTAATTTCAGGTTCGGTTTTAACTTTTGAACACGAAGAAGAAGCTCGTAAACTTGGCTATGACAAAGTAATTATGCTTGCTGGCGGAATTGGCTACGGAAAAGCAGATCAAGCTCTAAAAGACATTCCTAAAAAAGGTGATAAAATAGTAATACTTGGTGGTGAAAATTATCGAATTGGTATGGGTGGCGCTGCAGTTTCTTCAGCAGATACAGGTGAATTTTCAAGCGGAATTGAATTAAATGCTATTCAACGCTCCAACCCCGAAATGCAAAAACGTGCTGCAAATGCCATCCGTGGAATGGTAGAAAGCGATCACAATGATATCGTTTCCATTCACGATCACGGAGCTGGAGGACACCTTAATTGTTTAAGTGAATTAGTAGAAGAAACGGGTGGAAAAATCGATTTAGATAAACTTCCTATTGGAGATCCTACACTTTCAGCAAAAGAAATCATCGGCAACGAATCTCAAGAACGTATGGGCTTGGTGATTGGAGAACAAAATGTGGCAAAGCTGAAACAAATTGCAGACCGTGAACGCTCTCCAATGTACGAGGTTGGTGAAGTAACGGGCGATTATAAATTTATTTTTCAAAGTAAAACTACCGGAGAAAAACCGATGGATTTTGAACTTGCCGATATGTTTGGCAGTTCTCCAAAAACCATCATGAAAGATAAAACAGTACAGCGTAATTATTTAAATGCCGAATACGATTCTTCAAAAATTAAAGAATATGTTACACAGGTTTTTCAATTAGAAGCAGTTGGTTGTAAAGACTGGCTTACCAATAAAGTGGATCGCTGTGTAACGGGTCGAGTTGCCAAACAACAATGCGCGGGCCCATTGCAATTACCCTTAAATAATTGTGGGGTAATGGCGTTGGATTTTAATGGAAAAGAAGGTGTAGCAACTTCCATTGGGCACTCCCCTATTTCAGGATTGATAGATCCTGTTGCTGGTTCAAGAAATTCCATTACCGAAGCGTTGACCAATATTGTTTGGGCACCTTTGGAAAATGGACTTAAAAGCATTTCACTTTCCGCAAACTGGATGTGGCCTTGTAATAATAAAGGCGAAGATGCACGTTTGTACAAAGCTGTCGAAGCTGTTTCAGAATTTGCAATCGATCTGGGAATAAATGTTCCCACGGGAAAAGATTCGCTTTCCATGAAACAACGTTATAAAAATGAAGAAGTAATTTCCCCGGGAACGGTTATTATTTCTGCAACCGGACATTGTAACGATATTAAAAAAGTAATAGAGCCTGTTCTTCAAAAAAATGCGGGAAGTATTTATTATATAAATATTTCTCAGGATGCGTTTAAATTGGGTGGTTCTTCTTTCGGACAAATTTTAAATGCTGTGGGAAATGAAGCTCCTACCGTAAAAAGTGCAGAGTATGTAAAAACAGTTTTTAACACACTTCAACAATTAATTTTAGAAGGAAAAATTGCAGCCGGACACGATGTTGCTTCGGGTGGATTGATTACAACCTTATTGGAAATGTGTTTTGCCGATACTAATTTGGGAGCCGATTTGGATCTTTCAGGATTGGGTGAAAGTGATCTGGTAAAACTATTATTTGCTGAAAATTGTGGTTTGGTTATTCAAGCTTCGGAAAATGCTTCCGTTGAAAAATTATTTTCAAAAAATAATATTGATGCTATAAAAATCGGATCTGTAACGAAAAATGAAACCCTTCAGATTAAAAATAATTCAGAAGAAATTTCTTTCAGTATTCCTGAAATGCGTGATGCTTGGTACAAAACTTCTTATTTGCTCGACCAAAAACAAAGTGGCCCTGAAAAAGCAAAAGAACGTTTCAACAATTACAAAAAACAACCGTTACAATTTACATTTCCGAAGAATTTTACTGGAAAGACCTCCCCCAACCCCTCCAAAGGAGAGGAGAAAATAAAAGCTGCCATCATCCGCGAAAAAGGAAGCAATAGCGAGCGTGAAATGGCATATGCAATGCACCTTGCCGGATTTGATGTAAAAGATGTGCATATGACCGATTTGATTGAAGGCCGTGAAACACTTGAAGATATTAAATTTATTGCAGCCGTAGGTGGATTCTCCAATAGCGATGTTTTGGGAAGTGCAAAAGGTTGGGCTGGCGCATTTTTATATAACGAAAAAGCTAACAAAGCATTGAAAGATTTCTTTGCAAAGGAAGATACACTTTCACTGGGAGTTTGTAATGGTTGTCAATTATTTATTGAACTGGGACTTATTAACCCCGAACATAAAGAAAAACCGAAAATGCTTCACAATGAAAGCGGAAAGTTTGAATGTAATTTTACTTCCGTAAAAATTGAAGAAAATAAATCGGTGATGCTTTCCTCTTTGGCAGGAAGTACATTAGGAATTTGGGCAGCACACGGCGAAGGGAAGTTTAGTTTACCGCTTTCTGAAGAGAATTATAATATTGTTGGAAAATATGGTTATGAAGCATTTCCCGCAAATCCCAACGGAAGTGATTACAACACAGCCATGCTTACCGATGAAACCGGAAGACATTTGGTAATGATGCCTCATTTGGAGCGCTCTACCTTTCCTTGGAACTGGGCGTATTATCCCAAAGATCGTCAAGACGAAGTTTCACCTTGGGTAGAAGCTTTTGTAAATGCACGGAAATGGTTGGAAAAACAAGGGCTTTAGAAAATTCTTGAAAATTTATACAAAGTTTTATCATTTGATCAAACCGACACCGATTAAATTTCATTAATTGGGCTTAATGGACTATCTTTTTTTCATTAATTATATTTCCAATCGTCTTTTTATCAGCACACTTACCTTTTGAAAAATCCTCAATAAGGGGTATTGTTTTACCGGTTCTATTCTTATTAATTTGTTACTAACTTTTTTAAAAAGCAAACTCAAATTAATTTTAATAATTGAATTATGAAACACATAAAAAGATTTGATTATCGCAACATTTTTTGGATTACACCACTATGCTTTCTTCTATTTAATTCATGTGAGGAAGAGGGAGATGTAGATATTCCTTTTGGCAAATTAATAATAGAAATATCCAATGAAAAAAATATTGACGAAAGTTTTAGTATAACTATGGATAATTATAGTTATGGTTCCATTTTAGCAAATAAAAATGTTACAGTTACGGGTGATTACTGTATAGATACCCAAGGAGCAGAATCTACCCAAAACGTAGAGGTATTAGATCAGGTTTGGCCCGGCCAACATACGCTAACATTAACAAGTTTAGAAACCCAATCAGTATTATTGACCAGCGAATTTGAAATGACAGATAATGGGTGTTTAGTATTACCTATTGTTCTACAATATCCAGAAGGTAGTATTAATTTAGAGGGTATATGGATTATGGATTTAACTTTGGCTGAATTTGGATATTGTGATGAAACGCACCTAGAAGATGAGGCACACATACCTCCCACCTTTCATTTTAACAATAATGGAACTCTAACTTTTGATACCGATCCGGTAGATTCAGATCTTAACAACCTAACTTTTTTTAGAAATACTTACGCATTGTCTGGAAATGCTCTAAGAATACAGTCTGTCTATATTGATGAAAATCAAACTGATATTTTTGATGCAAACTTAACATTTTCTGATGGTCAATTTACAGGAACTTATATAATGATGTGGGATGGTAGCGAAGTTTGCACCAATTCTTTAGTAGTTTCTAGACAATAAAATATGAAAAAAATTAATTAGAAAATGTAAACGAAAATTAGCAGCTAAAAATTTGCTGCTCAAATCATAGAAAAGTCCTTGGATATTAAACATAAAAATATTTAGGATAATATTTAAAAAATTGATTATTTTTATAGGAATGGCAGATTTTGTCATTCCTTTTTATTTGTTTCAGAAGAAACTCCAATAATTTTTGTTATTTTCACTTCCTTAACAAAACACTAATGACTGAAGCTAAAAGACTTTTTGATTTTCCGTACTATCAACTGGAAAAATATAATTTACAGGAATCCCTTGTAACCAAATACAATGGAGAATGGAAAGCCATTTCTACTCAAGAATATATAGATAAAGCCAATGCTTTAAGCAGGGGGTTATTGCGAATGGGCGTGAAACCCAATGATAAGATAGCGATTATTTCAATGACCAATCGTACCGAATGGAATATTTGTGATATTGGTATTTTACAAACTGGAGCGCAAGATGTTCCTATTTACCCTACTATTTCTGAAGATGAATATGAATATGTCCTCAACCATAGTGAAGCTATATATTGTTTTGTTTCCTGTAAAGAAGTACTGGAAAAAATAAATAAAATTAAAAGCAATGTTCCTTCTTTAAAAGAAGTGTATTGTTTTGATGAAATTGAAGGTTGTAAAAATTACAATGAAGTATTAAAATTGGGGGAAGACAAAAGCAATCAGGAAGAAGTAGAAACCCGGAAAGATGCAATTACTGAAGATGACTTAGCCACACTTATCTATACTTCAGGAACTACAGGAAAGCCAAAAGGCGTGATGCTGAGTCATAAAAACATCGCCAGCAATGCCAAACATAGTGCAGAGCGTTTGCCATTAGATTTAGGAAGTTCAAAATCATTAAGCTTTCTTCCGGTATGCCATATCTATGAGCGTATGCTCTTATATATGTATCAATATTGTGGGGTAAGTATATACTTTGCCGAATCACTTGAAACTATTAGCGAAAATTTAAAAGAAGTAAAACCTGAAGTAATGTCGGCGGTACCTCGCTTGCTCGAAAAAGTGTACGATAAAATAATAGGTAAAGGCGCAGATCTTACCGGTGTTAAAAAGAAACTTTTCTTCTGGGCAGTAGAGTTAGGTCTTAAATACGAACCTTATGGACAAAATGGATGGTTTTATGAAACCCAATTAAAAGTTGCTAGAAAATTAATTTTTAGTAAATGGCAAGAAGCTTTGGGTGGTAACCTTAAGGCTATAGCTTCCGGAAGTGCTGCTTTACAACCAAGATTAGCACGTGTATTTAATGCCGCAGGAGTGCCTGTAATGGAAGGCTACGGACTTACGGAAACCTCACCAGTAGTTTCAGTAAACGATATGAGGAATCACGGTTTCAAAATCGGAACCGTTGGAAAACCACTAGCCGAAACTGAAGTTAAAATTGCTGAAGATGGGGAAATCCTAATTAAAGGACCTCAGGTTATGTGTGGTTATTATAAAGATCAGGAGAAAACCGATGAGGTTTTAAAAGAAGGATATTTTTATACAGGCGATATTGGTGAAATTGATAAAGATGGTTTTTTAAAAATAACCGACCGCAAAAAGGAAATGTTTAAAACCAGTGGCGGAAAATATGTTGCCCCGCAACTTTTAGAGAATGCCATGAAGCAATCACGTTTTATAGATCAAATTATGGTTGTGGGTGAAGGCGAAAAAATGCCGGCAGCACTTATTCAGCCTAATTTCGATTTTGTAGAAGAGTGGGCTTCTAAAAAGGGAATTGATCTTGGAAAAGATCAAGCCGAAATGATCACCAACCAAAAATTGATTGATCGAATTCAGAAAGAAGTTGATTTTTATAACGAGCGTTTTGGAAATTGGGAAAAAGTAAAAAGGTTTGAACTCACCCCCGATATTTGGAGCATCGAATCTGGTCACCTTACTCCTACCATGAAAATGAAACGAAAGGTTATCAAAGAAAAATATCTGGATCTTTACAATAAAATTTATGAACACAATTCATAATTATAAATTGAAAAATTATAGCTTTTTATGCAAACAATCTTTCTTTTAAAAAACGGAAAGATCTAAAACAAAAAAATGCCAAAAAAACTTTCAATTATTATTCCGGCTTATAATGAAGCGCCCACCATTCATTTAATCCTGAATAAAATAAAAAAAGTTTCCCTTATTGAAGAAACCAAAAAAGAGATCATTATTGTTAACGATTTTTCCACAGATAAAACGAAAGAGGCAATTCAAAACTTTAGGCAGTCAAATCCCGATATACCCATTCAATATTTTGAACACGAAGTTAATAAAGGAAAAGGAGCTGCACTACATACAGGAATTTCAAAAGCTACTGGTGATTATTTAATTATCCAAGATGCAGATCTGGAATATGATCCCAACGAGTACAACGACCTTTTAGCCCCAGTTTTAAATGGGTTTGCAGATGTGGTTTATGGCTCGCGTTTTATGGGAGGAAAACCGCACAGGATCCTATTTTTTTGGCATTCCATTGGAAATAAATTCCTTACACAGTTATCCAATATGGTGAATGACCTTAACCTTACAGATATGGAGACCTGTTACAAATTGTTTAAAACAGATATCATTCAAAATATAAAATTAAAAGAAAACCGCTTTGGTTTTGAACCAGAAATTACTTCAAAAATTTCCCGAGTTAAAAATATAAGAATCTACGAAGTGGGGATTTCCTATTATGGCCGCACCTACGCCGAAGGAAAAAAAATTGGTTGGAAAGATGGGTTTAGAGCATTATTCTCCATTATAAAATATGGGCTTTTAAAATTTTAAAATGAAAAAAGGTATTTCATATCTCTTTTCCTTTTTTGGGTTTGCCCTTATACTTATTCTCACATCACATTATAATTTAGGGGCAACTTCAGACAGTATAAATTATATTGAAATTGCAAGAAATTTAAAAGCAGGAAATGGTTTTGTAAATAATACTGGTATTTTTGTAAACCACTGGCCACCTTTATACCAGTTGGTTCTAGCTACAACTTCTATTATTGCAAACCTAGATCCATTAGAGGTTGGAAAATACCTTCAGGCTATTTTACTGGGGTTATCCATACTTGTTTTCAATAAAATAGTAGATTTAAAAAATGTTCGATCTTTTCCAAGAATATTTCTCAATTGTTTACTGTTATTTTCTGTTCCTCTAAATGTTTTTGTGTGGTTTCTTTCTGAAGGATTATTTATTTTTCTTCTTTTTAGCTGCTATTATTTTATTCTGAAATGGCAACTTTTCCAAAAAAACAAACTGTTAATTATTGCAGGGTTTCTTGCCGGATTATTAATGGTAACACGTTATGCAGGGCTTGGCTTCGTGGGTGGAATTTTAATATATCTTTTCTTTTTTCAGAAAAAATATCTAAAAGACAAAGTAGTAAATTGTGTAATTTTTACTCTTTCATTTCTCCCGTTTTTGGTCGCTTGGTTTTCGTACAGCCTCTATAAATCTAATGATCTTGCACATCGTAGTTTTACTTTCCATCCCATCACTTTCAGAAATTTATTGGGTTTTAATAAAACAATTCTTAATTGGATTGTCCCTTTTGAAAAAGACCTTTATATCATAATTTCAGGATTTATTCTTTTGGGGATTCTGATTTTTTTCTTTTCAAGAATTTCAAATTTAAAAGGAAAACTCGGGGAAGTTATTCGTGAAAACCGGGGTCTTATAAAGGTTATTTCCGTTTCTATAGTAAGTTATATAATCTTTCTGTTTTTTTCGCGATCCTTTTTAGATGCCCAAACGCCTATGGACAATAGGATACTTTCCCCTATTTATTTTTTGGCACTACTCTTTTTTATACCATTTGCGAACCAAATATTTAAAATAAAGGGATTTAATATAAATATACTTATTCCCTTTATAATTGTTTTTGGGATGATGCTTACTTCCACTTTTACGTGGTGGCATATTACCCATAAGGAAGGAGATGGTTTTACATCGAAACAATGGAAGACCTCAGAAACCTTGAAATACGTGACAAATTTTTCAGAAAAAAAGATTTATACAAATGCATCAAATTTTATTGCGCTGTATTTTCCTGAAAAATCCAACCAATTGCAAAGCATACCAAAATGGATGAATCCGGGAACGAATAAGTTAAATAAAACAATAGATTATGAAATGCTGCAAATGAAAAACTCTATTGAAAAGGAAGAAAGTGTTTTAATTTATTCTGATTGTCCGTTTTCTGTCATAACCCTGTGATATTAGCTATGACAAGCCTGTCAAAGATTTTTTCTCCAAAATATCTTCTGTTGAGTTTGTATACAAACTCGTTTAGGTACAATTGCAGGTACTTC